>WNGL01011058.1_pt1 | contig 18486 bp, 16 predicted proteins | sample 5400591 | NCBI WGS metagenome assembly WNGL01 (sample SAMN13153377, study PRJNA577476) | soil metagenome | isolation source: 80 cm soil or saprolite under Garry oak tree replicate 1 | place: USA:California | collected 2016-06-15 | reverse complement strand
GGCGCGAGCGTTTCGGCAGTGATGACGACACCGCGCTGGAAATAGCTCATCTGCTTGCCTGGGCGCTCCAGGGCCTAGGCCGCTACGCCGAGGCACGTGACCTGGAGCAAGACATCCTCCCCCGCTCTCGCCGGGTTCTCGGCGACGACCACCAGAACACGCTGGTGTACGCCAACAGCCTCGCCAACGGCATGCGCGCGCTGGGGGAGGTGCAGGCGGCCCGGGACCTGGACCAAGACACCCTGGAGCGGCGCCGCCGGGTGCTCGGCGACGACCACCCCGACACCCTGGGCTCCGCCAACAACCTCGCCATCGGCCTGTACGAGCTGGGTGAGGTGCAGGGCGGCGCCGCCGGGTGCTGGGCGCCGACCACCCCAGCACCCTCCGCTCCGTCAACAACCTCGCCGCCGACCTCCGCCTGTTGGGAGAGGCCGGTAATCAATCCTGACACCGTCGCTGCCCGGTACCTGGGAACGTGCTGCGGTGACCTCGTGACGGCCTCACCCGCTGTAGGCCGGTGCACCGGTCCTGGCCGCTGACTGATCGGCCAGCAGGCCGCGGCGGCCATCGGCTGGTTGCCGTCACCGCGCGCGCAGCGTACCGGGACAGTGCCGGCCCGTCAGCGCAAAGGGCTGCCGGTGCTCACCGGTCGTAGTGTGTCGGCGGGTACGGGTCCCGCTCACCCTCGACCAGCAACTCATCCTTGTCGTACTCGCGGCGGATCTCCGCCCGTGCCTCCTGGAACTCACCGGTCTTGGTGATATCCCATTCCGGCGGCGTGTCGGACGCCTCGGGCACCTCGTCGGGGTCGTAGTCGTCGATCCCGGCCTCTACCCGCTCCTCCTCGGTCAGGCGGGCAAGCTGGTCGTCATCGAGGTGTTGCGGGCTGCCGCCGTGCTCACGGCGGTCACGGTGGAACCGCTCGGCTGGCAGGTCTGAGCTGTCTTGTGTCATGGCACCTCCCGCGGATGCAGCGGCAGCGCCGGGCCGCCGGGGCCAGAGGCACTCAGGGCACGCGCGCCGTTCCCCTGGGGACGCTACCCCCAGTCTCACCTGACCGCACACCGGGCGGGACCAGCGCCCGGTGCGGGGTATGCCGGCCGCGGGTGGTCAGAGCTCCATGGTGGCCGCGAGCTACCGATAGCCGGCCAGCACCTCTGGGTACCGCCCTGCTGGGTACCGCCCGTCGGGGTCTTGCCCGCCGCTCGCCGGAGACCTGGTGGCGGCCAGCGCCGTGGCTGGTGCCTTCATCCCGGCACCTATGCAAATAAATCCCGCGGCCGCCGCCGTGGCCTTGCCTCCCTCGGCGGCGAGCTGCCGCTGAGCATGGTTCAATGCCCCGGCGACGTGCTGACCAGTCTCCGCGTCAGGAACGGGAACAACGGACCCGACGAGCTGCTGGGCGCCCAGCGACAGCAGGGAGGCGCCGAAGCCGAGCAGTTCGTCGCCGCTGGCCACCACCGGCCGGCCGCTGTCGCAGGCCGCGAACACCAAGGTCGAGGCCACCCGCTCGAGCCGTTCCAGGTCGAAGACTGTCAGCGGGCCGTCGGCAAGCCGCAGCGATGAGAACAGGGGGTTATCGGCGCGGACATGCCCGTGCGCCGCGAGGTGGACCAGGTTCGCCCGGCTCAGGTCTTCGGTGACCGCATGCACCGTCGCGGCGGCGCCGAGAAGTGCGGTGGTTCCATAGATGGCGGCCACGGCCTCGGCCTCGGCACGGGCGCCGGGCAGGTCCGGGCCAGAGGCGACCGCGACCCGTCCCGGTGCTTGCGTCTCCCGGCGCTGGGCGGCATACCACAGTGCCGCCGACGGCGCCACAGTGAGCGGGCGGCCCGCGCACGAACGCAGGACGGACCAGGGCAGTGACTGAAGCGGGCCGGTCGGGATTACCACCAGCGCCCTGCCGTCAAGCTGGCGCGTGAAGGGGCCGAAGAGCATGGCGTCCAACCGTCCGGCGGCGTGCCGGAGCACGCTGGCTGCAGCAGCTCTGTTGCTGTCGCTGATCTGGTGACGGGCGAGCCTGCGCAACGCGAATGCCAGATGCTGGACCAGGTCCCGTACCGGGTCAAGCGCGGCGAGCCGCTTCAGCCGCGCCCTGCCGTCCACCACGGCCACGGCGTACAGCGTGCCGTCGAGCTGGACGAACTCGACGAGTGCGGCTTCACTTAGCGCGGCGGCGAGGCCGGCCACAGAGACGGCCGGCACCGGGTCTGACATCGAGCCGCGGGGCTGGCGGCGGCAATGATCACGAATCTGGCGTTCGAATGCGGCTTGTCGGCTGACCAGGGCTGCGTTGTGGCGGCCGGCCCGCCGTAGTTCCTCGATCTCGGCGACGGTTATCCGAAGCCGCCCCAGCATGGCGGCAAGCTCCGGGTCGTCTGGCGGACGGGCCGGACGTGACAGCAGATGACGGGCACGGCCCTCCTCGGCCCAGGCCAGCACCCGGCTGGCGCGCCCCGCCGTGATCGCAATGCGCAAGCCCAGGGCCGCCAGCTCGCTCCTGTGCCCGGACGCATAGGCCCGCAGGTCGGTGGCCCCCAGGGTGTCCCGGTGCTCGTCCAGGACGCGCAGGCCGCTGCGCGCCGCAGTGCTGGCGCCGGGGGAATTCCCGCTCGCCAGCCGCACCAGGGCCTCGGCATACCAGGCGCGGCTGCGCAGGAGGGCCGGCCCGCTCCTGCGGGCCACGCTCGCCTGCGCCAGGATCCGGCGGCCCTCGCTCTGCCAGCCGCGGTCCAGCGCCAGTTGCCCGGCGAGCAACCGCGCCTCCAGCGCCGCGACGGTCCACCCGGTCAGGGTAAGCGTGTCCGCCGTGCGCACCAATTGCCGCACGGTGACCTGCGGTGGGCCGGCCTCACCGAGCCGCGACGACAGCAATATGTACCGGGCCAGCGCTCCCCAGTGCGGGCGCTGCTGAGCGGCGAACTCGGTGACGGCTTGCCGGGCCTGCTCCACCGCATAGCCGCTGTCACCGCCGAGCGCGGCGGCGCGGGCCAGTACCAGCCGGGCCTCGGGCAATGCGATCTGCTGACCCTCGCGGGCAATTTGGCGTACCGCTTGCTCGGCCGTTTGCCGGGCCTCCGACAGCAGGTTGACCGACAAGAGCAACTCACTGCGGTCCCGGAGGATGAAGCCCAGCCGCGAGCCAAGTGCGCGAAACCGCTGCTCGCCGGCATCGAGATGGCGCAGCGCGGCCGGGACGTCGCCACGCAGGGTGTCGATCCAGCCCAGGTTCTGGTGTACGAACCCGGCGGAAAGCCCGAGATTCAGCTGCTCGCAGAGCCGCCCGGCTTCGGTCAGGTCTCTGACCGCGGCGCCGAACTCGCTGCGGTACCCGTGGACCACCCCGCGGTTAAGGAGGACCCGCTGCACCCACAAGTGATCATCGGCGTGGCGCAGTTCGGGGAGCGCGCTGCGGTAGCTGGCGAGCGCCTCGTCGAGCTGGCCGTGCAACTGCAAGATCGCGCCGCGCTGCGCTTCGGCCCGCGCGCGCTCTACGCCCCCCAGGTCTGTCAGTGCGGCGTCGATCTCCCGCAGTGCCTGCCGCGACCGCCCGCTGCCGTTCAGCACGTAGGCGAGCGTCATCCGCGCCTCCGCGGTCAGGGCGGGTGAGTGCGCCCGGCGGCCGAGCGTGATCGCCGTGCGCAGGTGCCGCATGGCGGTGGCCGCATCGTCGATGTGCAAGGCCGCCAGCCCCAGGGCGCGGGCCGCGATCGCCGCGGCGGCGTTGTCGTGAGCGGCCCGGGCCTGCTCGGCCACCGTGGCGGCAAGCGACGCCGACTGGCCCGGGTCTGCCTCTGCCAGCCGGAGCGCCTCTCGCGCCTGCTCAGCCAGGGATGCGGTCACTACAAAGCGAGTAACGCAGAGTCGGCGCGAGTTGTCGAGGGAATAAGGTCCCTGATCACCGCAAAGGGTGTATCACCTGCCCCCCGGGGCGCTCCGAAGGGATAGGCGGACACCTCATGGCTGAAGGGGGCCCTAGCGATGCCAGATCCAGACGGCGAATACGGTGCGGTCGAAACTCACAAGAAAGATGAGCTGGTGGTGGCTCTGCCAGATCTCAAGCTGGTCCAAGACGCCTTGAGACATCTTCACGTCGACATCAAGACGACGGATCCCGACGAGCGGCTCGGCCTGGCGCTGCTCACCCTGGACGGCATTGGCCCAGCCAGCGCCGGGCTGAAGAACCAGGATCCCAAGCTGGAGCAGTCCCTTATCGACGCGAAGTGGCCGAAGGGCCAGCCGAAGGGCATCGAACTCTCAGATCTTGACGTGATCCTCGACAGGCTTCGCAAGTATTTCGGCGGTGAATACAGCGGCTGGGTCCCGGAAATGGGCAAGAACCGCATGATCGCGCCCGTGCGGGGGTTCCCCTACGTGAGCGGCTGCGCCCAGGGCGACCCGAGGCAGATCCTCGCCAATCCCAGGTGCACCAACGGCGCCCCCCAGGGATGGCAAACGCGCCCCACCGAGCCGGGTCACGGCGTGCTGGTAGGCCTGCTCGACACCCAGCTGTACCCGAATCATTGGCTGGCGGGCGGATATCTGGCCAGCCAGAATGACCTGCTCGAAGGGCCCGGCCCCGGCGGCGAGCCCCCGAAGGCGCTGGCCGGGCATGGGACGTTCATCGCCGGGCTTATCCTCCATCGGGCACCGGGTGCCCGGCTCGTCGTCCGGGCGGTGATGAAGCAGGACGCAGTCGGCCCGACCTGGGAAGTGGCTAAGGCCATGGCGCAGTTCGTTGGCACCGAGACGGACATCCTCAACCTGTCGTTCGGCTGTTACACCGACGACGGCCAGCCGCCGCTGGTCCTTGCCAAAGCGGTGAGCCTGGTCAGCCCGCAGATCCTGCTCGTGGCGGCCGCGGGAAATCACGGGAACATACAACAACTCAGGGAGGAGGACAGCGAGCTGGCGGCGGCGGCTCCCTGGATGGCGTATATCACCAACACGACGCCAGTCTGGCCTGCCGCCTTCTCCGAGGTCACCGCCGTGGGCGCCACCGATGCGCCCTTCAGCCCGCGGGTGCCCTGGGTTGACGTGACCGCGCCGGGACAGAATGTCGAAAGCACCTATCTGGACGGACCGGTCAAGCTGGAATCCGCGAAGGCCAGCGATCTGGAATCCTCGACGGCCAGCGATCCACCGACGCAGTTCAACGGGTTTGCATGCTGGGAGGGGACATCGTTTGCGGCCGCGAGCGTCAGCGGCGCCGTCGCTGCCATGATCGGCCCTGGCCGGGATGCTCGTCAGGCGCTGCAGGCCGTGCTCGCGGATCGCGATAGCGGTATCCAGCGATTTCAGCTGACCTAAAGAGTACGGTCAGCGGCTACCTACGGCGCGGGTACCGCGCGCCGTAGGTAACTGGTTCACCGGGTGATCCGGCTGGTCAGGGCGCCGATGCCGGCTGACGCCCCGGCCGTGCCTACGGCTCGGGCAGGAGCGCGGGCGCCCGCCCGATTCCGCCTAGAACGAATCCCGCGCGCCCGGGCCCTGGTCAGCAACTAGCTTGGGCGTAGAGCCAGCGACAGCGGGAGCCCATGATGCCGGTCACGAGGGCGCGCTACGACGGGTACGCCGAGTGGTATGACAACTGGAACAAACCGCACGCCGAGCGCAACGCCGCCGATGTGCAGCACCTGCTCGGCCCCGGGACCGGGTTGTGCCTGGACCTAGGCTGCGGCGGCGGGCTCTATTTCGACGTTCTCGCCGCGACCGGGCGGACCGTCGTGGGGCTGGACCGCTCGGCCGACCAGTTGCGCATCGCGCATGGCCGGTCCCGCCGGATCGTGCAGGGGGACGCGGCCGCGCTGCCGTTCGCCGACGGCACCTTCCCGGCCGTGGCCGCGCTGTGGATCTCCACCGATGTCGATGACTTCGCCGCCGTGCTAGGGGAGATCGCGCGGGTCCTGACCCCGGGAGGGCTTGCCGTCTGCTACGGCGCCCATCCCTGCTTCAACGGGCCGCACACCGAGTGGCTGGACGACGGCGGGATTCGCGCGCATCCCACCTACCGGCAGGCCGGATGGCATCAAGAGGCGCCGTGGTGGGGGCCATACGTGCGCAGGCGGGTCGGGATGCGCCATGACCCGCTGGCCGACGTGCTCAACGCCTATATCAGCGCGGGGCTGGTCATCGAGCAGGTGACCGAGCTTGGCGATCGCCCGGTTCCTGTCAACCTCGGCATTCGCGCCCGCAAGCCGGCAGCCGCGGACCAGGCACCAGGCTGACCATACGGAAGCAGACGGCTAGCGCGTGACGGCCAAGCGAGCACTTGGTTACCGGGTCAGGCCGACACGTACCTGACCCGGGGATCGAGCGCCGCGTAGGCGATGTCGGCGAGCAGGTTCCCGATCACGGTCGCCACCGACCCGACCACGGTGAGCCCGAGCAGGATCGGGTAGTCCTGCCGCTCGGCCGCCTGGTAGAAGAGGTAGCCCATGCCGGGGTAGTTGAAGACCGCCTCGGTGATCAGCGCGCCGCCGAGAATCGCGGGCAGGTACAGCCCGAGCAGCGTCGCGATGGTGATCATCGAGTTGCGCAGCACGTGCCGGGCCAGCACCCGCAGCTCGCTGGCGCCCTTGGCCCGGGCGGTGCGCACGTAGTCCTCGGTGAGGTTGTCCAGCACCGAGGAACGCATGTACCTGCTGAACAGCGCGACGGTGGTCAGGGTGCCGAGCCACAGGAAGTACTGCCGGTACCAGGGGAGATTGAACCCGTAGTCGGCGTTGAAGACCTTGATGGCCCCCGGGTCCCGGTAGGCGTTCGTGCCCATCACCGCGACCGCGACGTTGCCGGGATCATCCGCAGGAGGCCGAAAGTGATCATGGTCACTATCAGCATTATCACGATGGACTGGAGCACACGCCGGAGTATGAATGCTGTCAAGGCTGCCCTTTGCTCTCCCCGCGGCCGCCACCTTTCCGTCATCGTGTCATAGGGTCCGACCTGCGCCGACGCCTGTTTGCCCATTCGGTACCTTAACGAGCTGTTCCGGCGATGAAGGACTGAGCTTCCGGCCCCCTGGCCCGTAATATCGGCAAAGTGCCCAGCGTGACGCATCCCGGTCCGGAGCTGCACGACCGGATGGTGCCGCCGATGCCTGGCAGCGCCCTCGTGGGGTGGGCCGGCCCGCTGCTCGTCACGCTGTTCGGCGCGATCCTGCGGTTCGGCCGGCTGGGCCAGCCGCGCGCCGTCCTGTTCGACGAGACCTACTACGTCCCCGACGCCTACGGGATCCTGCGGCACGGCGTCGAGGTCGATCACGTCAGTAACGTCAACACGCTGCTCGCCCAGGGCAGCACGTGGATCCTGGAGGGCACCAAGGGCGAGTACGTGGTCCACCCGCCGTTCGGCAAGATGCTCATCGCGATCGGCGAGTGGCTGTTCGGGCTGACCCCGTTCGGCTGGCGGTTCGCGGTGGCCGTGGCGGGCTCGCTGGCCATCCTGATGACCGCGCGGATCGCCCGCCGGATGACCCGCTCGACGCTGCTCGGCTGCGTCGCCGGCCTGCTGCTGGCCCTGGACGGGCTGGAGTTCGTGCTCAGCCGCACCGCGATCCTGGACATCTTCGTGATGTTCTGGGTGCTCGCCGCGTTCGGCCTGCTGGTGATCGACCGGGACCGGACCAGGGCCGCACTGGCGGCAGCGGCGGCCGACCTGCGCGGCACCGACGGGCCCAGGCTCGGCTTCCGCTGGCCGCTGCTGCTGGCCGGGGTGTGCCTGGGCTGCGCCTGCGCGACCAAATGGAACGGCGTGTGGTTCGTGCCCGCGTTCGCCGCCCTGGTCGTGGCCTGGGATCTGGGCGCGCGCCGGGCGGCCGGGTTCGGCACCGGGATGCGCGGCACGGTGCGCGGCGATGCGCCCTGGCTGCCGGTCTGGTTCGCCGTGGTGCCGGCCGTCGTCTACGTGGTGTCCTGGACCGGCTGGTTCGCCACCGGTTACGGGTTCGACCGCAACGGCTCGGCCCTCAACAACGGCCATCCGGCCGGCACGATCGCGGCGTGGCTGCAGTACAACAAGTCGATGCTCGGGTACGGCCTCGGCCTGCAGGCCTACCAGCCGTACAAGTCCAATCCGCTCGGCTGGCCGGTGCTGGCCAGGCCGATCGCGTTCTACTCCTCGTGCCTGCCGGCGAACCACTGCGGCGGGGTGCCCGCGTCCACCGAGCAGGAGGTGCTGGCGATCGGCACGCCGATCATCTGGTGGGGCGGGGTGGCCGCGCTGCTGGTGTGCCTGGCGTGGTGGCTGACCCGCCGGGACTGGCGCGCGGGCGCGGTGCTGCTCGGCGTCGCGGCCGGCTGGGTGCCGTGGCTCTGGTTCTACTGGCACGACCGCCGCACCGAGTTCTTCTACTACGCGGTGGCGTTCGACCCGTTCCTGGTGATCGCCATCACGCTGTGCCTCGGGCTGATCATCGGCCCGGCCCGGGCCGGGCCGAACCGCCGGGTGGCCGGCGCGGCGGTGGCCGGCGGCTACCTGCTCGCGGTCGTCGCCAACTTCTACTACCTGTATCCGGTCCTCGCCGCGCAGACCCTCCCGTTCAGCTCCTGGGTGGCCCGCATGTGGTTCCACAGCTGGATATGACCGCCGTCGGCGCGCGCCTGTGCGCCGCGCCCGGGCCGCGCCGACCAGTTTCATGCATTTACGGCTCGCCGTGGCTGGCGGCATCCCGCCGGGCACCGTGACCGCGGGGAACACGGTGAACTCCTCGAAGGTCATCCCGCCTCCGCGTGAGGGATCTCTCGGTAGTACACGCTCGCCATGGCCCGATGTGTTGTGCGGCCTGCCGGATTCCCGGGCAGTCTGTGGACATGGCAGAACCGCTCGCCGGGCTGGCCCGGTGCCCGGTGGTCGTGGCGCCGATGGCCGGCGGGCCTTCTGCCCCCGGCCTGGTGATCGCCGCCGCCGCCGCGGGCGACACCGGCCGGATGAACCTGTGGGCGGGCGAGGGCTTCCGCGCGGCCGCCGCCAGGCCTGCCGCCGAGATCGTGGCCCTGCTCGCCGGCGGCCCGGGCGCCGCCTGAGCCGCGTTCCCGGCGGGCCCGGGGCCACGGATGCCGGGCAGCGGGGTTCAGCCCGCGGCGAAGCCGCCGGGCAGCCCGGGCGGCGCCGGCGACGATGGAAGCAGGGCCTGATCACGAACGGAGCAGGCGGGCCGCCGGGCGCTGGGGCTGCCAGGGAAGCCGGAGCGGGCGGGCCGCCGGGGAAACCGGGCCACCGGGAGGAGCCGTCATGCGCGTCGCCGTCCTTGCCGATATTCACGGGAACCTGCCCGCGCTCGACGCGGTGCTGGCGGAGGTGGACGCCGCCGGCGCGGACGCGATCGTGCTCAACGGCGACATGGCCACCGGGCCGATGCCCGCGCAGACCCTGGAACGGCTGGCCGGGCTGGGGGAGCGGGCGGTCTGGGTCCGTGGCAACTGCGAGCGGGAACTCGCCGGCGCCTGGGACGGCACTCTTGGCCCGGACCTGCCCGAGGTGGCGCGGGTGCCCGCCGAATACTGCGCCACTCAGCTCGACCGCGCCCACCGCGGCCTGCTCGACGGCCTGCCGCTGTCGGTCACCCTGGAGGTGACCGGGCTGGGACCGGTCCGGTTCTGCCACGCCACGGCGGCCAGCGACACCGCCATCGTGCTCGTGGACTCACCCGTCGACAGCTACCGCACCGGGTTCGCCGGGGTCACCGAGCCCACGGTCGTGCTCGGCCATACGCACATGCCGTTCGACCGCCTCGCCGACCGGCGCCGGTTCGTCAACCCGGGCAGCGTCGGCATGCCGTACGGAACCCCGGGCGCGCACTGGGCACTGCTCGGCCCGGACGTGGTGCTGCGGCACACCGGGTACGACGCGGACGCGGCCACTCAGGCGATGCGGGCCGCCGCGCCCGGATACCCGGGCCTGGAGGAGTTCCTCGCCGAGAACGTGCGGACCGTGCCCTCGGACGCCGAGGCCCTGGCGGTGTTCTCCGGGTCCGGCTGACCGTTAGGGCGTGTCCCGTAGATCTATGCCGTCGCGAGCGGCCGCCGGCGGGATGGATCGCAAGGCGGAGGAGGAGCCCATAGTGGTTCTATGGGCGACGACGACAACGCAGCGAGGCGCCCGTCCGGCGGACGCGCAGCAGGCTGAATGATCTATGGGGCATGCCCTGGCCGCGGTGGCCGGCGTAGCGCATGTCCTTACGGCGCGTCCGAGGCAACCGTGTTGGGCACGCTGGCCTCCTGTGCCCGCGCCGCGGGAGCGGGCTCGGTCAGCGGGAAGTGGCACGCGGCGAAGTGGGTGCCACCGAACGGCCGCAGCGGCGGCTCCTCCGCGGCACAGATGTCCTGCGCGCGCGGGCAGCGGGTGCGGAACCGGCAGCCGGACGGGGGGTCTATGGCGGACGGCAGCTCGCCGGCCACGCCCTTGGTGACCTTGGCCTTCTCCGCCACCGGGTCCGCCACGGGGATGGTGTCGACCAGGCCCTTGGTGTAGGGGTGCACCGGCCGGTAGTAGATCTCGTTCGCCGGGCCCACCTCGACGAGCTTGCCCAGGTACATCACGCCGATGTTGTTCGACAGGTAGCGGACCACCCCCAGGTCGTGGGAGATGAACATGTAGGTCAGGCCGTGGTCCCGCTGCAGGTCCTTCATCAGGTTGAGGATCTGCGCCTGGATCGACACGTCGAGCGCCGACACCGGCTCGTCGGCCACGATCAGCTGCGGCCGCAGGATCAGCGCCCGGGCCAGTCCGAGGCGCTGGCGCTGGCCGCCGGAGAACTCGTGCGGGTAGCGCTGCACCGCCGCGCGCGGCAGCCCCACCTCGTCCAGGATCTCGTTGATCTTGGCGTGCTGTTCGCTCCGGCTGCCGCGCCGCTGGATGGCCAGCGGTTCCCGCAGGATCGGGCCGACCCGCATGCGCGGGTCCATCGACGCGTAGGAGTCCTGGAACATCAGCTGGACCTTGCCGCTGCGCTGCCGCCGCTCCCGGTTGGACAGCTTGGTCAGGTCCTCGCCGTCCAGGATGATGGAGCCGCTGGTGGCCTTCTCCAAGCCCACGATGAGCCGGCCGATGGTGGTCTTGCCGCACCCGGACTCACCGACCACCCCGAAGGTCTGGCCGGGCACGATCGAGAAGCTCACATCGGCGACCGCGCTGACCTCGCCCACCTTGCGCTGGAGCACCGCACCGGCGGTCACCGCGAAGTTCTTGACCAGGTGATCCACCCGGAGCAGCTCACCATCGCTGGCAGCGCGGGGCTCCACGGCGGCCTCGGCGGCTTTCTTCTCGGCCACGGCCAGTTCGGCGTGCCGCTTCTCCCGCTCCTCCTTGCCCACCGGGAAGAAGCAGCGGAACACGTGCTCCCAGCTGTCCCCCTTGAGTTCCGGCTCCTCCGCGCGGCACCTCTCCTGCGCGTACCGGCACCGCGGCGCGAACCGGCAGCCTGGCGGGGGCTGGGTAAGGTCCGGCGGCATCCCCGGGATGTTGTACAGCCGCCGCGACGACTCGGCACCCTTCTCCGGGAGCGCCTCGAACAGCGCCTCGGTGCGTACATGACCACGGTCCGGTCGGCCCGGCCGGCGATCACGCCCAGGTCGTGGGTGACCAGGATCACCGCCATGGACAGCCGCTTGCGCAGGCTGTCGATCAGTTCCAGGATCTGCTTCTGGATCGTCACGTCCAGCGCGGTGGTCGGCTCGTCCGCGATCAGCAGCTTGGGCTCACAGGCCAGCGCCATCGCGATCATGACCCGCTGGCGCATCCCGCCGGACAACTGGTGCGGGTAGTTGCCCACCCGCTCGGCGGGGCGGGGCATGCCTACCAGGCCCAGCACCTCGATGGCGCGCTCCCGCGCCTCGGCCGCCGACGCGCCCCGGTGCAGCAGCACGGTCTCGGAGATCTGGTCCCCGATCCTCATCGTCGGGTTCAGCGACGTCATCGGGTCCTGGAAGATCATGCCGATCTCGTTGCCGCGGACGTGCCGCATGTCGTTGTCGGACAGCGCGGAGATCTCCTTGCCGTCGAGCAGGATCTTCCCGCCGATGATGTGGCCGCCCGGCGGCAGCAGCCGCATGACCGACAGCGCGGTCATCGTCTTGCCGCAGCCCGACTCCCCCACGATGCCCAGGCATTCGCCCGGGTCCACGGTGAGGCTGACGCCGTCCAGCGCGTGCACGGTCGACCGGCGCAGCCGGATCTCGGTCTGCACGCCGTCGAGTTCAAGCAGGTGAGCCATTCGTCCTCGTTATCGTCGCCGGGCCGGTGGCCGGCCGGGGTACGGAGCCAGGGGCCTTGGTTTCAGCGGCGCTGCAGCCGCACCTCGACGGCGTCCCGTAGTCCTTCGCCGATGAAGATGGCCGCGGTGATGACCAGGATGATCGCGACCCCCGCCGGGAAGATCAGCCACCAGTACCCGTCGTAGACGTACTGGACGCCGTCGCTGAGCATCCCGCCCCAGTCCTGCTTCGGGGGCGCGACGCCCAGGCCCAGGTAGCTCAGCGCGACGACCAGGGCGATGGCGTCGGCCACCTGGAAGGTGGCGTTGACCATGATGGTCCCGATCGCGTTGGGCGCGATATGTCGCAGCACCGCCCGGGTGCCGCCGCCGCCCATGACCTTCATCGCCTGGACGTACTCGCGCACCCGCAGCGAGAGTGCCTCGCCGCGTACCAGGCGCGAGGTGGTGAGCCAGGAGGTGAGCGCGATCACCAGGATCAGGATGGGTGTCGTCGGGGTGACGATGGCCACCACGACCAGGGCGAGGAACAGCGTCGGGATGGACAGCATCGCGTCGACGATGCGCATCATCGTCGCGTCGAGCACGCCGCCGAAGTACCCGGCGATCGCGCCCCAGAGCACGCCGAGGACGGTCGCCAGTGCCGCGGCCGCGATGCCGACCTCCAGCGAGATCTGGCCCGCCGCCATCAGCCGCCCGAGAACGTCGTACCCGTTGGCGTCGGTGCCCAGCGGATGCGCTGCCGAGGGGGGCAAGTTTTCGATCGCGAGGTTCACGTGGACCTGGTCGGTGTGGTAGACGACCGGGCCGAGGAAGCAGAACGCGAACATGGCGACGAAGATCCCCACGCCGGTGACGGCGAGCTTGTTCTCCAGGAACACGTCCATGCTGCGGCGGAACGCGCTGCGCGGCTTGCCGGCCGGCAGCATCCCCGGCGCCACGGCCAAGGCTTCGCCGAGCGGTTCGGAGGTGACGGTGGCCAGCCCCATGGCCGACGACTCCGGGCCGGGCGGGGGGTCGGCTGGCAGGTTCAGGGTCATGAGCTCACGTACCTCACTCGGGGATCCAGCACCGCGTAGGCGATATCCGCCAGCAGTGACCCGACCACCGTCGCCAGCGCCACCACCACGGTAAAGCCGAGCAGCGTCGGGTAGTCCTGCTTGAGCGCCGACTGGAAGAAGAGATACCCCATGCCGGGATAGTTGAAGACCGCCTCGGTGATCAGCGCGCCCGCCAGGATCCCGGGCAGGCTCAGCCCGAGCAGCGTCGCGATGGGGATCAGCGAGTTGCGCAGCACGTGCTTGATCAGCACCCGCCGCTCGCTGGCCCCCTTGGCCCGGGCGGTACGGACGTAGTCCTCGGTGAGGTTGTCCAGCACCGAGGACCGCATGTACCTGCTGAACAGCGCGATCGTCACCAGCGCCAGGGTGCAGACCGGCAGGATCAGCGCGCTGAAGTCTGCGAATATCGCGCCCACGCCCTCACCCTGCGGACCCTCCGGCGGCAGGATGGGGAACTTAATGGCGAAGACCAGGATCGCGACGATCCCGATGAGGAAGGCCGGCGTGGCGTAGAAGATCGTGGAGAACGCGTTGAACGCGTGGTCGGTCAGCTTGTTGCGGCGCACCGCCTGCACGACCCCGATGGGGATGGCGAGGACGAGCGCCAGGATGGTCGACAGCCCGACCAGGGCGATGGTCTTGGGCAGCCTGACAGCCAGCAGCGAGGCGACGCTCTGGTTGAGCGTCCAGGAGTACCCGAGGTTGCCCCGGGCGAGGTGGCCCAGCCACAGCAGGTACTGCCGGTACCAGGGCAGGTTGAACCCGTAGGTGGCATTGAACAGCTTGATGGCCTCCGGGTTGCGATAGGCACCGGGACCCATCACCGCGACGGCCACGTTGCCGGGGATCATCCGCAACAGCGCGAACGTGATCATCGTGACGATGAGCAGTACCACGATCGACTGGAGCAGCCGGCGGACGAAGAAGGCTACCAACGCTGGCCCCTTTCCGGTTCCCGCCTGTGGCGCCGGGGTAACCGGCGCCACAGGCGGGACCTAGCACCTGACCACAGAGGGTCATGTGCCAGACATTACTTGACGAAATACCAGTTTTCCGGATTGAAGCCGAGCGTCGGGTTCTGCGGAGTGACGCCCTTGAGGTTGTTGACGATCTCCGTCAGGGTGTACACGCCATTCGGCTGGAACATCACCGGCAACTGCTGGGCCAGGTAGTTCTGGTAGGTGTACATGGCCTGCAGGTTGTCGCTTGTCAGCGTCTTCTGGATGTTGGCGTCGTTGGTCTTGGAGCAGTACCCGCCGGAGTTTGCGATGGCGCCGCACTGGAACAGCGTCTCCCCGGTGGGCAGGTAGTCGGGAACGAAGGACCAGCCGCCGCCCCAGTTGGCCAGGTCCCAGTTGCACGGGATCTTGGCGACCTTGCAGTTGCCGGCGGCCAGGGCAGTGACCTGGTTGAACGGCTTGGGGTGCAGGCTGATCTTGATCCCGACCAGGGAGGCGTTGGACTGGAGCTGCTGCATCTCCTGGGTGATCCAATTGACACCGGTGGCGTAGGGCAGGTTGAACTGCAGGCCCTGGCCCTGCTTGACGCCCGGGCCGCACAGGCTCGGGTTGGTGCAGGTGCTGACGCCGTTGGGGGTCACCTTCCAGCCGTGGCTGGTCAGTAGGCTCTTCGCCTTCGTCGGGTTGTAGTTGTACGGCGAGCCGTTCTTGAGCTCGGGCGACAGGAACTTGCTCGCCGGGGTCATCCCGACCGGGCCCGGGGTCTGGGTGCCGTACCCGCGAAGCGGGCCCTTGATGACGGCGTCCTGGTTGAGCAGGTAGGCCAGAGCCTGGCGGAAGTAGAGCTGCTGGATGATCGGCCCGTTGCCGGTGCTGCTCTGGAAGTTCATCACGAAGTAGTTGATGCCCCAGACGTACAGCGGCGCCAGCGTGTAGCCCTGGAGCGGGTTCTGGCCCGCGGTGAGCGGGTCGGAGCCCGCGGGCTTGGCGATAGCGTTCACCGACGGCAGGTAGCCCACGGAGATCTTCTGCCCGCCGGCCGCCGGTGACCGCAGCACGTTGTACTCGGCCGACTCCGTGGTGAACGGCACGTACTGGAGCTGCGAGAGGCTCGGCTTGACCGGGCCGGAGTACTTCGGGTTCGGCACGAACGTGATGTGCCCGTCGGCGTTGAACGCCGACAGCTTCCACGGGCCGTCCACGATCGACCACAGCGGCGAGGACACGTAGCTGGTCAGCTGCTTGGACTGGGAGTCCAGGTACTTGTACACCGCCGCGCAGTCCGACACCTTCGTCGCGCAGTTCGCCGGGCCCGAGGCGGTTTTGTCCCAGGCCGGCGGCATCGGGGTGATCTGCGATAGGTCGTTGTAGAGGAACCAGCTGTGGGAGTAGGCCTTGTTCGTCGTGAACTGCAGCTGGGTGGGGCTGATCGCCTTGTAGCTGGTAACGAAGGAGTCCGGGAACCCGGTGTAGGCCCCCCAGTCGGTGGCCCCGACGGCCTTGAGCATGTTCACCCAGAACATCACGTCGGTGGAGGTCACCGGGGTGCCGTCGGACCACGTGTAGTGCTTGAGCGTGATCGTGGCGGTGTTCCCCGACCACGTCGGCGTGTTCGCCAGGCTCAGCGACGAGTTCAGCACCGGCTGCTCGCCCACCCCGAACCAGTACAGCGGCCGGTACATCAGGTTGGTGAAGTTGCTCGCGTTGATCACGCTGATGTACGCGCTGCTGGTGAACGGGAAGATGTAGTTCGGCGTCACCGATGCCGGCTCCGCCCACACCGCCGTGCCGCCCTTGACCTTCGTGCCGGCGGCGGTGCCGCCAGTACTGCTACTGCTGCTGCAGCCGGCTGCGGCAAGGGCCAGCGCGACCGCGCTCGCCCCCACCGCCATGATCATCCGGCCGCGGAGCCTACTGGCTCTGCGGCTGCTTTGCTTCTGTGGGGCTGGCCCCATGGTCGCGGCTCCTTCTTACACAGGGAGCCGCCAGGCGCACCGTTGCGCCGGCGTGCTCCGACCAGATAAGGCGTCCTTTTGATCATGGTGCACCGGGCATGCGGTACGGCTGACGGCAGCCTGCGGCGCGGGCCGAACGGGGCACCTGGCCACGCTGGCGCCCAGCACTGCCCGCGGCAGCATCACGCATTGCACCTGCCGTGCTCCTGACCACGACGACCACGATGTAGGACGGCCACTCCGCACTTCCTCCGCCCCAAGGGGAGCTAACACCCGGAATCTCCGGCGAGGTCCCATACGGCTGCTGCGGAGTACGCAGCTTTAAACCTAGGAACGCTCCACAGATGCCTAAAGACCCGGGTGTCAACAGTTTCGGAATCGTGACGTAACCGTTACCGCCCTGGCAGTGGGAGTGTAACGGGCCAAAGAACTCTATAGGTAATTAGTTGGCTACAAAGCGTGTCGCCCTAAATCGGGCCTGAAATGACGGGTCACGTGGCCCGCTTGGACCGCCCCGGGGCCGCCGTTTTCGGCACGCTGGGGAGAGAAGAAGGCGTGCGGGGGCGGCGGGGCTGGGCCCGTTCGGGAGGCTGACGGATTCCGGGGCCGACGCGGCGGGAGGCGCGAGCGGGCCGGCCGGTCCGGGACGATCCGGGCGGGTTAGGGGGTGTCGGGGAGGTCGAACTCGCCGTCCTTGACGCCGAGGGTGAATGCTTCCCATTCCTCGGGCGTGAACGCGAGCACCGGGCCGTCCGGCTTCCTGGAGTCACGCATCAGGTACAGCTTTTCGGCGTCCGCCTTGTGCGGCCAGCCGGAAGTGTCGGTGGTGACCGTCACCTCGACGCAGTACGGCCCGGTGCCGCAATGGCTGGCCCGGCGCCAGGCGGGCACGCCTGCTGGGTTGTCTTTGTGCACCACACCAGGCTACTCGTCACGCCGGCGTCCGGGCGCGCCGTTCCGTGGCCCGGCACCGCCGGCCCGGTCGGCGGCCCGCCGTCGTCGCCCGGACGGAGGCCCGGCCGCGCCGCCTGGTCAGCGGCCCGGCCTGCGTCGTCGGGTTAGCGGCCCGGTCGGCCGCGCGCCGGGCGGTCCCAGCCCCGCACCACGGGGTGCTGGCGGTCGTCACGGGCCAGGCGCTGCAGTTCCTCGTCGGGGTCACCGTTGCCCGACAGCCAGGTCAGCAGGGCGACGAAGATCACCGGCACGAAGCAGCAGGCCGAGACCGCCCACACCAGCGCGACCGTGATCTGCTGGTCGGCGACCGCGCTCAGCGCGCCGCCCGCCGGATCGTAGCCATGGAACACGGCGTGGTTGGACAGGCCGAGTACGTAGGCCACCGCCCAGGCGGACCACATGGCCAGCGCCGCGACGGCCGCGCGCTGCGGCTTGGGCAGCCGCGGCGCCAGCGGCGGTGAGTGGACCAGTTCCAGCCACAGCGCGGTGCCGGCGGCCAGCAGGGTGACCAGTTCCGGCAGGACGAGCACCGGGTGCCGGGCCAGCGCGTCCATGACCGGCGGCAGCCGCCACGCCACGCCGGCGCAGATGAAGGCAAGCAGGTAGCCGCCCGCGCGCAGGAACGAGTTCTGCCGCTGGCGCGCGGCGGCCAGCCGGTCCAGCGGCGCCGCCCCGCTGGCCGGATCGGGGCTGGCCGGTGCGGGGCTGGCCGGAGCGGGGCTGGCCCGAGCGGGGCTGGCCGGATCGGGGCTGGCGGGGGCGCGGGACAGGCGCAGCAGCCGCCAGGGCGCGCCCAGCACGATCAGCGCGGGCGCGGCCATGGCGAGCACCACGAACTGCGCCGACTCGGCGACGACATACCGGCGGGCGAGCCCCTCGACGGCCAGGGCGGCCACGATCAGGGCGGCCCCGGCCGCGGCGAGCCAAGGCCTGAGGGGTGCCACCCACGGCGGGGCAGCCTGTTGTGTCATGTGCCTCTCCCATGCCGCCGCCGGCCCGGCTGGGCCGGGGCGGGCCGTGCCTGCCATGATCGCGGATTGGCGCCCCGCGCGGGGCGCTGCCGGGCAAGTCTTCTAGGTTGGGGCCCATGGAGCTTGTCCATGAATTCTCGGTTCCGGTACCGGTGGAGCAGGCCTGGCAGGTGCTCACCGACGTCGAGCGGATCGCGCCCTGCCTGCCCGGCGCGGAGCTGACCGGGGCGGACGGTGACACCTACCACGGCCAGGTGAAGATCAAGGTGGGCCCGATCACCGCCCAGTACCGGGGCACCGCCTCGTTCGCGGAGAAGGACGAGGCGGGGCACCGGGTGGTGCTGAAGGCGTCCGGCCGGGACACCCGGGGCCAGG
>WNGL01003650.1_pt1 | contig 18486 bp, 10 predicted proteins | sample 5400591 | NCBI WGS metagenome assembly WNGL01 (sample SAMN13153377, study PRJNA577476) | soil metagenome | isolation source: 80 cm soil or saprolite under Garry oak tree replicate 1 | place: USA:California | collected 2016-06-15 | reverse complement strand
TGCGGATTGGACTTGAGATTGGCGCTTTCGGGACATAGGTTTGGCGCACTTTTCGCGGGAGAGCCTGAGTGTTGCCGTGATCTCAAAGCTCATAACCCAATTCTTGTAAAGCCGCACGCCAGGCGTCCTTTGCTTCCGATAGACGCATCAAAGCGCCAGGAAGAAGGGGCCTGAGTCTTCGATGGGATGGGTAGAAACCCTGGGAATGGACTGAGGTAACAGCTTGCCTCACTTGCTCACGCACCTGAGCAAGACGCTGCGCTTTGCGCTGTTGCCGATAGTCCTTGGCACGTTGAATCACCAATTTGCACTCTTCAGGAAAATGATACACGAGTTGACGAGCGTCCTCATAACCCAATTGCTGAGCTATCTGAGAGAGCGCTAGCGGTTCATTTTTGCTGTCGAGAGCAGCGTGAAGAGCCACTTGGCAACGTTCTCGATCTAACCGCCGATTCTGGCGCTGGGGCAGAGGCGACCGAAGTTCTGTTCCTGCCTGAAGGGTTTGCTGGAGCTGATCGAGTTGACCATTCATCACTTGTAAGGGAGTGACTTGACACACATAACAAAACTTGAAGATCGTTTCGAGCGTTGGACTGTAGGTATCAGCAGGATCTACCCATCGATAGAGCACCGTCCTGTCAATGCCTGTCACTTGGGCAAGACGTGAATGACCTTTCTGCTCGTGAAGATAGGTTGCAAGGTGTCTGAAGAACGGTTCCCACAGCAGCATTCCAGAACTCAGGCTAGCTGCCTGTAGCTCCTTGAGTGTTGCCCATACCCATTCTTGCCAGGCAAGATGTTCGGCGGTGACTTCCTGATCTAAGAGCACATGAGCTTCCTTTCCAAGCCAATGCCCACAAGAAGTGCATTCTCCGGCGTGTGTTTTGTTTGAGGCAAAGATCAGTTGTGGTTTCTGACAAGAGAAACAGCGACTCATGAGCGAAGTTCTGTGGCGAGGGCAAATGGTAACAACGCGAGTCATCCAAAGAAGGGGTTGATAGAGAGGATGTCTACTCGCCTGCCAGTAGGAGAGGCAGGAAGGACACCAGGCCGGAGTCTCACGCAATTGCCACCGAGGCGAAAGATCACCAATCCATGATGGAAGTGCGAGGAGAGGAAAATCGGCGCGAGTGGTCAAGCGGCTTAATACAGCAATCCATGATTGAGTCGCGGTTCCAGCACCATTGAGACTCATGGCCCATTTTGTCCCAAACACTGCTACTGGTGCTACAAGGCGCAGGCGCTCATCAAGTCGAGGAATGATTTCTTGGGCGACCAGCGCGCGCGGGGGCACATGGTGAGTCCATCCCAGACGGTTGATGGAGCCTGTCAGGCTTTCGCACCAGGTGGTACCGATCTCGCGGGGAGCTAGACTGTAGAGCCGACTACGTGGAGGACCATGCTCATCTTGTAGAAGCGTATTGCACTCAAGCCGCCTTTCGTGTACCGCAACGCTTGTTGGTTGCATGTTCCTTATCCTGCTGCCTGCTCTTCATCAGGAATGGAAATTGTGTTGTCCTGCTTTCCCTCTCCAATCGGGTCACGACCAGGGCCTCGTTTCCCAGGTCTGCCAGGTTGAGCCTTGGCGATGGTTGGCGGCTCTTCCGGCTGCGGCAAATGTGCATTTGGGCGTTGCCCTCTCAGTCCTAGAAGCGTGAGAAGCCGCTCATCAGCACCATCTGACTCCTTTAGCTCTGTCTCGCTTTCTAAGGCATTGCGTAAGGCCAGTTCAACGCGCGTCTCTGATAGAGCGGTTTTTCGTAAGTGCGCTAGTGTTACTGTCTTAGCTTGCTCTGTTAATGCCAGATCCAGTGCTCGATTCAGATGCATTTTCAACAACCCGATACAGCCAATACTGCGTGCATACAAAAATTCCCAGTGATCGAGAAGCCTCGGCTCTTTCTCAACGGGGAGGTGTCGCTGCAAGGCCCACACCACACTTTGAAACACCTGAGCATCAGCATCGATGGCGGCATCATAGCGGGGAAAGTGGACATCGACGCTCCGGCATGCTAATTGTGCATTGACTTTGCGAAACGGGCGCATCTCATATGTTCCCACCAGGATGTGACTCACCCCAGTGGCATTCTCGAAATGCTTGAGGTGATTTAATTGGCTTTGCAGGCGACTGCCACGGGCCGCTTCTGCCAGGTGATGGGCCTCATCGACAATGACGGCGAAGGGCTTGCGCTCGCAGAGTGCCGTTTCCATCGCTTCTCGCAGCTCCCTGGCGCGAATATGCGCCACCTTGCCCTCCACAAATGGATCATGCAGGGCACGTAGAACCGCTCGGTAATACTCAGCCCACTCGAAACGGCTGGTACCTGGCCCTGCTGCAAGGATGCTGGCAAAGGGGATGAAACTCGGATTGGACACCATCAAATCCTTGCTTACGATCAACAACCGTTCTTCAAGCAAACGGATGAGTGTGGTCTTGCCTACTCGGCTAGGGCCTATCACCAGCACCATGGTGCCAGGCCGTCTGACGCTTGCACCTTCACCAGGCGGACAGATGGCCTGGATGATGGTCTCTAAGGCTTCTTGGAGGTGAGGGTGTGAGATGAAACACCGCTGCTCGAAATATTCCTGTCGTGCTCCCAAAGGTCGTTTGAGTAACTCATGTGGAAAAGACTCAGGTGCTTCCGTCTGGACGAGAGGCTTGCTTGCTTTGTTGTTCATAGCTCGATCCGCCTAAGCACGAGCAAATTTTTGTAGGGATCGATCTTTTTGGTTTTCTCAGGGCTCTCTCGTTCTTGCTTTTCTTTCCCTTCTTCACCTGATCGAGGCTCTGGGGGAGGCTGTGTTGATGATTTCTTTCCACCCTCAAGCACGACTAATGCGGCTCTGGTTTCGCGATCATGACGTTGCTGGCGAAGGATGGTCTCAATCTCAGCATTGTCACGCCGAAACGTTGCCAGTTGTTTCTGTGTGACCTCGATGTGCTCTCTGCCATAGTGCAGCCGGTTCCGTTTGCGTAGTTCTTCGGTCAGCAGTTGTAACTCGCGTTCAGAACACCCGGCAAATTCCGTGTAAGGACAATCACAGGTGCGCCAGCGGCCATCAATGTAGGCGTAGCCCACACTCACGTCGAACGGGTCGTAACGCACCTTCACCTGGGTTCCTTCGACGGTCGGATCACGCATGGCCTCGCACCAGTAGTCCAGGTAGTTCATGCGCACGCCGACCCCAGGCTCGACCTTTGCCGTCTCTTTGCGGGTAGTGGGGAAAGTGGCTTTGAGGAAGGTATCATCGTAGTCAATAGACTTGTGAACCCGCTCGCCATCTTGCCTCATGCTCAGATCATAGGCTTCACGCGGTGTCATGCCAAGAGCTGGATGCCGAATGGTCTCATATTCCTCGTCGGCCCACTGTTGTACCCGCTCTGCAAGTCGCGGGAGCGTCCATACAGCATGGCGACGCGGATCAGTCGCGCGCGTATTCTGGCGTGGAGGCTTTGTTGCCTGAGTGTTACCGACTAAGTGATAGAGAAACTCTGTTTGCATGGAACCAAACAGGCGTTCCTGGGGCGAGCCAAACCTTGGCTCGGCTGCTGGGCGCTGATGTTTGCGCACTCGGTACAAGGCCAACAATTGCTCGAAGTAGACACTTTGGAATTCCGGGCCGCCATCAACCGTAATGGCTGAAGGCAAACGTCCGTAGCGCTTCACGCAGAGACGAAGGACCATGAGGCAGGAACGATAGCTTGGCGGATCAAAAGTGAGCGCGTAGGCCGCGATCCGTCGGGGACGGGAGAGGATCAAAAGCGTCAACCAGCATTTCCCCAAAGGTTGGCCGGTTCTCGAATCGCACAGAACCAGATCGAGTTCCGTATGATCAAGATGGGCCATGGCCCAGGCGTGGCTCCCCTGTCGGTTGACCGTTTGCTCCTGGTCACGAACGTAGCCTTTGAAGGGATAAGCAGCACGAGTGCCTTCACGTGCCACTGTCTGGTCATAGACCGCTTTGTGCCTGCGAGCTTCGAGGTAAAACGTCTTTTGATCGACCGTTTTCAAGTGTTGTTCCTCCGAGCACTTGAGATACTCGCCGTATGCTCCTCGTTTGGGTTTGCGGGTGACCGTATCGTAGTGCGTCTCAAGCACACGGTGAATGAGTGCGATGACCTCACTGCTAATCTTTCTCTGGCCGCCGCAATTGTGATAGCGAGGAAGGAGGCCGAGAAAGCCGCTGCCGTACTGAGCTTCGGCATCTCGATACCGCCCTTGCCAGCGTTGCCTCGTTCGCGCTGGGACAGCCGCACGTGCGTTCATTGTCTGCGTTTGTTCATCGTCATCGTAGAGTTCAGGGTGAATGACGCGATTACGGAAGATGGCTGTGGCAAGATCAACATCACTAGCACGTTCCAGGAGTTCTCGACCTTCTGGTAGAATGCGAGAAACCGACTCTGTAGGAAGCGAGACAGGGCTTGCGTTGGCTTCTTGAACGCTCGCTTGAGTAGAGGCACGTGCTAGAGATCGTGTGCGGAAGACCAGGGTATGCCACGGCTCCGAGAGCCGATAGCGGCTCAAATCCACGTAGAGGGCATGTTTGGCGATGGCAATGTTGATGAGATCAGCAGGAACATCCGGGCTCGCCTCATGCAGATCCGCAAGCGTGATGCCTGGATGGTCCGAAACCTGCCGATGGAGGATCTCCAGAGTTGTTTCTGGGACGTTGAGACGTTCCAAATCCTGGTAGTAATCCTCCAAAAACAGGGAGTTCTCCTGAACAGCCCAATTGATCTGATCAGAAGACCAAACCTGATAGGTCAGTCCATACTTGGCGGCAAAGGCTTCCCCAGGAGGGCATCGCCAGACGCCATGCTCATCGAGCCTGTACCGATTGGGACGCTTCTCAGCTTGCTTGAGCAGTTCTTGAGCCGGTTTACACTCCACCCATCCACATTCGCGATAGCGGAAGACAAAGTAGTCTGCGGTATGCATTGGTCGTTGGAGATGACCATGCTTGTCGAGATACTCCAGGGGAATGGACGGGGGCTGGTCCCACACCTCCAAGACATCGTCATCATGCTCAGCGGTCAGCAAGAAAGGAAATTCGACTTTCGTGCTTTCCGCCTTAATGATGCAGTGCATCTTTTTCGAGGGATACCAGACTGGCATATTGCCCCGGCGTGCTCCTGGAGTGCGGCTAGGCGGTGAGGAGCGAATGTGAGTTAAGAGTTCATACGTCTCTTTTGAGAGCTTGAGCCGACGAATATACGCTAAAAGCGCGATCCCATCGAGTGGTCTTGCCATGGTCTCTTCCACCTCAAATGATATGATGAACATTTTCTTGAAGCGTAACACAGGTGCTCATCCAAGGCCAAGCATTTCCCTCTTTGGTAGTACTTCTTGCGCCAAACCTACATCCCGAAAGCGCCAATCTCAAGTCCAATCCGCAACACTTCCTACAATCATTATTCCGCCCATAACCGTCGTGAGTGTGAGCTGCTCGTGGAGGAGGACAATAGCCAGCAACGTTCCAACCAACGGCTGGAGAAACAGGGTAGACGCCGCTTTGGTCCCCTCGATCTTGGAGAGTCCTCGAAACCATGCGAGATAAGCCAGGGCCGTGGACATCACGGCCAACCATCCCAGTGCAAGCCAGGAGACCAGATTGAGTGCAGGCCAGACGCAGGGAGTGCATCTGATGGCGGCCTATCTACCGCAACAGGGAGTGGTTCTCGCCCAAGTGCAGGTGGCGAGCCACACCAATGAAATCACTGCCGCACCCACGCTGCTCAAGGCGCTCGATTTGCGTGCGGTGGTGGTGACGGGAGATGCCATGCATGCTCAGCGCGACCTCAGTGTGCAGATCGTGGAGGCGGACGGCGATTACTTGTGGACGGTCAAAGACAATCAACCCGACTTGCGCGAGGAGATTGCCACGCTGTTTGCCCCGACCACGCCGCTTCCTGCCACCTCGACGCCTGCGATGGACCTGCGCACCGCTCGCACGACCGAGAAAGGGCATGGACGCCTCGAAGTCCGCACGCTCACCGCGAGCAGCGATCTGGCGGGATACAGCACCTGGCCGCATGTGGCGCAGGTTTTCCGGCTCGAAAGCCGCACTACCGATGCACTCGGGCAGATCCGCACTGACATCCGCTATGGCATTACCAGCCTGCCTGCTCACGTCGCTGATGCCGCCCGCTTGTTAGAACTCACGTGCGGCCAGTGGGGAATCGAAAATGGGTTACATTACAGGCAGGATGTCACCTTTCAGGAGGATCGCTCCCAGCTTCGCATGGGGCGCGCCCCCGAAGTCCTCGCAGCCCTCAACAATACCGCCATCGGTCTGTTCTTATTGCGCCATCACCACAATGTCGCTCAGGCTCGTCGCTCCTTCGCCTATCACTTCGACCGCGCTTTGGCTACCCTGGCTGCCTAGATGGAGACTTTATTCTTGCAACAGCCCTGGCCTTTTGACCAAGCATCTTGTTTTTTTATTCAATAGTGACTACAATGGAGGACACCGCATTACATCGGCACTAGGGTGGCGCGATTTTCAAGCTGAGAATCGACAAGGCAAGGTATCGCGAGAGGAGAATCAATATATACGCGGGGAGACGTAGAGAAGCGAGTTGACCAAGAGTGAGTATGGATAGAGTTTATTATAGCTTTCCGCTTTCCAATTCTCACTTTATTAGGGTGGGTAACGATTTCTTTTTGGCGACTGCAACCTACTTCATACGCCTGAACTTTACTTCAACTCACAACGATTGTAGTGGCTCTAGTTTATTCCAGGAGCGCTGATATGGCTCAGCTAAAGCGGTCAAAGGATGATGGTCACCTCTACATCCTTGGTGGACCAAGTCAGGGAACCTGGCAGGTGAGCGAAAAAGCCGAACACTGGTTATGTGCCAATGACTATCGTATACCTGGCCGAGATGAAAGTACCGAAATCGAGGGGGGAACTTTCTGCCGCCTCCGGGATGAAGGTTATCTCTACATTTATGGCTTGCCTTATGACAAGCACGATACTCCCAGTCTCTCTCAGCAGGAGCCCGAAGCTATTCCTTCAGGCTTACCGTTACTCCTTGAATTAAAGGAGGGGCAGCATCGATCATGGGCACTGGCCGTTGACCTCACTTTGATCAGTGAAGAGGCCTGGGTTGAAATGCAGCGATACAAAGCCATTGCTATCCATGTCGCTGGTTCTCCAACTCCTGTCCTTTTTCGACGGTTATCAAGCAAATTTTACACATTGCATGTAGAACCACAATCACAACCATATCGTATCAGTTGGGAAGATGGCCGATACAAGAGGCATGAACTCAGGGCAGAGGACACCCCCCTCGGACTTAACCCAGGCTGGCAAGGAAATGTGTTTGTCGAAAGCACCTATAGCGCTCGAACGTGGCGGCGCTGCCTCCCCAAAAGCGCCATATCATTTACCGGGTCATTCCTCTGGCTGGCGCGTTCGTATCATGAATCAGAACGCCCTCCCAATACTTCCCCTATTGGACACCCTTACGAATCATGGCAGCTTTGGCATGTCGTTGTGGATAACAAGAATCCAGTTCAATGGGAAGAGCTAAAACGTTGGTTCAGTTATCGTTCGATTGATGTAGTACCTCACTACCAGCGTCTGGAGATTGTCAGTCCGCCGGAAGCAGTGACAGGGAATGGTTGGTATATTACTACGCCAAGCAAACCGCTGCTGCTTCGCTGCGATCCATCAGGCAAGTATATAGAGGGGATCTCCAAACGGGTCTATGTATCTGCCGTAGCTGTGAATAGTCCAGCGCCTCCATCTCAAATTGCTCCTTTGCAACACACACATTCGGCTTCTATCCCTTCTGATGAGGTGAGCTACTTTAGTTGGGCTGCTTCGCAGCAAGGGGAGTTTCGTATTCGCATAGCAGGCGATTCCACCTCAGAACCAGTGTTGATTCGCGTAGCGTCATCTACTAATGCCAAACCACCATGGCTACATGGGTTGCGTTGCACTGTAGCATCTGGCCAGGTGCAGCATACTTTTCACGCATTCAAAGAAACACAGGCTACAGATTCAAGCGATGAGGCCCATAAGGCAGAGCTACTCAATCAGTTTGCCACAGACGAGTTACCAGCGCTGAAGTGGGTATTTGAGCCGGAAGGCTTACCTATTCGTGTGACCTGGGAATATCATTCGGCGCAAGGAATGCCGCTTTCAGAAAGCGAGAGCCCTATCCAATCAGGGAAAACCCTTACTGTGCTCTGGCAGGAGAAGATCTGGCCGACCATCAGTCATGCCGCTCAAGCAAAGATCACTCTCGATGGCGCAAGCTTCGGTTATATCGAGCTTTTGTTCATTTCCTCCTCTACGAAAGATGAAAAACCAGCGTGGTGCTACGATTCAAGATTGCTAACTCAGTTTTGCTGGTTAAGCCGGATAGTTTGTGCCAGGCCTGGGCAGGCTCAAGTGGTCGTTCCGGCATCACTACGCAAAGCTCTAGGCCAGTTTCGCGCTCAGACAGATGCGAACTCCCCTCTCTACATCGCGTTGGATCGACTTGCAAGAGTAGGTGATGCACCGGTGTGGATAATCGTTCGGTTGCAAGCCTTGGTTGCGCAAGCACAAGAATACCAAGGCTGAATAGAAACCTTGAATCTGCAATACAGAGCTACGAAAACCAAATTGGCGAGGTATCACAATGAACGTGCAAGACTATGAGTGGATTGGCATCGTTTATCCAGGGGATGTTCATGATGTTGTTGCTTTTATCACGCCTCTGGCTTTCTATCATGAAGATATAAATGCTTGGGAACTTATTTCACCGGATGTCGGACGTCAATGCTTCCCCAACAATGGGAAGGCTGCCATATTTGTGAAAGATTATCCAAGATCTAAAACCAATCGACTTTACTCTTTTTGGCCCCAACTCAATGCAACTATCAAGGACTCGGAATCACCCAGAACTTCGCACTACCTTGCTTTCTCTGATCTTGAACCAGCGCCATTCGCACAAGTGTTCGATTGGACTACCAGGGTAAGCAATGTGTATGATCTACCAGACCTTCTTGAGAAGGGAATAGAAGAAAAAGATTGCTTTTGCCATAGCATCTATATCCGTTATCAAGACGATCTGTATGGACCGATCAGGATAGAGATCGATGACAGATCATCAAGGGTTAGACCGCACGAGTATGTAAAAAGTTCAAGTACGGGCGGTAACCTGCTCTTGGTCTCCAGATACACATTACCACATGCTCACATGCTTCAATTCATAGCCTATTCCCCTCAGTCCGTATTCTTTGATGAAAGCTCGCTTGGATCTCCGTTGGATGTAGTGGACTGGTCGCTACCCCAGATTACCATCAAGCAAATCCTCAACGCAAGTAATACGGCCTTAGCCGATCTTGAGGGAAATACCCGTCTTGTTGATAAGCGTGTTCGTGACCTGGTACGCATGAGCAGCCGCGATGGCCCTTACGGTGTGCACATCAAGCTTTGTATACTTGAGCGCGCGCAATATATCTTGACCCATCAAATGGAGCGGCTACACAATCTTCGCGCCCTGATCGAAGAGTTACCCGCTGATCATCCCCTCTTATGTGTTGCGAGAGAGCAGGAAATAGAGAAGAGGAGCGCTGAGATCGCCCGGGATGCTGAAGTGCGGGCTCAAGTTCATCAAGAACGCCTGCCGCAATTAGAAAAAGAAGTGCGGCAAGCCGAAGCACAATTGACTCAATTGAAGGGAGAAATTATTGACGCCGGGAAACAGCGAGAGCAAGCGTTGCAGGAATTGAGCGCATTTGAACAAGAAGTACAGAAGCGAATCCAATCGCTGCGAGAGGAACCACTGCGCGCACTGGCCGAGCTTCAGTTAACTGCATCTTTCTTTCAAGCGCTGGGGGGAAATATTGGGACGCTTATCGATGGTCAAAGGGAACAGCAGCAACCTGGCATCCCTCATAATCATCCCTCTACAATTCAGCAGCCGATACCCTTTGAAGGCAACTATACCTGGAGACCTCATGGAGACGCCCAAGAAATCAAGGATGGCCTGCACGAACTGACCCTACCATTCTGGAGCCAGGCAGCAAAACAAGCTGGCGTACCATCGAAGGACGTGCGGGCATGTGCTGCAGCACTGCTTGCAGGACTTGTTCCGGCAACCTGGGGACCGGCGGCCATTGCTGTGCCCCGCGCAGTTGCACAGTTCATCGCGGCTGGATGTGTCTCCGTGATACCAGTGCCAGTAACTGCACTTAGTCCGCTCGACTTGTTCGGCACGATCGATTCAAGTCGGCGAAGGTTTGTTCCCACCGCAGGTGGACTGGCGGATTGTATTCTTCAAGCGTGGGAGCATCGTCACGAACTGGCGCTCGTTATCCTGGAAGGAATTGACCGGGTTCCAGGCATGCCAGTGTATGTGCCACTCTTACGTCAATATATCGAGGTGCAACAATATCGTACCTCTCCATTACAATCTGAGCCTATCAACCTTTTTCATCCAAGCGCACTCGTTGCAGATGATCCCTATAGAGTACTCGCTCAGTTCACCTGGCCAAGCAACCTGCTGCTGGCAGTGACCCTTGATAGAGATACCATAAGTATACCGCTTCCTTCGGTTTGCGCTCCCTGGTTCGTTCGTAAAAAATCCAGTCAGAGGTCAAGTGCTCAACCACCCTCCACCAGCACTCCAGCATATGTTTCTTTCGAGCACTGGCAGGCATGGAGACAGCACATTTATCATCAGACCGCTACCAGTACAGATAAACCAGAAGGCCTGGATTACCGGCAGCAGGCTTTTTGGGCGGCATTGACGATGCTCAAATTCGAGAAATCTGAGGTTGAAAAGATTCTAGAAGATAACTGGCCGCAGCTATTCCTGCACGCTTCAGACAAAGATGTCCAGGAGAAACAATGATGGTAGTGCAAAGTTCTCCGTGGCAAGGGCCACAGCCCGTACACATAATCGCACATCAGGTCAAAGTAATGTTATTTGGAACTGGCATTGGCCGGGTGTCAAACGAGGCGTTCAGAGCTGAAGCAGTACGAGCCGCTTTATGGGCGTTGAGCGCATCGAAGCAGGCAGAATCCCTCATTGGTGCAGCCTCGACTACTCGCCAGGTTCTGACTCTGGCCAGGTCTTTCTGGACGCCGTTTCAAGAAGCTGACCAGTTGAAAATGAACCTAACAGAGAGCAAGCAGGAAAGTGAAGAGGGATCAGAGGAAACACTGGAGCGAGACTTCCTCGACGCACTCGCTGAGCAGGGCGATGTGTTATCTCTAGCAGGTGGTCATTGGCTCCCTACGCCCTTGCGTCTCGTACCTATCACGGCCAAACGCTACCTCCTGGTGGGTGGTCTGCCGACACGCCATCTGCCTAATACGGTGCTTCAAACGCTTCACCTGCACGACAGTTTCCGACAAGCTGATGGCGAGTCTATCTCAGGTTTGTCGCCAACTTCCAGCCCTGATACAGCTTGGCAATACCAATCACTGGAAGGCTGGTTGGGACCATCACCACCTACTCTGGATATGCTTCTACAAGAATTTCATATGCGAGAACTCCTCCCAGTTGATCACCACGATGCCGGAGGCGGGTTTGCCGAAGCGTACGAAGCACATCTGGATAAGCCACAAGGCCTGCGATGGTCATCACTTGACCACGTTGCAGGTGGATGCTATTTGCTCAGGACAAGCACTCCCTGGGGAATGAGGCGGTATAGCGTGGGCGAAATTCGGAACCACCACCTAATCAGGGAAAGTAGCGAATTGCGTCAAATGGATATCCGACGCCTCTGTTACGCGCTCGATCGCAGGGAGGGCGTTCCGACCAGGGTAAAATGGAACAAGACCCTCGGTACGTTCATCCTCAAGAGCGAACTACCCATGCGCGAACGCAAGCTACTCGCATCTATTGGGCATCTGCAGCTATCTGAACATGGTTACTATCCCCGGAAATGGGTTGATATCCAGGATATGGGGAAAGTCGATGAAATACTCGAAGGTTTGGGTATTCAAGTCGACGAGGATCGCTAGAAATGAGAGGGTTTCATGGCAACCAATCGTGCAATAACCAGCAACAATAATGGCGCTCATGCGCTCGATGTTCCTCATCTGGCACGTAAGCTGCACGTGCAGTTAGAGCGCTATATAGAGGCACAGTACCCCATTCGGCATCCTGCCGTTGTCGCCGAACGACACGCGCTCCTGGAAACAGCGGGCGTTATTTCACGAGAGCCGTTTATTGAAGGCATTCCCGGATTTACAGGAGGCCCACGCTATCATGACCTTGCTCTCCCACCACTCGTTACCGCCTCCTTTGAAGAACTGTCATCGCTGCCGTCAGCTATGGTACCGCCGCGTCTTTACAAGCATCAGGCTGAGGCATTAGAGGCGTTTCTTGGGAATGATCGCGACCTGGTTGTTGTGACAGGCACAGGTTCGGGAAAGACGGAGACGTTCTTACTCCCCATCCTGGTCCGTTCTCTTGAAGAAGCAAAAACGCGACCGCACAGCTTTCGCATGCCGGGAATGCGCGCGCTCATCCTCTATCCGATGAATGCGCTCGTCAATGACCAACTGACTCGCCTCCGCCGTCTCTTTGGCGATCAGCACTTCGTATCATGGTTTCGCCAACGCTATAGCGCCACACGCCCAATTCGCTTTGGCATGTATACATCTCGCACTCCCTATCCAGGTATGATGAGCCAGGAGAAGAATCGGCAGCAATTACTTCCATTGTTGGAGTATTATCTTCAGCTTGAAGAGGAGCAGGCCAGGCAAGCTGACGAACTCAAAAAGCATGGCCGCTGGCCAGCACTCGATATGGTCGCGCTCAATGAGGCAGCACTCGCGGGGAAGACGCATGTTGGCGAGAGCGACTATGAACTCTACACACGCCATCAGATGCAACTCTGGTGCCCTGATATCCTGATCACTAACTATTCGATGCTGGAATATATGTTGATGCGGCCCATTGAGCGGTCCATCTTCCAGCAAACAGCAGAGTGGCTAGCAGACAATACGGAAGATACCTTGTTGATTGTGCTCGATGAAGCGCATCTCTATAGCGGTGTCACGGGGGCGGAGATTGCCCTACTGCTCCGTCGATTGCAAGCACGTCTGGGCATTGATCGCGACCGGGTGCGCTACATTCTCACCAGCGCGAGTCTGGATACAGGGAGTGAAGGACAAAAAGCAATTCGCGACTTTGCTACAACTCTTGCAGGAACGCGCACACGGCCAGGTCCTGGATTTGCCATTATTCAGGGGCAACGGGTTAGCGCCCCTCCTTCACCGCTAGGAAGCACTCATGCTTCGGACAGAGAAGCTATCGCTCTTGCTCAGTTTGATTTGTCGGTGTTCACCTCCCGTGCAACTGATCTAACTGCCGGACAAATAGCTGTTGTGAAGCTGGCAGAGCAGCTTGGATGGCCATCACCTCTATCATATGAAAACCTGCCCCTTTACTTAGGGCAGCAACTACCTCGCTTACCAGTCTTTCGCAAACTCTGGGAAATGACATCAGGGAACGCGCAAGCCTTTGGTCAACTCGCTCAACACCTGTTTCCTGCGCTCAATGAGCAAGCGCGCGGAATGGCGACAAGCTCTTTGCTTGCGCTCGCTGCGGCCGCCATCGCACAGGATGAGCGCCCTCTTCTTCCCGTGCGAGCGCACCTGTTCTTTCGTGGATTGCCGCCACTGTACGCCTGCATCAATCCACATTGCAGCGCCAGGCGCATCAATGATGGATCTCCAACAGAGATCGGGGCTTTGTGGCTTAGCCGGCGCCTTCATTGCACCTGCGGCGCTCGCGTCTACGAGCTCTATGGCCATCGTAATTGCGGCGCTATCTTCTTACGAGCATTTGCTGCATCCGAGCCAGCAGATTTCTACTGGCATGAACCTGGCGGCTCTGCCTATGATGGAGATGGGCATAGCACTGAAACATTCCTTCTGCTTGGGCAGCCTCATCCAAAGGCAAGTAACCTGGAGCCGATCTTCTTAGAAAGAATGACCGGGCGAGCCATACCTGGGAAATCACCCTTTGCTAAATTGGTAAACATGGATCAGGAGAACAAGGCCATTCTTGTCTATCGCCCGCAATCAGCCTCGACTGCTAAACGAGGGAAAAAGCAACGTGAAGAAGCGAAAGATGAAGATGCCGTGCGAGAGTGGAAGTCCTGCCCGGTCTGCCACAAGCGATTGCGCGAATCATCTATTACCAGCCTCTCGACAAAAGGCGAGCAGCCCTTTGTGAACCTCGTGCGGAGCCAGTTCGAGCTGCAGCCACCAGGTATGCAAGCTCAGGACGCTGCGCCGAATATGGGGCGTAAAGTGCTCCTCTTTTCTGATGGGCGGCAGAGGGCAGCGCGACTTGCCCGCGACTTGCCGAGAGAAGTGGAACTTGATACCTTTCGACAGGCCCTTCTACTTGCTGTTGCTCAACGAAAGCAACGGGTAGAGCAACCTCTGGTACGCATGGATATTGCGCTCTACCGCGAATTTGTGGGCGTTTGTGCCTGCCACCGCTTGCACTTTTTCGATGGGGAATCACAAGCAGCGTTGCTGCGGCAAATACACAAATTACGTGAGGACTACGAACTGGATGTTCAACTCGCCGAGGACGAGGAATGGGAGCCATCTATTCCACAAGGATACCGCCTGGCATTGTTACGGCAAGTAGCTGACCGCTTTTATTCCATGCAACGCATGTGCGCCGCTGTCGTTGAACCCATACCCAGCAGTCTGCGTTTGCTGAAAAAGAAACAGATATTTGCCAGGCTGACAGAGAATGACCTGAGAGCGCTTGCCATCAACTGGATCGAGGCCTTGCTCGATGATAGCGCGTTCGATGCCAACATTTCACCATCAGATCGAAAAGACACCGTAGCCGGTGAAGGATTTGCGATCACAGGTGATACCGCCAAAGCAGAGAGTTGGAATGATGCCGAAAAGGCGGCCGAGACATTGCTAGGCTACGCCAGGAGCGAGCTTCAGCAGATTCGCATGGCTTTGGTGGACGAGCTTTGTGAGGCAAAAGATGGACTTGCATTTCTCAAACCTGAAAAGCTGGCGATCCGGCTCACGCTGGAAGACTCCTGGTACCAGTGCAGCGAATGCGCGCAGTTAATCTGGCTTCCCCTTGGTGGAAAGTGTCCCAATTCTCATTGTGGCGGTCAGAACCTTGTTCAACTGCCGGGCGATGATCCAAGCTTACGTGCTCGAACCGACTTCTATCGTGAACCTATTCGCCAGGTCGTTGCAGGCCAGCGTTCACCGGTACACATGACTGCTGAAGAACACACGGCACAGCTCTCCTACCGGGACGCCCACCAGATCTCGGCAACAACAGAGCAATATGAGTTGCGTTTTCAAGATATCGGGATCTCCGCGGAACGACCGGCAATCGATATCTTGAGCTGCACGACAACGATGGAAGTAGGGGTCGATATCGGGACACTGCTGGGCATTGGACTACGTACCATGCCGCCTCGCAGGGCGAACTATCAGCAACGTGCCGGTCGCGCAGGTCGTCGCAGCGCGGCCCTCTCCACCGTCTTGAGCTACAGTGAGAATGGTTCGCACGATGGACACTACTTCGCGCATCCTAATGAAATGATTTCGGGCACGCTTCCCTACCTTCAAATATCAAGAGTGAACGAGCGGCTTGCCCGGCGCCATATCCAGGCCGCTCTCATTCAGATATTCTTTCTTGCATATACACAAGAACCGAACAAGGTCAGCGATCGGCAATATGGCTACCTTGCAGAGGCGCTTGGAAAGGCCCGATCATTCTTTACCTCTTCCGAGCCCTACGGTCTCTCGGGCTTTGAACGATGGCTGAAAGGCGCTCTCGAAGGAAATATTCCGCTGCTCGCGCAGCAAATTGCCGCCTGGCTTCCTGATGATCTTGCTGATAGAACAAAAAGCGGACAGCAAAAAAGCGACTTTGTGCGCCATATTGCCCACGATTTTGTCGCCAATCTACGCCAACTAGGCAAACAAATGTTTCCAGATAACACGGGAGTCAACATTCAAGAACAGAACGATCAATTTGGGACGGGTTCAGACGAAACCATGCTGCTTGATGCTCTCTTCGAGCATGGATTTTTGCCAATGTATGCATTTCCGCGTGAAGTGTGTAGTTTTGTGATTGAAGAATGGAAGCAGAGCAGCGGTAGGTCACAGCGCATCGGTATCAAGCAGCGGCCCCAGCAAAGTATTGATGTGGCCTTGTCTGAATATGCGCCTGGTCGCGAACTGATTGTAGACAAGGCGACGTACCGTGTGGGCGGTATCTACGTTGATCCTTTTCCGGGCGCTACATTGGCAAACCGCGTTCCTTCCATATTTAAGCGCGCGTGTAGCACCTTTGCCCTCTGCGCGAAATGCGGTTACACGCACCATGAGCAGGGGTCAGCTGGAACAGGCAGTTCGGAACGTCTCTGTCCTTTGTGTCAAACGCAGTTGGCTATTGAGGAGATTCTCGACCCACCAGGCTTTGCCCCTGAAAGAGCAAAGCGCCTGGATCCGGGGCAAATCCGAAACGATGGTTCTGCCCAAAGTGGAACCGTAACCCAGGTGAAGTTGGTGCTGCCGCTGACCGATGCAGAAGATTTTGCATCTACAACTGCGGATGGACGTGTGGCGTGGAGCTTTGCAGAGCACCGGGAACTGCTCATTGCCAACCGCGGGGTCGATGGGAAGGGCTTTTCTATCTGCCGCTCATGTGGAGCGGCAGCGCCCGGCGATCCATCCTGGTTGAACGAAGCTCATGACAGGCCGTTTCTCGTGCCAGGTTGGGTAGCAGCGTCACGTAAATGTTACGGTTCCGAGGGTATCTGGCATGGGTATCTCGGGCACACGTTTCACAGCGATCTCCTGTTGCTACGCTTTCTATGGCCAGCAGGCGTAGCCTTCCAGATTGCGCAACCCTGGATGCGTGATGCCCTCAATACACTTGCTCAGGCGCTACTCCTCGCTGCTACGCGCTTGCTGGATGTGGCAACCTCAGAGCTTCAGGTGGGATGGAGCTATACAATTGCCGCTCAACAGATTGCCTCCAACCAGGCAAGAGCCCCGCGCATGGCCAATTTTTTCATTTTTGATACGCTCTCCGGTGGCGCTGGTTACGCCACCCAGGTTGGGCACCATATCGAAGCGCTGCTCACCCAAACACAAAATATCCTAGATCACTGTCCAGAACAGTGCGAGCGATCATGCTATCGTTGTTTGCGCAACTATGCCAACCGGATTTTACATCATCACCTGGATCGTCACCTGGCTGGCGTTCTCTTGCGCGCTCTCGCGAGTGGAAAAGCGCCTGAAACGCCACCAATCGCCAAACAGGCAGAACAATTGGATGCGCTCTGCCAATTCCTCGAATTAGCAGGCGGCATCGAGTGCTATCGTGAGCGTGAACTGCAAGGACTGCGCGTGCCACTCCTGGTAAAATCAACGCATGGAACGTATGCTTTAGGAGCCTATCCTGTTCAACAGGATCGACAGGTTGTCCGGCATCCACTTGATACGCTACCTAACAACCGAGTGCAGTTGTTTAGCGATTACGAGCTAGCGCACAATCTTCCGCAAGTTGCTCAATTGCTACTCTGAATCACTGGCAACACAACCCTCTGGCCCGGTGTCACGTAAGCTGTCATGAAGCGCAAAGGAGCAAGCAGGAAATACCCTTTCTGCGAGAAATACAGCTCTAGCAAAGAACAAGGAGGCTCTTTCCCCTGGTGAGATTCGTATTTCTTGTCAAAAAAGAAGGATTTCCTGAGAGAAAGCTCTTGGAGCGTCGAAGTGGTGCACTTTCTGCTCTTCTTTCCCTTTCTTCTTGTTTCCACTTTGCGCTTCATGACAGCTTACGTGACACCGGGCCAAGGTCGTGAGCGAGCCATTCCTCGCGCTGAGCGAACCGCAGGAAGCTCCGGAGCGCGATCAAACAGCGCTTGCGGGTCGTCGGCGCGAGCGGCCGGCGATCGCCAGCCGACCCCGTGGTGGGCCGAGCCACGGAGCGCTGGTACGCCCGAAAGAGGTCACGATCAACGGTAGCCACCGCGGGATCGCCCTGGCCATGCTCGTCGACGAACTCCTGGAACCGTGCCAGCTCGTCGCGATACCCGGCGACGGTGCCCGCAATGCGGTGCCGGTCGAGCTCCATCCACTGAAGGAACTCGTCGACGGCCTCGGAGAGCGGGACGGAGGGCTGGGGGCGAGCCACCCCGCCATCCTACGCCGGAACATTCTTAAATCTACGTTTTCCTCAGTTAGCTCGATTCGTAGCCATAGGACCCACGTCAGAGGGTGAAGTATGCTATCGACCAACTGGCTCTCGCCGTCCAGAAACATCTCCGCGAGGACGATGCCTCACGCCCTCATGGCCCTGAGCGCGACAGACCCTTCAGGAGCACAACTCCACGTCGCCGAAGACAAAGTCTCGGAGTTTGAGGCGTCCTGGGATGGCTCCCAGCAGTCGATCGAATAGGTCGTTTCGGATGACGATTGCTGCCCCACACAGCCTTGGCCAAGCGAGGTGGTACT
>WNGL01003649.1_pt1 | contig 18487 bp, 18 predicted proteins | sample 5400591 | NCBI WGS metagenome assembly WNGL01 (sample SAMN13153377, study PRJNA577476) | soil metagenome | isolation source: 80 cm soil or saprolite under Garry oak tree replicate 1 | place: USA:California | collected 2016-06-15 | reverse complement strand
GGCGTTCGCGCTTTCGATCGAGCAACTCGGGCTCGTGGTTTCGATCCTGCTGCTGATCGGGATCGGGAGCCTTGCGGCGCGCGGCATCAAGCCATGGGAGGCGCTCGCGGCCGCCGTCGGCCTGATCGTGCTGTCGTGGGCGATCTTCATCCTCGGCCTCGGGCTCGCGATCCCGGTCTGGCCGGAATGGTAGCCGATGGAGCTTCTGCAGAACCTCGCCACCGGCTTCGGCGTCGCGCTCACGCCGGCGAATCTCGGCTTTGCGCTCGCCGGCGCCCTCATCGGCACCTTGATCGGCGTCCTTCCCGGCATCGGCCCGATCGCGACCATCGCGATGCTGCTGCCGCTCACCTTCCATCTCGAGCCGGTGTCGGGCCTGATCATGCTCGCCGGCATCTTCTATGGCGCCCAATATGGCGGCTCGACCACCGCGATCCTGGTGAATCTCCCCGGCGAGACATCCTCGGTGGTCACTTGCATCGACGGCCACCAGATGGCGCGCCAGGGCCGCGCCGGTTCGGCGCTCGCGATCGCGGCGCTCGGCTCCTTCTTCGCCGGCACAGTCTCGACCGCCATCATCGCGACCTTCGCGCCGCCGCTCGCGCGCCTCGGCCAGTCGTTCGGGGCGCCGGAATATTTCTCGCTCATGGTGCTCGGCCTCGTCGCCGCGGTGGTGCTGGCGCATGGCTCGATCGTCAAGGCGATCGCCATGATCATCCTCGGCCTTCTCTTCGGCCTGGTGGGAACCGACGGCCAGACCGCCGGCCTGCGTTTCACCTTCGGCATCACCCAGCTCTCGGACGGGATCGATTTCGCCGTGCTCGCGATCGGCCTCTTCGGGGTCGGCGAGATCATCTCGAACCTGACCCAGAGCGCCACCGGCGGGTCGGTCACGACCCAGAAGATCACGCGCCTGTGGCCGACCCGCGAGGATTTCCGCCTTGCCTGGCCGGCGGTGCTGCGCGGCACCGGTCTCGGCTCGCTCCTCGGCGTGCTGCCCGGGGGCGGGGCGACGCTGTCCTCCTTCGCCGCCTATGTGCTGGAGAAGAAGGTCGCGCGCGATCCGTCGCGCTTCGGAAGCGGCGCGGTCGAGGGCGTCGCCGGGCCGGAATCGGCCAACAATGCGGGCGCCCAGACCTCGTTCATTCCCATGTTGACGCTCGGCATCCCGGGCAACGCGGTGATGGCGTTGATGATCGGCGCGATGACGATCCACGGCATCCAGCCGGGGCCGCAGGTGATGACCGAGCGTCCCGAAATGTTCTGGGGCATGGTTGCCAGCATGTGGATCGGCAACCTCATGCTGCTGGTCATCAACCTGCCCCTGATCGGCATGTGGGTGCAGCTGCTCAAGGTGCCCTACCGTTTCCTCTACCTGTCGATCCTTCTGTTCTGCGCCATCGGCGTCTACACCATCGGCAACAGCCCGTTCGCGGTGCTGCTCGCGGCCTTCTTCGGCGTGCTCGGCTATATCTTCATGCGGCTCGACTGCGAGCCGGCGCCGATGATCCTCGGCTTCGTGCTCGGCCCGCTGATGGAGGAGAACCTGCGCCGGGCGATGCGGATCTCGGGGGGCGACCCGATGATCTTCGTCAACCGCCCGATCAGCCTCGGCCTGCTGGTGGCCGCCTCGATCCTGCTCGTCCTGGTCGCGCTGCCCGCAATCCGCAGCAAGCGCGAGGAGGCGTTCCTGGAGGGCTGATCGGCGGCGGTGCGTTAACCGTCCGTCAAGGACGAGGGGTACGTTAATCGATCGTTAACGACGACAAGTTGGTCTTGCTCCGCCGCGCCTGAGGAGAGCGCCTTTCGTCGCGCGGATCGAGGGCAATGGCGGGCGGCGACGCCGGGGATTTGGTTAACCCGACGACAACAGTTGGTGCATTAGCGTCCCCAAAGCTTATCCTGACCCCATCATTGATATGCTCCGAGCACTTTCTTCTTCGGCGGTCCAGCGCGAGTGGTGGATCCTCATTCTCGTCGCCGTCCTCTCTTTCGCGCTTGGAATGCTGCTGTTCGGGATCGTCGAACCGGCGGACGTGATCGGCTGGATCGCCAGCAGGCCGCGTCGGGTCACCGCCGCCATCCTGAGCGCGGCCATCGCGCTCGTTGGGTTCAGCATCGCCGGGTTCTTCGTCTTCATCGGCTCGGTGCGGCACAAGGCGCGCATCACCGCGGCGCTCGACAACATGTCGCAAGGGCTGTGCATGTTCGACGGCGCGGCGCGGCTGATCGTTTGCAACGATCGCTATCTCGAAATGTATGGTCTCTCGCGGGAGCGGGCTTATCCGGGCTGCGATCTGCGCGACCTGCTCGAATACCGGCGGGCGACCGGCACCTTCTTTCAGGATACCGACGAGTACATCGCCGCCGCCAAGCGCCGCGTCGCCGAGCGAAAAGTCTTCACCAACGTGATCGAGGTCAAGGGCCGCATCATCTCGATCGCGAACCGGCCGATCGAAGGCGGCGGCTGGGTGGCGACGCACGAGGACATCACCGATCGGCGGCGCAAGGATCAGGAGCGCGACCAGATGGCGGCGCAGGAAGAGCGCCGCGCCGCGGTCGAGGCGGCGATCGCCGGATTCCGGCAACGGATCGAAAACATGCTCAAGACCGTGGGCGACAACGCGGTGGCGATGCGCGCGACCGCGACCACGCTGTTCACGGCCTCCCGCAAGGCCTCGGAGCGCGCCGAGGGCGCCGTGGAAACCTCCAACGAAGCCTGCGTCAATGTCGAGACCGCCGCCTCCGCGGCCGAGGAATTGTCGTCCTCGATCGCCGAGATCAGCCGCCAGCTCAGCCAGACCAACGGCCTCGTCGAGGTCGCGGTCGGCGAGGCCGGGACCACCAACGAGCAGATCGGCGGCCTCGCCCAGGCGGCGCAGAAGATCGGCGACGTGGTCAAGCTGATCCAGAATGTCGCCGGGCAGACCAACCTGCTCGCGCTCAACGCCACCATCGAGGCGGCGCGCGCGGGCGAGGCCGGGCGTGGCTTCGCCGTGGTCGCCTCGGAGGTGAAGTCGCTCGCGGTGCAGACGGCGAAGGCGACCGAGGAGATCGCGGGTCAGATCGCCGCAGTGCAGGCCTCGACCGGGGCCGCGGTCGAGGCGATCGGCAGAATCTCGCAGCGGATGCAGGAGATCAGCCGTTTCACGGCCGCGGCTGCCGCCTCGGTGCAGCAGCAGGATGCGGCGACCGGGGCGATTTCGCAGAACGTGGCGGGCGCCGCCAAGGGAACCAAGGAGATCGTGGTCGTGCTCGGCGATGTCGCCGGCGCCGCCACCGAGACCCGCGCATCCGCGGAGACCGTGCTGGCGGCCTCGAGAGCGGTCGAGACCGCGGCCGGCGACCTGCGCACCGAGGTGGAAGGTTTCCTGCAGCAGGTGGCGGGCTGACTCGAACTTTGCCCGGCGTTGCATGGAGTGTTGCGTCGTAAGTGATTCAGTCGACTCAACATTCCAGAACAATTCGACCGTCGGTCGAGCGAATTGTAGCCATGGCTCGCATTCAGTCGCGTTCTCAGCTGCTCATGTACCACCTACCTTTCGAGCCGCCCGCCAGCGGCGGCTACACGTGTTTAGACGTTGGGGAGCCGGGGCTTGCGCCCCGGTTCTCGTTTGAGCCTCTTGCAGGTTGTCAGAGCGAATCTGTCGAGACGCGTGCTGCCGCAAAAAGGTCCATGATTAATTGACGACTACAAGCAACGCCAAAAAGTCGAGCGGGCGATCGATGCGCTCTCCGCCTTCTCCCTGGCGGTGGTCGATCTCGGCGCCGCCGTCGTGGTAACGAGCGGTGAAATATCGCTCTTCATTCAACATTGAGGCTGTCGACGAAGCTTATCACTCCGACCCGTGCTTGCTCGCCCATCTCACCTTTGGAGACAAAGGCAAGAAATAGAGCACGGCTAAGACCAAAAAGGTCATCGCCACGTATCCGAGATGCACATTGGGAACCCCGGGGATGATCGCACCCGCATATTCAGGTCGCGTCATAAAGTGGCTCGCATTTACGACTCCGTGGTTCAACCATTCCAAAAATACGAAGCTCAGCGCCATCATCACGAGGCCCACAAAGCTGCTCAGCAGCATCGTGCGATGCAATTCGCCTGTACGGTGAGTGTCGGCGGAATCCATCCTTGCCGCCTTCCTCCAGTAATAAAACCAGTTCAGCAACCCGATCAGAACGGCAGCAGTTGCAAGCGCTTCTGGAATGTGCCGTCCCAACTGTAGCGCACTATAGAAGGCCCCAAGTCCGATCGCCCCAAATACGAGGCTGCCCCCGCAGCACAGCGCCGCGACGAGCCCCACCAACAGGCTGCCCCCGATCGGTCTCATATCGGGAATTGCCGAAGTTCCGACGCGACCAACATCGCCTTTCTGTTCCGTTGCCTGAGTCATGACTTCGTCTCCGGGTGTCGCAAATGTTAATCTTCGCCGTGGTTGAACACATTTGAATGCAGTCTAGGAGAATCTCCCCCACGCCCGTTCCGTCGCCCACCAGATGATCTTGCTCCCGACAACGATAACGGCACCGAGCGCAAGCCATCCGTAGAATCCGGACAGTATGATGCCCGAGCAGAGCGCGAGCACCGGGAGGATCATGGCGAGGTAGTACGGCCCCGTGAACCGACAATGGGTGCGCCGGCAGCGTCGGGCATTCAGGATGCACGCAGTCCCCATCCAGGCAAGCGCGACGGTCCAAATGACGGCCCGAACAGGCACATCGACGAGCAACCCGGCCGCGAGTGCGGCAATGGGAAGTCCCCACGCCCATCCGTAGGTGCGGAGGTTTCCTGCCCAATCCGGGGAGGGCCGCACGGTTACGTTCGCCACGACCAGCTACCTCGCGCAGCAATCTGTCAGCTTCCCGCTTGCCCGTGCCTCCTGAACCGGAGGACACGGCACGTCGCCATAGGAGCAGAACACGCAGCAGTCGCCCGGCTGGGGCTTAAGCCGTGCGCCGCAGCTCTCGCACTCATAGAAAAACTGGCAGGCGTCCGTCGGCATCGTTTCCATTTTGGCGGTGCTGCAGTTCGGACAAGTGATGACGGATTGCAAGATCATCGTGTTCCTCAGCATCGAAGCCTAAAGCATGTAGCCCACGTCCGAGGCTCCGGTCGGATAGGCAAAGATTGTCGCTTTGAGATCGTCGGCCGTGAGCCCATGACGGATGGCAAACCCGAAAACATTGATCACTTCGTCCACGTGCGGCCCGACGAGGTGTGCGCCAAGGATTCGGCCGCTATCTTCTTCAACGAGCGTCTTATATCCGTAGACAGTCTCGCCGACGCGTCGCGCCGTGTACCAATCGGACACCTTCGCAGAAGTCACGCGCACCTTCGCCGCGTGCTGGCGTGCCGCCGCCTCAGAGAGGCCAACGGCGGCAATCGGCGGCAGCGTGAATGCGACACTGGGAACGCCGCGATAGTCGGGCCGGTGACGGTTGCCCTCCAGAATATTGGCCGCAACCACCTTCGCATCATGGCTTGAAACCGGAGTCAGCGGCGGCCCCTTCGCCGCCGCATCCCCGGCCGCGTAAACTATTGGATTTGAGACGCTTTGCAGATAGTCGTTGAGCCGAAGCCGTCCGTTTTCAACTGCTACGCCCGCGGCCGACAAGTTAAGGGCCTCTATGTCAGGGATACGACCCGCTGCGTGAACAACGAGATCAGCTTCAACGACCATTTCACCTTCGGGTGTTTGCGTGCGCACGCGATATTCATTGCCGGATTGCTCAACGGCGCTCACGTTGTTCCGTATGCGCGCGTCAATGCCTATTTCCTGAAACTTCTCCATCAACCAGCCGACCAGATCGGGATCGAACTGCGGCAGCATCCGCTTGCCGCGCTGAAGCACGGTCACCTTTGCGCCAGCACGCGCCGCGATGTGCGAGAACTCGGCGGCAATGTAACCGCCGCCGACCATCACGATACGCTCGGGCAGTTGTTCGAGTTCCATGAAGGCATCGCTTGTGGTGAGGTGCTCTTCACCCGGAAAGCCCAAGCGTGCCGGTCGTGCCCCGCTTGCAATGAGGATGTGACGCCCTTCCAAAACGCCTCCGTTCACCTCGACAGTGTCAGGTCCGGTAAAGCGTGCGGTTCCGTGAAAAGCCTCAATGCCTTGCTCGGAGAAACTCTGCTGGCGCTTCTGGGGAACCGGGTCGGTAAAAGTCCGCTTGAAGGCAATCAGGTCTTTCCATTCGATCCGAACCGCGCCGACAACGCCATGGCCCTCCATGCGGCGTGTCATGTCAACCGTCTCCGCACCGCTCACCAACATCTTTTTAGGATCGCATCCGCGGAGCGCGCACGTGCCCCCGAAGGGGCGGTTATCGATAACCGCCACCGAGCGCCCTGCCTTGCGGACGCGCCCACTCGCCACCTGCGCGGCAGTCCCGGTACCTATAACAATCAGGTCATAGGTAGCCATGCAATCACCCGTGATGAAGCCGCCTGCGATAGAGACCGAATGCGAGCAGTCCGAGACAAATCATCAGTATCGGGATGAGGACGTAATCGGCTTTGGCAAGCCAGGCCGTAAGTCCCACGGCACCAAACACAACCACGAGCAGCGGCGTGGCACAACGGATTGCCGCAAGCACTGCACCGATGGCGCCGGTCGTGATGAGGGTCCGGTCACGCATGGCGGGTTAAGTTTTCGGCGCGGAGGGATAGCCCGCCTTCGTCGTGGCGGTCGTGAGCGCCTTCACGTCGGCCTTGGCGTCGTCGTAACTCACCACGGCTGTCTTGTCCTTGTAGGAAACGATGGCCTTTGCGACACCCGGCACCGCTTCGAGGCTGTTTTTGACAATGAACGGGCAGGCGTCGCAGTACATGTTTTGCACGGCAAGCGTGATGGTTCTCTCACCGGCAAAGACCGTGGACGAAGCGAACAGGGCGACGCCAATCGCGACAGATGTGAGCAGCTTTGGCATGGGATGTTCTCCGTTCATGAGTTGAGAAGCAGCGGCGCGAGGAAATCGAAGCCGAGCGCGGCAATGACAAGAACCGTAGCCACAATGAGCCCAACCTTCACAAGCCGGTTTGGCAGTGGCCGCGCGCAGGCTTTGTCATCGACGCAGGCAACTTTTGACGAGCCGTAAACGAGCCAGTAGCCGTACCCGAGGCAGGCAAGCGTGGCCGCGATGAAGTAAGGCTGATAGGGCGCGAGTTGCGTGAAATTTCCGATCCACGCTCCGCTCACGCCTAGGCTGAACAGCACCAGCGGCAGGATACAGCACGACGAGGCTGCGAGCGCGCCAAGCATGCCACCCGCTATCATCAGATTTTGCCCACGCCCGATGCCTCGGGTGCGATTTTCTTCCTTGACTGTCATGCATCGCAGGCTACATCCTGTAGCCACTACGGGTTCAAGAGGCTTGTCATCACGACTATGCGAGGCATGACGATTGGCCGTTTGGCCGAAGAAACCGGGGTCAACCTCGAAACCGTTCGCTATTACGAGCGGATCGGCCTCATGCCCCAGCCTGACCGGACAGCGGGCGGGCATCGGAGCTACAGCAAGGCTCACGCCAGCAGGCTCGCGTTTATCCGTAGGGCGCGCGAGTTGGGCTTCGGCCTCGGAGAAATCCGCGCCCTGCTCGCCCTGACGGAGCCCGGGCACAGATCTTGCGCGGAAGTTCAGGCAATCGCGAGCGCGCATCTTGAGAGCGTGCGCGCCAAACTCGCCGACCTCGCCCGGCTCGAACACATCCTCGCTGACACCGTAGCGAAATGTTCCGGCGACCCCTCGCCGCCATGCCCGGTACTCGACATGCTGGACACGGGCCTGCGCTACGATCAGTGACGTTCCAGATCGCCTCTTACGAATCGCCGACAGCCGACGGCGGGTAGTGGGCGAGCCCACTACCTGGCAATCCCCTAGCTTCCATAGAGTGGACGGGATATATTTTGCGGCGAGGAATCGAAGGAGAATGCCCGATGACCGCAATCCTATATACGCTTGCCGCCCTCGGCCTGAGCGGTGCGGCCTACGGAGCTTTCTGCTTCTTTTGCCCGTGAGCTTCAGCTAAGCACGGCTGGCACATATGCAGCGCTAAAAGGCCCGGCGCAACGGCCGGGCTTTTTGTTGATAGCCACCTACGGTTTCAAACTAAGCCACTTCATTCCTACTTGCCACGCTCGTGCCCGCCGCAGCCGGGCCAGGGAGGAATAGCTTCACGGGCTGACTGCGCAGGGCCGCTCACCCGAACAACCCCGCCAGCGCATAGAACACCGCGGCGATGAAGGCCGCGGCCGGGATCGTCAGGATCCAGGCGATCATGATGTTGTTGGCGACCTTCCAGCGCACCGACGCCACGCCGCGCGCCGCGCCGACGCCGATGATGCAGCCGGTGATCGTATGCGTGGTCGAGACCGGGATGCCGAGCTCGGTCGCCGTGAACAGGGTGATGGCTCCGCCGGTCTCGGCGCAGAAACCCTGGAACGGCCGCAGCCGGGTGATGCGCGAGCCCATCGTATGCACGATGCGCCAGCCGCCGATCAGGGTCCCGAGCCCCATCGCAGCGTAGCAGGCGAGCATGACCCAGAACGGCACGTGGAACTCGCCATCCAGATAGCCCTGCGAGTAGAGCAGCACCGCGATGATGCCCATGGTCTTCTGCGCGTCGTTGCCGCCATGGCCGAGCGAATAGAGCGAGGCCGAGACGAACTGCAGCGAGCGAAAGATCTTGTCCACCGCAAACGGCGTATAGCGCACGAACAGCCAGGAGACGATCAGGACGAGAACCATCGCCAGGATAAGGCCCGAGAGCGGCGAGAGCACGATCGCCGCGCTGGTCTTGGCGAGGCCGTCCCACACGATCACCTTGACGCCGGCCTTGGCGGTGCCGGCGCCGACCAGGCCGCCGATCAGCGCATGCGAGCTCGACGAGGGAATCCCGAGCGCCCAGGTGATGATGTTCCAGGCGATCGCGCCCATGAGCGCGCCGAAGACGACCCGCGGGTCGACGATATCGGCGGAGACGATGCCGGTGCCGATCGTCTGCGCAACGTGCGAGCCGAAAATCAGGAAGGCGACGAAGTTGAAGAACGCCGCCCAGGCCACCGCATGCTGCGGCCGCAGCACGCGCGTCGACACGACGGTCGCGATCGAGTTCGCGGCGTCGTGCAGACCGTTGAGGAAATCGAACGCGAGCGCGACCATGACGAGCGCGATCAGGATCGGCAGCGCGAGCGTGACGGTGTTCATGTGACGGATTCGGCGATCAGACGTTTTCGAGCATGATGCCGTGGATTTCGTTGGCCACGTCGTCGAAACGGTCGACCACCTTCTCGAGGTGGTCGTAGACCTCGACGCCGATGAAGAAGGCCATCGAGTTCGAGGGCTGATTCGCCCGGTAGAGCTCGCGCAGCCCGATGTCGTGCAGCTCGTCCGTGCGCCCCTCGATCTGCGAGATCTGCTCGCTGATGCCGCTGATGCGGCCGGCGTTGGTGCTGATCGCGCTCAACAGCGGGATCGCCTCCTGCACCAGGCCGGCGGAGGTCACGATCGCGTCGGCCATCTCCTTCTGCTGCTCGGTGAACGAGCGCTGGTCGAACAGCATGATGGTCTTGGCGGTCTTCTGCATCTGGTCGATGGTGTTGTCCATCGAGGTGATCAAATCCTTCACGTCGCCGCGGTCGAACGGCGTGATGAAGCTGCGCCGCACCGCGATCAGCACCTCGCGGGTGATGTTGTCGGCATCCTGCTCGCGGTCCATGACGACCTTGTAGTGGCGCGGCACGGCGTCGCCGCCTTCGAGCATGTCGCGGAGCGCCTTGGCGCCGGCCGCGACCACCTCCGAATGGCGCGCGAACAGGTCGAAGAAGCGGTCCTCCCTCGGCAGCAGGGCGTGAAACCAGCGCAGCATGGGATATCCCCAGGGTTGGCGAGCAGGCTCCCCCCGTCTCAACGCCTTCTAGCAGGGCATGGTTCGCTTGGCGCGGGCCGGCGAGGCTCTGCCCACAGGAATGAGGGTCGCTTAGCCGACTTACGCGGAGAGCACATTCATGCAAATTTGGAATCGCCTGGTGTGGTCACCGCGCGAGCCGCAAACATCTTAATTAACCTCCCCCTGAAAGGGGGAGGACAGGCGCGCGAAGCGCGCCAGGTGGGGGTCCCGTCTTTTCCACACGCACCTGTGCTCTTGGAGAGAGAAACCCCCACCTGGTCGCCTTCGGCGACCGTCCTCCCCCTTTTTGGGGGAGGATTAGGAGTTCGCGGCACCGGCTGCCGATCCACGGAAGGTGGGAAGGCCGCGCTACTGGAAGATCTCGTTGAACCGGCGCTTGATGCGCTGGGTTTCCTTCTCGATGTAGTCGTCGTCGACGGCGACGATCTTGAGGCTCTTGAGATCGGGCGAGCCTGGCGGCGCCGCGATGTCGAGGCGCGCCGAATAGCCGCCGTCGGCAGGAAAGAGTCTTTGGGCGTCGTCCCCGATCATGAATTCCGCGAACAGCTTCGCGGCGTTGGGATGGGGCGAGCCTTTGACCACCGAGGTCGGGGAGGGAATGATGAACACGCCGTCGGAGGGATAGAGCGTCTTGATCGGGTGGCCCTCCTTCTTGAGGTCGGCGGCATAGGAGTCGAGCGCGCCGACCGCGATCAGGCGCTCGCCGCGCTTAAGCATGTCGGACACCTGCTGGTTGCCCTGTACGATCATGACATCGTTTAGCCGCAGCTTCTCATAAAAGCCCCAGCCGCGCGCCTGCGAGATCATGCCGACCACCGACACCTGCAGCGAGGTGAAGGAGGGATCGGTCATCACCAGCTTGCCCTTGTATTTGGCGGCGAGGAGATCGTCCCAGGTCTTCGGCTCGTCGGCCGCCGCGACCTTGTCGCTGCGCAGGTAGTGCGTCATCATGTTGAGCCGCTGGCCGATGAAGGAGCCGTCCGCCGCCTTCGCAGCGTCGGGGATCTTGTCGAAATTCTTCGGCTTGAAGGGGACGAAGTAGCCCTTCTTGCCGAGCGCATTGGCGGCGGCGGGTTCCGAGTGGGTGATCACATCGACGGCCACGCGCCCGGCATTCATCTCCTGCTGGAAACGACTCAAGATCGCCGAGCCGCCGGACCGAAACAGCTCGACCTCGATGCCGCTCTGCCGCTTGAAGATGGCGACGATCTTCTGCGCCTGCTCGATCGGGGTCGAGGTGTACCAGCTCAGCTTGCCCTCGGCCTTGGCCTTCGCGGCATCGACGGCGTCCTGGGCGTGCGCGGGGGTGAAGACCATGAGCGCCGCTGCACAAAGCGCCGGTTTCAACTTCAGCATGTCGTACCCTCCTTCGTTGCCCCAACCCGCCGAGGCAGACTCTCAACCTTGTCATCCCCGCTCAATGCCCGCGATAGACCGGCTCGGGCTGGGAGAAGAAACTCAAAAGGATGTGATAGACCAGCGCGTAGTTCTTCTGCTGCAGCGAGGCATGCGCGATCCCGGGCATCACGGCGAACTGCTTGTCCGGGTTCGGCAGCCGCTCGAAGAATTTCATCAGGTCGCCGAAGCCGGCGATGCCGTCATATTGACCGCGCACGATGATGGTCGCCGCCTCGATCTCTGCGGGATCGCAGACCGGCAGGTGCGCGCACATGTCGACATAGGTGCCAGTCGGCACCGAATCGTCGAGCTTGAGGATCGCGTCGGCAAACGCCTCCACGACCTCGCTGTCGGCGGTGCCGGGATGATCGCGGGTGAAGATCGAGCGCACGAAGGCGCGGTCGATCGGGCGGCGGTTCTTCGACTGGAACTCGGGCAGCCGCTTCCTCCGGTCGGCCAGCGTCGGCGAGCCCTCGCCGGTCCACACCATGGCGTCGAGCGCGAGCCGCCCGACGAGGCCGGGATGACGCTGCGCGAACAAGGCCGCCCGCAGCGCCCCCGAGGAAATCCCGTAGACCAGGAGCGGCCGCTTGCCGCGCAGCTTCTGGATATAGGTCGCGGCGGCAAAGCAATCGTCGGCGCCCTGGGAAATGCCGGCGTTGTTGTCGCGGTCCTTGGTCGAGCGGCCGTAGCCCTCCATGTCGACGCACCAGCAGTCGTAGCCGCGGGCGGCAAACCAATCCATCGCCGAGGAGTCGCTGCGCCCCGGCACCTGGAGGTCGAAGGTCGGCTGCGAGGCCATCGACGAGCCATGCACGAACAGGATCGTGCCCGCGGTCTTCCCCGGATCGCCGGCATATTTTTCCCACAGGAAAAGGCGCACATCGGCGCCCTTGTTGGTCCAATGCTCCTCGCCGCGGATGGCGGCGGTGACCGGCTTGTTCATCGTCCTGCTCCGATCCTCCGTTGTCGTCACACCAGCGGCGCGGCGCCATCGCGCCGGAAGACGCTGCATTGGGCCGTGTCGATCTCGATCGCGACGGATTGGCCGACCTCGAAATGCTGCAGCGGGTGGGTCTGCACCCGCAGCGTCTGCCCGGACGACAGCGTCGCGTCATACTCGCTGATGTTGCCGAGGAAGACGTGGTTGGTGATCTTGGCCACGCTGCCAGGCGACCCGCCCGCCGGCGAGGCCAGGCGGATGTTTTCCGGGCGGATCGACACGTCCACGCTGTCGCCGGGCGCAAGCCCGTCGAGGCGGGCGATGGCGAGCGCGAGATCGCCGGCAATCTCGACCATGCCGCCGCCGTTCTTCACCTCGCGCACCCTGCCCGGCACGAGATTCACCAGGCCCATGAAATCGGCGACCATTCGGTTCGCCGGGTGGGCGTAGACCTCGAATGGCGTGCCGTATTGCTGCAGCCGACCCGCGTTCATAACCGCGATCCGGTCCGAGAGCGCGAGCGCCTCGGACTGATCGTGGGTGACATAGACGAAGGTGATGCCGGTGCGGCGCTGCAGCTCCTTGAGCTCCGAGCGCATGCGCTCGCGCAGCTTGGCGTCGAGGTTGGAGAGCGGCTCGTCGAGCAGGAGGATGTCGGGCTCGACGACGAGCGAGCGCGCGAGCGCGACCCGCTGCTGCTGGCCGCCTGAGAGCTCGTTCGGGTAGCGGTATTCGAGGCCGGCGAGGTTCACGAGCGCGAGCGTGTCGGCGACCTTCCTGCGCGCCTCGGCGGCGGGCACCTTGCGCAGCTTGAGGCCGAAGACGACGTTCTCGAACACGTTCTTATGCGGCCAGATCGCGTAGTTCTGAAAGACCATTCCCATGCCGCGCGCCTCCGGCGGCACGACCGCGTCCGGCGACGAGACCTGGCGGCCGTCGACCTCGATCGTGCCATGGTCGGGGGTGATGTAGCCGGCGATGAGCCGCAGCGTCGTGGTCTTGCCGCAGCCGGAGGGACCGAGCAGGGTGACGAAGGAATTATCCTTGATCTCGAGCTCGATATCGGCGACCGCCGCGACCTCGCCGTCGCGCGCGTCGAAGCTTTTCGACAATCCTCTGATCGCAATTCCGGCCATCAGGATGTCCTGCTAGGTGCCGACCGGCGCGACTTCGCTGCGGACCGCGATCGAGCGGCCGCCGAAGCGATAGGCGAGCCAGATCGCGGCGCCGATGATCAACATGTTGATCATCGCAAGGGCTGCCACCGGCTCGATATAGCCGGTTTCATAGAGGTTGTAGACCGCGACCGCCAAGGTGATCGAGCTCGACGAGAACAACAGGATCGACGCGCTCAATTCCTGGATCACGGGAACGAAGACCAGGAGCCAGCCGGCGAACAGGCCGGGACGGATCAGCGGCAGGGTGACCTCGCGCATGGTCGTGGTCCAGGACGCGCCGAGGATTTGCGCGCTCTCCTCGAGCGAGGGATCGATCTGGCGCAGCGAGGCATTGGCGGCGCGAACGCCGAGCGGGATGTAGCGGCCCACATAGGCGAGCAGCAGGATCGCAAGCGTGCCATAGAGCGCGACCGGCATGGCGAGCCAGAACTGGATCAGCGCCACCGCCACCACGATGCCCGGCAGGCCGAGCGGGATGAGGGACGCATAATCGAGCAGCTTGCGGCCCGGGATCCTGGTGCGCAGGTCGATCCAGCCGATCACGGCGCCGAGGAGGACGGCGATGGTCGCGGCCACGGTCGCGAGGAGGAGGCTGTTGAGGATCGCGCGCTGGGTGACATTGTAGTCGAACAGGATGAACTTGTAGTTCGCGAGCGTGAGCCCCTTCCAGAAATCGAGCCCCCAGGACTTCGAGAACGAGACCGCGATCAGGGTGGCATAGGGCGCGATGATCGAGACCATGAAGAGGAGCACGGCAAAGCCGAGCAACAGCCAGCGGAAGACGCCGAGCCGCATCAATTGCGGGCGCGATCCCTTGCCGGCGAGCGTGACGTAGGAGCGGCGGGCGAGGAAGGCGCGCTGGAGATAGAGCGCGACGATGGTGATCAGCACGAAGACGAGCGAGAGCGCGGAGGCGAGGCCGTATTCGGGCGGATAGTCGAAGAGGGCATAGATCCGGGTCGGCAGGGTCACGATGCGGCCGGGCAGCCCGATGATCGCCTGCGAGCCGAACAGCGCAATGGCGTTGACGAAGGCGAGGAGCGTGCCGGAGAGGATCGCGGGCGCGACGAGGGGCGCGGTGATCGAGAAGGCGGTGCGCAGCTTGCTCGCGCCGAGGATTTGCGCCGCCTCCTCGTAGGAGGCGTCGACCGAAAGGAGCGCGCTCGAGGCCAGGAGATACACGAACGGGAAGGTGTGCATCACGGTTACGAGGACGAGGCCGGGCATCGAGAAAATGTTGAAGGTGAGCGAAGGCAGGCCCACGACATCGCGCATGAGGACGTTGATCAGGCCGGCATTGGGACTGAAGAGGTAGGTGAACGCGATCGCGGTGAGGAACGGCGGCGAGAGATAGGAGAGCGTGGCGGTCACCTGCAACAGCGGCTTCGCCGGGACATCGGTGCGGCTCACCGCCCAGGCCAGGACAAGGCCGATGACGAGGCTGAACAAGCCGGTCCAGGCGCCGAGAATGAGCGAGTTCTTGAGCGCATTGAGGTAGAGCCGGCCGGACAGAACCTCGGAGAAATGCTCGAGGCTCATGCCTTGCTCGCCCTTGACGCTGCCGATCAGCAGGAAAAGGAGCGGCAGCACCACCAGCACGATGAGCGACACGATGGCGGCGCCCATGACGACATGCTCGAACCGCAGCCGCCGGTAGGGAGCGCGCCGGACGACCCGGGGGCGCAGCGCCGCGGTCATGACCTCAGTCGACATCCGAACTCCCGTTCCCAGCCATGACGCTCGCCCGGCCACATGGCGAGGGCGGAACAAGCCGGCGCCAAGCGCGCCGGTATATCACGGGCGCGGCGAGCGGCGGAATGCGGCTTGAAGTCCGATTGCGGTCGCAGCAAGGATGTTCAATTGCCGGCGTGATCGTTTGATCGAGGTACTGCCATGACCGACCCCATGCTTCCGCGCCAGCGCTGCGACTATTCGGCGATCGTCGACCGGGCACCGCTCAAGCTGCCGGGCGGGGCGCGCCTCGTTTTCTGGACCATCGTCAATTACGAGGTCTGGGACATATCGCGACCGATGGCGCGCCAGGTGCTGCCGGCGCCGACCGGCGCGCCGCTCCTGCCCGACGTGCCCAATTGGAGCTGGCACGAATACGGCATGCGGGTCGGGGCGTGGCGATTCTTCGATCTGTTCGCGCGGCTCGGCATTCGGCCGACGCTGGCGGTGAACGCCCGCGTCTGCGAGGACTATCCACGGGTGGCGGAAGAGGCGAGGCGCGGCGGCTGGGAGTTCATGGGCCATTCCTACGAGCAGGGACCGATCCACAAGGAACCCGACCAGGCGGCAATGATCGAGCGCTCGCTGTCGATCCTCGAACGCTGCTGCGGCAAGCGCCCGGTCGGCTGGCTCGGGCCGGGACTGACACAGACGCTCGACACGCCCGAACTCCTCGCCGCCGCCGGCATCAAATATATCGGCGACTGGGTCTATGACGACGAGCCGACCACGATCCGCACCGCCAACGGCCCGCTGGTCACGTTGCCCTATTCGGTCGAGCTCAACGACATTCCGATGATGATCGTGCAGCACCACGAGAGCGAGCACCTCATGCGGCGCGCGATCGACCAGTTCGACCGGCTCTATGCCGAGGGGGAAGAGCGCGCGAAGATCATGGCGCTCGCGATCCACCCCTATATCAGCGGCCAGCCGCACCGGATCAAATATCTCGAGGCGATCTACGACTATGCGAAGCGCTTCGACGGCGTGCTCTACTGGAACGGCGTCGAGATCCTCGATTGGTATCTCGCCGCGATGGCCGGGTCCGACACCGGCAGGCTCGGCTCATCGCGCCATGCCGGAGTCTGATTTCGCGGCCAGTCGCGCCCCAGCACCCGAATCGCCATCAGATCGAAACCCCGCGGGGCCTGCCTCGGTGGTCCTTGTCAACCGCGCCTGCGGTTCATACCTTTGATTTCATGAGGATTTCAGGCTCCGGCGGAGGCGAGGCCGGTGCCGGTGGCCAAACGACACACCGGACCAGGAAACCGCCAACCTGTCCTTTATTTAAGTGGTCCCCCGCGGCCGGCCTGATAATTTATGCGTCGCGGTCATCGCGGTCATCGCGGTCCGGGGACGGGGCGCGGAGCGTGGGCGTTTGTCCCCGATTTACCGCCGGTTGCGTCGGTTGCGTTCGCGAGCGAGGCAGATGCTGGTCGAGTTGCGATTGCGTGCGCCAGGCGAGAAAGCCGCAGGCTTTCGCCGCATCTCCACCATGCTGATGGGATTTGGCTTCGTGCAAATGCTCACCGGATGCATCACCGCCGAACGGCCTGGGCTCGATGTCGACATCCCGCCAGCCTATCGCGCCGGGCGCGGCGACACTGCGCCGCCGCAGCTCGACTGGTGGCGCGGATTCCGTTCGCCCGAGCTGACTGCGCTGATCGAGGAAGCGCGGAGGGCCAATTTCGACATCGCGGCGGCGATCGCCCGCATCGAACAGGCCGACGCCCAGAGCAAGATCGCGGGCGTGCCGCTCCTTCCCGCGGTCAATCTCAACGCCACCGTGACCCACTCGCGGTCGTCGCAGGCGGGCGGCAGCAGCGTGGTCAGCGGCGGCGGCGGCGGGTCGGAGCGCACCACCTACCAGACCGCGCTGAATGCCAGCTACCAGTTCGACTTCTGGGGCAAGAACCGCGCCAATTCGCGCGCCGCGGAGGAAAATGCCATCGCTTTTCGCTTCAGTCACGACGTTGTCGCGCTGAGCACGGTGGCGAGCGTCGCCACCGACTATTTCCTGGTGCTCTCGTCGCAGGACCGGCTGCGGACCGCGCGCGAGAACCTTGCCGCCGCCACCCGCGTCCTCGACCTCATCCAGCAACGGTTCAATGCCGGCACGGCCTCGCAGCTTGATGTCGCCCAACAGGAGAGCCTGGTCGCCACCCAACGCGCCGCCATTCCTCCGCTCGACCAGGCGGTGCGCCAGAGCATCGCCGCGCTTGCCGCGCTGGTCGGGCGGGCGCCCGCCAACCTGAAAGTGCGCGGCGGCAGCCTCTACCGGCTCGCCATTCCGCGCGTGACCCCGGGACTGCCCTCCGAGGTCCTGATCCAGCGGCCCGACATCCGCGCCGCCGAGGCGAGCCTCGCGTCCGCCGACGCCAGCGTGGAGGCGGCCCGCGCCGCGTTCTTTCCGACCATCAGCCTCACCGGCCAATACGGCATCGTGAGCACATCGTTGAAGACCCTGTTCACGCCGCAGGCGATCTTCTATTCGATCGCCGCCGGCCTGGCGCAGCCGGTCTTCGACGGCTTCCTCCTCGAAGGTCAGTTCGAGCAGGCCAAGGGCCGCCAGATCGAGCTGCTGCAGGCCTATCGCAAGACCGTCGTGCAGGCCTTCTCCGATGTCGAGATCGCGCTGATCGCGATCGCCGACCAGACCGAGCGCGAGCGGCTGCAGCGGGACGTGGTGATGGCCTCGCGGCGCGCCTTCGAGATCGCGGAAACGAGGCTGCGGGAGGGCACTGTCGACCTGGTCACGGTGCTGCAGACGCAGCAGACCCTGTTCCAGGCCGAGGATACTCTCGCGGTCGTGCGGCTTGCGCGCATGCTGGCCGTGCTGAGCCTGTTCCAGGCGCTCGGCGGAGGCTGGATGCCACCGCCTGGGACCGATGTGGTCACGATTCAATGACCCGGACAGGACGGATAGCCTTCGCCTTTGCGTGCGTCATCCTGGTGGGTGGCATCGCCTACTATTGGGCGCCATGGCAGCCCCAGCAGCAGCAACAGCAGGCCAAGAAAGGCAAAGGCAAGCGGGGGGCCGGCCCGAGCGCCGACGACCCGGTCCCGGTGCTCGCGATCGATGCGCGCACTGCCGACGTGCCGGTCTATCTCGACGGCGTCGGCACCGCGAAGGCGCTCAATACCGTCACCGTGCGCGCGCAGGTCGACGGCAAGCTCATCTCCATCTCCTTCACGGAGGGAATGGAGGTCCCCAAGGGCTATGTGCTGGCCAAGATCGACCCTGCCACCTACCAGGCGCAGTACGACCAGGTGGTGGCGAAGAAGGCGCAGGACGAGGCGCAGCTCGCCAATGCCAAGCTCGATTTCG
>WNGL01004626.1_pt1 | contig 18490 bp, 17 predicted proteins | sample 5400591 | NCBI WGS metagenome assembly WNGL01 (sample SAMN13153377, study PRJNA577476) | soil metagenome | isolation source: 80 cm soil or saprolite under Garry oak tree replicate 1 | place: USA:California | collected 2016-06-15 | reverse complement strand
GGGTGACGTGGGAGGCCTGGTTCGTCGATCTCGAAGAGAGCCACACCTCGCTCGCCGCCCTCACCTTTTTCCGCTCACCGCAACCTCATCGTTCGTGGGTGACTGCGGGGGGCGCGGTGCTCGATGCGGCGGCGCTCGTCTCCTCAACAGTAGATATACCGAAAGACACCCAGGCAGACCTGTGTATCCGAGCGGGCTACTTGGCCCTGCGCCATATCGCTAGCTTTTTCGGCATCCCATATAACCTCAATCCGCAACCCACCGATCCGATCAGCGTGACCAGGGAGCAGTTCGATGCCGCATGTGATGAACTCGCGAGTGCTGGAGTTCCCCTTAAAGCGGACAGAGATCAGGCCTGGCGAAACTTCACAGGCTGGCGTGTGAACTATGATACCGTTCTGCTTGCTCTGGCCAACATAACGCTGGCACCCGCAGCCCCCTGGTCCTCGGATGGGACGCTGAAGCCAGCTCCTTCGCTGTTTATACGCAAGGGACGTTGAAAAATGGTATTTTGCCAAAAATACCATCCCTCACAATTTTTCCTGGATCGGCCTGTGGAGGCTCTTCGTCATTCCACCTGAAAGGTGGCATTGACAGACCTACCAAGAAACGCACCATAGCGGTTTGCTGCTGCGGCGAAGGCGCGCGTTTCGGCTGTGTTGAGCGGAGTAAAGAGATTCGGGGTGAGCATGACGGCGTCCTTTGTCAGCGTGCGCTTCCAGGTGCCGACCACCCGACCATCCAGAACCATCGTGTGGCTAAAGAGGAGATTGCCCCGAGGGTCTACCTTGTTCGGGTGCGACGCGTCAAAGACGGCGCTGCGGTCAGTATAGCCAACAATGTATTCGTCAAAATTCGGTAACAAGTAGGCTCTCTGAGAGAGATCTTTTGCCGGTGGTGTAGAGGTCGAAAACCAGTACGTCTGGCCGTCTACAAGCTCGTTCAGTAACATTCTCATTTGAGTGAACCGTACTTGCTTCGGTAACATTTTTGGTGAGTGAATACGTGTGGTTGTACCATTACCCCGATTTAGTATATAATTTTAGGGCGAACAGGCAAATAAACCAAAATGTGACACAGATCATTGTTTCAGTTGCTTAAATCCTCTATTCTATACTTAAAATGAAACAGAGGAGATGCATTCTATGATGATGGAGACTCTTCCAACAGGCACCATACTCCATTTGGGAACTGGTGCTTTTGGGCATGTCTATCTGGGAATAGAGCTGCAAACCAATCAGCTCTATGCTATTAAAGAATACCTTGTGACCGGTTACAGTGGACAGAAGCTGCTTGAGAATGAATCTCTTGTTCTTAGTCGGTTATATCATCCTAATCTACCTCTCTTTAAGGAGGCATTTGCTGACCGCGGACGGTATTATGTGGTGCTTAACTACATTGAAGGTAACGACTTGACCGATTATGTCCGTATCGTGCGTCAACGTAATGAAGTTATTCCAATAGCGCGTATCTTGACTTGGATACTCTCAGTCTGCGACGCAGTATCTTTCCTGCATAGCCAACAGCCAGTTTTCATACACCGTGATATTAAACCCGATAATATTCGCATTACACCTAATGGGACTGCCATGCTTCTAGACCTTGGCAATGCGAAAGCAGTCGCTGATGGAGCCCGCACGCTTTTCTTTATCAGGCATCAAGGTACTCCAGGGTATGCTCCGCCAGAGCAGTACCCCGGCGGCAGCGGCACAGATGTTCGCTCCGATGTGTATGCATTGGGGGGTACGCTCTTTTTTGCTCTCACTGCGCACGAACCACCAAGCGTCTCAGCACGCAGTCAGTCACTAGAACAAGGTCAGCCTGATCTACCATCGTTGCAAGAACTCCTTGCTAAGAATCCACCAGAAGAGAGTGCCGATGTTCACACAACACGACAGTTTCGCCTAGGTGTATCGAGACCCTCCAAGCCTAGACCTCGACACTCGCGGCACCTGGACCAACTCGGTCAACTCCCTTCAGAGTTGCTCGACCAACTCAATCGCATCATTAAACGTGCAATGGCACTGAGGCCAAAGGAGCGTTACCAATCAGCCAACGAATTCAGTCATGATCTTAGTATCGTTCTAGCGTCGTTACCTTCATTCATGAAACCTTCTTCAACAGAGCCAAAGCGTTCAGTAGAACAACTCAGTTCGTTACCAACTCAACCGCTTTTTTCTGAGACGATCTATACTGCAAAAATTGAATCGGACCAGGCACCGGGTGATAAACTCATATTCCAACCATCTTCTCAACCAGCAGCATTTTTACGTTGTCCAAGATGTAATTTTGAGTTGGTTCCACAGATAGACTCTTGTCCTAACTGCGGTCTTGCGCTATTCGGCCTGATAGGAGCGTATCAACTAGCTACTAGCAGCAAATTAAACACAAATATACAGCAAAAAGATAAAATACCGGTGTTGTCTCTCTTCGCGCACACTCGCGTACTACTTGAAGATGATGATAGAGCTCTGGTAGGCAAAATATATACCGTTCAAGCAATGATAGCTCAGAGCAATTTTAAAGCTTTTCAAGAAAAGATATTCAAATCATCTATGCCTACCATTGACGATCCTATATCATTTGACATTTTGTGCCATACAAGTGAGAATATTCGACTAACTACAGAATGGCATAAAAGACTAGATTACGATCCACTCAACCCCGAACCACAGTTTGTTACGTTTACATTTCAAGCAGTTTCGCCAAGATTTAGCTATCTTGCTATAGACTTTTACAACGAGCGCCGGTGGCTTAGAACTGCTCAGCATAAATTTGATAGTGTTAAGCAATCCGAATTCTTTCCTTTTGAGATCGAGGTATAATATATGCCACAGGAGCAAATATTTGACCTTCCTTTTACTGATGACTCGCCAGTAAATGTGCAAATTCGCATTCAACCATATTGGCGAGAATATCTAGCATATATTCAAACAGACTACTCGGACTGGTATTCTTTTTCTATCGCACTTACCCAGGACGATATTAAAGAACTTAACATCGAACTCCGGCGAGCGATTGATCGTATTTCTGGGAACTTCAATACAGGAAGCTATAATTTAGGAGAGTGCCATGAAGCACTATTAATGTTAGCTCAAAAAGGAACCTTTGCCTTCAAAAAGATATTTTCTAAGGGAGTACCAAGAGAGATAGTACGTGAAGCTCTGAAGGTGGGTTCAATCATTCAAGTAACATCTGAAGATTTCCTCATTCCATGGGAATTGTTGTACGATGGGCCCTTGGGCTCTCAAGTAGATGCCTTCTACTTCTGGGGAATGCAATATATTATTTCACGAACCCTAATTCGAGAAGCACGTCCGGGTGATTTTACAGAACCTACTCTCTCTCGCCGTCCACGGGTCGGATTGATTGCATATGACGGATTAGAGCATGTTGTCGAAAAAGAAATTCCCTTTCTTCAGAAACTTCAACAGCAGGAACAGATATACCTATCGTCCTTGCACTCTCTAGATTCAAGCCAACATGATAAGGGGTTGGAAGACTTCAAACATTTTCTTAATGAGGAGTTACAGGTGATCCACTTAGCCTGTCATGCACGAGAAGGGGAGTTGTTGAACGAATCGTATTTGCTTATTTCGGACGAGTTTTCTGTCACTATGCAAGACTTTGATGTGCTTGACTTTGATATCGAGCATAAACCTCTAGTCATTCTGAATGCATGCCTCAGCGGCACAATCAGCCCACTTCACACATCTAATTGGGCAGTCTTATTCTGGAAACATGGTGCTAGAGGCGTTCTAGCTACAGAGTTTCACGTACCAGATTGGTTTGCAGCATCTTTCATAGAAAATCTCTATTATCAACTGTTGTCGAGGAAACCTATTGGTGAAGCCCTTTTAGCTACACGTCATTATTTCTGGATGAAAAAACGTAACCCACTTGGACTTGGCTATGCACTCTATTCAAGACCATCTATCAGAATAGCAAACTAGGAAGTGAGGGATAGAAGCTTTGGAAAAAGATACTATTTGGGTTGTCACAAGTGAGTCAATGACAACAAGAGGAAGTGGACTAAAACAACTGAAAATTGAAGAGCTATCTGTAAACATCAACCTTTTTGTTGAACAATTAGGTAGTCTGCTGGAGAAAACACCTGAGAAGTTAGGCAAGTTCCAGTTTGAAGAATTTGAGGTATATGCAGAAATTACGGGGAAAGGAACAATAGCGATTCTTGGCACCGGTGCCGAAATGGGAGTAGCAGGTGGACTGAGGTTTGTATTTCGTCGCTCCTCGGAGTCTGATAACAGAACATCAAGTGCTTAATTACGTGGGCATAGTAGCTAACTATTGTTACTTTCAACTTGTGATTGTTAAACGCTTGCTTTGCCTCGTAAAAGTAAATTGGCATACTTTAATGCTTGACAGGAATGTTGACAGGAACGCCGATAGCTCTCAGCAAACAACCACGGACGTAGACGAACGCGAAGCCGCTCTATAGGCCACAGGGAGGACGGCCAGGAACAGCCAAAAACCGACCTGGCCGTATCCCCCCTTCGGCATCTACTTTTAACATACGTCTCAGTACTAACAACTCAAATAAACTAGGCAATGAGCTGGTGAACAAACTGGTGATTACCCACAAGTCTGCGAGGCAGCCTATAGAGGGCGTTGCTAATATTCAGCTTTGCAGGCATAGTAACAGTGATCCAAAGATATGGGTAATCACCAGTGAACAAAGTCTTGTATCAGTCTTCAGGATGTGCTAAACTAAGCCGACGTAAAACCATTTGCACTATCAACTGATGGCTCTGTGAGTAATCTAGTAATAAGTGAATTGCTTATGCTGAATATTGATCAAGTTAATCAGAACGGTCATCTATATTACCCTCAATACAGGTATCGTTTCCCTTCAATTGATTTCAAGTTTCAAAATACAGGTAATGGTGCTGCTTTCCTATGGCAATTTATCATTAGCATTTTATCGGCCGAGATTGACCCTACACCGGCTTTTGACTTCCTTGACTTTGAAGTAGACGTTGCAGATAACGCATTACAAGTAACGGCGACTAATAACGGCTGGGGAACAGCATACGATTGTGATTTCCATATCAATGAGCCAACCCTAAATCTTCTTTTCACAGCCGTCGAGCGGCACTATAGAGGTACAATAAAAAGCGGAGAGAAGAAGAAAATCTTCCGCTTGCGTTTTGAACATAGTAAGATTGAGAGAATACAAGAAAAGTTCGCAAATATAGACTACTATCCTATTGATCCTAAAACACAGCAATCATTCAAGGATACAATTTATGGAATAGTGCTTAGAAATATTAAATGTCAATGGAGAGGTAGAGATGAAAAGGGCATCACACACGAAAATCAGGTGCAAATTTGGAGTTGGTCATGGGATTTCGTTTTAACACCGAATGGTTTTTGTAAAATCCGAGGTCCAAAATCTGGGGCAGGGTTTCCGAGTGAAGTTACATATAGCTCAATTATAGATCCTACAAGAGGTGCATATGAACAAGCACATCCTATTTCACGTAAGATACCTCCTGGGGACATTGAGCGGTTTCATATTTTGCTAGGTTCACCCATGTCTTGCCATCTTCATCTTAAGTTTAAATTTCTCGTTGGTAAAACGCAAATCATCGAATCAAGGGTATTTGATATAAAAATTTGGAATCCTAGAAACTCAGCATGGCATTACGTATATAAAGACGGTGAAGAATTGCGTAGAGACTTAGAGGAACAACGGTATCAGTTGAATAGCAACGATCTTAGCTCATTGGAATTGGAACGAATCAAACGTTTGGAACAAAAAGTACTAGACTACCCATTCATAAGTGAAAAAATTTAGGAGAGGTAGCGATGAAATCAAATTTTCAAAAATCATGGATTTAGCGAATAGAATAAGAACTCCTCTATTTCTAACAGAGCCAATAATAGTTGCTTTATACATGATGTAAATGTAGATTTCATACGAGTCCTTGGAAATATTTGTGACCACAAGCAAAGCTGTGGCAATTGAAGGGAGTAATAGTGATTAATATTAATCAAATTCAGCAAACAGGCAATTCATGGTGTCCAACTATTTACAACTATCTCTTTCCAACTATCGATTTTAATTTCCAGAACACGGGAAGAGCGACCGCTTCTCTTTGGCGGTTCTCTATTAACATCCTCGAAGCTGAGGTTGATCGGACTCCGATATTAAATTTTAGGGCGGATATTGAAGAAGACAATCTAATCATTATAGCAACTAATAACGGATGGGGGACAGCATACGACTGTCAAATCCAAATTAACGAACCCCTTTTAAACCGCCTGTTTTCCGACTCCGGGCTACAATGCGGGGGAGAAATAGCTCGTGGGGAAAGCTCGAAAGTACTTTCTCTGTCGAAGAAACCAGACAATTCCGACCGGTTCGAGGCGATGAAAAAAGAGTTTATAGACGTATTTAATTATTCTCCAGAGCCACCTTTCAATCAGACAATCCGTGGCATTAGATTGGGACCTATAGAGATCAGGTGGACAAGTAAGGATGAAAAAGGTGATACTTATCAGAACCAAGAGAAAATACCAGCCTTCGACAAAGATGGAGAATATGTTGTAACGGAAAATGGATTTTTTAAGACACGCAATCCAAGATCTGGCGGAGGTGCTTATGAATACAGATACCTTTTTAGGCGAAAAATACCATCAGGAGATACTGAACGCTTTCATATCATGATAGGTGCCTCGATGTCCTGCCATCTTCGCGTAAAATTTGTGTTTTCCATTGATCAAGCGCAGGTCATCGAGTCAAACGAGTTTGATATAGAAATCTGGAACCCACGAGATTCTCAATGGCATTACCCCTACAGAGACGGTGATGAATTGCGTAGAAACATAGAACAGTACAAAGAGGAGATCTCGAGGTATTCTAACAATAGGGATAAAGAACAGGCGCTCTCTGGGTTGGAGAAACTACGGCAGCGGACCTCGGATTATCCCTTTCTTAAACAAGAAGATTCGGCTCCTTAAACAGCCTTTTCTCTCTTCGCAAAGGAATAGTAACAAATGGCAAAACAACCACATTTACCCAGAGCAAGGCTAATCAGCGCTATCATCTTCTCCTCCCTTATAATTGCTGCTGCTTGTATCTGGATATTGAATATTGAAGGTTTGGTTAAGGGAGATTGGTCCAATATTTTGCCTATAATCTTCGTTGCGCTTGCAGTACTATTACCCCTAATTCAATGGCTATTTCCATTGCCCTCAAGAGAGCCCGAACCCCCACTCTCTTCTAATGTCACTCTGATTGATGCAGCTCTCGACCCACATGATAGTCCATACGAACAAATCACTCAAAACGGCAGAGCGAAAATCAGGTATAAAGGTCAGAAACCGAAAAGGGTTGCTAGAGACAATTAGCACTCAGCTATATGTAGCAAGGCATGTAGCAACACCAGCGACCAAGAGCAACAAATAACGATACGTGGCGAACAAAAAAATAGAAATTGAGCCCAAGGAAGAACACCAGCGAATGTCTATAGACAGTCTATCTCGTGTCCCGTATTCGGCAATGTGTACTTAATGGCAAGCTATACAAACCCAAAGAGGCCCTACACCTACCTTAAAAACCACAACCCTTGACAGCAAAACTGACAGCAAAACCGACGCTAAGAGGCGATTACCAGCGAACGCCAGCGAACAAAAACGCCCCATTTTGAGCACGATGAGCCACTCAAAAGACCCAAAAAGGGGCCAAAAAGAAGACAAGGCCGAGAACATACCTCGACCTTATCTCTCTATTCTACTCTGAAGATAGAATCTGCGTCTAACGCGGGGGCGCTAGCACTCCGATCATGCGGCAGGCTTAGTTGCGAGCCACACGGATCTTGTCGTAGCAGGAACTGCAATAGACCGGGCGATCATTCTTGGGCAAGAATGGCACCTGTGTCTCCGATCCGCACTCGGCACAAATAACCGTGTGCATTTCGCGTGGAGCACGCTCGGAGCGATTTCCACCAGACGAACTACGACGTGCTGCGCGGCAGGTAGGGCAGCGACCAGGCTGATTCATCAGGCCCTTTTGCTGGTAGAACTCTTGTTCACCAGCAGTGAATACGAAGTCGTTTCCGCACTCACGGCACCTGAGAGTCTTGTCAACGAAACTCAAACTAGGGACCTCCTTGTGATTTGTCTTTCAGTACCCTCAACCGGCTCCATGTCGTAGGGCATCCCTTACGAGTGCCCTAGCTGTCACCAGCTCGTCTTTCTGTTACCCCTACCAGCGTGGGACCGAATGTTGGCCGACCAGTGTATGTTCGCGAGACCGAGATTGGATGGATACCGCATGAAAGCATACACTATCCTTTGCCGATTTGCAAGGGTTTTGTGGGCAGATAGTTGCCATTACACGTATTTTTACACATTTTTTACGTGTATTTTTTACACTTTCTAAAACCAATCTTGACGTACATGAGAGAATACCTATTAGGAGCGCAATGAAAACCCATGCCATCATTTTCATTCACAATTGATGCTCAGTGCCCTAAAACATGGGCGCGTGCGGGAACAATCCAAACACCTCATGGAGCGATCCGTACGCCGATTTTTATGCCCGTCGGTACGCAGGCAACCGTCAAAAGCGTTTCCCCAGAGGAGCTTTGCTCAGCCGGGGCAGCCATCATTCTCGCGAACACTTACCACCTGATGTTGCGACCCGGCTCCAAACTGATCGACGAGCTGGGCGGACTGCACTCCTTTATGCACTGGAACGGTCCTCTGCTCACCGACAGCGGTGGCTTCCAGGTTTTTAGCCTGGGCCACCTGCGCAAATTGAGTGAAGAGGGGGTGACCTTCAAGTCGCATCTCGATGGTTCTATGCTGACACTAACGCCTGAGAGTGTCATGCAGATCGAAGCCGAATTGGGGGCAGATATCATCCTGCCGCTCGACATTTGCGCCCCATATCCTTGCCCTCCCGCATCTGCTCGCGAGGCGCTGGAGCGTACCCATCGCTGGGCAGAGCGTGCGCTCGTCGCGAAGGAACGAGTCAGTGAAGCAAGATTGGAGCATGGCCGACCAGGGCAGACGCTGTTTGGCATTGTACAGGGCGCATTTGAGCCAGAGCTACGCCAACAGAGTGCCGACTTTATTGGAAACCTGCCTTTTCCTGGAATCTCGATTGGTGGCCTCTCTGTGGGTGAACCCAAGTCTCTCATGTGGGAGATGCTCGGCTACGTTACGCCGAATTTGCCGAGGAACAAACCTCGCCACTTACTGGGCGTAGGCTCACCTGAAGACGTAGTGATTGGCGTTGGTCTGGGGATGGATATGTTTGATTGTGCGTTGCCCACGCGTGTCGCCCGGCACGGCGGGCTTTTTACGCGCTTTGGCCGTGTCAATATTAAAGCAGCACGTTTCCGCAGCATATCCAGTCCCATCGAAGAGGGCTGTGACTGCTACACATGTCAGAACTATAGTGCTGCGTATGTCCATCACCTTGCACGTACCGAGGAACAGCTTTATTATCGCTTAGGCAGCATTCACAATATCCGCTACATGTCGCGCCTGACTACTGAGTTGCGGGCATCCATCCTCGCAGGAACATACCCCGCGTTCCGTGACGACTTCTTAGCGAACTATACACCCGTCTCAGAAAAGGTGCGTGAGGAGCAGCGCGAAAAATGGAGAGCAGTACGCTTGCAGGGTTCATAGGGGCGGCAGCCCCTAAGCGGGGAGTGGGGTGTCCCCACATTCTCCTTTTCCCTCTTAAAGGATAGAGAACCCTTTTGCGAGAAATAGGAAATTACTGATGCAGGAACAATATCGTTTTCTCAATACTGGAGTACAAAATGCAGCCATGAATATGGCAATAGACGAGGCCGTGCTTATCCATCATTTGAAGAGTGAAGCCCCTCCAACGCTGCGTGTCTTTCGCTGGTCTCAGCCTTCCATTTCTTTGGGGCGCTTCCAGAACGACGAGCAGGAAATCGATACTCGCCTTTGCGAGCAGCGCAGAGTGGCGCTGGTACGCCGCCCAACTGGCGGACGCGCCGTCTATCACCTCGACGAGTTTACATACAGCATCGTCATCGGCAAACGCTATGGTGTTCCATCTGGTGTTGTCGCAGCCTATGCCTACCTCGCCCAGGGCTTAATCGCCGCTCTCCAGATACTGGGTGTGCATGCCGAGTTGAGCAACGAACGCACCAGGCGCGGCTCGCCGGAAGCGGGCAGAGGGCAGGATATCCACTACAACGATACCTCTTCCGCGGCCTGCTTTGCTTCTTCGACGCAGGCTGACCTGACCAGTAGTGGTTTCAAACTGGTGGGGAGTGCTCAAGTCTGGAAAGATGATGCGCTGCTCCAACAGGGATCACTGCCGCTCGATGATCGCGCCCTCGAGTTCTTCGCAATGCTACGTTATCCTTTTGAGGCTGCACGTGAGGAGGCCCTGGCTCTCTATCGAGAGAAAACAACACCCCTGCACACCTTCGCACCTGGTGTATCGTGGGACGATGTAGCAAAGGCTTTTCGCACTGGCTTTAGCACTGCCTTGCATACCGAGTTCGTACCCGGAGAGTTGAGTTCATCTGAATGGGAATTAGCACATCAACTCGTTGAAGAGAAATATGGTAAACTTGAGTGGCGCAAAGAACGCATTCGCCTCGTACAGGAAATGTAGAGGTACTCGCCCCTTGTGGGTATCCACTAATTGCGCTATACTTGCAGAAATGCTGATTCGCTGAAGCACGATTCGCTTCACAAAGTTATATATGTTAAGGAGCAACCTGCGTGAGTATGTCGATAGACGTTGCGCATAGAATCATGGAAGCTTGTAAGCAACGCGCCAGAGAGTTACGGAGCCCTGTCAGCATCGCCATCGTAGATGCTGGAGGGCACTTGGTGCTCTTTGAACGGATGATGTCCCCATACGGCTGGGCCACCGGCAACATCAGTATTGCCAAAGCAACTACAGCCGTTATGTTTAACCAATCAACCGATGCTGTAGCACAATGGGGATCAGCCATCCCCGGCTTTGCCTCGAGCCTGGCAGCGATGACCGATGGGAAATTTATTATGGCAGCCGGAGGTTGGCCTGTACGTTTGGGCGGTGCCACCATTGGCGGCATTGGCGTCAGCGGCGGCAATGCCGCCGGACGAGACGATGACATCGCACGAGCGGGCCTGGTTGCGATAGATGCGATGGCCCCAGCTGTTCCGATACATCCCTCATTCCCTCCATCACAACCATTATCCCGTCCAGCCATGCAACCCACACCAGTGTACCCATCCATGCCACAGCCCGCTAGCGTGCAGGAGGGGGGCGCACAACAGGATTTTCCAGTCAGCACACAGCATCTTGCTCCTGAGCGGGATAATTCGTACAGTCAAGAGTATCCTTCTCTCGACCAGCCCAATGAAAACCTTTCGGGAGGTCAATCATGACGCAGGATTCTAATCGTCGGCCCTCTACCCACAGACGTCCCAATCGCCCAGGTCGGAACCGACCCGTACTTGTCACTCCCGCCGAAAACGAGACCAGTGAACAAGCGGTACAGGAGCTTAACAACACCCAATCCGCCGAGGCAGCTACCCCAATGGAGACACCTCGTGGGCGCAGACTACCCAACTTCTTCTCCAAAGTCGGCAAAAGAGAACAAGTGCAAGAGCCGGATGTGGCGCAAGCCAGGCTTGCTCGGGCTACAAAGGGCAAGGCTCCCGCCAAAGACAGCCAGCAGTCAGAAGAGGCTCCGTCTGCGGGGGGGACGCCATCTCCAGCCAAAACCACTACTGCCCCCGCCCGTCCCCGCGCTACTGGTGGCTTTAAGACGCGCTATCTCCTGGGAATAGTCATCTATCTGCTGGGCGCAAACCTTATCGGGTCCTATGAAAAAAGCTACTTCGTAGCCAACCACCTGGAGAGTAATCTCATCCAATTGGGGCCAATCACTGTCACTACCTCGACACTCGCCTTCTTTGCAACCCTGATCATCATGCTACTGCTCCTGGCGCGCTTCGACCTCATCCCACGCAGCCTTGGCGCGCTAACGGGCCAGCCTCCGAATACTCAGAATAAGAACAGCAGGAACACCCAGAATACCTCCGAGAGTGTCAAACCTGCTCCTCCCACGATGAAACAAGGCGTGAAGGGGGACGATGATGACTTATACCGAGAGTACCGCGAAAATCAAAGACGCGAACGCAAGAAGTAAGTGATGCATCAACAGGGTTCTTAGGGGCGGCAGAACCCTGCTAAGTTCTTTTCCATCATGGAAAGAGCAAGTGTCCCGCGAAGTAGCCGACGACGAAGAACAGCGCAAACACCACCAGGCCGAGCAGTAAGAGCAGAACAAGGGACGGGCGACGTCTTGCTACACTGGCATTGCGCTCTGGGTAGGCCGCCTGGCGGGCTGTGACTAGCTTGAGCGGGATATCGGCCACTGTGGGAGCAGCAGGAGCAGCCTCCATCGCAGGTAGCTTGATACTACTTTCTGGTCGGTAGGCGGAAAGCCCAAGCCCGGTCTGTCCAGCTTCTCTCACGGGTAGAGCTGAAGAGAGCTTTCCTGTCCCCACAGGCGAAAACTGTTGGGGGTTGACCAATTCTTCACGCTGAGATGAGCTGGTCACTGGCGCTGGAACAGGTGGCTCCAGCACCTCCGTCAATGACTTCAATTCGGTATAGAGCGCTTCAGTCGTGTTGATATGCTGTGGGTGGCGGCGTATCACTGCACGGGCAACGACTTCACATAATTCTGGAGGGATATTACGTAGGAAGCGCAGGCGTCCATCGACTGGCGGCTCAACCGCTGTAGACCCTGGTGGGCGTCCTGCAAGCAGTTGATAGAGGAGCAAGCCAACGGCACGAGTATCATCGGCAATCCGTCCCTCGGTTTGCTGACCCCAGGGCAGTTCCCGGTCAGAGACACTCAGACTCTCACCGCCCACCGTGCTCCAATTTGTAAAGTAGTAGAGATCGCTCGGCAGAGCAAAGTTGTTGATACGTATCCAGCCCTGGCGATCACGCAGAATCGCCGTGGTTGTCAGATCGCCATGACAAACCTTGGCAGATTTCGCGGCATAGAACAACGCCTGGCACATTTGGCAACCGGCATCAGCAACCTCATAGGCCGTAGCGGCCCGATTTATCGCGCCCAGGCTTTGCAACAATGTGGCGAACTCATCACCCTCCACATACTCCTGCACAACATAGAGCACCTCGGGTTCCGCTATTAGATCGTAGAGGCCAATAATGTTCGGGTGAGAGAATTGAGCTGTCATCTTCAGAGCAGCTCTATACGCCGACATATGAGCAGGCGGCACAACCTTCACTGCGACTACACGCTGCAATACCTGATCCATTCCTTGATAGACTCTACTGACCTGCCCTTGCTTTATCAGGCGTTGTAGCAGATAGCGTCTATTAACGACCCGGCCTGTTTCCACGATGTGCCTCTTGAAATCCTAGATGTCCTGTAGAGCCAGTGTAACTGCACCCACAATATTTGCCTCTGAACCCAGTTTGCCTTGAACGATCCGCACCGACGAACTGGCGGCTGGCAGACACAAGTCACGGATACGCGCCTGCAACGGCACAATCAATAACTCGCCCGCCTGTGCCACCTGTCCGCCCAGAATGATCATGCCAGGGTTTATCAAATGAACGATGTTTGCCAGCGCGATTCCCAGATACGTATGCACATCGTCAACAATGCGCTGTGCAATCTTGTCGCCATCAGCCGCAAGCTGAAATACCTGTTCAGCAGTGATGCGCTCCGCTCGCGCACCTGTGACACGATGGACGGCTGCTTCCGTCTCAGGATATTCTACCAGCAGACCAATCATCGTACGCGCAATCGCCTGCCCAGACGCAATGGCTTCAAGATGTCCAAAGCGACCACACGAGCACTTTGGCCCATTTTCTTTGACCAACACATGCCCGATCTCACCCGCAGTGCATGTCGTGCCATGGTAAATCTTGCCGTTAACGACCAGGGCACCACCAATGCCGCGCCCCAGTCCCACATACAGCACAACGCGCTCACCGATGCCTGCACCACGTTGCACTTCTGCCAATGCCGCCGCATTTGCATTGTTATCAATTATACAAGGGACATCAAGTCTTTCTGCTAGATAATCCTGCAAGGGAAAGTTATCCCAACCATGCGCATGATGCAACGTGCGTACTACACCACGAGTAGCATCCACCAGCCCGCCAACCGCAACACCTACACGCAAGATACGCCCATCGTGCAGTCGTTCAGGAGTAGTAACTTCGCTGAGCATCTCATCGAGCAGTCGCAGGACAGTTTCGCTGTCAGGTACATACTCTAGCGGGCGGCGTACCTGGTGTAGTATAGTGCCATTCAGGTCTGCAAGGGCCACCGATTGACGTGAGCCGCTGCCGCTTATCTCAACCCCTACCACATACCCTTGTGACGCCAGCAACTTACCAGTGGTTCTGGTACCCACAAGGGGTACCGCTACATCTCTTTCTGATGAGGGAACCTGGTAAAATGTAGGGGTGCCCCAGGCGTCCCGCTTGGTGGGTACCAACTGTGTATGGTGTATAGACACGATTTTTCAATCCCCTTATCGATAACCAACACTATCAGCAGGGTTCTTATAGACTTTACTGAAATAGCGGCTTCAGTATATCATATGGAAGCAGATACGCAAAGTATATTAGAGGAGCTTTTTATGGCATCATCTTCTGCCGCGCAAGGACAAGTCTTTATCGGACCTGGGCTAAGCCCTTTCAAGCGCATCGCCACAATATTCGGAGTGATAGTTGTTACGGCTATCGTCTTGTGGATCGCCATTCGCGAAGGATCATCATCGATAGGCAGCACAATTGTTGCAATCTTATTGATTATCGGCTTTATCATCTTTCTGCGCATCATTGCCCCTGTCCCATTCACCATTACCCTGGAGCCAGAGGCACTGGTCAAACGTAGTCGCAACGGAGAAGTAATCGAGGTGCCCTGGGAGCAACTCACCCGCATCAAAGAAGAGTTCTTCCCCAATGGGAAACGCATTGGTGTCATTGTCTATCGCAAACCAACCACTCCTGAGCAAAAAGCGAAGGCTTGGGCCGTCTATCGCGATGATGTGACCGATATCGATGGCCTGGCGGAATCCCTCAAACAGGCTATCCCCGAAACGTGCGAATGGCAGAGCGAGACGGTGCATGAGTAAATGTAGGGGCGCAATTCATTGCGCCCAGGCTTCACTTCCTCATCAAGTTTCTGGCCTTCTCCAAATGTTGCTTATCATGCTCCCAGTCCTCTTTCCCATCAGCATCAGTCATGATAGGTGTTTCCAGCAGAACCGCGACATGACTAAGTCGTGGGTCGCAGAGGAGTGCGCGCAGACCTTCCTCGCCGATGATGCCCTCGCCTAGCCGCGCATGTACATCACGATGGCTGCCGAGCGCCATAGCTGTGTCATTCAGGTGAATGACCTTCAGCCGTGATAGTCCAATAGCCTCATCAAAGCGCTGAAGCACCTGCTCAGTGGAATCTACACGGGAAATATCGTAGCCTGCGCCCCACAAATGTGCAGTATCAAGGCAGACTCCCAGGGTACCTGTGTAGGAGCTCAATTCATTGCGCCCACCTGGGGAGTTTCCACCTATATCCACAGAATACTCAGACAACTGATCCAGCACTGCCCCTATCCGCTCAAAGCTCCCCCCCAACGAATTGCCCGCGCCAACATCGTTCTCCAACAGGGGCATTACCCCCGGTGGAACCTGGATGCGTGCGAGCGCCTGAACGATGCGAGCTATCCCGGCTTCAATACCGCTACTCTTATGGCTTCCTATGTGAAAAACGACATATTCTGCACTCAGGAGTGCCCCCCGTTGTAAGGTCCAAGAGAGCAGGGAGATGGATTTCTCCCACATTACGTCGTCAGGTGAGGCCAGGTTGATGAGGTAGGGAGCATGAATGACCACTGGATCAAGATCGCGCTCGCGTGCTGCTTGTGCAAATGCTGCACATCCCATAGGGTCATCCGCCGTCGGTCGCCAGGCCATCGGGTTACTGGCAAAGATTTGAATGGCATCGCAACCGATCTGCCGCGCTATTTCTGCGGCTTTGATTGGCTTGGAATTGGTGGGCATATGGCGACCCAGACGCATTTCTCGGCTCCTTTGGGTTTAAGACTAGGGATGCGGTCTGACATGTAGTGGCACCCCTTGTGGGTGCCAGGTCGATGCCGATCCAGCTTCCTTATGGGTGCGATAAATCGGTCCCCAACATTTCGATGCGCGGCAACTGCTCCAGGCTCGTCAGGCCAAACTGTTGTAAAAACTCGGAAGTTGTAGCGAAGAGCGCGGGGCGTCCGACCGTCTGGGCGCGACCAACCTCGACAACCATGCCATACTGTATGAGGCCTGCCAAGGCCCGGTCACTATTGACGCCACGCACAGCCTCGATCTGCGCACGAGTGACTGGCTGGCGATAGGCGATGACGGCCAATGTCTCCAGCGCTGCCGTTGTCAGTCTGGCAGTCATGGGCAGACCGAGAAGGGCAGCTACATAACGCGCATTCTCTGGTGCCGTAACGAGTTGGACGTGCTCACCCAAACGTTGCAAGCGTATACCCCGCTCCTGGCTAGCCAGGGTAGTCTCTAAGGCTTGCAAACCATAGGTCAAACTAGTGTCATCGATATCAAGTAGCTTGCGCAACTCCGCCCTCTCCAACGGGCGACCAGAGACAAACAGCAGGGATTCAATGGCCGTTGCAATCTGCATAGCCATCTGTGCCTCTACGCTTGGTTGTGCTGTCTGTTCCTGCATCGTGAGGTGAGTATATCACAGCGAGCAATACATAACGAGGCTAGAATTAAGTAGGGGGGCTTGCCCCGTCTCCTTGCTAAGGCGCGTAGTTTGATAATACCACGCTCATATTTTCTTGTAACAAGTCCCTCAACATGATATACTATCAACAAAAATGAAACACTGAGGAAGAGGTAAAGATGAAAATTGAGCGGTTTACCGATAAGGCGCGTGAGGCCATTCATGAAGCCTCGGAGATAGCCAAACAATATAATCATAGCCAGATAGAAGTTGAACACCTGCTTGATGCTCTTCTCACGCAGGAAGGCGGCGTAGTACAGCAGGTAATGCAGGCGATGGGAGCAAATGTAACGGAGGCGAAGCGCATCATCGAGAGCGAACTTGCGCGTATGCCTCGCGTCTACGGCGGCAGCGAGCCGGGTATCTCGCCACGACTACGGAAGGTGCTGGAAGAGGCCTGGAAGGAAATGGCCAACTTCAAGGATGAATACCTCAGCGTTGAACACTTGCTGCTTGCTATGTTCGATGGCGCTGACAATGGGGCACAGCGTGCGCTGAGAGCAGCGGGGCTGACTCGCGACCTTGTGCTGCAAGCGCTGACTGCTATTCGTGGTTCCCAACGGGTAACCGACCAGAGTCCAGAAGAGAAATACCAGGCGCTGGAAAAGTATGGCCGCAACCTGACCGAACTGGCGAGGCAAGAGAAATTCGACGTGTCATCCAGGTGCTGAGCCGCCGCACAAAGAATAACCCGGTGCTGATCGGCGAGCCGGGCGTGGGAAAGACGGCCATCGTTGAGGGGTTGGCGCAACGCATCGTGCGCGGTGATATCCCGAAGACGCTGGCCGATAAGCAGGTGGTGACCCTCGATCTGGGTGCGCTGGTCGCAGGAGCGAAGTACCGTGGCGAGTTTGAGGAACGCCTGAAGGCTGTGCTGAAAGAAGTGACGAACGCCGAAGGCGGCATCATCCTCTTTATCGATGAACTGCATACCCTGGTGGGCGCTGGTGCAGCGGAAGGCGCGATGGATGCTTCCAATATGCTCAAGCCCATGCTGGCGCGTGGCGAACTGCACTGCATTGGTGCCACAACGTTAGATGAGTACCGCAAGCATATCGAGAAGGATGCAGCCTTGGAGCGTCGTTTCCAGCCGGTGCTGGTCGAGCAACCCTCGGTTGAGGACACCATTAGCATCCTACGTGGCCTGAAACAGCGCTATGAGGTGCATCATGGCGTGCGTATCCAGGATAGCGCATTGGTCGCCGCTGCCCTGCTCTCCAATCGCTATATCACCGATCGTTTCTTGCCAGATAAAGCCATCGACCTTGTTGACGAGGCTGCGAGCCACCGCCGCGTGGAGTTGGATAGCACACCGAGCGAAATCGATGCGCTGGATCGTCGCATTCGGCAATTGCAAGTAGAGCACGAGGCGCTGAAAAAAGAGACCGATCCTGCGAGCCGCGAGCGACGCGCCAGGATAGAGCAAGAAATTGCCAACCTGCAGGAACAACTGCATAGCCTGCGCCTCTCTCTAGAGAGCGAGCGTGAGCCAGTAGAGGCCATTCGCAGCCTGAAGAAAGAGTTAGAGGAGGCACAGGTCGAACTAGAGAAGGCTGAACGCGAATATAATCTCGAAAAAGAGGCTAAACTACTTCACGGCATTATCCCAGACCTGGAGCGACGTATCCGTGAGACGGAGTCAAAGCTAACCAATATTCAGGGCGCACGTATGT
>WNGL01008010.1_pt1 | contig 18492 bp, 21 predicted proteins | sample 5400591 | NCBI WGS metagenome assembly WNGL01 (sample SAMN13153377, study PRJNA577476) | soil metagenome | isolation source: 80 cm soil or saprolite under Garry oak tree replicate 1 | place: USA:California | collected 2016-06-15 | reverse complement strand
TGGATGCGGTCTGGCGGTGAGGTCTGGCCTCGAAAGCCGACGGTGCCAATGTTGAGGTCACCGAACTTGGCCAACTGCTTCGCGATCGACGCAGGTTGACATCGATTGGTTCCACCGACATTCACCGCACGAAGAAAAACCACCCAGCGCATTCGTTCCTTACTTTCGTAGACGTGTGCCGCCGAGTTCGGCGTGTCGCGGACATGTGAGGAGATGATCGTTGACCATGCCGACCGCTTGTATCAGCGCGTAGCAGATGGTTAAGCCGACGAATTTGAATCCCCGCCGCAACAGATCGCGGCTCATCGCATCGGATTCCACCGTGCGCGCGGGAACCTGAGCCATCCTTCGCCAGCGATTCTGCTTCGGTTTGCCGCCGACAAAACTCCAGAGATAAGCGTCGAAGTTGCCGAATTCCTTCTGGACCACGAGTAGCGCCTTCGCATTCTGGATCGTCGCCGCGATCTTCAACCGGTTTCTTACGATGCCGGAATCGTTGAGCAGCCGCTTCACATCGCGCGCCCCGTAGCGCGCGATCTTCTCCGGCTGGAATCCGTCGAATGCGTTTCGATAGTTCTCTCGTTTCTTGAGAATTGTAGTCCAGCTCAATCCCGCTTGTGCGCCTTCGAGAATCAGAAACTCGAACAGCTTTCGATCGTCATGCACCGGCACGCCCCATTCCTTATCGTGGTAGGTAACGTTCGGTTCAGTAGTCGCCCAGGGACAACGCTGCATACGGCAGACATTCGCGAACACGGTTGCCGATGAACAGCAAATTAAAACGCCCGTTTTGATCTAAGTGAAACCGCTGCTTCGCGGGCGAGATTACGCCGCCCGTGATCAGTTGGTGATGCGCTTGTCGATCTTGCCAAAGCGGGTCGCCTGGAAAGATCATGTTCGTATGAAACTCTGGGCCTGGGACAAGAAGAATCTTCCTTCGATCACGCACGCGATTCGCACAGCAGTCGCTGCGACCGCGTCGGTCATAATCGCGCGGCTCGTGCAAATGCCCGAGGCGTACTGGGCCGCGATCGCGACCTTGGTCGTGATGCAATCCACGCTCGGTGCGACGCTAACGCTGTCGATCGAGCGGATTGTCGCCACCGCCGTGGGGGCGTCAGTTGGAGCACTCGAGGCGAATTACTTTGGGGGGAATCTTGTCGCGTTCGCGCTTGCGATTGTTCTCATCGGATTGCTGTCGATCGCGTTTCGTTTAGAGAAAACCGCATACCGCTACGCGAGCATCACCCTTGCGATTATCGTTCTTATTCCGCGCACAGCTGCGCCGTGGACCATCGCTTTGCACAGGTTTATTGAAGTCTCGGCCGGAATTATCGTTGCTCTCGCGGTCGTGGCAGTGTGGCCGGAACATCAACCGAGCGCGGCGACGAGCGCAGACGAGTAGCTAATTTAGCCGGAGTGACGAGGGACCAGTGTCAAGTGACGTGTTAAAAAGACAAGTTACGCCGCCGCGCTATAATGCTGAGGACGTAAAGCTTGACTCATTCGCTGCCCTGCTCATTTCGGCCTCTCGGCTTTGCCCATCGATGTCGCTCGCGTCCCGCGGCTCCATTCGCCACCTCCCGAAAGAAGCGCTCAGGCGTTGCTTCCGTCTTCGTGTTGTTTACGATGGCACAATGAGAAAGCTCTCCGACTCACTCGTTTCGCCGTCATGAGTAAGGCCGCAGAACTCCGCCTCGCCAAGCGCATGGCGCGTCTCGGCACCGGCCGCGACATCGTCCATCTCGAGATCGGGGAGCCCGATTTCGATACCCCGGACAACATCATCGAGGCAGCTACCGACGCCCTGCACAAGAGCTTCACGCACTACGGACCTTCGGCTGGCTTGCCGCAACTGCGCGAGACCGTCGCTCAGCACGTGAGTGAGACGCGCGGTCGGGTAGATGACCTCAAATGTCACCCGCGAAAATTTATTCCGAGGCTTAGACATTCTGAATGAGCGAAGAGTCTCCCGGGATCCCGCTCGCTGACGTTCTTCGCGCCGCGAATGAACTCGTCTCCGCTGGCCTGATCGAAGACTACGCGCTCGGAGGCGCGCTTGCCGCGATCTACTATGTCGAACCCTTCACGACCTACGATGCCGACATCGTCTTTGTCGCCACCGATAAAACGTTAAGCGCCGGAATTCCAGCGATCTACTCACATCTGCAGTCGAAAGGTTGGCGCGTGGAGCGCGAACACCTGCTGATCAAAGATTTTCCGGTCCAGTTTCTCGCCGCATCCGGATTGACCGAAGAAGCTGTGCGCAACGCCAAGCCGATTGAGTACGAAGGCGTGCCAGCAAAAGTGTTTCGTCCAGAATACATTATCGCCATCGCAGCCAGCGTGGGCCGACACAAAGATTTGGCGCGCATCGCGCAACTGCTGGAACAAGCGAAGATCGACCAGGTTCTGCTGGAAGATATTTTGCGACGGTATAAATTGAGCCTGCCGAAGCCATGAAATCCGAGATGCGCCGCCAGCTCGCTGCACGATCATTCGAAGATAAGGTGTGCAAAGTCGGCAAACTGATTCGACTTCGTCAGAAGATTAAGACGACTCATTCGAACGCTTCGGCAGACGATATTCTCCTTGCGCGCCTCGATACTGCATCCGCTCAACGCGACGCGGGCAAAGGCGTTCCCATCGAGCGCATCCGCGAAAACATCCGTGGATAGGCTACGCCGCCAAAAAATTCAAAGCAGTGACGCTGCCTTGCCCGAACCTTGTTGCGCCTTCGCAGTAATCGACTGTGACAGGTGCCCGGGACTATGATAATGTTTAATGGTATCCGCGGAAGCTGAAAAAATTTAGCCCGAGCGCACACATCCAGACCAACCTCTTATGAAAACAAAATTCCCTTCTCGATCCGCTTTCTTGAATGCACCCGTCCTACTCTTGTTTGGATTGGGCGTGTTCTCGGGTGCGTCCGCCCTGGGGCAGGGGCCAGGTCGCCTCCAAGTGGGTTTTTCCTATCACAACGACGTCTCACCGCCACTGCGCGAGATGCCAGCCTGGAACCCCGCAGACATAAAGCAAGAGCACGAGGCCAATGAAAACCCGAAAGTACCCATCTTCCACCAAGACAGCGCCGACCCGGTTATCCAGAATAGGCACGCCTCCGTGTTAGGCTTCCTGGCTCTGCACGTCCCGAGCCCCATCCTCAATTTTGACGGCATCCCCTTTCCAGGCGTCGGATGCAACTGCGCACCGCCCGATACGAATGGCGAGGTGGGAGCAACGCAATACGTGCAAATCGTCAACGAAGGCTTTCAGGTTTTCGACAAGGCCACTGGAAATTCGGTCCTGGGGCCCAATAGCATCTCGTCCGTCTGGAGCGGCTTCGGCGGTGCATGCCAGAACGGCGGCTCCGGCGATCCAGTCGTTCTCTATGATCAGTTGGCCGGCCGCTGGGTCATCAGCCAGTTCGCGAGCGCGACGGGCGGCACTCCAATTACCGACGAATGCGTGGCTGTCTCGACGACCAGTGATGCCACCGGCACTTGGAATCGCTATGGCTTTCACCTCGGCTCAAACTTTTTCGACTATCCCAAGCTCGCTGTCTGGCCCGACGCCTATTACATGAGCATGAATGTGTTCAATTCCACGGGCACAGCTTACCTCGGTCCGCAGCCGTTTGCGTTCAATCGCACGGCGATGCTGGCTGGCTCGCCCGCCACCTTTATCAGCCCGGTCGGCCCTCTCGGCAGCTCGGTCTCTCCCTTTTTGCCTTCCGATCTGGACGGCTCGACGTTGCCGCCGGCTGGCGCGCCGAATAGTTTCGTGGGTTTCCCGGGAGGCGGCCAATACACCACGTATCACTTCCACGTGGACTTTGCTACACCAACGAATTCGACCTTTACGACTTTCGCCACTCCGACAGCAGCGGGCTTCACTTCGCTCTGCCCAACGACCCGCTCCTGCGTGCCCGAGTTGGGAGTTACTTCGGCCAACAAACTCGATGGCATTGGGGACCGCTTGATGTTCCGTCTGGCTTATCGGAATTTTGGCGACCACGAATCGGTGGTCGGCAATTACACCGTCAGCGCAGGCGGGGTGGCAGGCGTGCGCTGGTTTGAGCTGCGCGGCGTCACGACTGGACCGGTCAGTGTCTTTCAGGAAAGCACCTACCAGCCTGACACCACCTGGCGCTGGATGGGCAGTGCGGCGATGGACGGCCAGGGAAATCTGGCCATTGGCTTCAGTGCTTCGAGCTCTACGCTCAATCCTCAGATCCGCTATGCCGGGCGTCTGGCGACCGATCCGATCAACGTTTTGGCCCAAGGTGAAACGAATCTCTTTGATGGCACCGGCAGCCAGACCGACACCAGCAACCGCTGGGGCGACTATAGCGCCTTGACCATTGACCCAGTGGACGACGCCACCTTCTGGTATACGAACGAATACTATGCCACCACCACCTCGTTCGGCTGGCGCACGCGCATCGGGAGCTTTAAACTAGCGTCGGGTAACCCAACTCCAACACCAACACCTACACCTACACCAACACCTACCCCGACTCCCACCCCGACACCGACGCCCGCGCCCGACTATTCGCTTTCGATTAGTCCCTCGTCGGTCAGGGTGACACGCGGAGGTGGGACAGCCGTCTACACGGTCACCATTAACCCAACCAACGGCTTCAATTCGCCGGTGACCTTCTCCGTGAGCGGCCTCCCGTCGGGAACGACCGGGAACTTCAGCCCGAATCCGGCGACGACTTCCTCGACGCTGACCCTGACGGTCAGCGCGTCCACGGCTAGGGGGACTTACCTCTTCACGGTCACCGGCATGGGAGGCTCTCCGACGATCACCCGCACGGTGACAGCGACGCTCAAAAAGACCAACAAGCTATAGTCTGACGAGGCCATGGGGCGTGCCCGGGCGGATTTGTTGCGTCTGCCATTTCGCCACATCGGGGGCGGCGTGGCGAAGTTCGCTCAAAGCTATCAGCGTCAGCACTGTGCGCGTCGCCTAGGTGGAGGCCCGGGTAGAGAGCTTCGCGCCGTGGACAGCCTTTCGGCGCTTCGCTGGAAGGGGGGATGGGGGTCGCATCTAAACATTTGACATTTCACGCGCGGCTCACGGCATTCTAGCCACGCTGGTTGCGGTCGTAAGGAATAATATTATCCCATTCATTGGCAGAGGAGCGGGCGACGAACGCCGGGAATCAGAAGTCAGAGATCCGAACCGACGGCTTCGTTTTCCAACACTTTCTTGAGAATCACTTCGAAGCCGATGCTTCATTACAGCTTGCACAGGCAGAAGGATATCAGAAGTCAGATGTCAGAAATTCTGAAAGTAAAACTTGCGCCCCGTCCGCAAAATTGACGAAATGAGGACGTGTTCGTTGGACATTACGGGGTGGCCTTTGCAGTCAAGAGCGAGCGAAACAGAATTCCGTTGTGGGTCCTTTTCGTTGCGGTGCAGCTGTTGGATTTCCTTTGGGCACCCTTTGTTCTGCTTGGAATCGAGAAGGTGCAAATGGTGCCGGGGATCACGGCGACAAACTCGCTCGATCTCTATTACATGCCCTACACGCACAGCCTTATCGGCGCGTTGATCTGGTCTGGCGCTGCTTTTCTGATCTACAACCTGGTGACGGGCACGAAGGCTTCAAACACCGCGGCGTTGATCGTCGCCTTTGCTGTCTTTTCCCATTGGATCCTGGACTTGATTGTTCATCGCCCTGATCTCGCGATCTACGATAACACTTTGAAAGTCGGCTTTGGTCTTTGGAATTACCGAGGTTTGGAATTTATTCTTGAGATTGCGATCCTCGTCGGCGGCATCGTTCTTTATCTCAAAAGAAACGCGATCAACTCAGTCGCGCGCAAATCGGGCGTCATCATCTTTGGTGTCGTATTGATTCTGATCCAGGCTGGGAACACTTTCGCCGGGCGGCCGCCTTCTTCCGATCGAGCATTCGCAATCACTGCGCTGATCTTCTATACGCTCTTTGGCGGGATTGCGTTTTTGCTGGAGAAGCGGCAGTCCGAGCCGGACTGGCAGTGTTGAGCTGTTGAGGAGAGTAGCAGAGAGCGAGTAAGGGTAGCGAGCGAGTTTCGCCTGCTTGCATGGATGAGCGTCCGAGAGCAGTTACCAGAATCAGTGGATCGAGACCGGCGTTCCAACTTTGACCCGTTCGGCGAGACGAACCACGTCCCAGTTGGCTAGCCGGATGCAGCCATGACTGGCGGAATGTCCTATGGAATCAGGAGCGGCCGTGCCATGCATGCCGATGCCTTTTTTGTTGAGCGCAATCCAGAGAACGCCAACCGGGCTTCGAGGACCCGGCGGCAACATGTAGAAATGGCCACTCCGTTGCCCGTGCTTCAGCATTTTTTCGTCGTAGCGAAACCTCGGCCACTTGGACATTCTCTGGACTTTCCAATCTCCAATGGGTGAGGCGGTCTGCGTAGATCCTATGGTGACCGGGTAAACCGCGACCAATTTATCGCCTTCGAAGACCGCGAGCATGTTCGCTTTCGTGTCGATCTTCACAGACGGCATCGACGGTGGGGATGCAGGTGCCGCCGATGGATTCTGAGGCGATGCCGGTTTGTCTTCTGGTGTCTTGTCGGGTTCCTCTGGAAGGTCATTAGCGGCCGGGCCGTCCATCTCGCTGCCCGGCTTGAGATCCTTGACCGCTTCCAACTCGAACGGCTCAACATTCGGAACGCGCAGCTGGTCACCAGGCTTGATCGACTTTGTTTTACCGGGATTGAGCTGTTCCAGGAAATGAATGTCGCAGTGGAACTTTTCTGCGATTGCATCGGCCGGATCGCGGTACAAAAGGGCTTTCAACTTCGCCTGTTCTTTTACAGAAGCCGGCAATTTTCCTACATTCTGCAGATCGGCGGGTGTTACGGCGTAGGTGATGAAGACCGGTTGAACACTGGCAAGATCGAGACCGTTGACATCGGGAGCCGCATCGGCTTTTGCATCCTGCGGCTGCTGCTGCGGCTGTTCGTCGCGAGACTGCCGATAAAGGGCAAGCGCTTTCCGGGTAAATTCGTTATAGTGCCCGTCAAGTTTCCCTGGGCTGAAGTTTGATCGGTCGAGAAAAATTTGCAGACGCGTGGCTGCCTCACTCTGAGCCGGAGATTGCTTTTCATTAAGAGGAGCCTTTTTTTTTGAATGTTCTCTGGCTTCAATTTGCAGTGCCAGACTCATGAACAGGAGTCCCAAGGCAAAAAAGGCAATGCAGCGGTAATTGCTTATGCAAATCGATCGCGGGGGCGAGTGACTCCGGCTGTATGCGCGGCTTCATAAACAACCGGCTGATTGGTCGATGGATTGATCTATGTTTTGCGTGGGACGGAACAGCGGAACGGTCCGAGCGGACTGGCATTAAAGTAGGAAGTAGCCGCCTTCGCCATCCGGGCTGCGGCGAGCCAAGGAAGTTAGAACGTAGAAATTCTTAGCCCCAGAGTTCCCGAGGCGGGATGCCGATCTTTCCGTGTTGATAACAGAGTTTGTAATGACGATCGCCGGCAAGGAGTAATGGCCCATCGAGGTCCACATAATCGGCCGTGCTCGCGAGAAGGCGACCCGGAGCGATCCCTAAAGAAGTGCAGACCATGCAACCGATCAATAATTTGAACCCGGCCTCGCGGGCGCGCTCGCTCAAGAGCAGGGCTTCCGTCAGCCCTCCGGTTTTGTCCAGTTTTACATTAAGCACTTCGTAGCGATTCGTTAGGCGGGAAAGATCGGCACTCGTATGGCAACTTTCATCCGCGCAGACTGGAACAGGATGAGCGAGAGTTTCGAGGACCTCATCGGCGTTCGCAGGAAATGGTTGTTCTATCAGCTCAACACCTAATCCGTCGAACGCCGGAACATTTTCTCGATAGTGCGAAGGAGACCATGACTCGTTGGCGTCAATGAGCAGACGTGCCGCGGGCGCCGCCTCGCGCACAGCTTCGACTCGCGGAAGGTCCAGGTTGTCGCCTCCAAGTTTGAGCTTCAGGATAGGGGCGCTTTTGTTCGCTTTGGCAGCCGCTGCCATTTCCGCTGGGGTGTCCAGACTGATGGTAAATGCGGTTTCAACTGCATCAACGATTTGGATGTTGGCCAGTTCCCAGACGCGTTTACCGGACACTTTCGCTTCCAGATCCCATAACGCGCAGTCCAACGCATTACGTGCAGCACCGGCGGGAAGCAGCTTTTGAATCTGCTGCCGATCCAAATTGGGTGCGCTCTCCATAGATTCGATCTGTGCCAAAACGGAGGCTCCGCTTTCGCCGTAACGCGCGGAAGGAACCGCCTCGCCGCGCCCCGTGTGCTGCCCGTCGCTCGCTCTCACGACGACGACTCGTGCTTCATTGCGCGTGCCGCGGGCAATGCGAAACGGTGTGTCTAGGGGCCAGCTTTGTTCGTGTGCGTCGATGCGCATCGCCATCTTCGTCAGCATTATTCCAGTTTTAGCAGCACCATCGTGGAGAGTGGAAGAAGTCAAGGCAAAGGGTTGAGAGTTAAGAGCCAATGAACGCAGCGTTCAGATAATAGAGAACAGATAACAAAGAACAGAGATTCTGCTAACGTGTCCTCATGAAAGCTCTCGTTCTCTTTTTGTCGATCTTCATAGCGGTAACAATCGCATCGGCACAGCCGGTTGTCGTGATTGTTCGCCACGCGGAGAAAGCGGCGAGTGGCGGAAAAGATCCGGATTTATCTCCAGCTGGTCGTGCGCGCGCCGAGGCGCTTGCACGGATTTTAAAAGACTCGGGGATCACAGCAATTTTCACCAGCGAATTCAAACGCACCCAGGAAACCGCGGCGCCGACCGCGACATCAGCTCACGTAACGCCAACGGTGATTGCAGCAAAGGATACGGCCGGGCTCGTCGCGAAGTTGCATCAGCTAAACGGGAACGCGCTGGTTGTTGGGCATGGCGACACAATTCTGAACATCATCAAGGCGCTTGGAATCAATAGCTCGATCAACATTCCTGACGCGGATTACTCGGAGTTGTTAATCGTCACGCTTGGCGATAAGCCGCAGCTGTTTCGGCTGCATTACTCTTCATAATCAAGGCGAAAAGGGTAGCAGTTACTTCAAATATTTGTCGAACCATGCGACCGTCTGATCCATTCGATCGGCTTGGTTTTGCGGTTTCAGGAAGAGATGGCCTTCGCCGGGATATAAGATGAGCTGTGTCGGAACACCCAGCGTCTTCAAGGCGTGCCAGAATTCGTAGGACTGCGACGAAGGGCATTCCGCGTCGCGCTCGCCGACAATGACGAGAGTCGGTGTTTTCACGTTCTTGATGAAATGAATGGGAGAACTTTTCTCGTAAACGGCGGGGTCGTCGTAAACTGATGCACCGAAGAACGGGATCATCCATTGATCGATTAAGTTCTGGCCATAGTAACTTTGCCAATTGGCAATGCCGGCACCCGCGACGGCGCCACGGAAGCGATTAGTCTGGGTGACAGTCCACATCGTCATGTAACCGCCGTAACTCCACCCGGTCACGCCGAGACGCGCAGGATCGATCGGATATTTTTTTATCGCGGCATCGACCCCGGCTAGGATGTCGCGCAGATCGCCGCCGCCGAGATCTTTCACGTTTGCGCGCGTGAACTCTTCTCCCTGGCCGTAGCTTCCACGAGGATTGGGCAGTAGAACGTAGTAACCTCGTGATGAGAGAGCGGCGATGATGGCTCTCGACATTCCAAATGAAGCGGGCCACTCCGGCATTGTTGCGCTGGAAGGTCCGCCGTGGATGAGAACGACCATCGGATATTTCTTGCCGGATTCCACTTGAATGGGCGGAACAAGCCAGCCCTCAATATTGAAGCCGTCGTTGGTCCACTCGAGATTCTGACCTTTGCCCCATGTCGGCGATAGCGCGGAGTTGTTGCTGGTTAGCTGGCGCCATTGGTCGGTCGGTCCAGCCCAGATCTCGGGTGGCGTTTCGAAACTGCTGCGTTCTGCGGCCGCGAATTTGTCATCCTTGGAAACAGCAAAGTTAGGGAAATTACCGAAGGCATGAAGATCCTCCGCGCCTTTCCAAATCGTTCGCACCGAATTATTGGCGAGCGTCAATTCAGAGATCGCACTTCCGCCGCCGACTATCTCGGTAAAAAGGATGCGATCCGGCGTCTGCCAGAAGAGCGAACTGACTGAGCTCTTGCGACCTCGCGTCCGGTTCAATGCACCGTGGCCGTCGGCGGAGGTAGTGAACAGGTCGCCGCCGTGGAATCCTTCATCGCTCATCAAGCCTTCAATGAAGGCGACAGATTTACCATCCGGTGACCAGCGCGGAACTGCCACTTGAAGAAAAGGCTTGTAGACGAATGTGGCGTTGCCCTTCGCGATGTCGATCGTGTAAATCTGCGCGATCCACCAATTGTTGTCGCCTGGCCCGGGAGCGGCAGTTGTGACGAACGCCTTGTCGTCTGGCGACCAGTCGTAATCGTAGATGTGGAGATTTGGTGGCGAAACCTGGCGCAACTCGAGGCTGGCAACGTCGAGAACAGCGATCCGCTGGTTATGAATAGCGGTATCGATAACGCCAGTCGTGACTGGCGCGGCCATTAACGGACCGCCGCCACCCGCGCCTTCTATATAGAGGAACGCAATGCGTTTGCCGTCGTGCGACCAACGAGGACATGCCGCGTATCCTTTCAGATTGGTAAATTTTTGAGGATTGGAACCATCAGCATTCACCATCCAGAGTTGCCGCTGCTCTTTCTCTCCCGCACTGGAAAAAACGGCGAGCATCTTGGAATCGGGAGACCAGGCTGGATCAAAATCAGTCCTCTCGCCGGTAATCGGAATTTTAGCCAGCGTCGCCGCCGCGCTTCCTGATGTTCCACGAATATAGGTTTGCTTTGATGCTGTTGCGGCAGTGGATTGCACCCATGCGACATGCGTGCCGTTGGCAGAAAGGGCAACGTCGCCGTACAGGACAGTCTTGCCTAACTGTTCAGTCAGCTGTTGCATGGTCTGAGCCGTTAACGCCATCGGAAATAAACAGGCCAGAAGAAAATGCTTCATGAGGCGATCTTGGCAAAGGCCCGATGAAGGGCAAGTCGGAGAACAGCCGCTAGGTTAGAAGTTCGCCACGGCGAATCCACGATTGCCCGATCAGAAATCAGAAGTCAGGACTCAAAGGTCAGCGATCAGTGCGTTTAGCGCTAACCACGATCGGAAAGAACAATAACTCTCGCACTCGTCGGCAGAGAATAGGGGCGGAAAGAAAACGTCGAACTTCTGTGGCGGTACACCGTCAAGAAAAACGGCGGGAGTCGCCTCCCGCCGCTCCTTAATTCAAGGCACAAGGCTCTTATCGTCCGCTTTGCTGACCGCCGCCCTGTTCGCCTTCGCCACCCTGTTGGCCGCCGCCCTGTTTCTCGCGCTCTTTCTCTTTGTCACGATCGCCCTCCTGGCCGCCGCCTTGCTGTCCGGGAGCCGCAGGTTTGATTGGTTCATTCGGCTTACGTTCTTCTTCCATAGTACCTTTCTTTTGTTTACTAACTGGTCTTCGCGCTTCGCGATGAGACCTTTAGCTACTTTGTAATCGTCTTGGAAAGGCCGTTTGGACTGGAAAAGTTACCACCAAACGTCCGTGCCGTGCTCGTTAGAATTTGGCGGCGCTGGTTTGTAGCGAACTAATGTCCAGCAACCGGTGTCCCGACTCAGGAGAATTTTGCTCGACCGTGCGATCATTTGGCTCGGGGTGGTTGCGATCGTGGGGAATGATGTCGTCCTGCTCATCGGCGGACGATCGGGCGACAGAGGCGACGAGCGGCTCGGTATCGCTCATCTTGAAGACCTCGTGAGGCACGCCTTCGATATGCTATGCGAGACAGCTACAGTGCACGCACGCCGGCGAGCAGACGATCCACTTCTTGTGCTGTGGTGTAGCAGGCACAACCCGCCCGGACCAGTCCGTGCTGGGTTTGGCCCAAGCGTTCGACCACTGTCATCGCGTAGAAGTCGCCGTGTGAGAGGAAAACTCCACGCTTCGCCAACTCCTTCGCCACCTCGATCGACGGTACGCCGTCCACGGTAAAGGCGATTGTCGGTGTGCGCCTCGTGCCAGGCGGCTTTGAGTGCCAGTCTCGACTCGTTCTGGTGCTGAATCGGGTGCCGGGAGCAGTTTCGGAAAATCGAGCGAATTGAGCAGGTCGTGTCGGCCATAGAGAATTCCGATGTGGGGGCCATAAAACTTGTAGGCGGAGCAGGCGAGGAAGTCGCAATTCCAATCGCGCACATCGACCAACTCATGCGGAGCGTAGTGGACGGCGTCGACAAAGATTTTCGCGCCTAACGAGTGCGCCATTTCCCCGGCGCGTTTTACGTCGTTGATCGTGCCAAGAACGTTCGATGCTGCGCCGACCGCGACCAGCTTGGTGCGTCCGGTTAATTGCCGGGAAAAACCGTCCCAATCCAGCTCGCCGGTTGCAGGAATCATTTTTACCATGCGAACTTTCACGCCGCATTCCTTCTCCAGCGCACGCCAGGGCGCGATATTGGCATGATGATCGAGCTCGGTGACCAAAATCTCGTCGTCGCGTTCGTAGCCGCGACCGAGAGCGCGCGCGAGGTGAAAGGTTAATGTCGTCATGTTGGCGCCAAACACGATTTCGGTCGAGCTAGCGTTCAGAAAATCGGCCAGCACGCTTCGGGCAGAGTCGATGATCGCGTCGGTCTCCTCGCTTGTCGGATACGCCCAATGCGTATTGGCGTTGTGGCGGTAAAGATAATCGTTCATCGCCTCCACCACCGTCCGTGGCACCTGGGTGCCGCCGGGACCGTCGAAATAGGCAACCGGATAACCGTTATGAGTGCGCGCGAGCGCCGGAAAACATCGCCGTATTTCTTCGGTCGACATCATCGTGGCGGAGGACGGCGCTGCGGTCTGTTTTAGAGCGATTGACATCGAAGTTCGATAGTAAAAGAAATTAGGCGCTCGGTTCGTTGTCGCCCGGCGCGAGGAGATCAGCGTCAGTCCTGCTGATTGCGGTCATAAGGAATGATATTGTCCCACTCGTCGGCAGACGAGCGGGGACAAAGGCGCCGACAGGTTGACTCGCAATCTCCCGATTACTCGGTCGCATCACCATGCGGCCTATGCAGTCTACCCGGGGGCGTCCCCGCACGCCGTGTTCAGTGGTCTTTGCGCGGTCGTCGGGTTTTGATGTAAGTAAAATCGCCGGCTTCATTCTCCAAGATCTGTTTGAGCCCGGGTCCGAATTCATGGACACTCACCCGGGAACTCGATCTAGAGTTCATCAAAACGCGCCTCTTCGTCCAGAACGCGTTTCGCTTCGTCGAAGATGGAATGCGCTTCTTCGGGCGAATTGCCGACGGCGGTGAGACCTAACCGTCCCGTGCTGCCAAGAGCGCTGAGCATATGGAAAACGACCCCCGTCTGCCGGACTTGTCCAAAGTGCAGGCCACGCCGCACGACGAGATCGAAGATATCATCCGGCGTGAATCCTCGATAGCGCGGCGATTCAAGATGATCGCTGGCCACGAGAAATTTCTTGCGCCCGTTCGGCGCGATGAAGCTAGCGCTTTCCGCATCGTAAGTGCCGCCGCTAAGAAATTGCAGAGTCAGGAAAGGATGCGTTGTTCCGCCCTTCCGCAGATTGATCTCGATCGCATAGGTTTCCCACCGGTCCGTGGCGTGCGGGCGCGTGACGACAAAATCAATCGCGAAACGGCCGATGACGCCGGCGTCTCGCAAAAGCTCTCCGACTTTGGCGGCGTCACGCGTGATCGCGCTCGCGTAAGCCGGGTCGGCTGGGAAGATGCAGCCGAGATAGCTTTGTCCGCTCGGGCCGCCAAGCATTTGGTCATGGGTGGAAAGGAGTTCCACTTTACCCAGTGGCGTGATGCGCAATTGCACACTTGGACTGCGCACTTCTTTCGCGCCGACGCCGACCCGTTCCTCGACAACTCCGCCGCGGGCGCGAAATTTTGCCGCGTACTCGTCGAAGTTAACCTTGCCGAGTTCGAAACGCATGGCGCGCACCCGCTCGGCGATGGCGGCATCAGTGGGTTCGGCCAGATTTGACAGGTCCACGGTAGCGTTCCCTTCGCCGGAGACGCCCTCGTTCAATTTCACAATCGCCTGCGTCAGGGACGGTCGTTGAGCGCGCATTTTAACCAGCGCCAAGACGATTTCGTCGATGCTGGTCAAGTTATCGAAGCCGAGCGGGTAATTGATCTCAACACGGGCAAATAGCTGCCGGCATCCGCTTTTTGTTCCGAAAGAAAGATGCCGGGGGTCCGCGCCGTAAAGCGGGATTCCCAGGCGCAAGGCGAGATTTCTCTCGAGGAAGCTGGTATTGTAGCAGACCAGGTGAGCGCGGCCCTTGTCCAGGATGCCGGCTCCAATTCGCTCGAGAAGGCGCGGCCGCTCGAGTAGTTTGAGACTGAGAGGGCGCGCGGAATCGTCGTAGGGCGAGAGCAAAGTGAGCCGACGCATGGCGTGGCTCGGAATGACGCCCGAGAGAAGATCGAGGTAATATTCGATCACGCTGGGGTGAATCGCCTGGGAGGTCGCATAAATCATTCGCGCGCGCGGTTGCGCCAGAAGCAAAAGGAGGAACAGGAAGCGCTCTTCGTAGCCCTGAATCTCGAAGCCCGTCGCTGCCATATCGATCGACATCGACGGAACAACCACGATTGTTTGTTCGTGCTGATTGAACGACTCGATCAATTGCCACAGTGGAACGAGCTTTCGCTGGAGTTGATCGAACTGTGCCGCCGCTTCCTCAGCTGAAACGCCAGCGGGAAGTCCCGTTAATGCCGGATCGCGTGTCATATACGGCGGCAAGAAACCCGCCGGATTAAGAGTGTGCGAAATGCGCAGTTTGAGGCGAGCGAAAACTTAAGGGGCGTCGTGCTTTCGCCGTTTGAGCGCGGGCTGGTTGCGGTCGTAAGGAATAATATTATCCCATTCCTCGGCAGAGGAGCGGGCGACAAAAGCCACGACGGGTTCGGTGTCGCTCATGTTGAAGACTTCATGAGGCACGCCCGGTTTGATGTAAATAAAATCGCCGGCTTCGTTCTCCAAGACCTGCTTGAGTCCGGGTCCGAATGCGTGGCGCACTCTTCCTTCGAGGATATAAAGAATCACCTCGAAGCCGACGTGAATATGGGCATACGCGATGCCACCCGGAGGGATCGTGGCGATATTGGCTGATAATTTGGTCGCGCCCACATTTTTGGCGGACATGCCTTGCTTATAGTGAATGCCGTTCCAATCCCTGCGGGCGCCGCCGCCACGAATGGTCAATATCCCATCGTGATCTTCTACCGCGCTGAGTTGGATGTTGTCTTTGTCGTCGTTCATAACGAGGGATCTTGAATTCTATACAGCCGGGCGTCTGCGGACAATAAATCCTCGCTTTCGTTGCGTAGCGGAAAACCTAGAGCGCGCGATTCTTTTCCAGCACGACCAGCGCGATTCCACCCAAGACCGCGATGGACGCGAGCAGGTAACGCAGAGTAATCGGTTCGCCAAGTAAGAGGATCCCGCCGGTGGCGGCGAGGACCGGCACGCTGAGTTGAACGGTCGCGGCACCGGCGGCTTTCAGGCCGGGCAATGCGCTGTACCAGATCACGTAGCCAAGTCCTGAAGTGATCGCTCCGGAGATCACGGCGTAACCGATTCCGGTACGATCGAGTCGCGCCCATGGCAGCATGATGATACTAACAGCGACTGCGAACGGAACGGCGCGCAGAAAGTTGCCAGCCGTGGCGCTGGCCGGATTTTTCTCTCCTTTGCCGCGCAGCGAATAGATTCCCCAAGCCACGCCAGCTCCCAACATCAAGATCGAACCACTAAACGGTGGAGCGGACAGGCCAGGAAACACGAGCACGACAAGTCCGCTCACGGCCACGACAAGACCGATGATTTGGATTGCCTGCAACTTTTCGCCTTTGCGCAAGCCCCAAAGAATCATGGTGGCCTGAACCGCGCCAAATAAAAGCAACGCGCCCATGCCGGCAGAGAGAGTGTTGTAGGCAAATGAAAAGGCCGCGGCGTAAACGAAGAGCGCCGCCGCGGACAACCAGTTGCCGGCGTCCTTCCATGCCGTGCGCTGCATCTTCATGATGAGCCAGAGGGCGGCTGCACCGGAGAAGATACGGATAAAGGTAAACGTGGCGGCGTCGATGCTGGTTTGTTTCAGCGCAGCTCGGCAAAGGAGCGAGTTACTCGCGAAGGCGATCATCGCTAGCGACGTCAGGATGAAAATTCGTGAAGATTTCATCGCTTCCTTAAGGGCTAATACGAAGAGAACGCCCAACGCCGAACCTCCAACATCCAACATCCAAGTCAGAGGTCAGAGGGCGCAGTACTTTCGTTTTCACCCGGAGCGAGGAGATGACCGAAGAGGCGGCCGGCGATGAGGAAGATGATGCCAGCTGTTCCAGATAACCCCGCATGCAATAGCCAGAACTGTGTCGCGGGCATTTTTTCGAGAAGACCGCCGATCCAGCCGACGAGATTGTTGGCGGCGAACAAGTGCAGATAAAAAATGCCGATGATGGTGGCCGACAAGGCGGCAGGCGCGACGCGAGCATAGAGCGCCAACGAGACAGGAAAGACATTTGCAAACCCGATGCTGTTCAACAGGTGGAACGTAATGAGCCAGCCGATTGAAACTTTCGTTCCGGCGCTCGCCGCGATGGCCGCGCCGGCGGCGAGAGAGATGAAACCGGTCACAGCAATGATGCTGCCGATTCCCATCTTGGTGATTTCCGCCGGTTCAGGACGTTTCTTCGACCAAAGTCGCCAAAACACGACTGCGCCCGCGAGACAACTGAGCGATAGAATCGAGTCGAGCGTGATCAGCCATGTCGTCGGCATCTTGCGGCCAAAGAAGACGAGGTTCGCGCTTCTCTCTCCCCACACGAGATAGGCGTTGAAGATTTGCTGGTTGCCAATGACAGCGATCGTCAGCACCGGCAAAAGCACAAGCAGCGTGACGATGGCCATTCGTTCGCGATGCGTGAGCGGGGTTTTTGATGCGCGATTGGCCTTACGGACGACAGGGGAATCGACGGGGAGCCATTTCCGGCCGGACAGATAAATCGTCAGGCCGATGAGCATGCCGATGCCCGCAGCGCCGAAGCCGTAATGCCAGCCGTAAACTTCGCCGAGTGTGCCAGCGATCAGCGGCGATGCGATTACTCCAGCATTGATAAATATGTAGTAGATCTGAAAAGCGTCCGCGCGCCGGTTGTCGCCCGTTGCGTACAACGCGCCGACCTGACTGGCGAGGTTTCCTTTGAAGCAACCGACGCCGGCGAGAAGACAAGTCAGCGCGGCGAGGAAGGTGACGTCCAAGGCCATCAGAAAATGCCCGGCCGCCATGAGCAGTGCACCGATTGTGATTGTGCGTGTGCGTCCGAGCACACGGTCGGCGATCAATCCGCCGCCGATCGGCGTGAGATAAACGAGACCTGTGTAGAGGCCGAAAATCGCCGAGGCGAGCGCCTGGACCGAAAGCGGGCCGCGATAAATGCTCTCGAGCAGGTGGCGAAACGGACCGAACCCGGCGATGCGCTCGATGTGTCCGGGGTACAGCAGTCTGTTGACCATGTAGAGCACGAGCAGCGATTGCATTCCGTAGTAAGAAAAGCGTTCCCAAGCTTCGGTGAAGGCGAGATAGCCGAGACCGCGCGGATGTCCGATGAAGCTGCGATCAGTGGTCTTATGCATCGCCGCAGAGTGTTGCGTCCGGCGTGGTTTGGCAAGCGTTGGCATTTCTCGACGAATCATCGCGCCGCGAACGAGATCGTATCGTTTGTTCTGCCGGGCTGAATCTGAGCCGGACTAGCATTGGGATCGACAAGGTGATCGAGTCGGTGCGGCTGGAAGAGTGATCGCCGCGCCTACAATGTTGAAGACTTTCGACGCATGGGGCAGATTAGGCGTCACCGCGTGAGCCAATTGTTGACCAGATGCCTCCTAACATTATCGATCTGTGGATTTCTAACGATGAGCGACGTCGCCGAAGCGCGTTCGCTCGGCGAGTTACTGAAAGCACTCGGGAATTCCATCGCGCACCCGCAAAAGCAGCCGCCGGCTCCAAGCGCTACTCGTAAAGATACTGGCAAGCAGTCGACGACCAAAGAAGCCTCGCCGACTCCCACTCCGAGCGTGGCGCCGCCGAGTCAACCGAAAGTGCGCACGGCAACGGCAGCTCCAGCAGCGAAGGGCGGAAAGCGCGATGTTCCTTACGGAATTCCAGTCCCAGACAAGCAAGGCCTCGTGACGAGTCCGTTTGCGCCGGACGAAGGTTACGTTGATGTCCGCGGCTTTCCGACTGGAACCGAAGTGAAAGATCCTTACACCGGAAAGATTTTCCGGACGCCCTAGCCACTAAAAGCAGGAGTAGGAAATAGGAGCAGAGGCCAGCCGCCTCCGCCTAGCCACTTTCGCTAAAGCTCCGGCGAGCCAGGGGCTACGGCGTGCCAGGGAGGTCAGAAGTCAGCGAGCGGGCAGCGCGGTCTAGT
>WNGL01007379.1_pt1 | contig 18494 bp, 19 predicted proteins | sample 5400591 | NCBI WGS metagenome assembly WNGL01 (sample SAMN13153377, study PRJNA577476) | soil metagenome | isolation source: 80 cm soil or saprolite under Garry oak tree replicate 1 | place: USA:California | collected 2016-06-15 | reverse complement strand
ATTTGGAAAATGATGTAGTCCTCGACGAAGGTCGAGATATTGGCTTTCGACACCGCCGGCCGGATGAAATTCAATACGTCTTCAACGCGGCGGCGCGAATCTGCCAAGAGCTGATCATTTTCGTACAGCCCTTCGCTCAGTGCGAGAAGACGGGAACTGTCCCCGGTTAAGGGTACACGGTAGATAACAGTGACACCGCCAAAATCATAGACAACCAACTCGACCTGAGTATCCGTTGCGAATGATTCAACGATGCGAACCGATTCGGCCGCCTGGCTGATTCCGAGCGGCGCCGGCCGGTATTCAAAATACTTCGGCGCCCGGCGCTTATGTTTGATCGTTTCCCGCTTTGCGGAACTGATTCGCCGTTCCGCTTCATTCAGGTCTATCGAAAATGCGATGTCATAGACGAAGATGCAGTAGCAGGTTCCGCGTATGATTGAAGGCATCTCCGAATCATTTCATCTGAAATGCTGGATGGTCCAGACTTCTCGGTTCTACTTGTTTGTGTCTAGTGAATTTCGGAATGGTTCAGTTCTGGCTTTGACTGATCCGGCTCATACGGCTCTCGATAAATCCCCTGAGAGAGGGTCTCACTGCAATCGACCGCGCAAAGTCGCGTTCGGCTTCGGCTTTCATTCCTTGCTGCAGCCGCAGAAGTCCACGGTTGACGTAAGCTTCAGGATGATGTGGATCGATCTTGATGGCTTCATTAAAGTCCGCCATCGCGCCATCCGGGTCGCCCTTCCCTATTTTGACAATTCCGCGGTTGTTATAGGCCATAACGTAACGGCGATCGGTTTCCACTGCCTTGTTGAAGTCAGACAACGCGCCATCCAGATCACCTTCATTGAGACGGAGGTTTCCCCGGTTGTACCAGGCCACCGTTAAACCCGGAGCAAGAGCAAGCGCATTGGTGTAGTCCATTATTGCCTTAACGACGTCGCCGCGCGCTTCATAAGCCAGGCCACGACGGAAGAATGCGGGAGTGAAATCCGGTGCGAAGTGAAGTGCGATGTTGTAAGCGCTAATGGCGCGATCGAAGTCGCCCTGATGCATGAACTTGTTACCCAGCTCGACGTACGAGAGTGCCGTCTCCTGACGTGTCTCGGCCGCCAGCTGGCCCACCGACAGAAGGAGACTAGTTGCAATGCATGCAGTGCCGAGGAATGCCTTGTTGCTCATCGTTGCTCGCCTTACCGAGTTTTGGAACCGATGATAGGCAAAATTGGTAGGATTTTTTAATTATGCGTTCACATATTTGTAATCAGTTTGTAACAATTTGCTGTCCAAAGTTCACTTCTGATTGCTCAGGAGAACAATCGAAGCCGTTGCTGAATTTCGTTGCGCACTCGACGAAACGCTTCAAGTTGCTTCTCCATCGGAGCATCTGCCGGATCATCGAAACCCCAGTGGATTGGCTCTGCGCTTGGAAAGACAGGGCAGTGTTGTTTGGCTCGGTCGCAAACGGTGATCACGTAATCAAACTTCTCTTGCAAGAACTGTTTTACGTCTTTCGATGTTTGCCGGCTCACATCAATGCCGATCTCTTTCATCACTTCAACGTTAGCCAAGGCGACGCCAAGGAACGCACCGCTGATTTGCGCAACAACATAGGCTGGGACTTCCCGCCACGGCAGACCACCTTGGGATGCATCTGAAAACGTAACAGCAGGATCGAAATGCGCTCATGAGATAGGACCAAATGTGAGGATGAGCGCTAACAACGCCGCCCCCGTAGCCAGCGAATTTGCAAGGAGTGCTATCGCATTGTTACCAGCCGCCAAACGTTCACCCATAATGCCCGATCCGACGATCGCCATCAAAAGCATCGCTGTCCCAACCGCTTCAGCAACAACACGTCTGTTCAAAGAAGCCCGGTAACACGGTTTCTCCTGCGGACTCTTCATCTCACCATTATCTGTCGATAGCCTTGAGCAAAGACAAAGACCCGGTACGGAAGTGTACCGGGCCATTTGAAATAGTCGCCTTTAGCTTAGAAATTAAGCCGTAAAGCGAATTGGATCTGCCGGTTCGTCCCGAGACCCACACTGCGTTCGACTGTCGAGGTCATCGTACCGAAAGCCGAACTGCCCGAGAAAGAGAGCGGCTGACCCGGCTGGAATTGTCCGGCAGCAGTCCCCAGAGCGGGACTTAGTGTTCCCGGAGGAGCCGCGAAGTTCGTCAGGTTGAAGATGTTGAAGAATTCCGCGCGGAATTCAAGATTTCTTGTTTCCGCAAACGGAAATTTGCGGTCGAGAATCAAATCGATCTGACGGAAATGCGGCCCGCGCAGAAAGTTCCTCGGCAAGTTGCCGAACGTGCCGGGTCTGGGTACTGCGAAGGCCGCCGGATTGAACAGCGTGCGATCCTGAGTCAGATATGGATTCACTCCGGGAACGAGATCGGGCCGGCGTGTCGCGCGCGTGGAACCGCCATACGGCGTGTTAATCACGGCATTGCGGCCTGCCGCGGGCGAAGTGAAGACAGTTCCTGTGGCGTCGGTGTAGACGATGTCGGGCCGGGTAATGAATACATTGACAGGGAGTCCGCTGCGAGCATTGGCAATGCCGCCCACTTCCCAGTTGCTCAGTATCGTCTTCGCTGCGCCGGATAGCCCGTTGCTTGGAATGGTATAGACAAGGCTCGCATTGAAATTGTGCCGGACGTCGAATTTGTTATAGCTCTCATCATAGGCGAAGTCGGCCAGGTTCCTTGCGTTGTTGCCTACGGTATCCGCCTCATTGGAGCCGGTGCTAGTCCCGAAACTACGGCCAAGTGTGTATTGCGCATTCATGGTAAGGCCTCTGCTCGAACGCCTCATCAGCGAAACCTGAAGCGCGTTGTAGCTGTCGTGGCCGCCGCTGGTCTTGTAGTCGACTTCGCCGAATGGGCGCAGGGCGTTCGTGCCGCCGTTGTCAATGTCGAATTCACGAATGATGATTCCGGCTAGGGTCGGATCCGGATTCGTGCGAACAGCGATGATCCGATTTGCAATGCTTCGCAGGAAGAGGTTCCGCCCCTGGCTTCCAACATAAGCCGCAGTTGCGACAAACCTGCCCGGGAATTCACGTTGAACCGAAAAGTTGTACTGATAAATCCTTTCGGGAACCTGATAATCCGGTGCGTAAGCCCGAGGTCCAAAGGATCGGTTGTTCGGATTGCCGATGAAGTTCGCGCGCACCGCATTCACATCGATGGGATACGCCCCACCGCTGACGACGGTGTTGATCAAATCGCTTTCGATGGGCTGCAACAGATCTTCCGTCTGGCCGGGACCGTAGAAGATGCCGAATCCGCCTCGAATCGCCGTCTTCGTTTCGGGTGAATAGGACAAACCGATCCGTGGACCGAAGTTGGTTTTCATGCCTTTGTAAAAAGAATGATTCGTCGGAAGGATACAGTTCGGAGTGGTCGTGCAGTTGATGTCGAACTGGACGTTGAGATTGTTCACTTCGCGGAGCGGCGCGTAGTATTCGTATCTCAATCCGTAGTTTAAGACTACATTCGAAGTGGCCCGCCATTCGTCCTGAGCGTAAAAAATGTAGTATTCCTGAGCGCCTTCGCGTTGCCCTGTTGCTCCATTGTTGAAGACGCTGGGACTCGAAAGATCTCCGACATAGCGGAAGCTCGCCAAACGGTTCGCAAGAAAATCCGAAACGTTGTTGTAGGTATATTGCGTTCCACCGTTGCGATCTGTGTAAAACCGTACGGTGCGAACCTCTGCTCCGAACTTCATGGCGTGCCGGCCTGAAACGCGGCTCAAGTTGTCAATGAACGACAGCGTCCACGGCGTATAGGGAGCGCCGCGGCCGTTGGCCTGACTGTTCAGCCGGACCAATCCGCCGGCAACGGCAATTCCCGTAGTGGCGCCTTGCCCCGGAATACCGTTGTTGGAAGCGCTACCGGTAATGTTGATGCTGATAGGACTCGTATCGATGCCGTTCACAACGATGCCCCGGCCAAACCCGCGGGTCAGTGCGCCGTTATAACCAAACTTCAGTTCGTTGACGATCGACGTGGAGAGCGTGGACTGCAGCGCGATGACGCCGTTCTGTGGCCACGTTCGGACCTCGAGGACGCGTCCGCTGATGCTTTGCGGCTGAAAGTTGCGCCCAAGATCACGGAAGAAGCGCGTATATAAGGAATGCCGCGCATTCAATTTGAAATCCAGGCGCGCGCCAACCGAGTCCTCATTGACCTCGTTATTGGCCTGAAGCTGGTAGATATCAAAATTGGGATCTGCCGAAGCTCCGGGCAGGATGAAGGCCTTAGGTGCATGGAAGGCGTCGATGATCTGAGCAACGGCCGGTACAGCCTGGCTCTTCGCCAGCGCGCTTGGAGCGGATTCGATGAGATTGACGCCGTTGCGAAGCCGGTAGCCCTCGTAGCTTCCGAAAAAGAATACTTTGTCCTTCACAATCGGACCACCGACCGAACCCCCGAACTGGTTCATGCGCAATGGAAGCTTCGATTGGCCGCCGGGACGCTGGCGGTCGAAGAAATTGCGGGCGTCCAACGCGTCGTTCCGCAGGAATTCGAAGGCAGAACCGTGGAAGGCATTGCTTCCCGACTTGGTCACAATGCTGATCTGGCCTCCGCTTCCCGTTCCGAATTCGGCGGAGTAGGCGTTGGATTCCACGCGGAACTCCTGGACGTTTTCCAAACTGCTTTGCAGTTTGAACGGCGATGCCAGCTCTCCGCCGACGACTCCCGGCTCCGCATCAACAATTCCAGAAGCCTCAATTCCGTCGTAGCGAATTGCATTTTGTTCGGTTGCGCGGCCGTTGAATCGGATATCGCCGTACTGGCCATTGCCGGTGTTCTGTGCCCCCGGCGCTTGCAAGTACAATTGGGATAACTGACGCCCATTGATGGGAAGCGAAGCCACTTCGCGGGTATCCACGTTCGCACCAAGGCTTGCCGTGCTGGTTTCAATTCGAACTTCCGCTGCATCGGCCGCAACAGTAAGCTCCTGCGTAATGCCGGCAGCTTTCAACGTGAGGTCGAGCGTGAGCGTCTGCCCCACAACCAATTGAACACCGGGCACCTCGGCCTTAGCAAAGCCGGAAAGTTCGGCGAAAACCGTGTATTGAGACGGTTTCAAGGCAACGACGAGGTAGTCACCTTTGTCGGCCGAGACGACCTTCCGCTCTTCACCTGTCCTATCGTTCCTTACTCTGATTTCGACGCCTGGAATTACGGCGCCAGTTTGGTCCTTTACCGTTCCGGCGATCCGCCCTTGATCAACCTGCGCTAACGCCGGCACAGACATGACACAAATGATAAGAAGTATGCAGATGTAGCTTTCCCATTGTCCCAATCTCAAGTGTTCCTCCTTTGGAATGAACGTTACAGTTTTTTGAAAGATTGGCAGTGGAACCCAAAGCCTGACGTTACCCGGAAGCATTCAATCGGTTATGAACAAATAATTAAAAGATTGTTACATGTAGGCGAGCCCGCGATTCTGCGAGGAGGGGAATTTTAACCGCGAAGGGCGTGGCTCTGCCTGCGGAGGATGAGACGTGCGGCGATGTTTACTACAAGAACGAGGGAAAGCAGAACGAGGCCGGCCGCCCAGGCCAGCAGAACGAGGCCGGCCGCCCAGGCCTGCTGATGCCAATCTTCATAGGGCGCGATGGCGTATTTAAAGATGGTGTCGGGGAGAGAGGCTGTTGGCTGGTTCCAGCCGGGACTCCAAAATAGATTGCCAAATGCGGTGAACAGCAGAGGCGCGGTTTCGCCGGCAACTCTGGCCAGGGCCAGCAGTATGCCTGTGATGATTCCCGGCAGCGCCGCCGGAATAACAACCGTCGCGACAGCTCTCCATTTGGTTGCGCCCAATGCAAGAGCACCCTCCCGTAACGCATTCGGGACGGCACGCAAAAACTCTTCCGTGCTGCGTACCGCAATAGGAATCATCATCACCCCTAACGCCATACCTCCAGCCAGCGTTGAGAAATGCCCCATTGGCAGCACGACTATCCGGTACGCGAAGATTCCCATCACGATCGAGGGCACGCCATTCAGCAGATCAGTTGTATAGCGGACGACAAACGCGGGCGTCGTGCTGCCGAATTCCGCAAGATAGACGCCGCCGAGAAACCCGATCGGAACTCCAATCAGACTCGCCAGAATGAGGAGTTTCGCGCTTCCTAAGATAGCATTCGCAAAACCGCCTCCGGTTTCGCCTACTGGGGCGGGCAGTTTCGTAAAGAAATCCAGATTGAGTGCATTCCCGCCTTGCCATAGCAAATATCCGAGAATAAAGAAGAGCACGGCTACCGCCAGGAGCGTGCACGCGCCGGTGATGGCGAACATGACGATGTTCGTGATCCTCCTGCGCGTCCGGCGAGCGATCACGCTCATGTCACACGACTCTTTCGGGTTGTGGTCGAGATCAACAGCCGCGCAACCGCATTTACAGCGATCGTGATGCAAAAAAGCACGAAACCCAATTCGATGAGTGCCGAGATATGCATATCACCTGTAGCTTCGGTGAATTCATTTGCAATAGCTGCGGCAATGGAATAACCCGGAGCAAACAAGGACAAATTGATCTTCGGATCGTTCCCGATGACCATCGTGACGGCCATCGTTTCTCCCAGCGCGCGGGCCAATGCCAAGAAAATGGACCCGACAATTCCAGCTTTCGCGTAAGGCACAACGACGTTCCAGGTCGTTTCCCACTGCGTCGCACCTAGGGCGAGCGACGCTTCTCGCTGCTCGCGCGGAACGGCTAAAAGGACCTCCCGCGAAATCGAAATGATAAAAGGGAGGACCATTATCGCCAGGATCGACCCGCCCGCTAAAAGGCTCACTCCGTACGACTGTCCTTGAAAGAATGGAAGAAAACCTAAGGTGCTCTGTACCACGGGCGCGACGTAATCGCGCAAGAAAGGCACGAGGGTGAAAATGGCCAGCAGACCGTAAATGACGCTCGGCACGGCGGCCAATAATTCAATGATGAAGGCGAGTCCGTTGGAAATGCGGATAGGAGCGAGTTCGGCCAGAAAGATGGCGGCTCCCACCCCTAAAGGAACGCCGATGATGAGCGCCAGGGCCGAGGTCACGAGTGTCCCATAAATGAACGGCAGTGCGCCAAATTCCAAGGCGACCGGATCCCATGTTGTTCCTGAGAGAAAGTTCCATCCAAACTTTTGCCTTGTCAGCAGCGCACCCGTGTACAACTCATAAAATAGAAGAGCCGTAATGATAAATATCGTCGCGGCGAACAGGAACGTGATGACATGCGCGATCTGATCGCCGCGCTGGAGGCGCCGCGCGAGCGTGCGGGCGCGCCTGGGCGCGCCCGCATCGGCGGCAATGGTGGTGGAAGATGGCATCGTTATTCGATGGCCGCGATTGCCTTCTGTTCCATTGCAACGACTTCTTTAGGCAGCCCGGCGTATGAAAGCGCTTCAACCATGTTTTGTCCATCGGTGAGCATCCATTGCAGGAACTCTTTAATTACTTTTTTCTTGGCCTGGTCCTGGATCTTCGATGGAATGAGCAACCACGTAAAACTGGAAATGGGGTACGCATCCTGTCGAGCCGCGTTGGTGATCGACACCCGGAAATCAGCCGGCATAGTTTTTACGGCTCCCGCTGCGGCCGCCGTGACGCTTGCCAGGTCCGCTTTCACCGGATTGCCTGCGCTGTTGCGCACCTTGCCGTATAGCATCTTGTTCTGAATGGCGTAAATGAGTTCGACGTAACCCAAACTATTCGGCGTTTGCTTGATCAACCCGGCCACACCTTCATTCCCTTTGCCACCAAGACCGACCGGCCAGTTCACGGAGGTGTTCACTCCGACCTTGGATTTCCACTCAGGACTGACCTTCGAGAGATAGTCCACCCACACGTACGTTGTTCCGCTGCCATCCGACCGGTGGATAACAACGATATTCTTGTCGGGCAGATTCACTCCCGCGTTTGCCTTCTTGAATTCCGGGTCGCTCCACTTCGTGATCTTGCCCAGAAAAATTCCGGCGAGCGCTTCCGGTGTGAAGTTGATTTCTTGAGTGACGCCGGGCACATTGTAAGCAGGAACGACGGCGCCCAACACGGTCGGAAAATGAAGGATCTTCGTCTTCGCCTGCTTAAGCTGTTCGTCGGTCATCGGACCGTCGGTCGCTCCGAAATCGACGGTCCCCTCGATGACCTGTCGAATTCCCCCACCCGAGCCAATCGATTGATAGTTGATTTGAATCTGAGGAAACTTGCGATGATATTCGTTGAACCACTTCGAATAAATCGGGTAAGGGAAAGTTGCGCCTGCCCCATTGATAAGGATTTGATCCGCGGGCGGCGCTGCCGCTTGCGTCCGCTCATTCTCGGCACAGCTTATGCATAAGAGACCGAAGACCAGTATCGAAACAACCCTTTTCATATACCTCCTCCCAAAATGCCACCGAATTCAATGTTACTTCACGGCGCTTCGCTGTTCGTGCCGAAGCGATACCCGACACCGTGAACCGTTTGGACATATGCAGGCTGTTCCGGCCTTGGTTCTATTTTTTCACGGATTCGGCGGATGTAGACATCCACGCTCCGAGGCGTAACGATTCGGTCGTTGCCCCAAACGCTATCGAGTAATTGTTCTCTCGAGAAAACCCTTCCCGGATTCAGAGCCATGTAGTGCAACAGGCGGAATTCCAGCGCGCTCAGCCCGACCGGACGGCCTTCGACTGAAGCACTGTGGGCTGTCGGATCGATAACAAGATCGCCGCGTTGCACTTTCGATCGTTGGAGTGGCACAGGTTCGTTCCGGCGCAGAAGCGCGCGAACACGCGCTATCACTTCACGCGTGCTGAAAGGCTTCGTGACGTAATCATCGGCGCCGACCTCCAGTCCTACCACCCGATCCGCCTCTTCGTTGCGAGCGGATAAAATGAGCAAGGGCGTACGGGCAAATCGGTCGATACGCCGCAGTTGACGGCAGACCTCCAGGCCATCGAGTCCGGGAAGCATCAGGTCGAGGATGACCAGGTCCGGGGGATCCCGCCGCGCTTCGGCGAGAGCAACTGCTCCATCGGTGGCGTAGTTGACCCTGTAGCCCTCTTTTTCAAGATTGTATTTCAGCAGCCTGACAAGATCGTTGTCATCTTCGACGATCAGAACCTTCTTTACCACGATACTTAACAAATGCCATAGGTCGGCCGTGCTTTTGTGTGACAAGTCTGTGAACTTTAATCCCGGAAAGTGTCCGTCCTTTTCCGCACTGTTCACAAACCTGTAACATCTTCTCGGTTATGATAGGGCATCAATGGCCGAACCTGTAAAAATCAGCGTCAGCCATGTCAATTTCTATTACGGCACGAATCAGGCTCTCCATGACGTGTCGGTCCAGATCCGTCCGCAGTGCGTCACGGCGCTAATCGGGCCATCAGGCTGCGGCAAATCGACATTCCTCCGGTCGTTGAATCGGATGAACGAACTCATTGCGGGCGCGCGCCTCGAAGGCAAGGTCGAATTGGATGGCGAGGATATTTATTCGGACCAGATGGACGTGATCCATCTTCGACGCCGTGTCGGCATGATTTTTCAGCGATCGAATCCGTTTCCGATGTCCATATATGACAATGTTGCATACGGCGTCCGAGTCAATGGCATTGCCGGCAAAAGACTGCAACTGGACGAGATTGTCGAGAGGACATTGCGGGCCGCGGCGCTGTGGGAAGAAGTGAAGGATAGGCTGCATCGATCGGCAATGTCCTTGTCCGGGGGGCAACAACAACGTTTGTGCATTGCCCGGGCGCTAGCGGTCGAACCGGAGGTTCTTTTGATGGACGAACCGGCCTCGGCGCTCGATCCGATCTCGACGGCGAAAATTGAAGAACTGATCTATAACTTGAAGCAGAACTATACAATCATTGTAGTCACCCACAACATGCAGCAGGCAGCGCGAATATCCGACGAGACCGGATTCTTCCTGACCGGCCGCCTGGTCGAGTTCAATGAGACGAAAAGAATCTTCACAGCACCGGCTAATCGAGAGACGGAAGATTACATTACAGGGAGGTTTGGATAACCCACAATGCCGGAGCGCGAACATACCAGTAAACATTACGAACAGCAGCTTCGGGAACTGAAAAATAAGCTGCTGCTCATGAGTCATAAAGCTGAGCAGATGATCTCCGATTCTATCCGCTCGCTGGTCGAACGGCGTCCGAGTCTCGCCGAAGAAGTCATCGGCCGGGATGATGAGATCGACAAGCTGGAAATTGAAGTCGATGAGCTGTGCTACCAGATCCTCGCGCTCGAACAGCCGGTCGCAAGCGATCTGCGCTTTATTGCGACGGCCATGAAAATTGTCAAAGACATCGAGCGCATCGGCGATATTGCGGTTAATATCGGCGAGCGAGCGACGGAACTGATCCAGGAACCGGAACTCAAACGGCTGATCGATCTGCCGATCATGGCGGAAGCAGCGCAGAAGATCCTTAAAGAAAGCCTCGATGCGTTCGTCAATTCCGATGCGGAGCTTGCAAAAAAGGTAATATTTAATGACAACGTCCTCGATGACCTCTACGAACAGATTTTCCGGGAGCTTCTGACGTACATGTTGGAAGATCCGCGCTCGATTTCCCGCGCAATCAAATTGATCTTCATCGCCAAGGCACTCGAGCGCGTTGGCGACCATTCAGCAAATATTGCAGAGATGGTCGTTTTCCTGGTGAAGGGGCAGGATATTCGTCATGGAACGCATCTTGATCGTGGATGACGATTCGGATATTCAGCGGCTCGTCAGCTATAACCTGAGCCAGGCCGGATTCCAGGTCTCGGCGGCGGTGACGGGCGTGGCCGCGCTCCATGCAGTTGAGGAGCGTCTACCCGATTTGATCATTCTCGACATCATGCTTCCTGACCTCGGCGGCCTGGAGGTTTGCCGGCTGGTTCGCGAACGCGAGAAATCTCGACGCATTCCAATCATCATGCTTACAGCGCGTACGGAAGAGATCGACCGCGTCGTCGGCTTTGAAGTAGGCGCCGATGATTACGTGATGAAGCCCTTTAGCCCGCGCGAGCTTGTGTTGCGGGTGAAATCGATATTGAGGCGTGTAGGCAACGATAGTGGCGGTGAGACGCTCCGCATCGGAAAAATCGAGCTTTTTCCTCAACGCCGGCAAGTGTTCGTCAGCAACCGGCCCCTTACATTGACTGCGAAAGAGTTCGACCTCCTGGAGCAACTCATGCGTGCTCGCGGAAATGTGCTGACGCGCGAGATGCTGATGAACAAGGTCTGGGGATACCATCGCCAGGCGGCGTCCCGGACCCTGGACACCCATGTCCGACGGCTGCGAGAAAAATTGGGTGATGAAGCGGCGCATGTCGAAACGGTCCAGAAGGTTGGTTACCGAATGGGGAGCCCGCACGAAGCGCAAGGGCGACAGCGCGCAACCTCAAGAGATGACGCCGGATAATTCATGGCGTTGCGGCTTCACTCCCGCCTCGTCCTCTGGAATCTGTTTCTCGTCTCTTTGGCTTCCTTCATTCTTTCCTTTTTTCTGACGGCGTCCCAGCTTGCATTAATGATCGTCGTCGCCGTCGCGGCGGCGTTCATCTTCACCTATGGCGTGCATGTACTCGTACTGCGCCCATTGCACAGAATCTCCCTCGTTTCGAGAAAGCTCGCGTCCGGAAATTTAGATGAACGGTTGCCGATTGCGGGCGACGAGCAAATTGCGGCCCTTGGAACATCCCTGAACACGATGGCGCAAGCTCTTAGCGCGCGAATGCAGGCATTGTCGGATGAGAAACAGCAGCTCGAGCTGATTCTGGCGGCAATGGGCCAGGGGGTCATGGTTCTTGATCATGACGGCCGGATCACTCTTGCCAACAGTTCCCTTCTTAGAGTGCTGGGCACCGATCGGAATCTTAGCGGCAAAACACCGTTGGAAGTTTTCAGGCGGCCGGAGCTGGAGAACGCTGTTAAAGCCGTCCTTCGCGGGAAGCCTATTGAGACTCTGGAGATCACCGTTGGAAAGAACAGAATTCTGCAAGCCAATGTCGCACCCGTGACGAACGCCGCCGGCATACGGACTTCAGCAGTCGTGGTTTTCAATGACATGACGGAGATCCGTCGAGCGGAACGCATGCGCCGCGATTTTGTCGCCAATGTTTCCCACGAATTCAAGACCCCACTCACTTCGATCCGTGGCTACACCGAGACATTATTGTCCGGCGCTAAGGACGATCCCAAGATTGCATCGGAGTTCCTCAGGATTATCGAGCGAAATGCTCAAAATCTCGAAGCGCTGGTCAGTGACTTGCTGGTCCTGGCAAAGCTCGAAGCTGAACTTCCGGCAACCCGAGAGGCGTTCGATTTAATGTTTGTAATCAAAGAGCAGATTGCGTCCCGGAAGAACGCGATAGAAGATCGCGGCATTCAGGTCCGCATCGACTGTCCGGATATCCAGATCCAGGCGGATCGATCGCGGTTGGCCACAGCGCTATCCAATCTGATCGACAATGCCGTTCAGTACAACAAGCCGGGAGGGCAGATTCATATTTCTGCAGATACACGGAATGGCACACTGAACCTTGTAGTGTCAGATACCGGCAACGGCATTCCTTCCGAGGCATTGCCGCGAATCTTCGAGCGCTTCTACCGCGTTGATAAAGCAAGGGCACGTGAATCGGGCGGTACCGGCCTGGGACTCGCCATCGTGAAACACGCCATCGAAAGCCAAGGCGGAACGATCAGCGTTGCGAGCCGGCTTGGTTCCGGCTCGACGTTCACGATTCACTTGCCGCTGTAAGCTGCTCTTGCTTAGCCTCCGGCAATCGCACCAATGACGATAAATGGCTCTTTCCCGGATGCGACCGGCTCGGGCAGCGGTGCGTCCGGCGGCTCGTTGGAAAGGTCCTGCTCACAGGCGAAGAAGCGCAGAAACGGACGACGCTGAAGAGTGCCATGATCTCGTATGGTGCCGCGCAGCATGGGATAACGGGCCTCCAGCGCATCGAGGACCGAACGCTGGGTGATCGGTCCCTCGACCTCGAGTATGACTTCGGTGCCGACGTGCGCCAAATTTCGGAGATGATAGGGAAGGACCAGGCGAATCATATCAAGCGAGCGTCTGTACCTCCACCGACAGCACTCCCGGCAAGTCCCGGACGATCGGATTCCAGCTATCGCCCGCGTCGGCTGAGCAATAAACCTGTCCTCCGGTCGTTCCAAAATAGATACCGCACTTGTCCAGCGAGTCTACGGCCATGGCGTCGCGCAGCACGCTCACATAGCAATCCTTCTGCGGCAAGCCTTTGGTGAGCGCCTGCCACTCATTGCCGCCGCTGCGGCTGCGATATACGGTCAGTTTTCCACCGTGGACGTAATGCTCGCTGTCACTTTTGATCGGGATAACGTAAATCGTCTCCGGTTCGTGCGTGTGCGCATCGATTACGAAGCCAAAATCCGTCGGCAAGTTGCCGCTGACTTCTTTCCAGTTGTCGCCGGCATCGTCGGAGCGCATCACGTCCCAGTGCTTCTGCATGAAGAGCACCCCGGGACGCTTCGCGTTCATAGCGACATGATGAACGCAGTGGCCGATCTCAGCTTCAGGATTGGGAATGTATTGCGAGCGCAGCCCCTTGTTGATCGGCTTCCAGGTTTTGCCCCCATCGTCGGTGCGGAATGCGCCGGCAGCGGAAATGGCGATCCATATCCGCCGTGGATTGCTCGGATCGAGAATGATCGTGTGCAGGCACATGCCGCCGGCACCGGGCTGCCACTGCGGACCGGTGCCATGACCGCGCAGTCCTGAAAGCTCTTTCCAGTTCTTGCCGCCATCGGTCGTGCGAAATAGCGCCGCGTCCTCGATTCCCGCATAAACGGTGTCGGGATCCGTGAGTGAAGGCTCGACATGCCACACCCGTTTGAACTCCCACGGATGCTGGGTACCGTCATACCACTGGTGCGTAGTAAGTGGCTTGCCGGTTTCAGCCGACGTATCGTAAACAAATTTGTTGCTCTCGCCCTTCGGCAACCCCTGTGGAGTCGTGGTCGGCTCGCCCGGAGGGGTGCCGGGCTGGTGCCAGGTCTTGCCGCCGTCGTCTGAGCGCTGAATGATTTGCCCGAACCACCCGCTTGTTTGCGATGCATAAATTCGATTCGGGTCGGCGGGCGAACCCTTCATGTGATAGACCTCCCAGCCGGCAAAATAAGGGCCGCTGACCTCCCATTTCTCACGCTTGCCGTCGGAACTAAGAATGAATGCGCCTTTGCGCGTACCAACGAGAACACGGACATGGCTCATGTTTACTCCTGTTCGTTAAAAAATTTTCAGTTCTACGGCCAAACCCAGCGCCCCGCGACCTGCAAGGGTCTTGGATCTCGTTCCCGCCATCTTCGCCGTACTTCTCGAAGAAGTGCATTGCGGTTCTTTGCCATCACTTCAACCGCCGCCGGCGGCAGTCCCGTTCTCTCGTGCCGCGCTCCCCAGATGAGCAGCTCCAGCAGAACCGGCGCAAGGTCAATACCTTTTTCGGTCAGCCGGTAGTTTATTCGGCGGGCGTCCTCCTGCTCGGTTTCCGCAATCAGAATTCCCGCCGTCTCGAGCTTTTGCAGGCGGTCCGCCAGAATGTTCGTAGCGATGCCTTCACCCGACTGCTCGAATTCCTTGAACGTGCGAAATCCGCGGACCATCACATCGCGGATGATCAACAACGACCAGCGATCCCCGAGAATCTCAAGGGAGACACTGACTGGGCAGCCGGACCGGCGCTTGGGCTTAGGTTTCTCCGGCACGCGGGAGAGGCTAACAAAGTCACTTGCAAAATGCAACCCTATTTTCCGCCACGTCCGGCACGTTAGCGGAGGGAACGCAGTTGTTTCGGCGTGAGCAGCCAGTGGAGCGTTGCGCATTGTCGGAAGGCGAGCTTCTCAGTGGTGAGCTTGCACAGCCCACCTTTTTTCAATTCAATTGCGGCCTCGCTGCCGCCGCTCACCAGCAGGGAGATCAGCCGGCTTAAATCCGGCTCGTGACCGACCAATAAGACGCTTTGAGGTTTTGTGCGGTTGACTTCACGAATCAGTTCAAGAGGATTTGCGTCCGGCAGAAGAAAGTCCGTGAACGTGACTTCTTCATCCAATTCGGACGCCACAATATTAGCAGTTTGCGCCGCCCGCACGTTTGGACTGGAGAGGATGAGATCGAACTTCAGCTCCATTGCCAGCATCGCTTCCGCGACCTGGTGGGTCTTTTCTTCTCCATCTTTGGTCAAGGATCGATCAGCGTCTTTTTTGAAACCCGGTGTTCCTCTGTCGACAGCAATTCCGTGACGGAGAATGTAGATTTCCATTAAACGGCTTTTTTGTCCGCCAAAGCGATCTTTCGCATCGAACGAACGGCCTGTTCGATTCTGCGGAGATCCTTCCGCCGGCCCTTCTCCGGCTTCACCGTGATCGCGTCGAGTGTTTTCCTCATCCGCAGGAATATCGAATTAGCGGCGCGTGAATTTTTCCTTCTCCCTACATGATTTTGGCTTTCATTCAGAAAATCGATGAGTTGCACGATATCGCGCTGGAGGTTGGCCAGATACACGCGGCTGATATCCTTTGCCTCGGTCCGCAAGTGTTCTAGTTGGGCGAGCAATTCTTTGCGTACTGTTTGAGACATTACTCCTCTCTTCGATGAGGCCTGACTTGCCATTGAGTATCACCTCGATGTTTGCGCGCAGCTCTTTCTGGACCGCGCGCGGCGACCGATTTCCATTGATGGTTTCAAAGCCGTAGTGTTGCTGCATGGCCTGGAATTCCTTTTGAATTTGGCGTTGATATTCGATAAAGCTGGCGTACATGTTTGATGAGCGCCGCACGTCCATTCCCGATTCCCAATAATCCAGCACCGCGTGCTTTCGCAGATTTCGTTCCACGAGGATCTTCGGACTGACCGCCAGGTAAAAGACTGCGTCCGGCACCAGCGCGATGCTGTACACGTCTCGAATCCAAGCGGGCTCAACACCTCGAACGATGGCACGCGCCATGAGAGTGTAGATGTAGCGATCGGCCAGGACGACGAAACCTGAACGCAACGCCGGAATCATGAGATTTTCGAGTTGGTCCGCAAAATCTGTTGCGTAAAACAGGCTTAGAGTTCGAGTGCCGAGAATATTCCCGCGCATCGCCTGTTCAAGCTCCCGGCTGACGAGCATCGATCGTCTTAAGCCGACGTTCACTGTCGGATAGCCGCGCCGCTCCAACCAATTGCGCAGTAGATCGATTTGGGTGGAACGGCCCGAGCCATCGGCGCCTTCGACAACGATGAGCTGTCCTCTCAGTTGATCGAGAGCCACTCCCGGGATTCCTTTACCGTAGAATCGTTTGGGTTTCAGCATTTTATTGGTTCTGTTGAGGATATACACGACCCTGCCAGCGGTAGCGCGGCAAGTCGATCTTGGTCTCGAGTATTTCCCGGACTTTCGCCTGTTGAACGTCCGGGGCCTCGGTCGCGTCGATCTTCGTAAAATCGTATTCGTGGACCATGCGCCGGTATTCGCTACAGATCTTGCCCTGGAATATTCGGAAGCTCTGGTACGGGTCCTTTGAATAGCCCATGTCCATGCCGGCTTCGTGATACTTCACGCGCGTCCGTCCATCGAGGATTCGAGCCAGCGCGGTTTTTAGCGGCACGTCGAAATAGAAGGTCAGGTCCGGTTTGCGGGCGAAGCTGTAGAGTTTGCGAATCCATCCGCGATCGCATCCGCGCACGGCATCACGCGCAAAAGCGGTGAAGATGTACCGGTCGGCCAAGACGATGTACCCCGCATTCAGCAGCGGAAGGATTTGTCTTTCGTAGCGGTCGGCGAAATCGGTGCTGTGGATCAGCGAGAATGTCGTCGGGGTCAGGAGCTGCCGCTTCTTTCCCTTTCGCGTAGCCTTGCGGACGGTTGCTGAAGAGTTCCATTCCGTAAAAAACACCTTGTAGCCGTCGAGCTCAAGCCACCGCTTGAGCAAATAGACTTGGGTGGATTTGCCCGAGCCATCGAGTCCTTCAACGGCAACGAGCTTTCCGTCAATCGTTGATTCATCCGGCGTGTTTGTCATCAGCTTGCGAGGTCCTCCACGACAACATTCGCATCGAATACGTTTTCAAAGAGATCGCGCTTGTTCACCAGCGCCCATTTTTCCAGCAACATGTCCCCTTTACCCTTGAGGCGAAACAGAAATCGAGGCCGCTTGTAGTCCACCTCCACGGCATCCACCGTTGAAGCATGCTCATGGTCCAGGGCATCAGCCAACCGCAGGATTGCAGCGAGCTTCGAAATCATCAACCGGTGTTTCGGCGCCATCGCTTCGTATGGCTCGTGCTGTATCTTCGGCGCGGACTTCCTATGATACCGCGCAACGTTGGCGACCAAATCCATTTGAAGTTGGGTCAATCCGACCAGGGGACTGGATTGAATGAGATAGAAAGTGTGCTTGTGGTGATTGGAAACGTTCACATAGTGGCCGATATCGTGCAGCAGGGCAGCGACTTCCAGAACCAATCTCGCTTCGGAATCCAGTTCATGAAAAGACGCCGTCTGATCGAAAATCTGCAACGCGAGTCTGGCGACCGTGGCCGCATGTTTCTCGTCGAAAAAATATTTCTTGCCCATGCGTCGCGCCGACTCGATCACCTGTTTGCGGTGGACGTTTTTTTCTCGATCCCGGAATTGGGACAACAGTTCCAACAAAACGCCGTCCTTCAGACCAATTCCGGGAATGACAACTTCATCGACACCCGCTTGTTGCACGATCTTGTGGAGAACAATCGCCGCGGGAACAATGACATCTGCCCGGTCGGGACGGAGACGCAGATCATGAATCCGGTCCTCCATACTCGTTGCCCGAAGTTTTTTGAGCAAGCCTTTCAGCTCTTCCGCAGTCACTTTTTGGCTGCTGTTCTTATTGAATAATTGCTTCCGCAACTCGCCTAGGGATTCGATACTCCCTCCAGTCCCGACGCAAACATCGATCTTCTGGTTTCCGATCTCCTGCTCGAGCCGCCGCTGCGTGGCGTCGACATATTCGGTAACCAACCGGTTGAATCGTTCCTCACCGGCTTTCTCATCGAGAATCTTCAGCAACCTGACAGTGCCCATGGCATAACTTTCGGTGCAGAGGACGTTGGTGTCGTCCGCCAAAACGACTTCAACGCTTCCGCCACCGATGTCTATCAGCAGCGCCACCTTGTTCTTGAGATTGACCGTTGCTTTTGCGGCCAGATGGATAAGCCGCGCTTCCTCTTCCCCGCCGATGATCGAAATCTCGATTCCGCTGGCTTTATTCACAGCCTTCAGCACGGCATCCCGATTTATCGCTTCGCGCAGCGCGCACGTACCGACGGCCTTTGTGTGCGTAACGGCATGTTCTTCCAATTTTTGTTTAAATTCCGTAAACGTCTCTACCGTCTTATCGATGGTATGCGCGGATATGGCACCTTTCGTAAACACATCCTGCCCGAGGCGCACCGGCGCGCGTACGTTGTAAACGGTCTGATATCCGC
>WNGL01003648.1_pt1 | contig 18495 bp, 22 predicted proteins | sample 5400591 | NCBI WGS metagenome assembly WNGL01 (sample SAMN13153377, study PRJNA577476) | soil metagenome | isolation source: 80 cm soil or saprolite under Garry oak tree replicate 1 | place: USA:California | collected 2016-06-15 | reverse complement strand
ACGAAGGTCGGTCAGCGGGTCTTTGACGTGAGCATCAACGGTTCGGTGGTGTTGCACGACTTCGACATCATCCAGGCGGCGGTCAATGCCGGTGGCGACGGCAGGTACCTCGGCGTGGAGCGTGACTTCACGGCGACCGCGGATGGGTCCGGTGCGGTCACCATCAACTTCATCCGGGGCGCGGTGGACCAGCCTCTGGTCAGTTCGATCGCGCTCGTATCGGCGTAGCGACGCCGCGTCGCGCCCCGGCCGCGGTCCGGGGCGCGACGCCACCCCCTGAATGGGCTCGTCTGCCTAGGCTCAGGTAGTCCATGACGAGGAGGGGATGGCGGGCTCGCTTGTGAATGTCAGCCTCGTAGCCACCCGGGACGGCCAGTACCTACGCCGGCTGAAGCGAGACGACGCGCCCAGCCGCACCGGGTTCGCGATCGTCCAGCTGGCCGGTCCGCTCGCGGTGAGCATCTTGTGCGTCATGTCAGGCGACGGCCGGGCCGTGCTCGCCGGACTGCTCAACCTCTGGTTGATGGCGATCACCTTGCGGCTGTTGTGGTCTCCGTTCCGTCGAGGGGACGGCGACTGGCCGGCATACTACCTGGAGCCGAACATCATTGCGATCACCGAGGACGGTGTCACGATGAGTTCGGCGGTGACGACAGGTTGGTTCGCCTGGTCTGCCGTGACCCGAGTCGAGGAGCGGCCGTAGGCCTTCCTCCTCTTCGTCAATCGTTCGACCCACCGTGACGTGCCCCGCTCCGGACTGACCTCCGAGCAGGACGATGAGCTACGCTGGTTCCTGGTCGGCCGTGGCCTGCTCGACGGCGTACCGGAGCGGAGGAACCGGAGCCACGAGACATCCCCGCCGTAGCGCGGCACCGGGCGTCCCAGGTCAGTCTCGCCCGGTCAGGCTCGCCAGCGAGGCGCGGACTCGTCAGCCGTTGCCGAAGCAGTCCGCCGCCGCGTACTCGCCCGTTTGGGTGGTCTCGCTGATCACCTTGCCGTCGACGGTTATCGAGCACTTGACCGGGCCCGTTGTCGCCGCCGCTCGTGCGCTGGGTATCGAGGACCACCGACGGCATCCGGTGGGCCGGCCTGAGCTCCAACCGCCAGGGCAGCGGGACGCCGTCCTTCCGGATGATCTGGCCGTCTTCGGCGATATATGTCACGTTGCCGATATTCCCGGTACCGCTCGTCCGACCGGAGCCTCGTGATGACGCTACCGCGCACCGTTGCCGATGTCCTGCCCCGGCATGTCAGCGTCGAGATCGAGTGCATTGACCGGATGTACCTCAACGTGTACCAGCCGCGGTTGCAGCACACCGGCGGCGCGGTGGAGTTCTTCACCAAGCATCGGGGGTTCACATATGCCTCGTCGGCGTTGATGGCGCAGATTACCGAGGCGTTCGTCGCCGACATCCACCACTTCGGCAGCTCAAGGCGTTGCCATGGCGGCAGGTTCCGGTGCAGGACGAGACCCACGACCGCGGACACGGCCGCTACGAGATCCGCCGCCTGCAAGTTGTGTCCAGTGACCGGCTGGACTTCCCGCACGCCGCCCGGCCATCCGTATCACCCGCCGGGTGCGAGACCAGGAGGGCCAGAAATGGCGCACCGTCACCGTTACGCCATCACCAGCCTCACATCCGCGATGTCACCTATACCGAGGACACCTCCCGGGTCCGCACCGGCAACACACCCCGAGCAATGGCCAGCCTGCGCAACCTCGCCATCGGCGTCCTGCGCCACGCCGGCCGGCTCAACATCGCCAAAGCCTTACGCCACAACGCCCGCGACGCCACCCGTCCCCTCGCACGGCTTGGCATCACATGACCCAAAAACCGACAGGCCGACACCTTGCCGAGCCCCTGACGGGGACTTGGCCAAGCTCACCGCCCGGCGATAATCACCGGATCGGCGCTACATGCGTCGGAACGTCCTCCCGACCAGTAGGAGCGCCGTCCAGATCAGCAGCGCCAGCGCGCCCCCGATCGCCGCCGCCCAGAGGATCGCCTTCATCCACGTCGAGCCGGCGTACCCGCGACCGCGGTCAACTCGAGTGCCAGCGTCTTTCGCAGGCACGAGGACAGACGTGGACATCGTCACGTCCGGGAGTTCGACCCGCACTGCCGCCAGCGTGGGAAGTTGCGCCGGAGTCGGGAAGGTGATCAGGTACCGGGTCCGCAGGGTCGACGCCACCTGGTCCAACGCGTGCCCTGCCGCGGCGGTGCCCGCCGGCGCAAGGAAACCGCCCGTGGGGCGGGTGGCGGTCGACCAGTAACGAGTATCGGTAGCGGTGGTGACCACGACCAGGAGCACGTGCTCCTTGGCCAGGCGCGCGGCGAGGTCATTGCTCGCCTCTCCACCCGCGTCGGCCGCACCGGTGTACAGGATGACCACTCGCGGGACCGCCAGCGTGGCGGGCAGTTGGTGTACCGCGAGCGTCAACGCGTCCGACGTGTCGCGCTTACCGTGCGGCCGCACGGCACTCAGCGCCCGGACGACATCCGCCGGACCCTGCTGCAACTCGGCCAGGACGGGCGGTGGTGTCGTGTCAGCCACCACCGCGGTGCGGGCCGCAGCCGGCTCCTCCAGGACGAATCGGGCCGCTCCGCTGAGCCATGACGCCAACTCGCTGGCACCCTCCTGCGACGCGTCCACCACGATGCCGGAAGCGAGCTGGTCGGACATCACGGGAACGACTGCCGTCGGCTGGCGCAGACCGGCCACGCTCACCGAAACGGAATCCGGCGGTACCGGCTGCGTACCGGCCGCGACGTTGACGACCAGCGAGACCTGCCGGTCCGCCTCGGGCAGGACCGCGACGTCAGACAGCGGGACCTCCGTCGGCCCGGTCGGCACCGAGGCGGCGCCCGGCGCGGCGAGCCACAGCACGGCAAGCACCACGAGCACCGGCACGGTCGACCGGACGGCACTGGGATCAGGACGGGACCGTGTAGACGATGACATTGTCCCGGTAGCTCCTCGCGTGGTAGTCGAAGCTGCCCCCGCAGGTCACGAGTTGCAGGGACGGTTGCAGAGTCGGCGAGTACACGAGGTCGGACGGAAAGCTGGTCTTCGGTACCCGGGATACGCTGACGACCCGGAAGCCCGCAGTTATGCCGTCGGCACGGTCGACATAGACGGCGGCGCCCGGGGAAAGCTGGTCCAGCCGGAAGAAGACGGCCGGGCCGTTGACCGAATCGACGTGCCCGACAATCACCGCCGGCCCGGGTTGCCCCGGCCGCGGTCCCTCGTCGTACCAGCCGGCGACGTTCGGGTTGTCCGGAACCGCGATAGTGCCGTCGGGTTGTCGGGCGAGCCCTTCGAGCGCGGTGTCGACCTGCAGCGCCGGAATCCTCAGCCGAACCGGCTCCACAACCATGTCGAAGGTACGGATCGAGTGGAACCGGTCGACCCGGGGCGCGTTGACCGGCGCCGCCGCTGCCCGCACTGGGCTGGCGCCCGGCCCGGTCGGCCCCGATCCCGCGGGTACGGTAGCCATCACCAGCGCGAGCGCCGCGAGCAGCACACGACCGCCAACCGCCATGGCTCAGTGGTCCCCCATGACGCCGGCCATGCCACCCAGCCCGGTCTTCGGGCTGCCGGACGGCAGTCGGGCGGCGACGGTGGCGCCGAACGCGTCGGCGAACTGGCCCGCAAGATCGAACATCTGCGTGTAGATCGAGTGCGCCATCTCGTGGGCCTGCCGGTACTGCTTCGCGGCGAACACGTCGGTCTGGTGAAGCAGCATCTGGTCGTGCATCAGCATCGTCTTGGCCAGAGCCGCCGAGTCGAGGCGTCGCTCGGTGGCGGCGTCGAGGAAGGACGCGAACCGGTTCTCGAAGGTGCCCAGCTTTGCGACGGCGGCGTCCCGGCCCTGGGCATCGTGCGATACCACGGCCGCTGTGTAGGCCATGATCTGGTCAACGTGATCGGCCCACAGGGACTGGAAGTTCGCCGCGGCGGCCTGGCCGAACAGGCTGGCCACGGCGCCGGCGAGGTCGCCGGTGTTGCCGTTCACCGCGTCCGCCGCGGCGGTGAAATCGGCGCGGTTCACGACACCGGCGCGGGTCGCGTCGACGATCAACACGACGTGCTCGGCGAGCAACCTGCCCAGCTCGGATCGCAGCCGCCAGACCGGCGCGTCGAGGGCGGCTGCCTGGTCCGGCGTCACAAGCGCGGCGGCGATGACCTTTCCCAGGCCGTACGTGTGCTCGTAGCCCTCGCGGTACACCCGGTCCGCGGTCGCATATTCATGCGTCGCGTATGCGTCAGCCTGGCGCAGCAGGTGGTCGACGTGCATCAATAGCGCAACCTGGGCCGCGTCCCGGTTCAGCCGGCCCTGCGAGGCATCGGCAAAAAAGCCGGCAAGGTCACGTTCGAAACTGATCAGGGCTGCTCGAGCGTCGTCACGGACGCCCTCGGAACGGTCAGCCAGACCGCTTGCGTACTTGAACAGAGCGGTGACGTGGGCCGCCCACAACGACTTGAACCGGGTCGCCGCCGGTGTCCCGAAGTTCGACGCGATGAGATCGGTCATCGCGTCGGTGTTCTCGCCCAGCGCGGCGTTCGCCGTCTGGACGAAGTCCTCGTCGCCTCGAATACGGCCACGCATCATGTCGGCGGCCAGCACGGAGTGTTCGCCGAGGAGTGACTCCAAGCGCAGTGCCAGGTCGGGCGCGGCCAACGGGGGGCCGGCGACGATGCGGCTTTCGGGCTGAGCGACCTGCACAGGCGTGGCGTTCTCGGTGTCCGGCTGGGCGCGTGGTGGCGCCACCGCCGACCCGGCCAGCAGGAGGGCTGGTACGGCCACGGATAGGGTCGCGACCAGCTGGCGCCAATATCCGCGACCGCCTGTCAACGTTTGCATGATGGCCACCGGTACCTACTCCGTCGATAGCCGGACCCACCCGCGCCGGTCGCAACCGGTGCATGACGGCCCGGCTCCGTGCCCGCTGGGGTGCCGTCTTGCGGTCCGGCATGCCAGCCGAAACGCTTCAAGAGCGACCATACGCCGCTCCCGCCACGCCGGCGAGTCGTGCGAGACGCCTTACCGGTCAACGGTGTACCGGTACCGAGCAGACCGTCCAACCGCCGGAATCCCACGGAGGGTTGCGAACCCGTGAAGGAGGCGTCGTCCGCCACCGATCCGACGAACCAGCCGAATAGCCGAGCGCGAGGTGGATCTTACGTCTGAGGGGCGTCGTAGACTGAACTGGCTTCCGATCTTGACCTCCCCCCGTGAGGGTCATCGCCTAGGAGCCGACGACCACCTGGCTGACCTCCTGCCCGGCGATCTCGCCCACCGCCACCATGGTGCCGGGCGAAGAGGGCTTGGCGATCAGCGGTTCCAGCGTGGACAGATCGATCTCGTCGGTGACGTCGTAGACGGCGTCCTCGCCGGCGATCAACTCGGTGAAGTCGTCGCCGCGGCCCTCGGCCCGCCGGAAGATACGCGTCGGCGGGGAACACCGTCGTGGTCGCGCCCAATTCGGCTCCCATGTTGGCGATGACGTGGCGGTCCATCACGGACAGCTGTTTCAGCCATGGGCCTGGTATTCGATGATCCGGTTCAGCCCGCCCTTGACGCCGTGGCGCGGCATCTCCAGGGTCACGTCCTTAGAACTCCTAACAGAATGATCATGTGGTGAGTCTGCGATACCAGACGACGGCGCAGGCGAGGGCCATGAACGCTTGTGGATGTCGTCGCGGATCTTCCAGCGGATGCATAGCCGCCGGAACCGGTGCGGCAGGGCGATCGACTGTTCGACGACCCAGCGGTGAACGCCCAGGCCGGAGCCGTGCGGGGTCTGTGCGGTGCTGGCCGGGGCCGCCACGTTCGCCCGCTATCGCGGACTGGGCCGCTGACCTGGACCCGCCGGCCCGCCGCCGCGACGCACTCGTCGCCATCGTCGAGGACATGCCGAAGGACCTGCACAAGCCGGTCACCACCGTGCTGCGCTCCTCACCGCGCTGCGCTCCCTCACCGCGACCGCTGGGGAAATTCCCGAGAACGAGTGGTGGCTGGGCTGGACCAACCCTGACGACACCCCACCAGACGACCAACCCTGACGGTAACGGCTCGTCAGGGTGCCTCGCCGGTGACGGCCGCGAGCAGCCCGTCGAAGTCGTCGGAGCAGGGTCCGCACGCGCGCAGGTGCGCGGTGACGTCGGGGTAGCGCTGCGCGGCGTCGGCGTCGGCCGCGACCAGGTCGACGTAGATGTGCAGGATCTCCATCGCCTGCCCGCAGCCGACGTCGCGGGGATCGGTGTGCAGGAAGCGGTCCAGGGCCGGCCAGTCGCTCATGGGTGCCTCGCGGTGTGCTCGTCCAGATACCCGTTTGCGGCAAGCGCCGCCCGCACCTTACGTCGGGCGTCGAACAGCGTCTTGTAGAGCGCGTTGCGGTTGGAGTCGAGCCTGGCGGCCAGGGCGTCCAGCGGAATCTGGTTGAGTACGAGCGCGACGAACACCTCGCGCTGACGCGGGGTCAGCTCGGCGTCTACCGCGCGGCGCAGCGCGGCGAGCAGGTCGCGCCACTCCGACCCCTGCGCGGGGGAGAACCCGAACCGGTCAGGCAGCCGGTCCCAGTCCTCGGCGTCGAGCCGCACGCCCGGGGTCCGCCAGAAATGCGGGCCGATCTTGCTCGACACCTCGAAGATGACGAACTTGTACGCCCAGGTGGTGAACCGGCTGTCGCCGCGGAACTGGGCGAGCTTGCCGGTGATCGCCACCAGCGCGTCGGCGGCGGCCTGGTAGGCCAGGTCGTCGAGCTCGGGGCCGGCGATGCGCAGCTGGGGAGCTCGCCGGCGTACCTCGTTGTGCGCGATGCGCAGCAGCAGCGCGTGCAGTCGCGCCAGGCCCGTCTCCCGCTCCCGGCCGGCCGCGGCGAGCACGCGCAGCCACTCAGTCGAGTCGGTGTCGAGCGGGGTGGGCACGGTGGGGTGGACCGTGGGTTCCGCCGCCGCCATGGTGGCGATGCTACCCACCTGCCGGGGGTGCCCGGGGACAACCCGGGTGAGCTGGGTCTCACGCTGAGCGGGAGGCGGCCGGTAAGGGACGGCCGGCGGGCCGCCGCCAAACAGACATGCCAGACTTGACGACCAGGTTGCGGCCGGGTGACCTGTTTCCTGCGCTGACCGTGGCACTTCCCGGTGGCGGGACGCTTGAGCTTCCAGGTGCGTTGGCGGGGCACTTCGGTGTGGTGCTGCTGCTGCGGGGTGCGTGATGCCCGCCCGTACTGCAACATCCAGCTACGCGCGTTCGCGCGAGCACACGACCGCCTCGCCGCCGTCGATGCCCAGGTAGTTGCGTTGTCGGTCGACGACGGGGCCACCACGAGGGACCTGATCGCCGGGCACCGGTTGACGTTCCCGGTCGGGTACAGCGCCGACGCCCGCGTGTGGCCGAGGCGACCGGAGCGTTCGTCAACCCCGACCCGCCCTATCTGCAGTCGACCGGCTTCGCACTCGGCCCGGACGGCCGGGTGCTGCTGTCGGTGTATTCCAGCGGCGCCATCGGCAGGCTGGTCCCCGACGACGTCGTCAGGCTGCTGCGGTATCTGCGCGACCACCCGCCGGCGCGGTGAGCTGCGGGGCGCAGGTTCTTACGAGCCGCGAAACAAGCCGCCCAACGGACGGTTCGCCGGTAAGGATCCGCGACCGGCGCGAGGCAAAGTCATCGTCCGCTCAGCCACGTCTGTAGGAGAGTCATGAAAACCATCGCTCGTCTGGCCAGCGTCGGGGGCCTGGTGCTGGCCGCCACCGCCCTGTTCGCCGGCCCCGCCGCCGCCTCCACCGGGGAACACCACGCGCATGCCGTGTTCGTACAGACCGACAACCCCGCAGGCAACACCGTCGTCGCCTACGACCGGGCCGCCGACGGCGCTTTGCGGCAAGCCGGCGCCTACCCAACCGGTGGCCTCGGCGGGGTCCTGACCGGCTCGGTCGTCGACCACCTCGCCTCCCAGGGCTCCCTGGCCCTAGACCCAGACGGTGGCCGCCTGTACGCGGTCAACGCGGGCAGCAACACGATCACTGCATTCACCGTCGACGGCGACCACCTCGACCGCCGCCAGGTGATCTCCTCCGGTGGCGACTTCCCGGTCAGCATCACCGTGCATGGCAACCTCGTCTACGTACTCAACGCCCGCGGCGGCGGCTCCGTCCAGGGCTACCTGCGCCTCGACGGCACCCTGATTCGGGTCCCGGCCTGGCACCGCGGCCTGGGCCTGGACCCGACCCTGACGCCCGAGTTCACCCACACCGCCGGGCAGATCGCCTTCACCCCGGACGGGTCGAAGCTCGTCGTGACCACCAAGGCCAACGGCAACGACATCGACGTCTTCCCCGTCAACCTCCACGGCCTGTCGGCCACGCCGGTCGTGACCGTACTGCCCGGCGCCGTACCGTTCGCGGTCGCCTTCGACACCCGCGGCCACCTGGTCCTGGCCGAAGCCGGCACCAACGCGGTAGCCACCTTCACCATCAACCGCGACGGCACCCTGACCGCGATCGCGCAGGCCGCCACCGGGCAGGCCGCGACCTGCTGGATCACCGGTACCGGCACCCGGTTCTACACCTCCAACGCCGGCAGCGCCAGCCTGTCCGGCTACCACGACAACGGCGACGGCACCCTGAGCGCGCTCGGCAACACCAGCACCTCCCCGGGCACCGTCGACGCCACCATCACCACCGACAGCCGCTTCCTCTACGTCCAGACCGGCGCGTCCGGCATCGTCGACGGCTACCGCATCAACCCCGACGGATCCCTCACCCCCGTCGCGGCCGTCACCGTACCCGCAGCCGTGGGCGGCGAAGGCATCGTCGCCTCCTGAAACCCGACGGGCCCGAGAGAGTGCCGTGCCCGACCGGTCCTCGGTCGGGCGCGGCACTCTGTTCCACCTCCGGCGAGAACGTAGGAAAGGCTGTGACCATGGCATGCGCTGCATCCCGGTCTCCGGGGGCGGAGGCGGAGAAGCTGGAAGTCCGGTACCTCACCGTGACCGCCGCCGACCGGGGGGAAGGGGTTACGGCAGGCAGATCATCGCCGCTATCCAGGCCGAGCTGCCCGCGCACGGCCGGACGTTGCTGGTTGGCACGGCGAGCTCCGCCCTGGACAACATCGCCTTCTACCAGAAATGCGTTCCGCATGCACGCCGTGAAACCCGACCACTTCGCCTACATCCAGCCCCCGCTCTGCGAGCACGGGATCGTCATGCGCGGCATGATCGTGTTCGTCGACGACCTGGACGCCTGGTGACCGGCGAAGTGCACGTCCTGCTGGTCACCGGCAGCACCCGCGGCGCCTCCACCAACACGGCCACCCTGCGCACCGCCCGGCTGGTGGCGCCGGAGGGCGTGACGGCCGTCCTGTTCGACGGGCTGGCCGACCTGCCGGCGTTCAATCCCGATGCCGACGAGCAGGCTCCACACGATGCCGTACGCAACCTCCGCCGACGACTCGCCGTAGCCGACGCCGTGCTGTTCTGCACCGCCGCCCGCCCGCCCGGGCGACATCCTTCGCGGTGCCGTTCGACCCGGACCTGCTCACGGTGACCAACCTGACCCCGGTGATCTTTGTGATGCCCGTCGCTGGCGGCGTCGCGAGCTTCGCCGAGACGGACTCGCCGCTGAACAAGGTCGTCGGGCTCGGCTTCGCCGGGGTGCCGGCGCCGGCTGACCTCGACCGGATCGAACGGGCCTTCGCCGACCACGGCGTCCCGGTACAGGTCGAGGTCGCCACCCTCGCCGACCCCGCCATCGGTGAGCTGCTCACCGGCCGGGGCTACCGGCTCGTCTCGTTCGAGAACGTGCTCGGCCTTGCCCTCGACCGCCTCCCGGACCGACCCACGCCACCGGGGGTCGAGGTCCGACCCACCGGCGACGCCGAGTTCGACACCTGGCTCGGCGTCGTCGCCGACGCTGTCGCCCACCCCGACACCCAGGGCGTGCCGCAGCATGAGGAGTTCCCCGCGACATCGTCGTCAACGCCATGCGGGACATGGCCGCCGCCGGCGTCCGCCGCTACCTGGCCCTGCGCGACGGGTCGTCGCCGGCGGCGCCAGCATGGCATCGCGGAGCGCGTAGCGCAGCTTACCGGCGCGGCCACGCTGGCGGGGCACCGCCGCCGCGGCGTGCAGACAGCGCTACTGTCGGCCCGGCTCGCCGACGCCGCAACAGCCGGCGCCGACATCGCCGTCGTCACCACCCAGCCGGGCTCCAAGTCCCAACAGAACGTGCAACGCCAGGGATTCGACCTGCTCTACACCCGCGCCGTATTGGTGAAGCATGGCTGGCCGTTAACGTGAGTCGCATGCAGGTACGCGTCGCTCGCCAAACCGGGCAACTGGACACGGTGGTGACGTTCTACCGCGACGGCCTCGGCTTGCCGGAGATCGCCCGCTTCACCGACCACGACGGCTACGACGGCGTGATGCTCGATCTGCCGGGAACAGCCACACACCTCGAGTTCACCGCGACCGCACACGTGGACCCACCCCACCCACACATCGAGGATCTCCTCGTGCTCTACCTCGGCGACCGCCACACGGTCGACCGGCTCGTCGCCCGATCGGGCGCCAATCCCGTCCGCAGCGCCAACCCGTACTGGGACCGGGTCGGCGTCACGATCACCGACCCCGACGGGTTCCGCATCGTGCTGGTCGCGGACAACTGGCCCAGCTGATCGGTCCTTCCGGCCGCACTACCGTCAACGCCACCACGAGCCGCGGCAGCGTACTACCTCGCCTGGTGTCAGCCACCACCGATCAACGCCGCCGGCAGGGTGACGCGCGTTCGCAGGGCAGGGCGCCGGCGGTCACGGGGCCCTGGTGGCATCCCTGGCGGATACCGGCTTCACGCCGACGGAGTGCACGACCTTGCCGAGTTCGGCCACCCCGAGGTCATGCTCGTACTCGCGCGGCCGGAACCGCAGCGGTGAATCCCGGACGCCAACCGGCGCCTGGTGCGTCATGACCGTCCGTCCAGATGACCATGTCCACGCCGAGCCCGGCACGGTTCCCGGCCTGTTTCCGCATGATCCGCATGTGTCGCGTCGAGCGAAACCGTTGGCTATCCGCAGGGCGATCCTTCGATGGCCCAAGCCGGAATCTGTTGTCCCGTTGCCTGGGCACCCGATGACGCGGGTGTTCGCAGGAAGGGTGGATCGCCCGGTTCACGCCGCGCGTGGATGAGGCGCCGCCCGCCGGATCACCGCGGGGAGCGGACCGCCGGGATTCGCATTGTCCCCGATCTGCGGATCGTAGGATCCGCGGTATGGCTTTCGATGATGCGCTCGCCGAGCGGGTCCGCGACCGGCTGCGCGACGCCGTCGGGGTCAGCGAGAAGAAGATGTTCGGCGGGCTGGCGTTTCTCACCCACGGCAACATGACCGTCGGGGTACACGGCGACGATCTGATCGTGCGGATTGACCCGGCCGACTCCGACACGGCGCTGGCTGAGCCGGGTGTACGTCCGTTCGACGTCACCGGCCGGCCGATGCGGGGCTGGATTCTCGTGGCCGGCGAGGTCTTGGACGACGATGTGCTGCAGCGATGGGTCCAGCAGGGCCGGACGTTCGTGGCGACCCTGCCGCCGAAATAGGGGCGGCCGGCAAGCCGACCGCGACCCACTGCCCCTGCGCCGTCGCGCGGGTTGATCGGCGGGCAGTGGACGCGCCGACCGTGACGGGTGGCGAGGCTCGGCCGAGGATGCCGTTGACAGAGATCGGGCCGCGGCCATGCCGTCGTGCATCGTCGCCATCGGGTCCGGTGGAGTTGGCGTTGCTTGCGCGGCGAGGGTTCGCCGGCTCGAGGCAGTGCGTGAGGTCGTGGTGCGGGTGGGGTGGCAGTGTGCCGCCGAGGGTCCGGTGGATCTCATCGGTCCGGACGACTCGGCCGACGAGGTTGACCGCGACGGCGTTCGGCTCCTGCTCCGCGCGATCTTCACTGCCGCTGGTGGCAGCCACGACGACTGGGACACCTACGACCGGTTGATGGCCGACGAGCGGCGTACCGCCGTCCTGTTCACGCCGCAGCGGATCTACGCCAACGGCTGAGGATCGGCGTCCACCCCCGGCTGTGGCAAGGCTGTACGTATCCGTACATGTACAAGGCGAAGGTCGAGATCCGGGACACTGTCGCGGGTACGGTCATCGACGCCGTCACCAAGCGACTCGGGTTGCGGTCGGTGACCATCGACGCCAACCAGGGCCGACCCGCCGGATCCCGCCCGTACCTGTTGGGCACGTTCGTCTGGAAGATGTTTGACTTCGCGTCGGACGGGCGCCGCGAGGGTGACACCTACGGGCGCAACGACAAGGGTCTGGTGACCTACGACCGGCTCACCCGCAAGGACGCCTTCTACTGGTACAAGGCCAACTGGACCACGACCCCGTTCGTGTACGTCACCAGCCGGCGCTGGACCGCGCGCACCACGGCGGTCACCACCATCAAGGTGTACGGCACCGTGGACAGCGTGGTGCTCACCCTCAACGGCGTGGCGCTCGGCCCGGCGAAGACATCGACCAACCACATCTAAAGTTGGCCGAACGTCACGCTCGCACCCGGTACCAACACCGTCCAGGCCACCGTGGCCGCGAACGCCACCCCGCCTGACAGCACGCCGACCGAGGTGAGCGCGGTGTGGACATCCCCGTCGAGCGCGGCGCTCGGGCAGCGCATCGCCCAGGTATCCCGGCGAGACCGGTGCGATGGTCGGCGCCCACCCGGGGCATGGCGGATAGCGGTACCAGCGCACCACCCAGGCACGTGAAGATCATGGATCCGATATCGGTTGGCGGCCTCGCCACCGAGACAGTTGCCGGTTAGACCGATCCCCTGAGTCGCTCCACGGCCGGTCTGACCGGTCGGGAGGTTCGCGATCCCGGCCGCCGCAGGAGTTTCCGGGGCAACGCGCCGGTGTCGTGGCGCTCGTTGGCGTCACAACACCGGCGGCTATGCGTCAGTTTGCGGTGGTGAAGGAATAGATGTCGGAGTTACCGAAGTTCAGCGGGCATTGCTGCTGGACGGCGGGCGCCGTGGCGGTCGCGCCGTTCTGCAGGGCCGCGCGGTACGCATCGACGGCCGGGCAGTCGGTGGCGTTGCGGGTGTCGTTGAACACCGCCACGCCGTACGTGCGGGTGGCCGCCGCGTACACGTAGTCGCCGAGGAACTCGGCAATCAGCGCGTTGGCGCTGCTGCCCCGCGGATCACCGCCGGGACTGCGGTACACCCCGGCGAACGTGCCGGTGGAAGCTCCGGACACGCCGGCGCGCTGCAGCACGCCGACCAGGTTGCGGGGATCGGTGGTGTTGGTGCGGAACGGTGTGGTGAACGCGTTGTAGACCACGTAGACGGCGGAGCCGTCGGGGGCGATGGCCGGTGCGGCGTAGAAGCCGCGGTCCCCGGTGGTCTCGATGGCGCGTGGCGCCGACCACGTGCCGCCTCGATTGGTCGATTCCGTGAAGTAGACGTGCGGCTGCGCCAGGGCGCCGCTGACATAGGTCATGACGATGCGGTCGGTGGCGCCAGCACCGTCGGGCGCGCCGTTGGCGATGTCCACGCTGGGCGCGGGGGCCAGGTCGCTGCGGGCGCCGGCGATGCCGTCGATGACCGGCCGGCCCTGCACCGGGTCGAAGACGCCGGGCTGGGTGACGGGGCCGGAGACCGCTCGCGGCGGTGACCAGGTCTGTCCGCCGTTGTCGGAGGCGACCATCACCTCGTAGGAGTTGGTGCCGCCCGCGGCCACCGGACCCACGCCGAACACGTACGCCCGGCCACGGCTGTCGGTGCGCACCGTGCAGCCGTCCATCGGCTGATCGTGGACGGGGTTGACACCGGCCGGGGTGACCTGCTTGAGCGCCCACGTGCCGCCGCCGTCGTGGGAGACCGCCACCGTCAACGGCGCCGGGAAGGCCTCTCCGCGGCTGTTGCTGCGGAAGCTGGCCCAGCACACGTACGTGGTACCGAAGAATGGGCTGCTGGAGGAGTTGTCCGCCCAGATCTGCTCCTTGTCGGAGAACGTCGTGCTGGACTGCCGGGAGACGATCACCGGCTGCATCCAGGCGTTCTTGTCGCCGGCGGCCGCCGCCGGCACGTCGTCGGTGCGGGAGACCACGTTGGCCTCGACCCCCTTGAAGCCGACCGCGCCTGGCACGTGGCCGGCAAGGTTGGCGTAGTACAGCCGCGAGCCGTTGGCCCAGGAGAAGTGCCCGGCCACGTCCGGCCGGGGCCCGAAGGCGACCGCGGGATCGCCACCGGACTGCAGCCCGTTCTCGTAGTACCAGGGCAGTGTGCCGATCGGGCCGACCGTCGGCGTGCACGGCGGGTCGCTGTTGCCGATGACGCCATCGCAGAAGCGGCCGGTCAAGCCGGTGTAGGTGGGCTGGGTCCAGGTGTGGCCGGAGTTGAAGGAGAAGTACACGCCGGAGACCCCGACGCCCGGGGTGAACGGACACGTGTTGTCCGTACCGGCGTTGCATGCCTCCATGTCGATCTCTTCGTTGGCGCCGGCGACGACCACGTTCGGGTGGCTGGCGTCGATCGCGACGGCCGGTTCGTTCTGCTTGTTGCGGGAGAACGGCCCCGGCGGGCTGCCGGTGGTGACCAGGGCGTCGCCGGGCGCGGCAAACGCCGGCACGGCGGTCACGACCAGCAGGCCCGCCGAGAGAACCGCCACCAATGCACCTCTGCGCATGAGCTACCCCCAACGGATGACGACAACTGTCGCTGCCAGCATCAACCCCAGGTCGTGATGATCGCCTCGTCCGAAAACCCCCACACCCATCGAACAAGAGGGTGGCCGGGGACGGTCCAGGCCGAGCCCGAGGTCGCGGGGGACGCAACGCCATCTGATGTAGCAGTCGCGGCTGGATCGAGGTTCGTTGACAAGCCGAAACTGGCCGTGATGTGTCGACAACGTTGTCTTCGATCGCAGACCCGAAAGTGACACGTCGTGGTCGCGTGCCGATCACCCGCCATCACGACAGCCGGCCACCGGCATCGAACAGTCGCAAGCGATGGCGGCCGGCGCACCCACGGGGCGGGTGCCCTCCAGATGTCTGTCAACGGCGATGCCTGACCACCCGGTCGACCTCAGAAATGTCGGGGTCCGGTTTGTCACGGTCACGGCGAAAGGGGCAATGTGTGACAGCCAATTCGCGGCCAGCGTCCCGGACAGGTGGGGCGTACACCCGGCGGCGGGCGTCCGTCATCGCGGCCGTCGCGGCCCTCGTGACGGCCACCGTCCTGACGATCGGTACCCCGGCCCACGCCGCCGCGGCGCCGCTCGTCGCCGATCCGGCGTCGCTGGTCAACACGCTGGTTGCCACAACCGGCGGTGGAAACGTCTTCCCCCGGCTGGACGTGCCCTTCGGCATGATCCAATCCCTCTCGTATGGCTGAGCGAGGATCCTCCTGGTAGTGATCGCATCTCGTGCTGTGGTGGCTAGCTCATCGAGCGTCACCGCATCCTCAGCCGTCGGACTCTGAACCGCCGTGTCCGTGTCTCTTCAGCTTCTCCCGAATGAGCACTATGGACAGCGGTTGGCGTCAGGCAGGAGGAATATCATGACCTTTGGATCGGGTGCTTGCTAGGCGCCGGTGAGTCCCGCGATCATTCGACGAGTTGGCCGTAGATGAAGGGCGCGCCGGCGCGGACCGGGCTCTTCAAGGTAAAGGAGCGGAAGATCCGCGGGCAGCGGCACCCGCCGCCCGCGAAGGCGCACGTGTGCCCTGTCGGGACAGTTACGGTCGGCAATTCCCACCAACGGCGGCTCGTCTGCACGGGGAGGAAGCTCGTCGGCGGACATGCGAGTCGACCTGGGAGTTCAACGGGCCCGCTGCGAGAGTGGCTTTTGCCGATCTCGAACCAGGCGTGCCGGGCTTGCTTGACCATCTCGCCCCCATCTCGCCGCATCCGAGGCAGATCGCGGTACTGCATCCGGGGAGACCGAGCTGATCAGGAACAGACACGCGTCTGAGATCTACGAACTGTTCCACCATCTCCCCGTGCGCCGTCCCGGTACCTCCCGTGATCGCGTTTGCCACCGCGCCCCGGCAGGGATGTCACCTGCTCACCCTTCGCGCTGATCTCGCCGCCTGACAGCACGGCGGTTGAATCCTCTTCCTAACTAACTCTTGCGCCTCGGCGGGTGCCGTTAGACGGTATGAGTGGCTGGTGGACTCAGCGGGTAGCCGGTACGACCTTGCGGCGCCTGCCGCGGGCTCGTTGCGCCGGCGGTGGGGCCGACGCGGGGCAGCGCCCGACGGGTAGGTGACCCACGGGCCGAACTCCATGAGCAGGATCAGATGGGAGCGGGCCATGGCCACGTTGGTCGTTGGTGTGCCGAAGGAGATCAAGGACAAGGAAGGCCGGGTATCGGTGCAGCCCGACGGCGTCGCCGAACTCGTCTACTCCGGCCACCAGGTGGTGGTGCAGGCCGGCGCCGGATCCGGCTGCGGTTTTACCGACGCACAGTTCGCGGCGGCCGGCGCCAAGGTCGTCGCCACCGCGGACGAGGTGTTCGCCGCCGCGGACCTGATCGTCAAGGTCAAGGAGCCGATTCCGGAGGAGTACCACCGGTTCCGGCCCGGGCAGCAGCTGTTCACCTTCCTGCACCTGGCCGCCGACCGCCGGCTGACCGAGTTTCTGCTCGACCGGCGCATCGACGCGATCGCCTACGAGACGGTGCAGACCCCGGACGGGAAGCTGCCGCTGCTCACGCCGATGAGTGAGGTCGCCGGGCGGATGTCCATCCAGGCCGCCGCCCACTGCCTGGAAAGCGCCGCCGGCGGGGCGGGCCTGCTGCTCGGCGGCGTGCCGGGCACGCCCGCCGCGAAGGTCACCATCATCGGCGGCGGCGTCGCGGGAACCGAGGCTGCCAAGATCGCTCTGGGCATGCGGGCCATCGTTCGGGTGCTCGACACCAATCCCGCGCGCCTGGCTTACCTGTCCGACGTGTTCGGCGGCCGGCTTGACCTGGTCGTGCCGAACCGGGCGCGCACCGCGGCGTACGTGGCCGAATCCGACGTCGTCGTCGGTGCGGTGCTGGTCACCGGGGCCCAGGCGCCGAAGCTGGTGACCCGCGAGATGATCGCCAGCATGCGGCCAGGCAGCGTCGTGGTCGACATCGCCATCGACCAGGGCGGCTGCTTCGAGACCAGCCGTCCGACCACGCACTCAGATCCGACCTACGTCGAGGAGGGGGTGGTGCACTACTGCGTGGCCAACATCCCCGGCGCGGTCGCCCGCACCTCGACCCTCGCACTGACCTCCGCCACCCTGGCCTACCTGCTGCGCGTCGCCGCTAACGGCGTGGTCGGCGCCGCCGCCACCGATCCGGTCCTCGCAAAGGGGCTGACCACGCTCGCCGGCAACCTGGTGTCCCGACCCGTGGCCGAGGCGCACGGCCTGCCCTTCCAGGACCCGGCGGACGTGCTCGCCGCTGGCTAACATGGGCAGGGCACCGCCGGGTGCGGGACGCGCCGGGGCGGCGGTAAGGCCTGGACGTTCGCCGACCAGCCGCAGCCCGGTGAGCGGTAATCGGCGCCGGTCGACATGGCGCACGATCCTTGCAAAGACGGTGGTCGGCCAAGCCATCCGCGGGGCAGTGCCGGATCGCCGGACGGGGAAGTGGGGACGGTCAGAAGCGGCGAGCTGGACGCTCATCCAACCGTCGGTGGTGATGACGAGCAGGCCAGTCGGCTGCTCGCCGAACGGTTTCTCGACATTGCCGTGCTGGTCGCGGGCGGTCCAGGATTCGAGTTGCCAGGTACCGGCAAGCTCGTGGGGCATCGCTGAAGCCTGGTCCTCGGCCCAGGGGCAGACAACGCGACGTGTCGGCTCGCGAGGTCGGTGTGGATGCCCGGGATTGGTTCGTTCAGATGTGGTCTGCCGATTCCGTGGCTGCATGGTTGCCGCGAACCGTCCGCACGACTCGCAGGATTTCCTCCGCGACCAGCTCGGGCTCCTGGCCGGGGATGAAATGGCTGCTGCCGCCGGCGATGATGAACCGGCCGCGGGGATGGGCCTGCATCTCCCGCCGGCCGACGTCCAGACGAGACGATCCCGGCCGGTGTGACATCGGCGCGGCCGGTCGCGTCGCTTCTGGACAACCCCGGAGGCGACGGCGGCGGCACCGGATGGACACCGACACCGAAGTGTGGCCGGGCCGCGATGCCGACCCGGGTGGGGGAGCGAAAGACGTGTGCTTCGGTCCCGCCCTCGGGCCGATAGCCTCTGGCACTGCCGCGACATCCCCGGCCTATGCGGCCCGAGTTGCTACTCGGTGCGGGCCCCCGATGACGAAAGCGCGGGTCGAGGTCGCGCCGGCGCGGTCGCCTGTCCAGAGCGGCCAGGTCCACGACCAGTGGTCGGTCGAGGCCGGCCAACAACTTCGCGGGTGTCGTCTCGAGCCCTGGCGGGCCGTCGATCGTCCGTGCGGCTCGAGCATGGCCACCCGCGGCATGTGGTAACGCGCAGCGACAATGGGTGGGGCTG
>WNGL01003646.1_pt1 | contig 18501 bp, 18 predicted proteins | sample 5400591 | NCBI WGS metagenome assembly WNGL01 (sample SAMN13153377, study PRJNA577476) | soil metagenome | isolation source: 80 cm soil or saprolite under Garry oak tree replicate 1 | place: USA:California | collected 2016-06-15 | reverse complement strand
CTTGGAGCGCATGTTCGACGTGTTCGAGAAACGAGGCCGGAGTCTCCGCCTGACCCGCAAGCGACTCGGCGACCTTGTGAAGGAGGCGAAGGCGCGCCTCTGGAAGGAGCGCTATGCGCGTCGTCGTTGACGCGAACACGGTCCTGTCCGGCCTGTTCTTCGCTGGAAACGAGCGCCGTGAGCTCGTCGCCTCTCTTCGCGGTGATGTCACGCTTCTCTACGCAGAGGATGTCGTAGACCAGGTGTATGAGGTCATCGAGCGGATATTCCAGGACCACCCCGACCTGTCGGAAGCCTTGAGGCGGCTCGAATCGATTCTCACGGCCGGCGGTCTCGTCGCCCGAGGTACGTACGCGGAAAAGATCCCCATGTGGTCGAGACGCCTGCGGGATCCGGAGGACGCGCCCGTCCTCGCCTGTGCGGCGGCGGTGCAGGCGGATGGTGTTGTCACCGGAGACCGCGACATCCTAGAACTCGCGGAGCGCGATGACATCCCGGTCTACCGAACACGCGAGTTATTGGATCTCCTCAGCCTTCAGCCCTGAGAGGATTTCCCTGATGCGGAGGGAGCTGCGGATATGGGGAATGTGTGTCGCTTGACCCGATGCAAGCTGGATGGCGGTATCGGAGCCGCCAAAAGCTCCATTATGGCCGGGGGCCTTGCCGACGCCGGTCGCGATGTCCCTCCTGTGCCCGATCGACTTCCGCTACGGCCGGCCGAAGATGCGGGGCCTCTTCGAGGAGGACGCGCGGCTGCAGCGGCTCCTCGGCGTCGAGGCGGCCCTCGCGCGGGCGGAGGCCAAGGTCGGGCTCATCCCGAAAGAAGCCGCCCTGGAAATCACGAAGAAAGCGACGACGAAGAGCGTCACCGTGAAGCGCGTCGAGGAACTCGAGAAGGACACACGGCACGACCTCATGGCGGTCGTCCTCGCCCTCACGGAGGCGTGCGGCGACGACGCCGGGAAGTACGTCCACCTGGGCGCGACGAGCAGCGACATCCTCGATACCGCCACGGCGCTCCAGCTTCGCGACGCAATCCGTCTCATCGACGAAGACCTGGACGGCCTCATCGACGCGTTCGCCTCCCTCGCCTCGAAGCACAAGCGCACGGTCATGCTCGGACGCACGCACGGCCAAGCCGCCGTGCCAATCACGTTCGGGCTGAAGATGGCCGTGTTCGCTTCGGAGGTCGCGAGGCAACGCGAACGTCTTCGGGAGGCGACCCCGCGCATCGTCGTCGGCAAGATGTCCGGTGCCGTAGGAACGGGCGCCGCGTTCGGACCGCGAGCCGCCGACATCCAGACCGCGGTCCTGGGGGACCTCGGCGTCGGGGTCGAGGAAGCCGCGACCCAGGTCGTCGGCCGCGACCGCCACGCGGAGTTCATCGGCGTGCTCGCGAACCTCGCCGCGTCCCTCGAGAAGTTCTGCACGGAGGTGCGGAACCTCCAGCGGACGGAGATCGCGGAGGTCGCAGAGGCGTTCGAGGCGAAGCAGGTCGGCAGCTCGACGATGGCGCAGAAGGAGAACCCGGTCGCCTCGGAGAACGTCTGCAGCCTCGCCCGGATCGTCCGCTCGCTCGTGACGCCGGCGCTGGAGAACATCCCGTTGTGGCACGAGCGGGACCTGACGAACAGCGCGGCGGAACGGATCATCCTGCCCCACGCCTGCGTCCTGATCGACGAGATGCTCGCGCGGACGACGGAGATTTTCCGGACGTTGCGCGTCTACCCGGACCGCATGAAGGCGAACCTCGAGGCGACGAACGGCCAGGCGATGGCGGAGGCGGTCCTGATCGCCCTCGTCGGGAAAGGCCTCGGCCGGCAGGAGGCACACCGACTCGTTCGCAATGCCGCTCAGAAGGCGCGGACGAAAGGGATCCACTTGCGAGACGCAATCTCGGCGGAGCCGAAGGTCGCGCAGCTCCTCGCGAAGAAGGAGATCGATGCAGCGCTCGACCCGGTGGCGTACATCGGGCAGAGCGTCGCAATCGTCGATGCAGTCGTCAAACGGGTCCGTTAGGCCGGACCTTCGGGCGGCTTCGGGCGCCGGTCACGGGACGCGCTGGGAACGGGGGAATCGAAGGCCCTGGATCGAATCGCGGGGTCGGCTCCCACGGGCGGATTCTGCACAGGCAAGGGGATTTGAATGGGCGCCGAGGGTAGGGGTCCCTCGAGCAGGCCTTCTGCGGAGAACCAATCGATGGCGTCTCGGATTGATTCCGCGATCGGCCGATACGTCATGCCGAGCTCGCGGATCGACTTCCCGTTGTCCATCGTAGCGCCGGTGAGCAGGAAGTCCGCGAGCCAACCGGGGAGGCGAGGCGGGGACCGCGTGACGCGTGCCAACAACTCGCCCGTCCTCGAAGCGAGCCAAATCGCACGGGCACCGAGGTGGCGCGACGGCATCGGCGTGCCCGATACGCCGCTGGCAATGCGCATCAGTTCGCCCCACGCGAGGTTCTCCGCGGAGATGATATACCGCTCGCCGACGCGACCGCGGTGGTACGCGTGAATGTGTGCGTCGGCGACGTCGTCGACGCCGACGACAGGCAAGATCGATGTCTCTGCGAACGTCCCAGGGAACTCCCCCCTCACATACGAGAGGAGAAACTTTCCCGTGTTCCTGCTGTCGCCGGGCCCGAGAACAATGCTCGGGATCAGCGTGATGCCGGGGAGTCCGCGATCCCGCGTGGCCTGTGCGACGAGACGTTCCGCCTTCGCCTTCGATTCCTCGTACGGCCCAAAGACCTTCCCGGGCGGGCTATCCTCTCTCATAACGGCGTCCGGCGTCACCCCGATCCCGGACAGGCTGCTCGTGAAGAGAAAGCGAGGGACCTCCGCGCGCAACGCCTCGTCGATCATGTGAGCGGTCCCTTCGATGTTCACGTGGAAGTAGTCGGTCGGGTCGCGCACCCACGAGTCCACTAGGGCCGCGAGGTGAAACACCGCGTCGGCATCGGCCATCCGACCGCGGAGCGTCTCCGGTTTCGTGACATCGCCGACGTCCGCCTTGAGGTTAGGATCGCGGGGAAGTCGCGAACGTTCCGATTCGAGGAGCAGGGCCCGCACGTGCCAGCCGCTGTCGAGGAGCATCCTCACCAGGCGACGGCCGATGAACCCTGTGCCTCCGGTGATGAAGGCCTGCGGGGTCACGTCTCGGTTATCGGATGATCGGGATAACAATGTGCCCCCCGCGGCTCGAGGCCGCGCCCCGAACCCTTAAGACCTTTTCGAGGCTTCCGACGGAGGAATGCAGTTCTCCCGTGTCGTCGAGGTGTACGACAAAATCGAGGCGACGACGAAACGGCTCGAGATGACGGACCTCCTCGTCGGGCTCCTCCGGGGGACGCCGAAGGAGGAGCTCGACAAGGTCGTCTACCTCACGCAAGGCCGGATCCATCCTGACTACGAGGGGATCGAGCTGGGCCTCGCGGAGAAGATGGTGATCCGGGTCCTCGCCCACGCGACGGGACTCGAAGACACCCGGGTCGCCCGCATGTGGAAGGAGAAAGGGGACCTTGGGCTGGTCGCGGAGGAGGCGATCGGCGCCCGACGCCAGAAGCCCCTCGAGACAACCCCTCTCACGATTGCGAAGGTGTACGAGAACCTCGATGCAATCGCGCGGGAAACGGGGGAAGGGAGCCAGGACCGCAAAATCCGGCTCCTGTCCGACCTCCTTGGCAACGCAACACCGAGGGAGGCGAAGTACATCGTTCGAATGGTCGTCGGCCAGATGCGCCTCGGGGTCGCAGACATGACCATCATCGACGCGCTTGCGGCGACATTTGCGACGAAACAGGATCGGGACCGCGTCGAGCGGGCGTACAACGTCTCGTCGGACCTCGGTGAGGTCGCGCGCGTCCTCGCATCCGCCGGCCTCGAGGGCCTCGAGACGATCCACCTGAAGTTGTTCCGGCCGATTCGCGCGATGCTCGCGGAGCGCCTCGAGACGCTCGACGAGATCCTGAAGCGGCTCGGGCGGTGCGCACTCGAGTACAAGTACGACGGCCTGCGCGTCCAGGCGCACGTCTCGCCGAAGCGGATCGAGCTTTTCTCCCGCCACCTGGAGAACATCACGGGGCAGTTCCCAGAGATCGTGCAGGCGCTGCGGAACGCGATCATGGACCGCGAGGCGATCATCGAGGGCGAGGCGGTCCCTGTCGATCCAAACACGGGCGAGTTCCTCCCGTTCCAGGAGGTGAGCCGCCGCCGCGGTCGGAAGACGGACGTGGAGCGGATGGCGAAGGAGTTCCCCGTCACGCTCTTCGCCTTCGACTGCCTCCTCATGTATTCCGACGACCTCACGCCGCGGACGTACGAGGAGCGACGGAAAGTCCTCAGGTCGATCACCCGACCGAACGAGGGCATCCGCCTCTCGACGGTACACATCACGACCGACGCGAAGGAGGCCGAGGCATTCTTCGACGAGGCGCTGCAGGCAGGATGCGAGGGCCTCATGGCCAAGGCACTCAACTCGACCTACGAGGCCGGGGCGCGCGGCTTCCAGTGGATTAAGTTCAAGAAAGAATACAGCGCGGCGATGAGCGATACGATTGACCTTGCCGTCGTGGGCGCGTTCGCCGGCCGCGGGAAACGCGCAGGGTCTTACGGGGCACTCCTCATGGCGGCGTACGACGATCAGGCGGATGTCTTCCGAACGACGTGCAAGCTCGGCACGGGCTTCGCCGATGAGACCTTGCTGGCGCTGCCCGAGAGACTGAAAGGCGCGAAGAGGGATCGCAAACCTGCGCGGGTCGATTCGAAACTCCAGCCTGATGTGTGGTTCGAGCCCGAGATGGTCCTCGAGGTGCGGGGCGCGGAGATCACAGTGAGCCCCGTTCACACCTGCGCGTGGGACGCGGTCCGCCCGGGTGCGGGCCTCGCGGTCCGATTCCCTCGATTTACGGGCCGGTGGCGAGACGACAAGGCACCCGAGGACGCGACGACGGCGAAGGAACTTCTCGGTATGTATCGACGGCAGCTCAAACAGGCGAAGAGGTCCGCGTCCCCTGCCTAGGGGACCTCAAATCGCCCCGACTTTGCATACTGAATGAGGACGTCGTTGAGATCCCTGGGCCGACGAAGCTTGATCACGGTGTTGGGAAACGCAACCTGCCGAAGCGCCGAGCCTCGCGGGAGGTATGCGCAGGCCATTCCGACCGCGGCGGCACCGCGAAGGTCAAGCGGAGAATCCGACACGAAGATGCTCCGATAGGCGTCCGCTCCGAGGCTGTTCAGAGCCACGAGAAACACACGCGGGCTCGGTTTGTACGCGTGGACCTCTTCCGACGTCGTGACCGAATCGAAAAAGGCTCTGAGGTGGGTCTTCTCCAGGAGTCGACTGACGTCGTCCTCGTCCCCGTCGGTAATCGCTCCGACGCTGGCTGAGAGGCCGCGGATTTCATCGAGCCATTCCTTCGTGACTCCCTCACACAGCCTCGCTTGCATTTGCCATTCGTCCCATGCGCCCCGTAACAGACGACTGGCCGCCGACCCGTCAACGGAGACACCTCTCGCCCCGAGGAGATCCGCCAAGACCCGAGACCCCAGTTCACGCATCGTCTCGAACTGCTGCGATTCAGCGCGTGGGATCGAATCGGCCACCTTGATGAACCATTCCGTCGCAAGGGACACGGCTCCTTCGGGTGCAATATGGTGCTTTCGCGTGACCGAACGGGCGAGCACCTGGATTGTGTCCGTGAGATCCACGATTGTCTCGCCGAGGTCGAAGAACGCGAACGGTTTTCGCGACTCTACGAAATCTCCCTGGCGCGGTTCCTCCATGGCCCTTCACCTATATGGCCCGCGACCCTCGCTGCAAGAGGTAATCCTCGAGGGTAACCTCGGACCCCATGGCTGCGATCAGCTTATCGAAGTCGTCGTTCGTCGCTCGGTTGAGCCATTCCCGAAAGTCGTAGGCCTTCCGAAACTCGTCTCCAAACTTCTCCTTGAGTAGTTCTCGATAGTCATGGCCTTCCACGTTCGCGCGAGCGGCCAAGGCCGCCGTCAGGACCGCATAACGAAATCCGAATCCGGCGATCGCGTCCTGGAATCCACCGGCTTCCCCGACGTACAACGAACCACCTCGCACAGCTGTGTCGATCGGATCGCGCGTGAAGAAAGCTCGCCCGTTAATCTTCGACACCCGGCGGCTCGTCCCTAGGACCGCTCGAATCCACGGAATCTTGAATGCCGCCTCTGTCATCCCCAACAGTCTATCGAAGCGAAGCTCGCTCCAGGAAACACTGTATATAGAATGGGTCTTGATCCCCGGGGTTATGACAAGATATCCGCCGGGTGCCACCTCGTTGTCCAAGAGAGCGCGGACCACATCTACCTCGATGTGACTGCCTTCCTCAGTGAACGTGTAGCCAGCGCCGAGGATGTTAAAGCGATCTTTCGGGGGACCCGTCGCCACGATGTCCGCTTCCGAAGGCTCGAGCCTCTGACCAAAATGGAACTCGACACCGTCCTCCTTCGCTCGCTGGTACAGGATCTGGTCGACCGTGTGCCCCTCGCGACCCCGCATGAATAGGTAGTAGGCCGGGCCGTGCAGAACGTTGCGAAAGTTCGCCGAGAACCGAATGGTCCGGCGCACGACGCCGAAAGGCTCGATATCAAAGCCTACCGCGCGAAGCTCCTGGAGCGCGTCAATCCTCCCATAATTCCGAATCCCCTCCGTGTGAGGCCCTGAACTCGGAAGGAGCTTTGACTTGTTTTCGTACACCTCAACGGCTCGACCGCTGCGGGCCAGCAGCGTCGCGGCGGTGAGGCCGGCCAGGCCAGCGCCAGCGATTCGGACAGTCCCGGGCACGCCTCCCGAATCTCGTTCCGGGAAGATAGTTTCATCCGACGGCCCGGCGACCCCCCGCATGCCGGATGGCCGTCCCGAAAGCCGGGTCCTTATGTAGCCAGAATATTATTCCGTTCCCAGAATACGCCTCGTCCGGTGACTCCCACGGTCGACATAACTGACATTCTTCGCACCGCGCCATTGGTATCCGCCTCGGCGTGGCTCCTCCTTGCAATCCTCCAAGTTTACCGCGACCGCTGGCACACGTGGACGGAGACGTTTTTCTTGGCCGCGTGCTTCTTCGCCGGACTCTACGCCGTCAGCGATTGGTTGTTCTTCAACGCGGACCCGGCGAGGCCGGACCTCGCGGTCGTTGCCGCCCAAGCCAGCCTCGGGAGCCTGACTCTCGCGGCAGTCTTCCTCTTGCTGTTCACGGCGGTGTACTTAGATCGGATGAGGCGCTCCCTCTGGGGTCTGGCCGGGGTCGCAGGCGTCGTTCTGATTGTCGGCGCGCTCAGCATCGAGCGCGTGGATCCACCGAACGCGTCCGTGCCACTGTATCATGCCGTGTTCCGACCTCTGTTGTTTGGCATTTTTCTTGTCTATCTGGTCATTTACGCAGGCTTGAGCAACTGGAACCTGTACCGCTTGTACCGAATCGTGCGCGAGAGCAGCCCGACGCTCGGGCGCCGTGCCGCCGGCCTGCTGGTCACCTTCTCGCTTAGCCTGTTTTTCGGCGTAGTGACGAACGGATTGATTGGCATCGCGCAGACTTCCGGACTGCCGCCTCCGCTCGCTGAACTCGCTCACACCCCGCCGCCGTTCTCCACGCTTCTCGGACTGGTCGCGGGCAGCGCCTACTACACGATCTATCCCGTCGGCCGACAACGGATCTCGGAAGCGATTCGTCTCTTTCAGGCTCGCCGCTACTCCATCAAGGCGGTATTCCTCACGTATGGGGATGGCACTCTGATCGGATCGAAAGTGCGGCCCGGGGAAAAGGTGGTCGACGAGGATCTGTTTGGCGCGACGCTCGACGTAATCCAAAATTTCATGCGCACTTCGTTCCCGATCCTCCGTGGGAAAAGCCTCAGTGCGATCACCCACGGGAGCTACACACTGGTCATGGAGCGTGGACGATACGCATACATCACCGTCGTCCTCGAGGGCGAGGAGTCGGATCAACTGCGACGCCAGATGCGTGACTTGCTGCTCGATTTCGAGGCAGAGAACCGAGAGGTACTCGTGAAGTGGCAAGGCGTGCCGAGCGACGCGAAAGGGACGGAAGAAATGCTCACCGAGTTCTTCATCGAGTCGCCGCTCGTCTAGGCGTACACTTGGATCAAGCCGATCGGCGATCCGAGGACGAACAGTTTGCGGGGCTTCGGCGTCAGCCGGATGATCTTCTGCCGCAGCTTGAGCTCCCGTTCGCGATAGCGGGCCTTGATCTCATCGATCGAGGCGTACTTCTTCGAGAGGGCCTCTCCCTGCTGCAAGAGCTTCGCCAGATAGGCGACCGCGACCATCGCGGCGTACTCATTGAAATTCCAATTGCTGTGCACGGTCCCGTTCTGCGAGTACACATACGCCGACTTGCGCATTCGGATGGGGATCCACCCACCGGCAACCCCGAGCTTCGTATGCCGCACGACGACGTCGATCGGCGGGAGGACCTCGAGCAACTTCCGCCCTTCCGCGGTGAGGAACCACTCCTCCTCGTAATCCATGAGGAAGTGAGCGTTGAACCTCGGCTGCTTTGTGATTAGGAATGCCCGGCGGAACGTGTCTTCGAGCTCGTATCCGGGGTGGATTCCCTCGAGGTGGATCGCGAGTCCGTGGCGGCGCGCGTATTCCCGAAACGGGTCGATTCCCTTCGCCAAGATCTCAAGGAACCGCTTCGTATCCTCCGGACCGCGCTCGCGATTGTACACGGTGTGCGTCAGGACGACGTTCGTCCGCGCGCCGAGGCTCGCCAGGGTGTGCACGAGAGCGAGGCAGTACAGTCCCGCATCGGCCTCGACGTCGTACGCGATCGGCACGGAGAGCGTCGACCGCGTGCCGTCCGGGATGTCGTACATCACGAGATCCTGGATGCCCAGCAACGCCTTCTCCGGCTCCACGCCGAGCCCGAGGGAATGGGAGAGGTTGTCCCACGATTCCGTGAACGCGTCCCGGATCGCCTCGGGCGTGGCCAGTTGCAACGCCCCTCCACTCCGGGCCGGGAGTGGCGTATGTCCGTCTGCGTAGTCCGCCGACTCCACGAGGCTCTGAAACAGCTCCTCCTGGAGGCGGTGTTCCACGGTGTCGGGTTCGATCGAATCAGGGGGTTCCAGTCCTGGTTCTTCGGGGGGCGCGGGGCGCGCCTTCGGCGAGCTAGAACCGGTCACGGGGCCAACCCTCTCCCACTATTCCCAGAAGTGATTATCACCTATTTAGATGCTACGATTGATACCGAATGATAGGATGTGTTAATATCTGTAGGAACTATCAAATACCGCGCGAACGTTCGCGGTTCGATGCCCGCGAAAAGTGCGGACAAGATCCAGTTCAACATCCGCGTCGATCGGACGGTCCTCGATCAGTTCCGGGATTATTGTCGCCGGAACGGCCTGGACCCGCACGGGCAGATCGTCCTGTTCATGAGGCGGGTCCTCGAGACGGAATTCGACTTTCAGGAGCGGCTGTGGTCGGCCTTGAAGGAGGAGAGCCCCTGAGCAGGGACGCCGAGAGCGGTGCGTCGAAGCGACGCGCGAGGATCGCGAGGTCCCGCACGCCGATCGCATCCGGCGCCGCGGTGAGGAAGAACCGGCATCCGTGGAGGCTCGCGATGTCGAGGCAGTCCTTGACGAACGGGAGCCACGTCTTCAGGTCGACGTAGAGGGCGAGCTGCTCGAGCCCGACCACGACGAGGTCGCTGCCCGGGTGCGCGGAGGCGAAATTCGTCAGCGTGCGGCGGGCCTCCGTGTCGAGCGACTTCGGGCGCACGCACACGACGCCGGGTTCCGCGTGCTCCGTGACCCAGACGATGTCGAATCGCTCGCCGTAGCGCATGCGGGCCTTCGTCGGGTGCTCCGTCGTGAAGAGCAGACCGTGCCGCGCCCCGACCAGCGGCAACGCGACGGGGACGTCCTCGGCCGGGATCGTCAGGAGGACGTGGTCCGTGGGGCCGCTGGACGACGGCCCGGGGGTCTCGACGATCTCGAGCACGCGGTCGACGGATCCCCGCAGGATCGCGAACTGCTCCGCGGTGAACGTCCCCACCCCCGCCGCGACGATCACGGTCCCGCGAGACGCGCTCGCCTGGTTCGCGACGCGCTTCAGGAACCGCGCGACCGCATCGAAGCCGGCCAAGGTCGCGAGGTAGTCGAGGTCGTCGAGGACGACCGCCGTCTCCGGGTTCTCGCGGAGGAACTTCAGGAGCGTGTGGATGAGCTCAAAGTCCAAGCCGTTCGGGCGCACGGTCCGCTCCCCGTTCGAGGCCGTCGTGATCCAGAGGATCGGCGTTCGCTCGAGGCCGAAGCGGGACGCGACGCGGCTCGGCGCGAGGCCGGTGACGCACAGCCCCGGCGTCGTCGAGACGATCTCCCGGAACGCGCCCATCGCGGCGGTCCGGCCGTTCTCGACGACGAGGTAGTTCAGGCCACGCTCAAGGCGATGCGTCGCCGCGCGCGGGGCTTCCGCCTCCACGACCGTCTCGATCTCGAGATACTGATACCGCGCGACCGCGTAGGCGATGAAGATCGACCACATCATCGTGTACACGGATCCGAGGCCGAGCCGCGTGCCGCTTCCAGTCAGGAGCGGCCAGAAGAGCTCCGTCACCGCCGCCGGCACGGTCCCGAGGATGAGGCCGAAGAGGACGATGCCGAGCATGCGACGGCTCGGCGTCTTCCGCACGCGCCACCACGAGCGGACGAACAGCATGACGGAGGAGAACATCCACACGAAGAACAGCGGCGCGAAGTACACGTACGTCGGCGCGACCCGCGCGGTCGGGCCGAGCCAGTTCGACGACGGGCCGGCGATGATGAGGTTCGTCCCGAGGACGAGATAGGCCCACGCGACGAACGGCAGGTAGATCGCGGCCAGGATCCACGTTCGACCGATGCGACGGGGCCGGACCGGATACGTGACGGCGAGGTGGTACAACGCCGCCGGCACGAGGGTGATCGCCGTCCACTCGACGCGGGCCCACAGGAACAGGGCGTCGGGGGACATCGACGCGAACGCCCGCTGCACCGCCTCTCCGAGGTCCCAGACGACGAAGGCGATCATCACGACGACGACCGCCCGGTTCGCGGAGCCGCGCGGGTTCAGTCCGAAGACGTACGCGCCGAGGAACCCGCTCACGGCGAGGGCCCCGAGGGAGAGGACCGCGCCGCCGGTCAGCGTGAAGACGTCCGGCGTCGCGGCGGTCATTCGGACACGATCTCGAGGATCCCGCGCTCGACGAGGAGCGGGTAGTAGTCCAAGTCGTGCTCGACCCCGCGCATCTTCACGACGCCGATGTACCGGCGGACGGAGGTGCTCATGCCGACGTCGACCTCGCGCATGCGAAGATGGATGATCGTGTCCGCGAGGAACTCCTCGACGCCGAAGTGTGCGAAGTTCACGCTGTCCCGGGGCATCTCGGATACGAGGAACGTCGTCGCGTTCAGGTCCCGCAGCTCCTCGAAGAACTGGAAGATCTCGTTCCGCGGGCTCTCGAACGGGGCGAGGGCGTAGAGCGCGTCGAGGCTGTCGAGGCAGATCAGGTCGCAGCCCATCTCTTCCTTGTAGCGGGCCAGCTGGCGCCGCAGGCCGAGGAGCCAGCGCGGCTGCTCGCGGACCTCCTCGATCTCCCGCCGCAATCCGCGGACGTCGATGATGTGCACGCCTTTCGCGTGGCCGGGATCCATGCCGAGCGAGGTCATCTGCGAGATCAGCGAGGCGCGGCTCTGCTCCATCGACAGGTAGAGCCCCGAGGCCCCGTGCTCCTTCGCCTCGTAGAACAGGATGCGGTACACGAAGGACGACTTGAGGGATCCCGGCGGACCGGCGACGAGGGCGATGTGCCCCCGCGGGATGCCGCCGCTCAGACGGTCGTCCAGGCCGACGACGTACGTCGGTATCCTCTCTGGAGTGGACTCGGACAGCACAGAACCCCCCTCCCGGCTGGACGGGCTGCGGGCGGACAACGGTGAGTGCGAATAAAATGGTATCGCGCACAGCAGCGGAAGCCGACGTTTCGCGCGGACGCCGCGGAACCATTAAGGCGACGTCGTTGTTCCTGCGGAGATTCCATGCCCGCAACGGTCGCCGTCGGCACCCAATTCGGGGACGAGGGCAAAGGCAAGATCATCGATTTCCTCGCGGACCGGGCGGACGTGGTCGTGCGGTTCCAAGGCGGCGCGAACGCCGGGCACACGGTCCAAGTGGGCGAGGACCTGTACGCGTTCCACCTGCTGCCGTCGGGCGTGCTCCGTAAGCGGACGATGAACCTGATCGGGAACGGCGTCGTCATCGAGCCCGGGCAGCTCCTCAAGGAGATCGATGAGACGCGCGAGCGCGGCCATCCCGTCAAGAACCTCCGCATCAGCGACCGGGCGCACGTCGTCATGCCGTACCACAAGATCCTCGACGCCCTCGAGGAGAAGCTGAAGGGAAACCTCGGGGCCGGCACAACGCTGCGCGGCATCGGGCCCGTCTTCGAGGACAAGGTCGGACGCTTCGGGATCCGGATGTGCGACCTGATTGATCCGGAGACGCTGCGGGCGAAACTCCGGGCGATCGTGCCGATCAAGCAGCGGCTCATCGAGGCGTACGGCGGCGACGAACGGCTCGACGCAGAAGCGATCTTCGCCGAGTATGCCGCACACGGGGAACGGCTCGCGCCGTTCGTCATCGATACGTCGGCATGGCTCGACTCGGCCTTGCGGCGCGGGAAGCGCATCTTGTTTGAGGGCGCGCAGGGCACACACCTCTGCATCGACCACGGCGTCTACCCGTTCGGCACGTCGAGCGACTGCGTGGCGGGCGCCGCCTCGGTCGGTGCGGGCGTGGGGCCGCAGTTCCTCACGGACATCCTCGGGGTCGCGAAGGCGTTCACGTCCCGCGTCGGCGCGGGTCCGTTCCCGACGGAACTCGAGGGCCCGATCGCAGAGCACCTCCGGGAACGCGGCGGCGGCGAATACGGCACGACGACCCGCCGGCCCCGACGGGTGGGGTGGATCGACCTTGTCATGTTGCGGATGTCGGTCCGCGTGAACGGGCTTACGGCCCTCGCCCTCACGAAGCTCGACGTCCTCGGAGGCCTCGACCGCGTGCGAGCGTGCGTCGCGTACCGCTCCGACGGCGAGACGGTCAAGGAGTTCCCCGCCAGCATGCGCCTGCTTTCGCAGTGCGGGCCGGTCTACCGCGACTTCAAGGGTTGGCCCGAGTTCTCCGAGGGAGACTGGATCGGAATCGCGGAGAGAGGGCGGCGCGCGCTCCCGGAGACGACCCGCAAGTTCGTCGCGTTCATCGAGTCGCAACTGAAGATCCCCGTGCGGATCGTGTCCGTCGGTCGGTCGCGCGCCGCGACGATCGGCCGCTGACCCTCGTTACGGGATCGGCTCGGCGATGTCCGCCCCCGCGATCTGCGCGAGCCGCTCGCGGAGCTCGCACGCTTTGCACACCGCGTGGACGGTCGGCTCGCCGCATCGCGCGCACGCGTTCAGCGCAGCCGGCGGGTACTTCTCGTGGAGGAGCGGCCGCAGCTCGTCGTATCCGCGGACGATCGCGTGGCGGGTCCCCGGGCTCTCCTCCTCGAGCCGGTGCACGATGTCGCGGAAGCGGCCCCTCTGCGCGCGCTCCGCGTACGGGCAGGTCGCGTCGTGGAACTCGATGCCCCGGAGCATCGCGTACAGGTAGACCTCCTTCTCGGGGATCATCCGGAGCGGCTGGATTCGGGGCACGAGGCCGGGCTGGCGGGTCTCGTGCGGCCCGAGGCGCGCGAGCTTCTCGACGTCCCCTCGGGCGACGTTCATCAGGATCGACTGGGCCGTGTCGTCGAGGTTCAGGCCCGTGGCCACGTAGTCCGCGTGGACGTCCCGGGCCGCTCGGTTCAGGGCGTGGCGGCGGAAGGGGCCGCAGTAACTGCACGGGATCGCCTGTGGGTCCAGCCCGACGACGTCATCCATCCCCCGCCCCACTGTCTCCTCGTACGCGAGGACGCGATGCTCGATCCCAAGCTTCGCGCAGAGCCGTCGCGCGTGCTCGATCCCCTCCGGCCGGTACGATGCGATCCCCTCGTCGATCGTGATCCCGATCAGCTCGATGTCGCGACGGTCTCCCAGGAGCTTCGAGAGCAGGAACGCCGTGGCGCTCGAGTCCTTCCCGCCGCTCATCCCGACCGCAACGCGCTCGCCGCCGCGGAAGTCGACCTGGGACCGCAGCTCGCGTTTCGCGCGCCGCTCGACGAACTCGAGGAAGTGATCGCGACAGAGGTGCTCGCCGCTGTACCGGATCCACTCGACCGACGGGGTGCCGCAGCGGCCGCACATCACGCGTCGTCGAAAGGGCGGCGGGGTTTAAGACGTCACGCGCCGGGCGGCTGCGTCGGCGGCGTCGGCGGCGTCGGCGGCGCGGGCGCGGCGGGGGGGCTCACCGGCATCCCAGGGGGCGCCGTCCCCATGGACGGGAACGGGCGGAGGATCAGGTCGTACGCGACGGCCGCGAGGACGACGGCCCAAGGGGCCACGATCGCGCTCGCGAGGGCGCTGGCCACGAGCGACACGACCCAAAGCCCGGCCAGCCCCGCGGGAAAGGTGATGGCGCCCGTGACGACGGCGGAGATGATGCCCACCACGAAGAGCGCGCCGAACAGGGAGAGCCGATGGCCCTTCGTGAGCGCCCAGCTCCGCTTCAACCCGTCCACCGCCCCGGCGCCCTCGATCATGATCGCAGGCGCGTAGAGGCTCATCGCCACGTAGACGTAGATCGCGAGGATGCTGCCGAGGACGAGAGCACCGAAGAGACCGCAGACCAGCGCGATCCGGCGCCGGAGAACGTCCCCCCGCCGCCCGCGGCGGCGAGGACGACGACGAGGATGAGGACGAGCGGCACGATGATCAAGGCGAGGACGATCAGCGCCAGGAGGATGCCGGCCCCGAAGATGCTCAGGAACCGCTGGATGCCCCGGCGCAGAGCGTCCTGGACGGTCATCGATTCGCCGCGGAACCGGCGCACGGCGAACTCCGTCATGCCCCCTAAGACGATGCTCCTCAGGATCGCGGAGGCGACGATCGCTCCCACCGCGTAGAGCAGGAGGTTCAGCACGCTCGTGCCGGTCGGGATCGTGCCGGAGGGCGTGCCCGGGATGATCGCGCCGACCCCGAAGGTCCCGATCAGGGCGAGGGAAAGCGCGCCGCCGATCACCCCAGTGACCGCGGCAAGCACGAGGTATACGACGAAGTACGACGCGAGGTCCTTCGACCAGACTTCGAAGGTGCCCGAGAGGATGTCGCCCGCGCGGCTGCCCCGCATCGGGGGACCCCATGCGTACGGCGGATAGCCGCCCGGGTACGCCGGCGGGACGGGCATCGGGTAGGCCGGCGGCGCCGGATATCCCGGCGGGTACGCCGGAGGATATGAGGGCGGATACGAGGGCGGAAGGGCAGCGGTGCCCGTCGAAATCAGGCGAGTCCCGCAGTTCAGGCAGAAGGTGTTGGACGGCGCGTTCGAGGACCCGCACGTGGGGCAGAACGTCGGCGCGGACACGGCACTCCCCTCTCCCGCGGGCATCGGGGCACGGGGTAGTTGAGCCTTTTGGCGGAATCCCGCGCGCCCCTGGTTATGTCGCGTGAGAACCGCCGCGGTTCCTTTATTTGCGTCGGCCGGGATGGGGTCCCTCTTCCCGGAGGGAACGAGACGGACATCAATCAGCTCGGGCTCCTGCTCATGGGCGTCGTCCTCGGATGGTTCCTCCTCTTCGCCGTCCGGCGGTATCGGGTGCAGTGGGGCGCGTTCGCCGCGTTCATCGCGGTGATCTTCGGCGTCAGCATGCTCTCCTTCCTGTACGCCCGCGACCTGCTCGCGTACTACGGCATCGGGGTGTTCCTCGGATTCGTCTCGAACATGGTCGTCCGGGTCGCCGGCACGGCCGCAGGCGGCAAGCTCGGCGAAGGCCTCCTCGAGATCAGCGCGTTCGAGCGGAAGGAGTGAGGCATGCCGCGGGACGGCGTGGACGCGGCGAAATCGAGCTACGAGGCCGCGATCTTCGCGCGGGCGAACGTCGTCGGCGTGGCGGTCGGGAACAAGGTCATCGGGGGCCGCGACACGGAGGAGCGATGCGTCGTGGTGTTCGTCGAACGGAAGCGGCCGGAGGACCAGCTCCGGAGGCGGGACATCGTCCCGCGGGACCTCGGCGGCGTCCACACCGACGTCGTCGAGACGGGACGCTTCCATGCCTTGCGGCTCCTGGAGCCAAAGGCCGTGGACCGCACTCGGAAGATCCGACCCGCGCCGGGTGGCGTGAGCATCGGCCACGTCCTCATCACGGCCGGGACGCTCGGGGTGACGGCGCACCGCCGGGGCCGTCCGGTGATCCTGTCGAACAACCACGTCCTCGCCAACGCGAACGACGGGCGTCCGGGCGACCTGATCCTGCAACCCGGTCCTGCGGACGGCGGTCGCACGCAAGACGCGATCGGCCGGCTGACGGACTTCGTGCCCATTCAATTTAGAGAGCGTCGTCTCGGGGCGCTCGGTCGGCTCCTGGAGCGGGCGCTCGGCCCGGCCCTCGCCGCCGCGGGCCTCGGCCTCAAGCGGCTCCCGAGCGGGAGGACAAACCTGATCGACGCCGCGATCGCGGAGCCGATCTCGGCGGACGTCGTCGCATCGGAGATCCTCGGCATCGGCCGCGTCGCCGGCACGGTCGACGCGTCGATCGGCATGCGGGTCCGCAAGAGCGGCCGCACGACCGCGATCACGGCGGGGAAGGTCACCGCGCTTGATGCAGTCGTTGAAGTCGACTACGGCGGCAGGACGGCGATCTTCCGACAGCAAATGGTCAGCGACATCGTCTCGAAGGGCGGGGACAGCGGCTCTCTCGTCGTTGATGAACACGGCCACGCGATCGGGCTTCTATTCGCAGGAAGCCTCACGACGACGCTGATCAATTCGATTGGAGCCGTCGCCAGCCTCCTCGATCTAGAGTTCTGAATCGAACAAAGCCACGCGCGATATTCTTAAGCATCCGGCCCAGATTCAGGATTAGTGGCCGGGGTGCCATGGCAAGTAGGGATGCCGACTCGCTGCGAGAGCTGTCTTGCTGAAAGGATCGAATATCGCACGGATGGAACCGCCACGTGCTTCGTTTGCGGCCATGTGACGCCACCCGCTCCCAAAGAGAGCATGTCGGTCACGAACAAGGACCTCCCTCCTCATCTTCGCTTTAGGTCGAGGTACGCGGACCAGTCCGCGTCGGCGATTGTCGTCGACACATTGAAAGTCTTTGCAAAAGGGCTCCCGAGCCTTGTGGTTCCCTATGTTGCGTTTAGCGGGCTGATGTTTTCACTCGCTGTCCTCGCTCTTGAATCGTTCAGGTCTCTCGCCGAGGGTTCAAACGCGACGAACGCCTTGGCGCGCCTGTCAGACACACCCATTCCCTTGATCCTTTTCTTAGCTGCAGTCTTGGTCCTTTGGACCCTTCTGGCCGGGGCAACGACCCAATATGTCGTTCTCCGGCATCTAGGCTATCCCTCAACATTTCGAAAATCTTTCAAGAAGTGCGTGTCGCACGTCCGGCCTGTCCTTGGGGCATCCATGGCCTTCTATTCTCTGATCTTTCTATTTCCAGCGGCCGGTTATCTCATCGTCGTGCTGAGTCCGGCAGGATCAACAGGTACCGCGGCCGCGGGATTCCTCATACTCTTCGCTGGCCTTGCTTTGAGCCCCATATTAGCGACTAGGCTAATCTTCTTCCCCTGCCTCATCCTCCTGGAAGGGGAAAAGGCTTGGCCTAGCCTGAAGAAGAGTTGGAAGGCTACTCGTGAAAATCGACGCTCGATTTTTCGCGCATCCGAAGCGATCCTTCTCATGCAGGCAATCCTAGTCATCGCCGCCACGGCCGCAACGTGGGTACTCGCAGGCCGCCTGGCCGGTATCGCAGCGCTCGTACTCACTCTGGGTTTCGTCGGTTCGTGGATCGTGGTCTGTCCTTCGGTTGCCTACAGCTTTGCCCGGGGGGTCGCCACGATTCGCCCCCTCTACTCGTCGCCTCCGATACGAACTAAGGAGCCGAGCTAGTCCAAGGCCTCCCATCGTGTGCTTTTCCAAACAGCTTTGCATTGGCCATCCCAGTCCGCATATTCTCGCACCCCTTCCGAAAAGGCTTTTACGCATCCCCCGGATGACACGCCGGCGTTGGGGCGGCGTTGAAAGAAATCTGGGTCGAGAAGTATCGACCGAAGACGCTGAGCGAAGTCGTCGGACAGGACGATATCGTCGAGCGTCTTCAATCCTATGCCAAGGCGGCGAACCTGCCGCATCTCCTGTTCGCGGGCCCCGCGGGCACCGGCAAGACGACCTGCGCGATTGCCCTCGCGCGGGACATGTACGGCCCGGAGTGGAAGCAGAACTACTACGAGCTGAACAGCAGCGACGAACGCGGCATCGATGTGGTCCGGTCGAAAATCAAGGAGATCGCGCGCATCGCGCCGTTCGGCGGCACGTCGTTCAAGATCATCT
>WNGL01006134.1_pt1 | contig 18504 bp, 18 predicted proteins | sample 5400591 | NCBI WGS metagenome assembly WNGL01 (sample SAMN13153377, study PRJNA577476) | soil metagenome | isolation source: 80 cm soil or saprolite under Garry oak tree replicate 1 | place: USA:California | collected 2016-06-15 | reverse complement strand
ACCGGCAGCTATCGCCTTTAAACCGGCACTGCTGTTTGCAGCTTCAGTTGCCGCGTTGGCCGGTTGAGCCAGCGCGGGGACTGCGGCGATCAGCACTGCCGCTACAGACATTAGTAACAAAGTAATTTTCTTCATGCTTGTTTTCTCCTGCGAAAAACGAAGGCGAAGACCACGCCAGTCGGTTATAATTTCGCCCGCACCCGGTATCCACCGCCCCTCTTACAACGGCGCTCCAGCGATACAGACCATCTCAAACGATAATGTGACTGCGGTGTTCGCGTTCGCAACCTGCAATGCGCTTCAACGTGTGCGGCGCGATGCTCGCTTCGCTCAAAGCGCGTTTATGAAACAATCTAAGTTAAAACCGGCGCGACGATCTCCATACCGTCGTCGTCGGCATGAGCGTGGCTACCATGCGGAGGATGCGAAACCTCGCTCAGGTACAACTGCGAAAGCAGAATGAAAACGAAAGTTTGCACCACGCAGACAAATAAACTCAAAGGCATCAGCACAACCAGAACCAATAGATTTGGCACTGCAAACAGTGTCCAGGGCGGTGCTATGTGCGTGACGGTTTCCATCACCTTCTCATCCGCGAACATGTTTGCAAAGAGACGGATGCCCAACGTGAACGGCCTGATCAGATTGCTGATTAATTCGATCACGAAGATTAGCGGTGCGATCCACCAGATCGGTCCGGCGAAGTGCTTCAGATGTCCGAAGACTCCATTCTCTTTGATACCAATGTAGTTGTAGTAAAGAAATGAAGCCAGGCCGAGTGCGAATGTCACACTCGTCGCCGATGTCGGACTGACGAACAATGGGAAAAATCCCATCAGATTCGAGATCAGAATGAGTACCGCGAAGGTCATCACGACCGGGAAAAACTGCAAGCCATGGGGTCCGACGATCTCTTCCAGCAGGTCACGGACCGCAAGGACTCCCAATTCCAGAGTTTGCTGTCCAGATCCGGGTTCGTCTTCCGAAAGCTTTCCTTTCAAAATCCAAATCACTACCACACTGAGAATGCAGGCGATCACAAACATCACGGTGTACCACGGGATCGCATTCTCCGGTGTGTACGGGCCGAAAGCGGCTTCCGGCGTGGAACCAAACTTACCGAGAAACTTTTGCCAGAACGGATAGGTGTACTTCATTTCGAAGTCGTAAGCCGTCTGGCCAAAATATTGATTGACAAGTTTCACTAAGATCGGCGCCTGCTCCACTTGCTTGGCCGCTTTCTCAGCTTGCTCCTGAAAAAGAAGAAACATCAAAAAGATTCCTCTCGATGGATGACAGCGAAATAGAATTGCCTGCCCGCTTCGACGAACAATGCCGGCACAAACGCACACAATCCAGCGATAGTAGCCGGCAACGAAACCAGCCGCAGCTTATACGCGGCAAATGAAATCACGCCGATGACAAAATAACGAAGAATGTATCGCGATGCTTTGAACCGCGGTCTCTCTGCGGCGATGTCGATGTTGAAGACGGCGGCGACTGAAGTTCGCAGCCAGTGATAATTCAAGAGCGAGAGCACGCCTCCGAGCATCAGCCCGGTCATGACGCGCCACGGCGCCAGCAAGGCGGCAGCAGCAACTGCAATCGCCACGCTTGCGATCATTACTCGAAAGATACGGAACTCGATCGCGTCAGCCTCTCCCGCGAACCTTTCAGCGCTTCCACTGTCAGCAATCTGCGTCATAAATTAAGCGGATGATTTTACATGGGCAGGTTTGGCATGTCGAGTCAACCCTCAATTTCAGAGGCTTACCGCACGGTGGGGGCGGCAGAGCCGCGTTCGGAGTACAAAACTGGGACCGCACCGGGCTTATCGCAACTGCGTCTCTGAAAACATTTCCTTAATTGTACCCACGCTCGAAAGCATGGTCGCAGTTTCTACCGGCATGAAAACCACTTTGGCGTTGTTGCTCTTGGTCATGTCACGCAGACTCTCGATGTAGCGGATGGTAATCAAATACTGAGCGGGATTGCCGTGTTCCTGCATCGCCTGAGCAACCTGAGCAATCGCCTGCGCCTCAGCTTCGGCCTGTCGCAATCTTGCTTGCGCCAACCCCTCGGCCTGTAAAATGTTCGATTGCTTCTCACCTTCCGAACGAGTGACTGCGGCTTGCTTTTCGCCTTCAGCTCGTGTGATCGCCGCCTGGCGCTCACCTTCGGCCTGTAACACCAATGCTCGACGCGTGCGCTCTGCAGTCATCTGTTTCTCCATTGTGATCCGCACATCGTCGGGTGGATTAATGTTCTTCACGTCTACGCGCGTGACTTTCACTCCCCACTTGTCCGTCGCCTCGTCCAGAATGAGGCGCAGCTTCCCATTAATCTGATCGCGCTGCGACAGCGTGTGATCCAAATCCATATCGCCCATCACGGCGCGCATGCCGGTTATGGTTAACTGCACAATCCCGCCAACCAGGTCGTTCATCTCGTAAACAGCTTTGACGGGATCGGTCACTTGCCAGTACACGACTGAATCGACGTGAATGGTGACGTTGTCGCGGGTAATGACCGGCTGCGGCGGCAGGTCGAGATATTGTTCGCGCAAATCGATCGAAGTCATGCCCGGCCGCGTGTTCGTCCAGTAAACCCCGCGCGGTTTATCGAGAAACGGCGTCAGGATGTTCAGGCCGCTCGCCGCCACGCGGTTGAACCGGCCCAGCCGCTCAACCAGCATCACGGTCGCCTGCGGCACGATCTTAATGGTCTTGATCGCAATGATTAGCAGCACCAGGCCGATGAAGAAGAGGAAGAAGAGCAATAAGATTGTTCCTATCGCTGCGCCCTCGCCCTGCAAGAGAATCGAATTTGCAAATGTCATCGCTTTACCTCCGAGCAATCCGACTTCGTTGATTTTGGGGTGCCACTATATCGAAAGGCTCGTTGTTCGACAAACTTTAGGGAGCCCTGAATAAGTTAATTTCCTTAAAGCTCACTCTCCCTTTGGGAGAGGGTTAGGGTGAGGGGTTAATGACGCAACCCACCTTTAGCCCGCTCCTCCCGCATCCGCACGGCTAAGAAATAAGGAGATGAATTCTTACACTGCTCTGCTATGCCCTCACCCCGGGCCCTCTCCCAAAGGGAGAGGGAGCGGCGACAAACTGAAGTTTGTCGGACAGATCAGCCAGCCGCCAAGCGCCTCTTCGATCAACTTCGCGGCCGCTAACACAGTTCGCTCTTCATATGGCCGTCCGATAATCTGCACGCCGATTGGCAATCCGCTCAGAGTGCGTCCCGCCGGCACAACCACGCTCGGTAGTCCGAACACATTGAAGGCTTGAGAATAGCCGAACGAGCGAAAAATGCTAATGGATTGTCCGGCAACTTTCACGCGTTGCTTTCCATGTTCAAACGCGGGTGTCGAACCAACCGGCGCGAGAATCAGGGGTGTGGTCTTCATCCAGCGCAGAAGTTGTTCGCGCAAATGCTCGCGTTCGATGACCGCTTTTGCGCGCGTCTCAGCCACGTCAATTTTGTCTTTCAACTCGCTTGTCTCGACATGCATTTTGCGCAGTAACGCGGAGATTTGAGGGCTGGCTTCACGTCTGCGGCCGTGATAGAACTGAACGAGTTGTTGAAACGCTACATAAGAAAACAATTCGACCCACAAACGGGAGCCGTGGGTCACACCGGGCGGGCACTCCTCTTTGATCTTTAGACCAGCCTCCTCCAGAGTTCTGGCCGCAGCCTCAACCGCTCGTTTCGTCTCCTTTGTTACCGCTATTACGCCATCGAAAGTGTAGTAAGCCAGTTGTAATCCACGCAGATCTGCAACTTGATCGCTGGTCGCAGATGGAATTGAGTCGGCCATACAATCGAATAACAATTCAAGATCTTCGACCGTACGCGCCATTGGTCCAATACAGGCGCCTAACGAAAGGGCTCCGATTGCCTCCGGGGTGTGGCCGTCCATCGGCACGCGGCCAGTTGTCGGCTTCAATCCGGCAATCCCGCAAAAGTGCGCGGGCACGCGAATCGACCCGGAAAGATCGCTACCAACTCCTGCAGGCGAAATACAGGCAGCAATCGCGGCTGCTTCACCACCGCTCGAACCGCCCGGCGTCCGCTTCAGGTCGTGGGGATTGTTCGTGCGACCAAAAACCGGATTATCGGTTTCATATGGTATCGCCATCTCCGGAACGTTGGTCTTGCCGAGGATGATAGCTCCCGCTGCTTTCAATCGAGCAACCACTGAGGCGTCTCGCCCAGGAATGTTATGGGCGCGTAGCCGCGAGCCGCTCGTCGTGCGTAATCTTCTGGTGTCATACCGTGAGGGGGACACCATGAAGCGGACCCGTTGTCTCACCCTTTGATAACGCGATGTCGGCTGCGCGCGCGTGGTCGATTGCGCCATCGGCGAGCGTCACAACAGCATTCAGCGAAGGATTGAGTTTTTCGATACGTCGCAGGTGTGCATCAATGACTTCGACCGGCGAGACTTCGCGCGAACGGATTAACGCGGCGAGTTCAGTTGCTGACTTTGTCGTTAGTTCTTCCGACATCTTAGGATAGCGGACCCTTCCGTTACAGAACCGCGAGCGGTAGCGACCGGCCCTCTTCGGTTGAAGCAATCAGCACAAAGATAACGGGCCGGTCGCTACCGCTCGCGGTTCTGTAACGGAAAGTCCATTTTCAACTGTTGCTTGACACTCTTGGAAGCCCGCATTTAGACTCGGCTTCTTTCAAATCGTAACAGTTTGTCCGACAAACTTCAGTTTGTCGATACTTGCCGAAACAAGCGCCAAGACACAACAAACTGAAGTTTGTCGGACAATATCAGGAAAGGATCGGAATCATGGGAGCAAGAAAAAAGATTACAGTCGTTGGTGCGGGCAACGTGGGCGCCACGGCCGCGCATTGGCTCGCTTGGAAAGAGCTCGGCGACGTCGTGCTGGTCGATATCATCGAGGGCGTGCCCCAGGGCAAGGCGTTGGACTTAGCTGAAGCGGCACCAATCGAAGGCTACGACGTGCGCTTAACTGGCAGTAATGGCTATGACGAAACAGCGAATTCTGATGTCGTCATCATCACCGCGGGTCTGGCACGCAAGCCGGGCATGAGTCGCGATGAACTGCTGCGCACGAATGCCGATATCGTCGGCAAAGTTGTCGAGGAGTGCGTCAAACGCTCGCCGAATTCGATCCTCATCATTGTTTCAAATCCTCTAGACGCGATGTGTCAGGTGGCGCTTCGTCGTTCCGGATTTCCCAAGCATCGCGTCGTCGGCATGGCCGGCGTGCTCGATTCGGCGCGCATGCGTTGCTTCCTCGCCGAAGCGCTCGATGTTTCCGTGGAAAATGTTACGGCTTTCGTGCTCGGCGGACACGGCGACACGATGGTGCCGCTACCGCGCTATTCAACCTGCGCCGGAATTCCAGTAACCGAATTGTTGTCAAAGGAACAGATCGACGCGATCGTCAAACGAACGGCCGGCGGCGGCGCAGAGATTGTGAATCTCTTGAAGACTGGTTCCGCTTACTACGCTCCGTCAGCAGCGGCGGTAGAAATGACTGAATCGATCTTAAAAGACAAGAAAAAGATTCTGCCGTGCGCGGCTTATCTGGAAGGCGAGTATGGGGTCAATGGTCTTTACGTCGGCGTTCCGTGCAAACTCGGCGCGAAAGGACTTGAGCAAGTAATCGAGATTACCCTGACTGCTGAGGAGCGCATCGCCTTACAGAAGAGCGCCGCGGCAGTGCAGGAACTGGTGGACGTATTGGGCATTTAGCATGACCGACAGCATAGAGGAATTCGATGATGTCGAAAAGACACTTGGACCGTCGCTCAGACGCATGTGACTTGCAACCTGAGCGTTGACTTTCCCGGTTTCTCGCATTACGCTGCACGCCATTCTTTACCATTCTTTTTCGGGCTTTCGCGGTTCTGCTTAGCTCCTGAGTTATCGTCGCGAAGATTAAAAGCGCCGGAGATCAATTCAGGGATTCGGAATAGGGAACGGCAAAGGGCTGCGTTCACAGGCATGAAACGGAGTTGAATCGTTATCTGCGGAAGTAGTCAGTTAGACCACATGTTACGAATTGAAGGAGTTACGCTAATGACAAAAAACAAAGCCGTTAAGAACCGCGGTGCAAAGACCAGGTCAAAAAAGTTGCGCTTCTCCCAACAGTCCGGCACGCTCTCTGAGTGCGCCGAACTAAAAATCAAGGGTGCAGCCCTTTCGATATATGGTCAGGAGGGTGTGCCTTTCAAGGTAAATGCTAACCTTGTTGGCGAAGAGTGTAAGACACTCGTTCAATGCCAATGGGATGGCAGCCAATGGGTGTGCTGAGGTAGTGGCGCTTCGTCGAGTCCGTGCGCGGGCGTGAGCATCTTCGAAAGAAATGGTTCCATTGTCATCAAGATAAATCGCGACGATAGATGCCAACTAAGCATTCAAGTCACATCAACGAGCTGGAAACCGGTCGCCCGTCAATTATTGCCGACGTTTTTGATCAGGACGATACTCTTCGTGTTGGATCCCCGCGCGCAAGCAAGCTTCCGGCCATCGGGAGACCAAGCAAACGCGAAAATTCGCTCTTCACTGAAGTTGGTGAACTGGCGGCTCGCTCCGCCGCTAAGGGGTTGGATTCGGATGTTCGAAATTCCCCCGATGGTCTGTACGTAGGTTATCGCCTGGCCGTCAGCGGTCCAGCGCGGTCCATACCATTGATCGGCGACAGAAGCTGGAATATCGAACCCGCTCAGTGGTGCTCCGCCTTCTGCGGGGAGAATCGCCAGCCGCCACACTGATTCGGCGGTCCGCAGGAAACAAGCAATCATTCTGCCGTCTGGCGAGAATACTGGATGTCTTCCTGGCTGCTCCGTCAAGGCGACGGGTTGGCCACCCTCGACCGGTATTTTCCAGAGACGATCAACTCCGCCTGACTCCTCGCTGTGGTAGATCACCCATCGACCATCGGTTGAACAGTCCGGCCAATCCTCGTACCTGCCGCTGGTTAGCTGTTTGATGTTTCCACCATTCCGGTTCATGCGCCAGATGTGTGACTGTCCGGTGCCGTATGAAGCCAACACCACATCGCCAGATCCATACTGGCAAACGGCAGGTTCCACATTTGTATGTCTGTCAAAGGTGAGTTCTCTCGGGTTGCTTCCATCGGCATTCATCGTCCAAATTTCAGGCGTGCCGCTCTCAGGCGAAGAATAAATGATCTGTCCCTCAGCGGTCCAAGTCAAACCGCTCATGCCTTTGTTCTTGCTGGCAGGCATCTCCTGGGGCTGTTCATTGGGTGAACCTGTCACGAGCCAGACCTCTGAAGTAGTAATGCTACGGGTAGTAATCAGTGTGCTCGAATCGGCTGTCACGCTGATCCCGTTGTAATAACTCGCATCATTAGTTAGCGTGCGAGTTTCGCCTCCCGGGTAAGAGACTGACCAGACTTGCGGTGTTGATAGCGGTGGCCTTTTCACCTGGGCCTCCATGATCAGGCCGGTGCCGTCTCCAAGCCACGCTAACTGTCCAATCAGGAACCAGTGCATCGATCCAATCGGCGAAATTGATCCATCGGCAACGAGAACCGAAACGATGTTCATTTGAAAGGGATCACCAGTAGTCATTGAGGAACACGCGATTACTTTTCCATCCGGTGACCAGGCTGGACCGTCGTTGATTGTGACGAAGGTCCCAAACTCCGATTCCCCCTTCATTGTGGCCAACTCCCGTTCCGCCCCACTGTCGGCCGTGGCAATCATTAGCACTGTGCGGTCACCCTTCCGACGCACAAAGCTGAGTTGCGCCCCATCGGGTGAAGGAGAAACAGGCGTTATTACGTCATCGATTAGCTTTCGTGGTGCACCGCCGAGCACTGACACTTGATAAAGCGCAGGTTCCTTGTCTTCTTTGGCAAGGTAATAAACCGAATAGCCGTCCGGCGAAAACGTAAGGCCGCGATACTCGCTATTGCCGCTCACCAATGACGATTCGCTGGCACTGCCCGACTGGCGAATCCTGATGTTCTGTTTGCCAGCGTCCTCGACCACCATGGCGATGTATTTGCCGTCAGGGGAAATGGCCGCTTCCTTCACGTTGCTGGTAGTAATCAACTCGCTGAGCTGCGGCGGACCGGTGGCCGTCCGTGCTGCCTTTCTGGACGGACGCAGGAACCCGAACCAGAGGCCGATCGAAACAACAATCAGGAGACCTAAGGCAACCGCCGTCGTGAGGCCGATAGGATGATGCTTAATCTCGCTGAAGAAGTATTCGACGCCAGACGTTGGCCGTTCCTGCCTGACCTTGTTCGTGTCTATACGTTCCGTCTTTGCCTCACTAATTGCGTCATCGAGCGCTCTGTCACTAACGATCTCAGTCTGAAAAGAACGTCTGGTACCCCGATGCACTCTGGCCTCAAGTTCAAGATCTTCCTTAAAATCCCGCAGGTCAATCAGAAGATTGTTCACTGACTGGTAGCGCTCTTCCCGATCCTTGCGGAGGCATTTCGTGATGATTCGTTGTAAGTCAACCGGCACTTCTGAGTACCGGGTCGACAGCGGCACCTCTTCACGTAAAATTGCGGCGATCGTGTCACTCTTGCTGTCTGTGCCAAAAGGAAGTCGTCCGGCAATCATTTCGTACATGACAACACCGAGGCTCCAGACATCCGCACGCCCATCAACCTTCAACCCTCGCAATTGTTCCGGTGACATGTAGGCCACGGTTCCTATAATCGAGCCGGGATCGGTGTCAATGTTGAGCGCGGTAGATTGAGTGGACTCGTCGACTTCCTGATGTTGCGTCGGTACTAATTTGGCAAGCCCAAAATCCAGGACTTTCACGTAACCATCCTTGCGCCGCATAATATTCTCAGGCTTGATATCGCGGTGCACAACGCCAAACGCATGAGCCGCGGTCAGCGCGCCGGCGATCTGAGTGGCGACGTCGAGCATTTCTCGAATTCCAATTTGGTGTTCACTCAGATACCGGCGTAGAGTCATGCCGTCGATAAATTCAGTCACAATGTAATGAAGCGATTCGGCTTGACCGATCTCAAAAATCGTAACGATGTTGGGATGGTTAAGTGAGGAAGCAGCGCGAGCTTCCTGCTTGAATCGGTCGAGACGACCAGAGTCCAAAGTCAACTCAGGTAGCAGAACTTTGAGCGCCACGTTGCGGCCCAGCTTCGTGTCTTTGGCAAAGTAGACCTCCCCCATGGCGCCACGTCCCAGAAACGAGAGAATCTTGTAATGCGCTATCGTCTGACCAACGATCGCGCCGGTATCAGATTTCGGCTCTGATCCATCGTTTACCGAAGGAGGGGCGATTGCGGCTGAGGCCTCAGAGGGCGCAGACAGGAGCGCTTCGATTCCCTGACGCAGCAAGTCATCACCGGCGCAGGCACGATCAAGAAACGAAGCGCGCTTGGGCGGATCAACTTCGAGCGCTGATCGATAAAGCACTTCTATCTTCCGCTGAAGCTCGGGGGACGCTGCCATGGCGTGTATCAGCCGTTCGAAATGACCGCCGGGTCGCTACGACGTGAAACCAAGCGCAGCTTATCACCGGCCTTTGAAAATTTCTATGGCAAACGTCGAAACCAGAATGGATCGGGTCTGAGGGGCTATTTCTTCAGCCAACCCAGCAACCCATAAAGAACCGTCTCGCGATTCTCTTCGTAGATGGCCTTCGTCAATGGAATATTCATCGGACAGACCTTCACGCAGTTCTGTGCGTTGCCGCAGTTGGTGATGCCGTCGTCACCCATAATCGCTTCCAGACGCTCGTCGCGATTCATGGCTCCCGATGGGTGCATGTTGAAGAGGCGCACCTGGGCGATTGCTTGCGGACCGATGTAGTGATCTTCGTCGTATTGCGGGCAGGCTTCGAGACAACAGCCGCAGGTCATGCAGCGCGAGTAGGCGTAGCGCTCCATCACGTCTTCCTGATCCATGCGCGGGCCGGGGCCGAGATCGTGTGTGCCGTCGAGTTCGATCCAGGCGTGAACGCGCTTGAGGTGATCGAACATCTGCGAGCGATTAACCACGAGGTCGCGCACGTTGGGAAACTTGGACATCGGCTCGAGTTTGATCGGCTGATCGAGATTATCGACGAGCGCCGAACATGATTGCCGCACGCGTCCGTTGATGACCATTGTGCAGATGCCGCAGACCTGCTCGAGACAATTCATGTCCCAGGAGGGCGGTGTCGTTTGCTTGCCAGATTTGGTGACCGGGTTCTTGCGGATTTCCATTAGACAGGAAATGACATTGAGATTGGGACGGTGAGGTATCTCGAACTCTTCCCAATGCTGAGGAGCGTCCGGCGATGGGCGGCGTTTGATGTGAATTTCGACTGTCTTGCTCATAGTTAATTAGCCACAAAAAGCCACAAAAAGCGCAAAATGAATTTACGCGTGTCGACTACAATCCATTCGTACTCTTCTCATTTATGCCTTTTGTGCCTTTTCGTGGCTGCCTTCTTCTATGCCTTCGCCGTCTCTTTCTTCTCGTGCGAGTAATCACGCTTTCGCGGCTCGATCAGTGAAATGTCAACGGGCTCGTAAGTGAGCACCGGACCTTCTCCTGAATATTCGGCGATTGTTGTCTTTAACCAATTGGCATCGTCGCGATTTGGAAACTCAGGCTTGTAATGCGCGCCCCGCGATTCATTGCGATTTAATGCTCCGAGCGTAATCACCCGCGCTAACTCGAGCATGTTGTCCAAGTGTCGCGCATGCGGCAAAGCCATCGTGGCCCAAAGATTCGAATCATTGATCGAGATGCGCTGATAACGCTCCATCAGTTCGCGCAACTTATCATCAGTGTCTTTCAGACGATCGTTGTAACGAACCACGGTGACGTTGTCGGTCATGATCCGTCCCATCTCTTCGTGGAGCTTGTACTGGTTTTCGGTGCCGCTTTGTTTGATTAGCGCATCGTTGATTTCCTGCTGTCGCTTCGTCTCCTGCTCGTATATTTGCGAACTGTCGGCGCCGTTTCGCTGAACATTCGTAGCCCATTCAATCGCCGCCGGCGCTGCAATGAATCCGCCGTAGACACAACTCACGAGCGAGTTCGCGCCCAGACGGTTGGCGCCGTGAATCGAATAATCGCATTCGCCCGCAGCCAACAACCCGGAAATGTTGGTACGCTGATCGAAGTCGACCCAAAGCCCGCCCATTGAATAATGCACGCCGGGAAAGATGCGCATTGGCACGTGCCGCGGATCGTCGCCGACGAACATCTCGTAGATTTCCAAAATCGCTCCGAGTTTCTGGTCGAGCGTCTCAGCCGGAATATGCGTCAGATCGAGATAGACCTGATTTTCGCCGTTGACCCCAAAACCCTCGAGACACACTTGGAAGATTTCGCGCGTGGCGATGTCGCGGGGCACCAAATTGCCGTAAGCCGGATACTTCTCTTCAAGAAAATACAAACGCTCTTTTTCAGGGATCGACGAAGGCGATCGTTTGTCGCCTTTCGCCCGCGGCACCCATACGCGTCCACCTTCACCGCGCGCCGATTCGCTCATCAGACGCAATTTATCTTCGCCGGGAATCGAAGTTGGATGCACTTGAATGAACTCACCATTCGCGTACTTCGCCCCTTGTTGATAACAGGCCGAGACCGCGCTGCCAGTGCACACCATCGAGTTGGTCGACTTGCCAAAGATTAATCCTGGTCCGCCGGTCGCGATGATCACGGCATCGGCGGGAAACGCTTTCAACTCGAGAGATCGAAGGTTCATCGCTACCAGACCCCGGCAAACCTGGTGTTCGTCGAGCACCAGCGACATCATCTCCCAGGCCTCGTATTTTTGAACTCGACCCGCGACTTGATAACGCCGCACCTGTTCATCCAGCGCATACAAAAGCTGCTGGCCAGTCGAGGCGCCGGCAAATGCCGTGCGGTGATGCTTCGTGCCGCCGAAGCGGCGAAAGTCCAACAGTCCTTCCTGTGTGCGCGAAAACGGTACCCCCATGCGATCGAATAGATAAATGATCGCCGGCGCCATTTCGCACATTGTTTTCGCGGGAGGCTGGTTGGCGAGAAAGTCCCCGCCGTAAACGGTGTCGTCAAAATGTTCCCAGGTCGAATCGCCTTCGCCCTTAGTGTTGACCGCGCCGTTGATGCCCCCTTGTGCGCAGACCGAATGCGAGCGCTTGACGGGCACCACGGAAAAAAGATCAACGTCGTGTCCGGCTTCGGCGATCTTCATCGCCGCCGCCAATCCAGCGAGCCCGCCGCCAACTATTGCGATCTTGATTCCTTTGGCCATAATCCTTTCAAAATTGTCCGACAAACTTCAGTTTGTCGTTCGCTTCGCCAGGAGCGCACCAATGGGTAACGACAAACTAAAGTTTGTCGGACATCTTAGAGTATGCCTCCCAGTAAACCACCGGGTCGAATGAAAGCAACCGCTGCATTAATGCCGACGGCCAGCAACAGCAAACCAAACGCAATACACGCATAGCCGGTCAGTCGCTGCGCGCGGTCGCCGATTGTGATACCCCAATCTACCAGAAACAGCCAGACGCCATTTGCGAGATGCCAAACTGTAGAAGTAATGCCGATCATGTACACGATGAAGATCGGAATAATGTGGAACTCTCGCGACACGACCTCAAAGCTTTGCTCCGGATGGTGCGCGACGGATAGCGTGTTCAGGCCCGGTATCATGCCAAAACGAAAATTCAAAACATGAAACGTAATGAAGAAGAATAAAATGATTCCCGTTACGCGCTGAATCGTATAGAACCAATTTCGCGGATAAGGATAATTCAGATTGTTCGGCCGCGCCTCGACAGTAATCACCAAACCATACAGCGCGTGATAAATCAGCGGAATGAAAATGCCGCCGATCTCGATGAATAGAATGTAAGGAATCGACTGGAGGTCCTTCACTGCATTGTTGAAATCAGCCGGACCGGTGAGCGCTTTTGAGTTAGTATAGAAATGTTCAAGTAAAAAGACACCGAGCGGCATGATGCCAGACAACTGATGTAGTTTCCGCAGAATGAAAGTTCTGCTCAGACGAATCGCCAACAGTGCACTCCTTTGCGGAATAAACTTAGCAAGGTCTGCGAAGTTTGCGGGAACAACTCAGTAGTTGATTGCAATAACACAGAAAATTATAGGGCGAAGCCGCGAAAATGCAAAACGATGATGTTCGATAAGCTTTAGCTTGTCGCCGTTGTGGTCACAAAGCACGACAAGCTAAAGCTTATCGAACACTGTGCACCAAAAATGCAAAACGAGATCGATGATACATCTCCGTACCCTGAACCGGTTGTGATCGAGATCACAGATGTATTCGACCTGCACACAATTCCGCCGCGTGAAGTGAAAGCGGTCGTCGAAGAATATTTGCTGGAAGCACACGGAAAGGGCTTTCGCGTCGTCCGCATCATTCACGGTAAAGGCATCGGCGTGCAGCGCGACACGGTGCGGGCAATCCTCGCGCGCACTTCATTCGTTGAAGATTGGACCGACGCGCCGCCGGATGCGGGAGGACTAGGCGCGACGATCGTGAGATTTTCGAGCTGATCTTGAATATGCCAGTTCAGAGAAGATTAGCTTTCGGAGTGTGACAGTCTCGCGGCTTCGCCGCCCGATGTGCGGAAGGTCTCCGACCTTCCGATAGCAACTGAATTAATTTTGGGGCTACGCCCCATATTCAGCAAGAGGTCAACTACATTCATTTGAATCCAGTGCGCGCGGGACTGGTTGAGAGGGACATTGATTACCGCTGATCCAGTACGCGAATCTGTCCCATGGAGGATGAGCCGCTGATGGTCGATATTGATCGCATCGAATGGAGACGCGGGGCGTAGCCCCAGAAGTTTTGGTGGCCGTCTTTCGGAAGGTCGGAGACACTTCCGCACATCAGGCGGCGAGCCGCGAAGATTAATCAGCGGACGCAGCGCAACCAAATCTCGCCCAAGCGGCGCATTCATCTCCAGCACCTAATGTAGGAACCTCTGAACAAAGTTGGTGAAGAGTTTGCAGTGAGCCCTCGAAGCGCGGAGATAGCATAAAGCCTGGGGTGGAGCGGAGCGGATTGAGGCGAGCGTGTCTGTCCGCGACAGACCAGTCAGATACTCCTACGCCAGCGTTTCGGAATCAGCCCGAGATGGAAGCTAGGATGCTTTTAATCGAGCGTTAACGTGTTGACCCCGATGGCTTTGCTCTCGGCCTTTCCATTTCACTACTCGCCAGAAGAAAGGCGCCCACGCCTTTCGCATCGTTAGTGACGACCCTCTCACTCAAGTAGTACTGGTAGCTTCCATCGCGGTAAGGATTGCCACCCAAACCGCCGACGCTTACCGTGCCTTTGAGATTAACTTGTCCGCTAGGTTGCGTCTCAATAAATTGATTAATGATTCCTCGGAACCCTTTCTCCGCGACCTCGAGATAAGAAGCCGGCAAGTAACCTTGGCGCACGCCTTTTGCTAATGCATAAACGAACATGCACGACGCAGAAGCCTCGAAATAATTGCCGGCCGCGCTTCCTTTATCCAGGACCTCGTACCACAGACCTGTCTTCGCGTCCTGATATTTTGCAATCGCCGTCGCGGTGTCCCTTAATTTTGCGATCAGTAATTCTCGCTGCGGATGTTTCGCTGGAAAGTAATCCAGCACGTCGACCAAAGCCATTCCGTACCATCCGACTGCCCGGCCCCAAAAGTTAGGCGACTGTCCGGTTCGCGGATTGGCCCAACGCTGCTGTCTGGATTCGTCCCAGCCGTGATAGAGCAGGCCCGTATTTCGATCGCGCGCATGCAGGTCCATCAACGCAAACTGTTTCGCGATGTCGTCGAAATCTGCATCCTCATGCAGAGTCTGCGCATACTCCGCGTAGAACGGCTCGGCCATGTACAAGCCGTCAAGCCACATTTGATAGGGATAGATCTTCTTGTGCCAGAAGCCGCCGTCGGAGGTACGTGGCTGAGTTTTCAACTGATCGCGCAAGAGCTTGGCCGCCTTGAGGTACTTTTCTTTGGTCGTGACCTTATAGAGCAGCAACAGAACCCTGCCGTTGAGGATGTTGTCGAGATTGTATTCGTCAAGCCGGTACGTTTTAATCGTCCCATCATCGCTTACAAACTGATCGATACTGCGCTGGATGTACTTGAAATAATTTCCGTCGCCCGTGTCACGCCAAACGCGCTCCATGCCTTTCAGCACGACGGCCTGTTCGTAACTCCATCTCGCGGGTCTGCCGGACTCCGCTCCGGGATAGTCCTGCCAAAGCGTCATTACGGTCGAGGCCACCCTCTCAGACAAAGGTCTCGATTGTCCTCTTGCCGTAATCAAGAACGCAGTCAAAAGGACTGAGATGGAAATCAGTTTGCAAAGAAGTTTCATAGTCAGTCGGGCGGGGAGATCTTATAACGATGTTGCTGTGCTAAGAGTGAGACTAGGCCGTCAGGCTGATCGACGATCACCGCAAACAAGCCGGTGATATCGCGCCCCAAGACATTAATATCGAGGGCTTCTGGCTCCGTTACCGAAGCAAATTGGCCGCGGAAGAGAACCTTAGCTTGACCTTCCCGAGTTAGGCGAATTTGAGTCTCAATTAACACCGACTTAGTCTTTCCACCTAGGCCGCAGATTCCCGCCTCAGCAATTGGTGCAAGACCAAGTCCCCCGAGCGTCGCCGCACTGAAAACAGTTCGGTCGGTGCCCGTATCGACAAGAAACGGCGCCTTTAACCAAGACCCATCTCCTGTCCTGATCTCACCCCAAATCACTGGTCGCGACGCGCCATCATCAAACAGTGTCCACCGCCCATCAATTCGCATAGATGCGGGCTAGCTTCTCCTTGGGTATGTAGTGAATGAAGCGGCCGTCATCCTCAGGATAGGCCCTCTTCGTCTCTGCAAAGACTTCATCAGGAGTATCAGCAATGAATAGTCTCTGGCCGGCAATTCCAATGTACTTGCCTCGATTCTGCGCGAATATCTCCTTCGCATGTGCCTGAAACCACGCGAAATTGCGCTCGAACCGTTCGTCCTGAACTCGAGCCTTGTTTAGTTCGCCGGGATCAGTGACTTCTTCCATGACGATTGCGGATTGCCTTACCATTTCTTGATCAGCCTCCAAGTGATGGTGCCCCCGGCGCGATTCCAACGCGCGACCTTCCGCTTAGGAGGCGGACGCTCTATGCAACTGAGCTACGGGAGCACGTGCAGGTGAATGGTAAATGGTAAATGGTGAATGGTAAAGCGTCAGTGGTCAGTCGTCCGTGGATAGTTGAGATTGGCCGGTCAACGTATACTGACAACTGACTAGTGACTACTGTTTGTGATAGTCTGCGACGCCATCAAATGTGCTTCGGTCCGCGCACAGACATCATATGATTCTCGACCTGTTGGAAAATGGTAATCAGTCGCGTCTTGCGCTCGCCGTTTCGGGAGGCGGACCAAAACTCACTTACGATCAATTACGTGCGCAAGTAAATCGGTTGATCGACGAACTGCGTCAGGCTGGCTTGGGCCGTGACGATCGCATCGCAATGGCCTTACCAAACGGAATCGAAATGATCGTTTCGTTTTTGGCATCATCGACAGTTGGCACGGCTGCGCCCCTGAACCCGGCTTACACGCGCGACGAGTTCAGGTTTTACCTCGAAGACACTGGCGCGCGCGCACTGATTCTCCCGCGTCAAAATACCGAAGAAGCCAGGGCCGCAGCAGGAGATAACGTGCTGATTATCGAAACGGATCTCGACAGCGAGGGTCGCGTTAAGTTTTCCTCGGCTCACAATCCCGCCGCTGCCCGCACGGGTAATCACCCAAGTCCTGAGGATTTCGCTTTGATCCTGCACACCAGCGGAACCACGAGCCGGCCGAAGCGAGTGCCCCTGTCGCACGCGAATCTGATGACCTCAGCGCGCAATGTCGCTGACACTTACAAGCTCACGCCGGAAGACGTTTCGTTGTGCGTGATGCCGCTGTTTCATGTTCACGGCCTGGTGGCCTCGACGCTGGCGACATTTTTCACCGGAGGCACGGTGGTCGTGCCGCCAAAATTTAACCCGCTTTCATTCTGGCCGACCGTAAAGGAACACCGAGCCACCTGGTATTCCGCGGTGCCGACGATTCATCAGGTGCTGTTATCAAGAACCAAAGCAGGCGCCAGGCCGGCGGGCTCTGAATATCTACGCTTCATTCGTTCATGCAGTGCGGCCCTGGCGCCGCAGACAATGTTTGACATTGAAGAGCGATTTGGAGTCCCAATTCTGGAAGCTTACGGAATGACTGAGGCTGCGCATCAGATGGCTTCGAATCCTTTGCCGCCGGGCGTGCGCAAGCCCGGTTCGGTGGGCCGCGGGACATCAGTTGAGATTGCAATCCTGAACAAGCAAGGCGAGGAGTTGCCGCCGGGCGCCACCGGCGAGGTGTCGATCAAGGGTCCAAATGTCTTCGGTGGCTATGAAGGCAACAACGAAGCAAACGCTGAATCATTTTCGAATGGCTGGTTCCGCACCGGCGATCAAGGCTATCTGGACAACGAAGGTTATTTGACTCTCGTTGGACGCATCAAGGAATTAATTAATCGTGGCGGCGAAAAAATTTCACCGCGCGAGATCGACGAAGTGCTGAAGACGCATTCAGCGGTTGCCGAAGCCGTGTGTTTTGGAATTCCGGATCGGGTTTACGGCGAAGAGGTGGCCGCAGCCGTAGTCCTCAGGGATGCAGCAACCGAAAAAGAGTTGATCGCGCATTGCCATTCATCGCTCTCGGATTTTAAATGTCCGAAGAAGATTTACATCGTGGAAGCGATCCCGCGCACTGCTACCGGCAAGATTCAGCGCCGCAACGTGGCGGCTGCGATTGCGAAGACTCAATAGATCTAAATCGTCGGCGCACATTGAAATTCGATCTGCTGCTACATCGCTCGTCAGACCCCTCACGAAGCGAAGCTTCGCCAAAGACAGGATGTCAGTGTAGGCAGATTTGCCGAAGGGCTTGCTGAGCGAGGGATAACCGGAGCCGAGTGGTAAAACGAGGAAAAATTTCACACACCGCGCAAGCACTGGAGAACAAAAGTGAAGTTACGATCCATCGAAACCACGCCTAATCCAAACAGCATGAAATTGAATTTGGACGAGACGGTGGCCAAAGGGGTCGCGATTACGTATACACACGAAAATAGAGGAGATTGTCCAGCCTACATCGAAAAGATTCTTGCCATCCCAGGGGTCAGCAGTGTCTTTCGTCTCGCGGACTTTATGGCTATCCAGCGAAAGCCAACTGCTGGATGGGAGGATATCTTGTCCCAGGCCCGCGTCGTACTCGAATACGCCAGCTCGAACAACGCGAAGCCAGAATCCGCAGAAACGTCCGATAAGAAATGGCGCGAGGTAACGGTATCGGTGCAGTATTTTCGAGATCTTCCAATGTTAGTCAAAGTGTCCTCTGGTAGTGAAACAGCTCGCTTGCCGCTACCCGAGAGATTCGGTCAGGCTCTTGAGCGAGCGATGGGTGCATCGGAAAACATGCTGATGGAGCGAAAGTGGAAAGACGAAGG
>WNGL01012481.1_pt1 | contig 18506 bp, 15 predicted proteins | sample 5400591 | NCBI WGS metagenome assembly WNGL01 (sample SAMN13153377, study PRJNA577476) | soil metagenome | isolation source: 80 cm soil or saprolite under Garry oak tree replicate 1 | place: USA:California | collected 2016-06-15 | reverse complement strand
CAGTCGATCACGAAGGCCTGCTCGATGTCCTCCGTGCGGCCCGGATAGAACCGGCGGAAGGTCGCTAGCGCGTCCTCGGTGGAGGTCATTCCCTGGGCGGTGCCCACCAGCAGCCCTCGGCCGGTCTCGATCTCGTCCGCCATCCTCCACACGTGCTCGAGCCGCGCCTCGTTCAGGATGATGTTGGGGCTGACCTTGTCCCTCTCCCAGAACCGCGTGCGGGACTGGAACACGGGGCGCGAAGCCGTGTAGTAGGGGAACCCCTGGACGACTTCCCTCCTCACCTCGGGCCAGGCCGGGCTGATCGGGACCTCGCGCAGCTTGACGAGAGACATCGCGGAGACCAGCCAATCCCCCTCCAGCGTCTTCTCGTGCCCCGCCTCGCGATAACGGACCCGCACGCCGGTGTCGCCGTGCTCGATCCCCGTGACCGGGCAGCCCAGCCGGACGCGGTCGCCCAGACGCGCGGTGAAGGTGTCCGGCAGGGTCTGGTTCCCGCCCTCGATCCGGAAGACCTCCGGAGGGAAGAGGGGAACGCCCCGAAGCTTCAGCAGGGCGGCGTGCCAGACAACGTGCAGGGCCGAGGAGTGCGCGTCGCCGATGAAACGGATGGCGGCGGCGGAGGCGCCGTCCTTCTTCAGCAGGTCCGTGAGGGTGATCTGGTCGAGGTGGTTCAAGCCCGCGTCGAAGGGCCGGTACTCGTCGTGGAAGGCGTCGAGGTAGGGCGCGTGGTAGAGCGCGGGCAGCTTCCACCAGGGCTCGCGGGCCAGGAAATCGATCTCCCGCTGGTTGAAGCCGAACCCGGCGAGGACCTTCGGGTCGGCCAGCATCTCCTCGGTGAACAGGCGGCCGTCGATCACCCGCAGCATGTTCTCGCGCCGGTGATAGGGCCGCGCCTTGAGGTTGAACTCCTTCACGTAGCCCCAGAAGATCTCGTAGCCGGGCCGCGTGAAGTGCTCCGCCCCGCCGTCCACGTAGAGCCCGTCGGCCAGGGGGTCGCGGATGGTGCGCACGTGTCCCCCCGTGCGTCCCGCCGCCTCCAGGACCGTCACGTCGTGGCCGCGCTTCATCAGCTCGTAGGCGCAGGAGAGACCGCCGATCCCCCCGCCCGCGACGATGACCCGCTGCGTCCGCCCGGTTGGCGGCGCCGCCTGGGCTTCGGCGTCCTCGCGGCCGGCGGCGCCCCCGTCGCTCGCGAGACTCGCGCCCGCCAGGGCCCCCGCCAGCTTCAGGACCTCGCGCCGGCTGACTGTGGTTCGCGGCGGGGTCGCCCGGCTCGTGTGCTCGGGATGTGACGGTGAAGGCATGATGGGCGCCGCGGGTCGGACTCTATGCCGCGGCGCCGTCATGCGTCAAGCCGCTACTTGATCGACTTCAGGCCCGGGACCCTGACCAGGATGAATTCGTTGTCATCCGCCCGCCCCGGGTTGCGCCCCTTGTTGGGGAGGTTGTTGTCGCAGCCGAGGAGGAGCCGCTCGCCGTCGACCACGTGGATCGCTTCGATGGACTCGCAGACCACCGAGAAGGGGTCCCCCAGTCCGAGGTCACCCTCGTGAATCGGGGGGAGTGAGATCAGATCCGGGTCGGGGATCGCCGTCAGGTCCAGGGCGAGCTCCTTTTCCAGGAAGCCGTCGCTCCCCACCCTCCGCAGGTCGACCAGGTAGACGTTGCGGAACCTGGCGTTGAGGCCGAGCCCGCCGTCGCGTTCGATCAACACCATGCGGTTGTCGTCGAGGGCCCACATGTCCGCGACCATGTAGGCGATGTTCTCGGTCTTGTACTCCCAGACCTTCCCGGTGAGAGCCGTGGCGTCGACGCTGAACTCGTAGACGTACCGCCGGAGCTTGTTGGAGTCGGTGAGGACGGGCCCCTCCAGGGCCCCGTAGAGGTGCTTTCCGTTGGGGGTGATGGCCATGGCCTCGAAGCCGCGGCTGTTGGGGTGGGTGTTGGGCTGGCCGTCGAGGAATGGGTTGTTGGGCGACCGCACCCCGGGGATCTCGTAGGGCGCATGGAGCAGGTTGCCCGAGGCGGCGAAGTGCAGGATCCAGGGTCCGAACTCCTCTCCCATCCAGAAGTCGCCGTTGTGATCGCGCTGCAGCGACTCGGGGTCGATGTCGCCGCCGGTCAGCCACCGCTCCGCGGTGTCCTCCCGTACGATCGGAAATCCAACCAGGTGGTCCGGATCGCTGAACTGGATGAAGTCCCTCACCTCGATGGTGCCGCTTCCGCCGGTCGCGGTCTTGAAGTCGGGCTTGATGTAGTAAGCACGAATCAGGAAGTCCTTCGAATTGCCCTTTCCGCCGTAGCCGTTGTCCGGCATGGCCAGGTACTCGCCCGGCTCTCGCCCCTCCAGGACCGCCGAGAAGCCCTCGACGGGCTGCGAAGGGAGCGGGAAGGTGATCCCATTGGTGGTCCCGGCGAGTGCTTCGCCCGAGGCCGGACCCGGAGCGAGGGTGTACACGGGGAGGACGGCACGACCCTCCAGCGTGGGCCCGGGACTATCGGCCACCGCCGGCAACGCCAGGAACGAGAGGACCGCCCCCAAGCCGAGCTTGTTCGCGCTGACCAGGTTCATGCGTGTCATTGCTATACCTCCTTCGGGAAGAGTCGTCCCGCGCCTGCGCCAAGTCCTTAAGGAAACGCAAGGTTTCTCCAGAGTTTGCCAAAGGGTGGAGCCGATTGGAGCCAGCCGACGCCAGGCGTATAGTCGCGCCGGTCGTCGTCCGGTAGGGGTGAACGTGATGCGGATGAGGGAGGCGAGGATCGCAGCGCTGTTGTTCACGGCGTCCGCGACCGCGCCGATGGACGCAACTACGCCGATCGTTCCCGGGCCGGCCGATCAGCGGTCGGTGGCCGTGCGCCTCGACGGCAAGGGCATCCGCCTCGAGTTCGACGCGGCGCTCAGGAGCCGCGTGGTGGCCACGCTCGGGGGAGCCGAGACCGAGCTCGGCCCGTTCGCCGCCTCGGAGACCGTGACCGTGTCGGGCAGGGAGATCGTCGACTTCGCCCTCGCCGGCCAGCAGGACGAGCGCGTCCAGGACGCCCTGGGGAGCGGGCGTCGCTGGCTGCTCTCGGGGGTCGCGGGCCGACTGCGCAAGACGGTCTCGGTCACGATGTACGACGAGTTCCCGGGGCTGGCCGTCCTCCAGGTCCGCTACGTCAACGAGGGACAGGACGAGCTGCCCATCGGGGCGTGGACCAGCAATCGGCACCTCATCGTGGCCGCCGATGCCCGGGGAGGTCCGGCGTTCTGGTCCTACCAGGGTGGCACCTACGAGAGCCGTCCGGACTGGGTCCTTCCCCTCAAGGAGGGATTTGCCCAGGACAACTTCCAGGGGATGAACGCCAGCGACTACGGGGGTGGGACGCCGGTCGTGGACGTCTGGCGCCGCGACGTCGGCCTCGCCGTGGGCCACCTCGAGATGACGCCACGGCAGGTCTCGCTCCCGGTGGCCAGGCCGGCCCGCTCCCCGGCATCCGTGGCGGTGACCCATAGGGCCGAGTTCCGGCTCGGGCCCGGGCGGACGTACGAGACCCTGCGCACGTTCGTGGCGGTCCATCGCGGCGATCACTTCCAGACCCTCTCGCTGTACCGCCGGCTCATGATCCGGCAGGGCGTGGTCCTTCCCGTGGCGCCCCCGGCCGCCTTCGAGCCCATCTGGTGCGCCTGGGGCTACGGCCGGGATTTCACGCCCGAGCAGGTGACGCGGACGCTCCCCATAGCCAGGAAGCTGGGCTTCGCCTGGGCCACCCTCGACGACGGCTGGCAGGTGGCCGAGGGGAACTGGGTCCCGCAGCCGGGCAAGTTCCCTCGCGGCGACGCGGACATGAAGGCCCTGGTGGACCGCATCCACGAGGAGGGCTTCCGGGCCCAGCTCTGGTGGACGCCCCTGGCCGCCGATCCAGGCACGCCGCTCCTGAGGGACCATGGCGAACAGCTCCTGCTCGATCCCGCGGGGGGGACGCGGAAGATCAGCTGGTGGGATTCGTTCTATCTCTGCCCGGCCTTCGCCCCGGTCCGGGAAGACGCCCGCGCCTTCGTCCGGAAGGCGCTCGGGCAATGGGGCTTCGACGGGCTGAAGATCGACGGCCAGCACTTGAACGGCGCGCCGCCCTGTCACAACCCCGCGCACCGCCACCGCTCGCCGGAGGAATCCGTCGAGGGGATGCCCGGCTTCTTCCAGGCGGTGTTCCAGGCCGCCCTCGAAACGAAGCCGGAGGTGGTGGTGGAGATCTGCCCCTGCGGGACCGCCACCTCCTTCTTCACCCTGCCCTATCTCAACATGGCGGTGGCGGCCGACCCCACGAGCTCCTGGCAGGTGCGCCTCAAGGGCAAGACCTTGAAGGCCCTCCTGGGCGACCGCGTGGCCTACTTCGGAGACCACGTGGAGCTGAGCGACGGCGGAGGCGACTTCGCCTCCACCATCGGGGTGGGCGGCGTCATCGGCACCAACTTCGCCTGGCCCGGTGCGCCGGGCAAGAAGGACCCGAAGCTCCTGCTGACCCCGGAGCGCGAGAAGGCATGGGGATTCTGGGCGGGCATCTACCGGGAACTGCGTCTGCCCGAAGGTACGTACCTGGGCGGGCTCTACGACCTCGGGTTCGACCGGCCCGAGGCCCACGCGATCCAGAAGGGCGATCGCTTCTACTACGCATTCTACGCGGAGCGCTTCCAGGGCACGGTCGAGCTGCGCGGCCTCGCGCCGGTTGCCTACCGGGTCCGCGACTACGTGGCCGGCCGCGACCTCGGCCTCGTCCGCGGGCCTTCGCCCAGGATGTCCGTGGAGTTCCGGAAGCACCTGCTCATCGAGGCCCGGCCCGAGTGAGAAGGCGTTGACCCCGCGGCCTCGGGGTGCTACGGTCCCGCGGTTCGTTTCCTTGAATGGAGGGACTCCCGGATGAACCGCACACTGCGCCTGGCCCTCGCCCTGGGCGCGTCTCTCGTCGCGGTGGCCGCCGCCTCTCGCGCCGAGTCGGTGGACTACGGAACCGTGACGCTCATCCGCGAGGAGGGCTTCAACGGCTCCAAGGTGATGGAGACCCTGGCCCAGCTCACCGACGTGCTGGGCCCCCGGCTCACCGGCTCGCCCGCGGCGAAGAAGGCGAACGAATGGACGCGGGACCAGCTCGCCACCTGGGGCCTCGTGAACGCACACCTCGAGAGCTTCGGACCCTTCGGCCGCGGCTGGAGCCTGGAGCGCGCGTCCGTCCATGCGATCTTGCCCTTCACGGCCCCCCTCATCGCCCTGCCCAAGGCCTGGACGCCGGGGACCGAGGGCCCCGTGCGGGGCAAGGTGGTGAAGGCCAAGCTCGAGTCCGAGGCCGACCTGGAGAAGCACAAGGGCAAGCTGGCGGGGATGATCGTGCTTCTGTCCGACGGGCGCGAGCTCAAGGGGCCGGACAAACCGCTCTTCCGACGCTACAGCGAGCAGGAGCTCCACGACCTGGCCCTGTTCGAGCTGGCCGAGCGGCGGGGCGCGCGGGCGGCGCCCGCGGTCGACCGCGAGGCCGCGCGCAAGCGCTTCCGCTTCCAGAAGACCCTCCGGGAGTTCCTCCTGGAGGAAAAGGCCCTGGCCTCCGTCGAGCCGAGCGACCGCGACGCGGGGGTCCTGTGGGTGGCGGGCGGCGGCTCGCGTGAGAAGGGCGTGAACCCGGGAGTGCCCGCCCTCGTCATGGCGGCCGAGCACTACAACCGGCTGAGCCGCCTCCTCGACCGGAAGATGGACGTGGAGCTGGAGATCGACGTCAAGGCCCGCTTCCACGACGACGACGAGATGGCCTACAACACGATCGCGGAGATTCCGGGGACGGACAAGCAGCCCGAGGTCGTCATGCTGGGGGCGCACCTGGACTCCTGGCACGGCGGGACCGGGGCCACGGACAACGCCGCGGGCTCGGCGGTGGCCATGGAGGCCGTCCGCATCCTGAAGGCGCTGGACGTCAAGCCCAAGCGCACGATCCGCATCGCCCTCTGGACCGGAGAGGAGCAGGGGCTGCTCGGCTCGCGGGCCTACGTGAAGGAGCACCTCGCGTCGCGGCCCGATCCGACCGATCCCGAGGAGAAGGACCTGCCCGCCTACCTGCGGCGGGCTCCTTCGGGCCCGCTTGAGGTCAAGCCCGAGCACGCGAAGCTCTCCGCCTACTTCAACTTCGACAACGGCACGGGAAAGATCCGCGGCGTCTACACCCAGGGCAACGTGGCGGCGGGCCCCATCTTCGAGGCCTGGCTCAAGCCCTTCGCCGACCTGGGAGCGACCACCATCACCAACCGGAACACCGGCGGCACCGATCACCAGTCGTTCGACGGGGTGGGTCTCCCGGGCTTCCAGTTCATCCAGGACGAGGCCGACTACAGCACGCGCACGCATCACACGAACATGGACGTCTACGACCGGCTGCAGAAGGAGGACCTGATGCAGGCGTCCATCATCATGGCGTCCTTCGTGTACCATGCGGCGATGCGCGCCGAGCGCTTCCCCAGGAAGCCTCCGCCGCGTGAGCGAGCCCAGCCGGCCCCGCCCGAGCACTGAGCAGGTCGGCTTGAGCTAAGAGGCTGCAGTGCGCGTCCGAATGACCTCCCGGAACAGGACCCCTCACGTTGTCGCTCGTCGTCGCTCTGGGTGTCGTTGCCTGGTCGTGGATCGACTATAGCGCGTGTCCCGATCTCGAGAAGCATACCAGCACCTGGTCGGAGGACTCCGGCTCGAGGGCGAGCGGGAAGGCGCGCACGCCGACGATCGGCGTGAGGTCCCGCACAGCTCCCTGGCGCTCTTCGATTTCGAGAGGTGTCCTCGAACGGTTCGTGGCCGCCCTGTCCTCCGGGCCAGGCTGCTGCCGTCGGCTCCAGCACGCGTCGATCGCCACGGCACTGCCGGCGGCTGCGGGTCGAGTACTGGCTGTACCGCCTCGGCCCTGACCATCGTGGTGCTCTCGTCCCCCACCACATCGAGAAGGCCCACGCTGATTTTTCTTGACACACGGCCTGACGGCTGTATCATTCCCCCTGCCAGAAATCGGGCGACTCTTCGAACGGAAACGTTTCTTCGACAAGGGGTTGAGCTGAAGCGCCTTGCAGAGTTGACTTGGCGTCTCAGCGGCCCCTCGCCGAGGGAGAGCGCCCAACACGAAAACCAATCACCCGTTCCCCGAGTCCCTCCGGGGGAACGCGCGGACCAAGTCTCCGCAGTCTTGGCCGGTGTTCAGTTGGTTGGCGGGGTCGGTTCGCGAAACAAAGGCCGGTAGAGAAGTTCCAATGAACGGAGGGAAGAAATGCTATCCAGACGGCTCGTGCCTAGTTCGTGGAGGCTCGTCCTACGGCTGGTCATTGGCGTGGGCTTGGTCGTCGGCCCCGCGCTGATCGCCCAGGCCGACCCCGCCGCCGGCGACCTGTTGGCCACGGTCCATGTTCCCGTAGCACATTGCACCCCGGCACCCGCCTGTGGCTCGCTGGGCGTTGGCGGGACCTTCGACGGAACCAACTACATCTACATCAACTTCGACTTCGTCAACGTGGTCGGTACCCTACACATCATGACACCCCCGCCCGGCGATGGGACGGGGACGCTGGTAGCCAGCAAGGCTATCGTCGACGCTGTCAACAACCCCGTGGCGGTGAGCGCAATCGCCTGGGACCCGAGCCGGGGCAAGCTCTGGGGCGCCTACGCTGGCCACCTCTACCTGATCGACATCAGCGGCGCTGGTGACGCGGTGGCAACGCTCCAGTTCACCACCGGCGTGGGGGGAAACGGCCTGATAGACGGCTTGGCCTACGCGGCGGGGTCGAAGACGGCAGCGTCAGCGGTGTAGCGGTGGGCTCGAACCTGCTCGACGGCACGGGTACCCTCTACATCGGGCGTGATGGGGCTTCCGAGATCCGACGCATCAAAAAGGTCACTGGCGATTTCGTCTCGAACTTCGCCACGACGTCCGGTCGAGTGGAGGACCTGACCTGCGACCCGGTGACCTACGCGCCGAAAGAAGCCATCCTGGCCAAGGATTCCTACAACAACCTGTACGAGGCGTTCGAGGTCGAGCTGGGCACCTGCCCGCTGCCGCGGCCGCAGGTCATCTGCACACTGGGCTTCTGGAAGAACCATCCGGAGGAGTGGACGACTCTCGACCCCGCCGCCGTGCCCGCCTGGGGCGGTGGCCTCACGTACCTGCAGATCTTCGGCCTCCCGCCGAGCAACGGAGACGCTTCCATCATCCTGGCCCACGCCTATATCGCGGCCTTGCTGAACACGGGGGCGCCGGCCGCAGACCTGGCGGCCGCTCTGGCGCTGTTGACAGCGCATCCTGTCGGGAGCGGCGACCTCAAGGCTGGGAAGAACGCCATCCCGGCTCGTGCCGCAGCACTCCAGGTAGCGGCGTCGCTGCAAGCATTCAACGAGAGTGCTACCTGCCAACCTCCCAGATAAGCGCCCGAACGAACCTCGAGCCGCGTGGAGTCGTCGCTGACGGCTCCACGCGCATTCATTTACTTTAGATCTCTGCGTGCTCGCCTTGCCGTGCGAGAGAAAAGGGTCATGACCGCCTACCCCGTGAATAGGTCTCGGGACGCGCGCCGCCGATCGTCGCCGCCCCGCTTCTGCTCCTTGCGCGCGCCGGCGATCGTCAGGCGCAGCCCCGACTCGTGCACGTGATCGAGGTCGAACCGCCACCGGTCGCCACGCCACACCAGGTAGTATGGACGCGTTCTTCGAGTGGCTCGGGCCCAAGAAGAGCGCGGGGATTCGCATGGCTGTGATGGACATGTGGAAGCCCTTCCGGACCTCGACCCAGGCCCACGCTCCTCAGGCCAGCGTTCTGTTCGACAGGTTGTCTATAGGAGATTGCTTTCCTATCCGGCGCCGTCTGCCCGACGCGAGCGTTCCTCGTGATACCTGGCAACGGGCTGGAGAGCGCCCGTAGTTAGGCTCGGGACCGCGACGCCGGTGTCCGCCGCTCAGGGTTCGGCCAGCAGCCTTTCGATCGCCGCCCGCAGCGCCTCGTAGTCACGCCGCGCCCGAGGGTCGGGCCCGTCCTTGGCGAAGATCCCACCCGGATGGACGTTGCGTACGATCCCTCGCTTGTCGATCAGGAGCGACGAGGAGGTGAAGCTTGCATCCGGGACGCGGTCCAGCCAGAGCGCACGGAGGGCGCTCCAGTCGTCGTCCACCGCCACCGGGAACCGGAAGCCATAGGCCTCGACATGGCCTCGTACCTCCTCCACGGAGGTCGGGCGGGGTTTGGGCTTGGGCGTGAAAAACCCGACCACCACCAGCCCGGCGCGGCCGAGCTGGCGGTGCAGCTCGTTCAGGGAGGGCGCCGTGCCGCGGCAGTACGGACACTCGGCGGACATGAAGAACCGCACCAGGACCACCCGGCCCCGCAGACCAGCCAGGCTCAGCGGCCCGCCTTGGACCCATCGGTGAGGGCCCCACTCGGACGCCGGTTGGCCCAGAACGGCTTCGCCGCCCATCAGGCCGAGGACCGCGAGAAGCGTCCCAAGCACCACGCCAATCATTCTAGGACGGCCTAGCCCATGTTTGGGGTGTTCCCGACCGCATCAGGCGATAAGGGATTGAGCCAATTGAGGCGGACTCGGATTTTCAGCAAAACGTAGTGACAGGCGGCTGGGCTCGACCTGTCTGCGACTGAAACGCTTCAAACACTGCGCTCGGTGCGGATCGTAGAGTTTCAGCTCGGCAGAGACCGCACTTCTCGCTCCGTCACCCGTGGGACCGCTCGCGCGGCAGCCGTTCTCTCGGCTTTGGGTATCACCGCGCTTGACCCGCCGACCTTCGAGGTCCGCCCGGCCATGGCCATGTAGTGACAGACTGGAAAATCACCCGCCCGCCACTCAGTGACTTACGGGCGATTCACCAAACATGGGCTAGCTAGCGCCCTTCCCTCGTCCGGACCAGCAGCCTCTCCGCGTTCGCGCGGTAGACCTTGCGCAGGACGTCGTCCGGCAGCCCCATCCCGTAGCCGCGCCACCACTCCGCGTCCGGCGGCCAGAACCACTCGTCCTCCGTCTCCAGCTGCCGGGCGTGGGCGAGGTACATTCCGGCCTCCGGATCGTCGTCGGTGCCGAACAGGATCCGGTCCTGGTACTTGAGGAAGAAGCGCCGGGCGGTGAAGGGCTGGCGGGCCAGCTCCCACATGCGGGCCGCGAAGTCCACCTGCACGTTGGGGTGGCGATCCAGGAGCGCCCCCACCGCCCCCAGGTCGTTGGCCAGGTTGAAGGCGTGCACGGACACGAACCGCGTGAGGGGGTGCCGGCTCAGCACCCGCTCGAACTTCTCCAGCATGGCGGCGAAGCCGGGGGTGCCCTTCCCGTAGAGCGACCAGTTCTCGGAGCGCCGCAGCTCGTTCCGCTCGTCGGGGGGCTCGTAGAAGGCGGCGGGCTCGGCGATGTGCACGAACACCGGCACCCCCAGGCGTCCCGCTTCCTCCCACAGGGGATCGAAGCGCGGGTCGTCGACGGGGTAGGCGCGGTCGCCCTCCCGCACCAGGCCCAGGCCCTTGTCCGTCAGCTCGCCCAGCCCGGCCGCCCCCGCCTCCACGTCTTCGCGCAGGCCGCGGCGCAGCCGCTCCCCGTAGTCGGGCTCCTCGATCCCCTCGCGCGCGAAGCCGGCCAGCAGGAGGAACCGCCCCGGGTGGGCCCCCGCGTACCGGGCGGTGAGGGCCCGGAGCTCCTCCCCGGTGGCGCCGCTGAGGATGAGGGAGGTCCGGATGCCCACCTGGTCCATCAGGCGGACCCAGGAGGAGATGGCCTCCGCGTTCTTGGCGTAGGCGTGGCTGTGGGCGTCGAGGACGGGGTGTCGGAAGCGCTCCACCCGCGTGACCGGCACCACCAGTGTGGACCTCATGCGCGCGGGGTTGAACTTCTCCTCGCGAGGGAGGTCGGTGGGGCCCTCCGCGGGAGGGATCTGGCAGGCCTCGAGGGGACGCGGGGTGACGAGCGCGCCCGCCAGGGCCAGGAAGGCCGGGACCGCGAGCCGCGCGTGCAGTCGTCGTCTCATCTCGGTTTCTCCAGCTTGAGCTGCTCCCGGCGGTACGCCGCCAGGGCGTCGCATTCTCCGTCGAACTTGCCGAGAAACTCCAGGTCCCCCTGAAACGTCGTGGCGTCCACGCGCCGGTCGTAGAGGGCGACCCGCACTCCGTGGACGTCCCGTAGGCGATAGAGATAGTACGTGTCGTTCCTGCCCTTGAGCTTCTTGAGGACCGACTTCCCGACGCATCCGGGATCGAACTTCACCAGGGGGATGACCGGCTCCACCGGGCCCGGGCGATACGGAGCGAGCCCGTGCTTGGTGGGCGGCCGGTCGGGGCTGGGAGCGGTGTCCGGCAGGAGGACGCCCAGCGCCTCGCGGACCGAGGCCTCCGGCCCCTTGACGCTCGTGGAGGCGGGGAAGCAGGGCTTCCCTTCGGCCACGGTCTTGCGACAAGGATCCTCGCGCTCCTTCTCGAGCCTCTCCACCACCTCCTCGATCGAATCCCGGATCGGACGCGGCGGCAGCGTGGTCGGGGGGGGATCCTCCGCGGCGACGGCACGGTCCAGGATCGGGGCGGGCGGGGTCGAGCACAGCACGAGCACGACCCAGGCCGGTCGGGGTCGCCTGAGCAGGTGCATGCGGTGTTTGCTCCCGCCGGGACGCTTGCGGTCTGGAGCTCTACTCGAGGGGCGGCTCGGTGCGGTCCTCCGGCTCCGGGACCAGGTGAGGATCCCGCATGAGGATGCGGGCGCAGGTGTTCCAGCGGAGGAGCGCGTCGTCGTTCCCCGCGGGACGGAGGGCTTCCGCCTTCTCGTACCAGCCCAGGGCCTCGCGGAACGCCCCGTAGGCGACGTAGCCGGAGCCGGGCCCCCTGTGCTTGAGCTGGGCCTTGGCCCGCCGCTCGCAGATGATGCCGGCGTAGTAGGCCCTCGAGTATCCGTCGCGCAGGCGGGGCAGCACCTCCCGGGCCTGGACGACCGCGTCCTGTATCTCCTCGTCGAACTGGTCAGTCAGGGCCAGGAGAAGGCAGACGAGAGCCGACTCGTTCTCGGGGTCGATCCGCAGGACGTCGAGGCAGATGCTCTGGGCCTCCACGGGCTCGTTGAGGAGCCGGTAGTGCTGGGCCTTCTCCAGGGCCCGGGGGATCGCCTCCTTGGACAGCGGCTTGAGCTCGAACATGGGTCCCCCCGCGTTAGCCCGGGATGCTCCACAAAGTATGCGCGGCCAGGGCGGTTCCCGCCAGGGCCGCGCCGTAACAGAGGACGGCGATGAGGACCGTCAGGTGCTTGAGCTGGAGGCCGTCGTAGAGCGTGTACCGGAAGCGGTGGGCCCCGTGGAAGAGGGGGAGGGAGATGAGGGCGAGGAGGTAGAGCCGCGTCACGGGGTGCCTCAGCAGGGTGAGCAGGGCCTCGTGGGAGGGGGGCTCGAGCCAACCCAGGGGGAAGGCCAACCCGGTGAGGAGGAGGTGGGCCGGGAAGAGCAGGGCGGCCACGGTGCCCCCCGCGCTGAAGAGCAGCCAGAGGAACGGCGTCAGGCGTTCGAGCACGCTAGCCTCGCAGCAGGAAGAAAGCCACCGCTCCCGAGAGCACGAGCCAGGCCCCGTAATTGAGTCCCGCCACGATCGCGTCCGGGACCCGCTTGCCCTTGAGGCGCACCACCATGGCCTTGGGCGCCAGGTTGAACCAGGTGATGGAGTGGAACAGCACGAAGGCGAAGGCGACCACGTTCAGGGACAGCAGGAGGGGCGTGCCCAGGCGGGCCAGGAACCGCTGGTAGGCCTCCGGCCCCGCCGCCACCGCCCGCACCAGCCCCAGGGTCAGCACCGCGAAGAAGGCCACCGCCACGCTGGTCAGCTCCCGCAGGACGAAGACCGTGTAGGAGCCCTTCTTGAGCCACCACCACACGGAGACCCGGCGCCGGTACCAGCGGGGGTGGTACGGCGTGTAGCGGGCGTCGGCGCTCATTTCGAGGACCAGGGGAGAAGGGCCTTGAACCAGTGCGCCGCCGCCGCCAGCTTGTACTGCTGGATCGCCCCCGCCGGGTCCACGTTCTTGGGGCACACCTTGGAGCACTCCCCCACGAACGTGCACTGCCAGAGGCCGTCGTGCCCGGAGAGGATCTCCAGGCGCTCCGCCGCCCCCTGGTCCCGGGAGTCGTGGTTGTAGCGCTGGGCCAAGGCGATGGCGGCGGGGCCGATGAAGCCAGGCTCCAGGCCGTAGATGGGACAGGCGGAGTAGCAGAGCATGCAATTGATGCACATGCTCCAGGGCTTGTAGGCGTCGAGCTCGTCGGGGGTCTGCCGGTACTCGCCCTCCGCGACCTCTTTCTCGTGGCGGCGCACGAGCCAGGGCTTCACCTTCTTGAGCTTGTGGAGGAAGTCGGTCAGGTCCACCACCAGGTCCCGCACCACCGCGAAGTAGTCGAGAGGCTCCACGCGGATGGGGCCGGGAAGGTGGCTGGACAGGAAGGCGGCGCAGGTGAGCTTGGGCTCGCCGTTCACCTTCATCCCGCAGCTCCCGCAGACCCCCATCCGGCAGGACCAGCGGAAGGAGAGAGAGCCGTCCAGCCGGTCCTTGATGTGGTTGAGGGCGTCCAGGACCACCCAGTCCTTGCGGAAGGGGACCTCGTACTCCTGGAAGACGGGCTCGCCCTCCTGCTCCGGCCGGTAGCGCGTGACGGAGAGGGTGACGGTCTCGGGCATGGCCCTACCTTCCGTAGACGCGCTGCCCGGGCGGCCAGCGCGTGATGGTGACCGGCAGGTACTCGATCCGGGGCACGCCCTCCGGGCCCCGGTAGGCGAGGGAATGGCGCAGGAATCGCTCGTCGTCGCGCTGCGGATGGTCGGTGCGCTGGTGGGAGCCGCGGGACTCCCGGCGCTCGCGGGCGGAGTGCACGATCGCCTCCGCCAGGTCCAGCATGTAGGACAGCTCGAGGGCGGAGGTCAGCTCCGTGTTGAAGGTGTAGCTGTGATCGTCCAGGGCCACCGCCTGGAACCGCTCCTGCAGCGTGCGCAGCTCCCCGGCCGCCTTCTCCAGGGCGGGGGCCGAGCGGTAGATGCCCGCGCTCTCCTCCATCGTCCGCTGCATCTCGGACCGGAGAGTGGCCACCCGCTCCTTGCCGCCTGCTTTCCGCTGAAGCCGCTCCTCCAGGCGCCGCTCCTCGTCGTGCGCCTGGGCGAGGACGGCGGGAGCGGCCTCTTTCTGATCGGCGGCGAAGGCGGCGGCGGAGGCGCCCGCCCGCGCCCCGAAGACCAGCAGCTCGGGAAGCGAGTTCGAGCCCAGGCGGTTGGCCCCGTTGATGCTGACGCAGGCGACCTCGCCCGCCGCGTAGAGGCCAGGGAGCGGGGTGGCCCCGTGGATGTCGGTGGAGACGCCCCCCATCATGTAGTGGACCACCGGGCGCACGGGGATCATCTCCTTGACGGGATCGATGTTCTCATACTTGAGGCACAGCTCCCGCACGAAGGGGAGCTTCTTGTCGATGAGCTTCTCCCCCAGGTGGCGGATGTCCAGGTGGACGTAGTCGCCGTAGGGCCCCTTGAGGGTGCGTCCCTTCTGCTGCTCCTTCACGAAGGCCTGGGATAGCCGGTCGCGGGGTCCCAGCTCCATGGAGCGCAGCACGGGGGTGGGCGTGGGCTTGCCCAGGTCGTAATCCTGCAAATAGCGGTATCCGTCCTTGTTGAGGAGCCAGCCTCCTTCGGAGCGCGTGGCCTCGGTGATCAGGATCCCCGTGAAGGGGAGCCCCGTGGGATGGTACTGGACGAACTCCATGTCCTTGAGGGGCGCCCCCGCCCGGTACGCGAGGGCCATGCCGTCGCCGTTCTTGATGGCCGCGTTGGTGGTGAAGGGGAAGACCTTGCCGCAGCCGCCCGTGCAGAGGATGACGGCCTTGGCGGTGACGGCCAGGACCTTCCCCGAGGCCAGCTCGATGGCCACCACCCCCTGGCAGCGCCCCTCGTCCACCAGCAGCCGCGTGACGAAGCACTCGTCGTAGCGCTGGATGACGTCGTACTTGAGGGTGGTCTGGAATAGGGTGTGGAGCATGTGGAAGCCGGTCTTGTCCGCGGCGAACCACGTGCGCTGGGCCTTCATGCCCCCGAAGGGGCGCACCGCCACCGAGCCGTCCGGCTCCCGGCTCCAGGGACAGCCCCAGTGCTCGAGGCGCAGCATCTCCCCGGGCGCCTCCCGGACGAAGGCCTCCACCGCGTCCTGGTCCGTGAGCCAGTCTCCCCCGGAGATCGTGTCGTAGGCGTGCTCGTCCAGGCTGTCTCCCGCCTTGATCACGGCGGCCGCCCCCCCCTCCGCCGACACCGTGTGGCTGCGCATGGGGTAGACCTTGGAGATCACGGCCACGCGGAGGCGCGGCTGGGTCTCCGCCACCGCGATGGCGGCGCGCAGGCCGGCCCCCCCGCCGCCCACCACCAGCACGTCGCTGGAGAAGATCTCCATTAGCGCCCTCGGGGAGCTGCTTTTCCTGGGGCGCACACTACGACGCGGGCCCCACCGGCGTCAAATTTCCAGACCGGGAGTCCTAGATCACCCGCTGCCCGGGCCGCCGACCCGCCCTGACCGCCAAGAAGCAGGAAAAACCAGGAAATCCTCAGGGTCTTTCGGATCCTGGTTGCCCATCTTTACTAGAGGCCCTCCGGGGGCGGCTTGGTGAAAGAGGCAGTCATGCGTGAGATCGAGACACAAAGAGTCGGAGTCGTGATGGTCATATTGCTGGTCCTGGCGCAAGGCGCGTGCGGTGGCGGGGGCGTCACCACCCCCTCGAGCCTCGTGATTTCCCCGGCGGCTCCCCAGGGCCTGACCGGCACCTGGAGGGGCTACGCTGCGAACTTGAGCCTGGTCTGGCAACTGAAGCAGGATGGAGAGACCATCACCGGCTCCAGCGCGATCGTTGGGAACGGCGGCTGGTCCGGCACCGGGGGCCGTGTGGACGGGACGATCGCCGGCTCCATGTTCGAGTTCAATGAGACTCATGCCGTCGGTACTCTGTCGGTCGCCGGCTGCTCGGCTCAGGTCCAGGGCACCCTTCAGATCAGCACCATCACGATCCCCGACATGCCCCGATCGCCCGAGATCCCGCGCGTGCCCTATCCCGGACACCAACCAGTGGTCAGCCTGCCACCGGCTACGAGGACGGAGATGTCCGGATCCGTCTCGGGCCACGCTTGCGGCGGCGATTTCGAAACCAGGATCGCCCTCTACAAGGACTGAGCCCGCGACGGCACGGTGCTCACCCTGGCTGGCGTCGTCCGCGGCAAGAGTGCGATCGGGGGGCTCGCGCGCCCACAGGATGAAGGCCTTTCCGCAGCCGGACGATAGTGCCCCCGTGCCGCGGGAATTCGAACGACACGCCGTCGGTGAGTTGCCGCATCAAGAAGACCCCGCGGCCGCAGCCCCTCGTGAGGTTCTCGGGTGCGCAGGGATCCGGAACGCGCGCGGGGTCGAAGCCCGGTCCCTCGTCGCACACGCGGACCACGAGGGCTCCCTCCTCTCCCATCCCCAGCTCCATCTGCACGCGGCGGCCGGGGTCGAGACCGCAGCCGTGGCGGATCGCGTTGATGAGGGACTCCCGGGCCGCGATCCCCAGGTCCGCCGCCTTGTCGGGGGCGAGGCCGTGCGCCGCCGCATAGCTCACCACCAGCTCCTCCAGGAGATCGAGGTACTCCACGCGGCTCGCGACGTCGATCCGCAGATCGGCGGGATGGGCCGGCCGGCGAGGGCCTGGCGGCGGGGTCGACGCAGTGGGCAAAAAAGCGAGCCTCCACCCAAAAAGGACGAGGTGAGTCCGGCCCAGGTTCGTCCCGGGAGAGGCGACCTGTGACCGGGATCACAGTCCGCACGAAGGCAGGGTTGCGATTCGAGGAAGAGGGAAGTAAGTTGGCTCTCTGTCGCGCGATGTCCTCGAACCCCTCCCTCTCGGCGCCCCGCTCCCCGTTTCCCCCCGGTACACGTTTCGGTCCTTTCGAGGTGCTCGGCCCGCTGGGCGTCGGCGGCATGAGCGAGGTCTACCAGGCCCGCGACGCGCGGCTCGGACGCGACGTCGCGATCAAGGTGCTGCCCCCCGGGCTGACCGACAGCCCCGAGTACCTGGCCCGCTTCGAGCGGGAGGCGCGCGTGGTGGCGTCCCTGAACCACCCCAACATCGCGGCCCTCTACGCGGTCGACGATCGCGACGGGGTGCCCTACCTCGTCCTCGAGCTGGTGCCGGGGCAGACCTTGGCCGAGCTGCTGGAGGCGGGCCCCTTGCCCCTCGTCCGGGCCCTCGACCTCTGCCGCCAGATCGCGGACGCCGTCGAAGCCGCCCACGCGCGGGGCGTCGTGCACCGGGACCTCAAGCCCTCGAACGTGAAGGTCACCCCCTCGGGGATGGTCAAGGTGCTCGACTTCGGGGGGGCGTCGTGCACCGGGACCTCAAGCCCTCGAACGTGAAGGTCACCCCCTCGGGGATGGTCAAGGTGCTCGACTTCGGGCTCGCGAAGAGCCCCAGCGCCGAGTGGGCGGTGGCGGACATCTCGCGGGGCTCCACCGCCACCTTCGCGCTCGAGCGGCACGATCCGGCGCAGAGCGGCGCCGGGCTGGTGGGCACCCTCTATTACATGAGCCCCGAGGCGGTGCGGGGAGGGACCGCCCACCGCCAGGGCGACGTGTGGTCGTTCGGCTGCGTCCTCTACGAGGCGCTCGCGGGTCGCAAGGCCTTCGAGGGGCCCACGAGCTCCGACACCATCGCCGCCATCCTGGAGCGCGATCCCGACTGGCAGGCTCTGCCCCGGGCCACGCCCCTCCGCATCCGCGATCTCCTCCGGCGCTGCCTGCGCAAGGACCGGCACCAGCGGCTCCACGACATCGCGGACGCCCGGATCGAGATCGAGGAAGCGCTCTCGGAGCTCACGGCGGGCGGGGAGGGCTGGGCGCGTTGGGGGCGGCTGGCTCGGGGCGTCGCCCAGCGTCCCCTGGCCAAGGGCGGCCTCGGCCTGGGGGCCGCGGTCGCCGTGGCCACGATCACGGCCCTGATCACCCGCCCCAGCGAGCGGCCCCCTTCCCGGCTCCATATCAACCTTCCCGCCACCGCGCCCCTGGCCGTCGACCGGCAGCCGGCGGTCGCCGTCTCCCCCGACGGGGCCTCCGTCGTCTACGTCGCCCGGCGCGGAAGCCGGACCCAGCTTCATCTGCGGCGGACGGACCAGTTCGACGCCACGCCCCTGGCCGGCACGGAAGGAGGAGACAGCCCGATCTTCTCCCCCGACGGGGCATGGATCGCCTTCGCCGCCGAGGGCAAGCTGAAGAAGATCGCGGTCGCGGGGGGGGAGGCGACGACCATCTGCGACGCCCCGGCCCCCCATGGCCTCGCCTGGGGAGCCGGGGACTTCATCTATTTCGCCCCTTCCGGGGTGAGCGGCATCCACCGCGTGTCCGCGGGGGGCGGCCGGCCGGAGGCTCTCACCACTCCCGACTCCCGCCACGGCGAAGCGGCCCACCGTTGGCCGGAGGTCCTGCCGGGAGGGCGGGCGATCCTCTACAC
>WNGL01003643.1_pt1 | contig 18506 bp, 19 predicted proteins | sample 5400591 | NCBI WGS metagenome assembly WNGL01 (sample SAMN13153377, study PRJNA577476) | soil metagenome | isolation source: 80 cm soil or saprolite under Garry oak tree replicate 1 | place: USA:California | collected 2016-06-15 | reverse complement strand
CCGCGGATGCATACCTGGGAACAACAGACCCACGTACTCCCCTCGCCTCGCCCCTCTACTCAGATCTACACGGACTCCCGCCGATGCTCTTGCAGGTTGGCACAGAGGACATTCTCCTGGACGACGCCAGGCGCTTTGCAGTACGCGCGCGTGAGGCAGGCGTCTCCGTCGAGTTGCAGGTATGGTCGAACATGATACACGTCTGGCAAGCGTTCGGGCGGCGGCTGCCCGAAGCGCGGCAAGCAAGAGAACATATTCAACGTTTTATCCGTTCTCACGCCCACGCTCAATCCACTCTACTCCCAACCAACTGTAGGGGCCGATTTATCGTGCCCACCGCCGATTTATCGGCCCCCACACACCCTTCCTTCCACTCCCACGCCGGCAACCATCCCATACGCCCGCATGAGTCGTTATATTAATAGACAAAGAGAAATTATATTGGCAAATTGTTGCTAAAGGACAATGCTCATGAAACGCCTTATTCTTGCTACCATCTTATTATTCCTGGCAGTCGAGCTTGCGCTGGCGGCTCCCGTGCTCGCTTTTACCCCCTTTGGGACACGGCTTCTGCAAGATCTCGTACCGCCTCCTACCCCATCTCCCACCCCTATTCTCACGGTCAGAGGGACACCACCAGCGATGAGTGCCCAGGCTGCCTACTTACTTGACGCCGACACCGGTCATGTCTTGGTTGATGTTCAGGGAGATCACCGCTTGCCTATGGCTAGTACCACCAAAATCATGACCGCCCTCATCGCCATTCAAACCGCTGACCTCAGTCAAATTGTAACGATCCGGCAAGACGCCATCAACGAGGTCCAGGCGCATAATGGCAGCAGCGCCAACCTGGTTGTTGGTGACCAGATCCGCTTGAAGGACCTGCTCTATGGGCTTATGCTGCCTTCGGGCGACGATGCTGCTATTACTATTGCTGATGCTGTCGGGGGAACGACGAGCAAGTTTGTCCAGGCGATGAACCAGTTCGCGCGTCGACTCCATCTCACCCAGACCCACTACATCAACCCTGATGGACTCACATACCTGACGCCTCAAGGTAAGCCCGATCCTAACCAGTACACAACCGCCGCTGACTTAGCGCACCTGGCGCGCACTGCCATGGCCAATCCGTTCTTTGCGCAACTCGTTGAACTGCAACACTATATCCTTCCAGCCAGCGCAGTTCATCATGCCTATACCTGGAACTCCATCAATACCTTGCTCAGCACCTATCCGGGAGCAACTGGCATCAAGACCGGCTTTACCGTTGAGGCAGGCTACTGCCTGGTGTTTGCAGCCACCAACGGGGGACATCATCTCATTGGGGCGCTGATGCATGAGCCGGATGCAAACCAGCGCTTTGCTGATGCAAGCACATTACTTGATTGGGGATTTGCCCTTCCCCTCGAACCGCCCTCCTCGTAGTCCGCGGTTAGATGCAGCGTAGACAACAACAGGCGCTCATTTCCGCTGCATTCATTGCCGATCCACCCATCATGGTACTGGACGAACCGGCACTGGGTCTTGACATGGAAGAAGAACAAAGAGTGAACGCCTGGCTGCGGCAGCTTGCCCAACAAGGGACCCCACCCTGTCATGCTGAGCACCCTGTCATGCTGAGCGTAGCGAAGCATCTCGACTCCCATCCAGACAGCCCCTTCGCCGCGCTCCCCGTGACAAGGGACCCCACCCTGTCATGCTGAGCACCCTGTCATGCTGAGCGTAGCGAAGCATCTCCACTCCCATCCTGACAACCCCTTCGCCGCCCTCCGCGTGACAAGAAAGGGCCATCCCATTCAACGACGTGCACTTTTATCCACTCGCTTCTACCCAGCGCTCCAAAAGCAACCGATAGTGCGCCATCATTGCCCGGTGAAGTTCTTCTTCTGCATGGCCCCCAGCCTGTACTTGCCGTTCTTGCCGTTCATGATACCTGAGTGCTTTTCGTGCGCCCTCTACCGCCTTTGGCGACACTTCAGTAAAATGTACCGCCTCTGCTGGCAGAGGTTCCCATGTCGGAGAGTTGCGCCAGTTAATATAGGGACAATTGCGGCACTGGTTCGCACAACAATACCCACGCCGGATCAAAAATGAGCGAGTAGCAACGTAAAAGCCATTAGCGTCAATAATCCAGTCATCCTGGTCTTCGATAGGGCTACCTTCCAATTCATCCACACCCTTAAGCACAGGGAGCCGTCGTAACAAAAGCAGCTTTACCGCAATTGCACATGTTTCCACGCTTCTGTATCGACTTCGATGCCCAACTCTTCCCCCCAGAGGACGCGACCCAGCAATTCAGCAGATTCCACCAGGCGTGGCCCGGAACGGTGAAGATAGGCGTTGCCATCGACGGCATAGACCCGCTTGTTCTGCACTGCTCGCAAGGATTGCCAGGCGGGATGCCGTTGCAAAATCGGTACATCCACCATCGTGCGTTCGAGCGTATAGCCGCAAGGAGCAAGCACCAGGACATCCGGGTCCGCCGCTTGCAGTTCATCCCAGCTTAGCCAGGGTGAGTACTGCCCAATTTCCCCGAACGCCGGCTCTCCTCCGGCTGCGACAACTAGTTCGGGTGCCCAGTTCCCCGCTCCCATCAATGGATCAAGCCATTCTAGTATTGCGACACGCGGCCCGTTACCAAATGTTGCTGTCACCGCTGCCAGGTGCTTCAGCCGCTGTCTATAGCCATTCACCAACATATCGGCGCGTTCTTGTCGTCCCAGTACCTTGCCCACGCGCACCACATCCTCCCATACATCATCCAGGCGATAGGGAGTCAGCGAGACGACGCGCGGCTGCAAGCCAGTCAGGTGTTGTATCGCCTGCACAACATCACGCTCGCTCACCGCGCAGACTTCGCACTGCGTTTGAGTAAAGATCACATCTGGCCGCAAGGTCTGAAGTCGTTCGATATCGATAACATAGATACTTAATGCCTTGAGCGCCGCCTCGTCAAGTGTCCGTTTGCCCTGTGCCAGTTGTTTCACCTGGGCATCAATCTCGGCGCTACTGGTGTCGATGTCGATCTCCACCTTACTGACTACTGGCAGTGAGAGCACCTCTGGTGGATAGTCACATTCGTGAGAGCGTCCTACCAGTTGATCCAAACAGCCTAATTCAGCGATCATCTCGGTCGCGCTAGCCAGCAAAGAAACGAGTCGCACATTTTCACCTCTCTTGTCATGCTGAGTCATTGTCATGCTGAGCGTAGCGAAGCATCTCCCGCGGTTGCCACATCCCGGTCTACATCTATAGACTGAGCCATTGTCATGCTGAGCGTAGCGAAGCATCTCCTGCGGTTGCCACGTCCCGGTCCAACTGCCCCGCAGTGCTAGCCTCCTGTATGTACACCGACAACAATGGTCTCACCCAGCGACAGACCCTCTAGTACTTCGTAATTCGTTCCATCTGTCAACCCCAACACCACGGGTTTGGCAACAAACCGGCCATTAGATGGTTCAAGCACAAAGGCCGGGACCGGATTGTCCACCGAGATCGCCGGATTCTCAATTTGGAGCTGCCGGAGCATCAGGCTGGCTTTACCCAACGCAGAGGCCGCCTGTTGCGAGCTGATGAGCCCGATGGTGGGCGCTGTTCGCGCAAAGTTCACCGCGTTCACGGGAATGAGCAACACGTTAGAGCGCTGGACCACGTAGATCGTGACGTTGGCCACCATGCCGGGTAACAGGGTCGCGCCCTGTAAGCTAGTCATGTCAACGTCCACGGTCACAGGGAATGTCACCACGTTCGAGACCGTCACCCCATTGGGTGAGATAGCACTCACCGTTCCGCCAAACTTCCGCTGGCCATAAGCACTCACCGTAAACTGTGCGGGTTCTCCTATCTTCACGCTCGCAGCATCGGACTCGCCCACGTTGGCCTGTACTTGTAGGACCGACGCATTTATGATCTGTATGAAAGTGCTTCCAGGAGGCGCTACAGAACTGGTAGACCCGTTGACTGGGAGACCAGGTGTGCCGCCAACTGTACCATTAATAACCGTTATGACACCATCATGTGGTGCCGTCAGCGTTGCATTCGCCAAATTATGTTCCGCTGTTTCTAGTTGAGCCAGGGCCGCGACTAACAGACTCTGTGCGCTGTTGACCTGCGACTGCGCCGATGTGTTGCTGAGATTGGCACTGGACACCGCTACGTTCAACTGGCTCTGCGCGGTGTTGACCTGCGCCTGCGCTGTCGCATTGTTGGTCGCGGTTTGCTTCTGCGTCGTGTTTACCAGACTCTGGGCAGTGTTGACCACACCCTGCGCCATCGTATTGTTGGCGTTGGCTTGCGCCTTGGTCAGTGAGAGTTGCTTCTGGTCGCTGTTGACCTTAGCCTGCGCTGCTGCAACGCTCGCATTTGCAGTAGCCACCGCAGCCGTCGCTGTAGCACAGTCGGGAGCAGGAGGAGGAGGAGGAGAAGGACCACAAGCCTGTGCCATTGCCACTTGAGCCGCCAACAACGTTGCCTGGGCATTACTCAGGCTGGTTTGATCATTACTGAGCGTCGTCTGTGCGGCAGCGATGCTGGCCGCCGATAGCGATTGTGTCTTACTCAGGTTTGCCTTTGCATTGTTGAGCGTCGTCTGCGCCGCGGCAACGCTCGCCCCCGACTGCGCGTTTACCTTATTCAGGTTTGTCTGTGCGTTATTGAGGGTGGTCTGTGCTGCGGCAATATTTGATCCTGAGAGACCCTGGGTCGCGTTGGAACCTGCCTGATTATTATTCAGGGTCGTCTCCGCAATCCTGACTCCTGTCTGGGCCTGCCTGACGGCATCCTCAAGCGACGTCTTATCGAGCTTGGCGAGTACCTGACCCTTATTGACTGCCTGCCCTACCTTGACATCAATCTCAGCGATTTTGCCCATGCCAGAAAAAACGACATTATACGTACCGCCTTGTAGGGGACCGACCATGTTGACGGTAAGGGCGACATTACCCTGGGTGACCTTCTGGTATTGGTACATCGTGACGGGTCTGCGGGTCTGCATTGCCAGGATGATACTCCCGATGATGATCACCAGCAAGAGGGTAGCGATGGCACTTAACCCTGCAGTGATGACAATGATCCCTCTACCCCGTCGCCACCACGGGAGATTCGGGCCTACCGGCCCACCTTGACCCCCGGCATCACCGTCGTCAGGTGGAGTGAACGACTCACCTATAGAGCTTTGCTGCTGTTGCAACATACCAGTTCATGCTCCTTTTCATCAATGTTTAGTGTAGATGGATCACCACCTCAGCGCTCATGCCAGGCAGCAGCGCCTGGCCGGAGTCACTATCGAGGGCGATGATCACAGGAATACGCTGACTCACCTTGGTGAAATTGCCACTGCTGTTGTCCTGCGTCGGGAGCAGCGAGAACTGACTGGCTGCCGCGCCCACGATCTGGCTGACGTGACCTTTGAAGCTGGTACCGCTGTATGCATCGACATGGACATCCACAAACTGGCCAACAGAGACGTTTTTAATCGCACTTTCATCCACGTAGGCGATGATGTCCACACTACTTGGGTCAGCTTCCAGGGCTAATGCGATACCAGGGGAAACGGTTTGACCAACCACACCGGGTACCTGCACCATGACCCCACTGAAAGGGGCCGTCAGATTCGCTATAGCATTGCTGCCAGTGGCCTTAACTGTACCAATGACCTGATTAGTGCCCACGTAGTCGCCAATCTTGACAGTCAGGCTGCTCAGTGTGCCTGGTACTGTGGAAACGATGTTCACGATGTTCCCATTCACCTGCGCATCATCGGTCGAATAGAAAAAGTAATTGTTGTAAAGCAGGTACCCGCCGACGCCAGCGACGACAAGGATCACCATAACTACGATCAGGTTGATGAGGACTATCCGGCGCATGTGCGTATCCTTATCCTTTCTAGTGCCGCTGGGGACATTGCCCGCAACGGAAATGTACTGGTGTCACTCTTCACCGCGACGAAATATAGGATACGTAGAGCGTGCTGCCAGTTCGGGTCGGTCCTGGATGATGGCCTGTTGGAGCTGTGTCAGGAGACCAACCAGCAGAACGCACTGCTCGTGATCCATCAAGCTGAACAGTGTGTGAACGTGACGAAACAACGGCGCAGAGCACCTCTCCGCCGCATCTCTGCCAGCAGGTGTCAGGCGCATGACGAAACGTCGCTTGTCCTCTGGGGCCAGTTCGCGCGTCACATATCCTTGGTGCTCCAGGCCGCCAAGCAGGGTACTGACCGTGTTGCGTGTCACCGCCAGGCGGCCGCTCAACTCCGAGGGATTCAAGCCTTTTTCCCCCGCATCCTGCATGGCTCGTAGCCAGAGGAGAATAAACAGCTTGGACCAGGAAAGACCAGCTGGTCGCAGGTGCTCCTCTACCGAGACCATCAGCAGGGCATGGGTAAAGCCCACCTCGCGAACAATGCGGAGGGCGCCGAGGTCCACCTCCGGGTGGTAACTCATGAGACTCTTGAACATGAGGCTCTTGGGCATCTTATTATCACCAAAAGCCGGATGACCAAATTCCTCCATGTGTCGAGCGATGCGTTCTTCAAAATCGCGGCCTTCCTCGTTTCCGCTGTTTTCGTTCACCATCGCTGAAACCCCGCTTCCTCTTTGTATGTGGTATACAATAGTTCGTAGTGTTATCATATGGCTTCGAATTATTATTTGTCAATATAGCTTGTTGCAAGTGTGGCCGTGGTAGTGAAGAGGTTAAGAGACGATGAAGAAGAGATCAATGTGGTGGAGGTTTCTCAATGACTGACATCTGTTGCCTGCAAGTCGACCAGGCAGATTCTTTAACGATGGCGCTTGCGGGCCTCCAAGATCACATGGAGTTCTTTTGACTTCGATGTGAAAACGATCAGGGTTCCAATTAACTGAGACTTTAAGAGCGGTTAAGATTTCTACTCCGAATCCAGTAAATCTTAACTCGAACTCAACTAGATAACTACTTCTCTTCCCTTCCAAAATGTCCCGGGTTAGTCCATAATTGTCAAGATATGGCTTTCTTTGCGCCCACCCGTGTCTCCGTCCACTTTCTGCGGCGAGAAGGCCAGGGTATCCAAAGGCTGCCTTTTCTGTCGCGCATGGATTAGCTGCATCGACGTTGAGCAATGGCTAGGCACGGCCCAGGAGATTTAGCACATGTTAACGATACTTGCGGTCATCCCACTTGCTGTAGCGCTCGCGATGATGACGCTGCAGCAGAGAAACAGTCGCCAGGCTGGCCTGGTAACCCTTCTCCTGGTCTGCGCTATGACGTTTGTTGTGCCCCCCTTTCACCTGTCGCCCTTGCAGCTCCTCCTATCCTTAAGCGAGGGGGGGGCCACCTCTCTCACTGTCCTCACTGTCCTCTTGCCCGCTCTGCTCCTCTACCATCTGCAACGAGTCACAGGAGGCATGAATATCTTAACGCAGAGCATTGCTCGTCTCACATCAGACCGGGACCTGCAGGTCTTGCTGCTCGTCCTCGGCTTGAGCCCCTTCGTAGAGGCGCTATGCGGGTTTGGGGTGGGGATCATTGTCATTGTGCCGATGCTCCTTGAGCTACGCTTTGGAGCTCTGCGCGTAGCACTATTGAGCTTGTTGGGCCAGCTGACGACGGCTTGGGGTGCAATGGGCGTTGCGGTGGTCCTGACCGCATCGCTGACCGGGCTTCCTGTCGATCAGGTTGGAAGCCTCACAGCTCTTTTGTCGATGCCGACCACTGTCGTCTTGAGCCTCATCTGCTTGCATTTAAGCGGCGGGAAAGCTGCGGTACACAGGTGGTGGCTGGTGGCTCTAGCCGCGGCCGCCATCCTGACGGGTGGAGCGTGGATTCTCAGCCGCACCGTAGGGGTTGAGCTTGTAGGGATCCTCTCCAGTACGCTCGCGCTCGCCTTTGTGGGTGGAGTGGGGGTGCTTATGACCAGGCGAGCTCCTCATTCTCAGAGGGCCTTACATAAGGGAAACACAGGAAAAACCAACCGGGACTCGTTCTGGCTGGCTGCTGCCCCATATGTGCTCTTGACGTTCTTCCTCCTCCTCTCCCGCCTCGTTCCCCCTTTGCGCGATTGGTTGCAAACTCATGCGGTGCTGGAGCTTCCCGCAGTGCATCTAAGCCTACCTCTCCTGTACATTCCGGGGTTCTGGGTGTCGCTTGCACTCCTTATAGCGGTAGGCATGCGTGGCACTTCAAGGCGCATGGCAGCAGATGCGCTGGGCGCTGCCTGGCGTCAGTTCACGCCCAGCGCATTGGCCATCCTGCTCTTCCTTCTCACCGCCCACGTCATGCAGGCAAGTTCAATGACGGCCTCTCTTGGAGCCGCTGCGGCTTCTCTAGGAAGCCGGTATGTTTGGATCTCTCCCTGGTTAGCCGGTCTGGGAGCCTGGTTGACCGGTTCTAACCTCGGTGGGACGGCGATGTTCGCTCTGCTGCAGAAGGCAGCGGCCAGCAGAACAGGGCTTTCCCTCCTCTGGTTGGCCGCCGCTCAAAATGGGGCGGGTCAGCTTGCGCGCATGCTATCTCCAGCCTGCCTTATGCTCGCAGCTACTTCGGCTGGCCTGAAAGGCCAGGAGGGCCTCCTCATCAGAAAATTCGGGCCGCTTGTCCTCTGGGCCATTGCGCTGATCATGCTCCTGCTCACCGCTATTATGACCCCCTCTCCTCTTGTTATTTGTTTGCTTGTAGTACTGCTGACCCTCCCCTGCTTGCCAGCACTGCGCCCGGTCTTTTTGGCTACGCCTGTACTGGAAAGCGGGAACGTCAGCAGTTCCCTCTCCAGAGAAGCCCCCCTTCGTGTTAGAAGGCAAATAGCGGTAGTGGATAGAGTAGAGCTGCCTTTGTGGTCGATGATGTTCACTATCTGTATACCACAGGCTTTATCCCAGCACTTGGGGCCTATCCACGCGGTCACGTCCCCTCACCACTGCAGATCACCGGACACGCGTCCATTGAGGCCGAATAACCCCCCCGATAAGCACCAGCCAGGTTGGGCGTACACCAGCAGCGCTTAGCATGGACCTGTTTCCGCCTCAGTGTCCTCGTACGATGCGAGAGCGCGGCAGCACCGTCATCCCTGCCTTGTCCTGCTGAGCGCCATCCTGTCCTGCTGAGCGTAATCTTGTCATGCTGAGCGTAGCGAAGCATCTCCCTGCCCAGCGAGAGACCCTTCGCGGCGCTCAGCGTGACATCCAAGGGAAACACTAGCGCGATGTGAAAACAAGGCAGCACCGTCATCCTTGCATTGTCCTGCTGAGCGCCGTCCTGTCATGCTGAGCGCAGCGAAGCATCTCCCTGCCCAGCGAGAGAGACCCTTCGCGGCGCTCAGCGTGACATCCAAGGGAAACGCTAGCGCACCTGATTCATCACCTGCTCCTGCGTAGGGACAGGAAGTTGGGTATTCTGGCTCATTTGAGCGAGCAACAACTCCTCAGAAGAACCTGGAAGTGGATGGGCTTCAAAGTCTGCCCAGTTGGTACTATCACGCCCGGTTGAGACACCGACCAGGCGGAAGACTGGCGTGAGTGAAAGAGACAGGAGTAGATTGACCACCAGAGCAGAAATGGCAGCGTGAATCGGGATAGTCACCCCACCAAAGGAAAGCGGGTACACGGCTGACTGAAAACCGAGAGCAATCACCATCCAGGTACCGGAGATGAGACCTCCCAGCAGACCAACCAGTAAGGCCCGGCGGTGGAACCAGCTGGTGTACAGGCCAAGAAACACCGCTGGTAAGGTCTGGAGAATCCAGATATTGCTGAGAAGTTGCAGGTTAATCGCGAAGGTCGTGGGCACTAACAAGATGAATGCCAGCGCCCCAACTTTCACCACTAGCGAGGCCGTTCGAGCAGTCGTCGATTCCTCGCGTTCAGAACAGGTCGGCCGGAAGTATTCGCGGTAAATGTTGCGCGTAAACAGGTTGGCGGCAGCAATTGACATGATCGCGGCCGGCGCCAAAGCGCCAATTGCTATTGCCGCGAAAGCGAATCCCGCGAACCAGCCGGGGAACATCATCGCGAAGAGCGCGGGTAAGGCGCTGTTGGATTTGTAGATGGGCGAGGGCGCGATGCCAGCCGCGATTGCCACATAACCAAGCAGGCCAATTAGGCCAAGCAACAGACTATAGATAGGAAGCAGCGCGGCATTGCGCCTGACCACTTTACGGCTATTCGTACTGAGGATACCGGTCAGAACATGCGGATACAGAAAGAGAGATAGCGCGGACCCTAACGCCAGCGAAACATAGGCACTATATTGCGAGGAAGGCAAGATTTCATGAAAGGTCTTCGGATTATGCAGGGCTTTCTCATGCACGGCCTTGAAGATGTTGTCAAAGCCACCCAGTTTGGCCGGAATATAGATGATTGCCACCAGGACCACCAACCAGATACAGATATCTTTCACCACGGCAATCAATGCCGGGGCGCGCAGTCCACTCGTGTAGGTGTAGATAGCCAGGATAGCAAAGGCCACAATCAACGAGATATCAATGGGAATACCCATCTGCGCGATGACGACCTCAATCCCATACATTTGCAGGGCGATATAGGGCATGGTTGCCAGGATACCGGTCACAGCTACGAGCAATGCCAGGCTACTGCTATCGAAGCGGTCTCGCACAAAATCGGCAGGTGTGACATACCCACGATGTCTGGCAACTGTCCAGAACTTGGGCAATACGATAAACATGAGCGGATAGGCGAGAATCACGTAGGGAACTGCAAAGAAACCCAGCGCACCGGATGCAAAGATCAGTCCTGGAACAGCAATAAACGAGTACGCTGTGTAGATATCGCCGCCGAGTAAAAACCATGACACAATTGTGCCGAAGCGCCGCCCGGCGAGTCCCCATTCCTGTAAACGACTCAGATCGCCCGGACGCCAGCGCGCAGCCCAGAACGCTAGAACAGTGACAAATGCAAATACGACCACAAAGACACTGAGCATCTCCCAATTGACCATTGACTTCCCCCTCTCTAGATCTTCCCCTCTTTACGAAAATACAAGGTAACCCATTGTGTGTACAGTACCTTGCAGGGGAGATGCGGTACCATACATTGCACACACCTGTGAATCCTGCCAGACCTCATCAGACAGGAGCGATATCCATTCCGAGCCGTTGAGCGGTGAAGGGATCAATCAAAACATTATGCAGGGCGATGATATCTACATCCGCAAATTCGCGGGAGGTCGCCTGGATTCTTTGCAAATCGGCATTGATAAACACGCTATGGGTAAGCACAGCCCCAAACAGTTGCGCAGTCTGCAAATTGGCACCCGTGCAATTCGTGGCCCGCATAGTCGCTTCATTCAAATTGGCCCCATTCAAGAGAGCATCACACAAGTTGGCTTTGCTCAAATCCGTTCCACTTAAATCCGCACCGATCAAATTGGCCCTTGTGAAATCAACTTTGCTTAGATCAGCTTTGTTCAAGTAAGCATGGAAGAGATAGGCCCCGCTTAAATAGGCCCCGCTCAAGTTCGCCAGGCTGATATTGGCTTCAACCAGGTTCGCACTGTGCATGAATGCTCGACAGGCATAGACCCCGCTCAAGTTCGCATTGCTCAAGATAGCCAGGCTCAGGTCCGCCCCGATCAGATTGGCTTTGCTCAGATTCGCCTGGCTCAGGTTCGCACCAACCAGGTTGGCTCCGCTCAGGTCTGCCCGGCTCAAATCAGCCCTCTTGAGGATAGCTTTGCCCAGATTCGCCTTGCTCAAGTCGGTTCCGACAAGGTTGGCTCCGCTCAGGTTGGCTCCGCTCAGGTCTGCCTCGCTCAGATCACATTTGCTCAGATCCGCGCCAATCAAATCTGCTTCAGCCAGGTCCACGCGGCCAAGGTCAGCTCCTCTCAGGCTCACGCCACAAAGGTCTGTGGTGCGTAAATCGGTAGCTCGCATAGACGCACCGCGTAGATTTGCGCCGATCAGGTTCACACCGATCATCACAGCCTTGTTCAGATTTGTACCACTCAGGTTCGCTCTAGTGAGATTCGCCTTCCGTAAATACGCTCCACACATGTATGCCCCGCTCAGATTCGCCCCAGATAAGTTCGCCTCGCGAATATTTCCACCGCTTAAATCCGTTCTACGCAGATCAGCTTGACTTAAATCAGCACCGTCAAGCATTGGCACCCGTTCTTCGCGCTGCGCCATGATAATTTCAGCAAGAGCTTGATCCCTTGTAAGAGCATAGTCGATGGAATCTGCCATTAATCACCTCCTAATATGGATAACGCCAATACCCTCCAGGTCACGTAAGAGCTTGTACACCTCACCCCGGCTTTTTCCCACCAGGTGTACTACTTCTCCAAAGGACCGCTGGCCATCAATCAGCAGAAAGATTTGCCGGTGCAAACGTGAAAGTCTGTTTTGCTCAATCCTTCGCAAGGCTTCGTTCATTTGTTGTGTAGGAAAGAGAATGACCAGTCCTGGCGGAAAAAGAAGAGTTTGCCCTCTCACCGTCCTAAGCTTTTCAGTCCGCCAGGTCAGCGGCCCGGTTGGTCTGTTCCATGCGTCTGCTGGTTTTTCAGCGAGAGGAACCTGGCGATGTGGATGAGAATCGGCAATAGCTGGCTGTCCTCCGTTGAGATTTGGGGATGGAGTGGAAGGCAGGGATTGAGCCTCACCTCTTGAGTTCGTGAAAGTATACCTGCATTTCCCCCAGGTGCTCAATCTGTTTAATGCTCCCGAACCGGTTCGCCGATCAATAGTAGCCTGTGTCACCTGCCCATTGACAAAGACAATGAAGCCTTCTTCAAGGGTTCCACCTTCACCACGTCTGACGATAAGCACCCCATTCTCCTGTGCAAGTTGGATCGATTGTATAATGCTGATGAGGCTGCTCGTCGTCGTTTCTTGCTGCGACATGGCTCTACTCCGTCAAACTTACCAGCCACACCCTACACAATCTACAGGGCAAGACAAAGGTCATGAACAAAATAAGCGGGCCATCTGTAGGGGCCTCAGCGGAACGAAGTGGAGCGCGTTTCAATGCTTCGCGCCCACCGCCGATTTATCGGCCCTCGATGCATGTCTCGCTATCCGGATTATTTTGTGAAACCTCATAATCTTGATAACGAACCAGCAAAATGAAGCTCATTACACAACTTTGATCCCACCAGAGTATATCATTATGTCATGCTCGACAATAGAGGGGCTTTCATTTATTAGTACTTTTTGGGTATAGAAGTGTAAACACTATACTTTGCGAAAGAATTATGTTGAAATATGCATATATTGCTCCTATTATATATTTTAGAGGCTCAATAGAGTTGGGGAAAGGAAAAGCTCTTATGATTCGTCCGACTCATTCAAGGAGAAAAAACCGCTCCTGGCCGCTCATCTTGCTCATCTTGCCGTTTATGGTCCTACTTTACCCTCCGTTCTACAACTACCTCCTACCAGAGTTCATTGGGATACCCTTCTTTTACTGGTTCCAGCTTCTCTGGATCTTCATCACAGCCATCATTACGGCTATCGTATACCTCCTGGGAGCCTGAGATGGGCAAGCGTTTTGACCTTCGGAGGTGTCACAGTGGGAAAGGAAACACAGGTCAGGTGAAACCAGAATACGCGTCGATCGCTGCATGGTTGCTTGAATCATCAGAGCCATGGGTCACATTCCTGGCTATCGGAGTGCTCGTAAGGGATAAAAGCTATGCTCAATACGACTCAATTGGCCCAGGTAGAGCTTTCTCCGCCCGCTCTTCCAATTGCCGCTCATTGCGCCATATATAAACCGCAAACGCTATGAGGATTATTACTGCCAGCACAATCGTAATATTTCCTACAGGCCCGACCAGCCGTTGGATATTCTTGCCGAGGAAGTACCCCCCCAATCCATAGAATGTCGCCCAGACTATTCCTCCAAGGGCGTTGAACAATAAGAAGTGACCCCACTGCATCCGGTTGACTCCTGCCAGAAAGGCCGCCCAGGTACGTAGCACCGCGACGAATCGCCCGAAGAAGACAACCTTGCCGCCATGCCTGCGAAACATGTAAATCCCCACTTTCAACTTGCGCTCGTTGAAACCGATATACCGCCCATAGCGGCGCAGCACGAGGTAACCTCCCTTTCGCCCGATCAGGAAGCCAATATTATCACCGAGTATCGCTCCACAGGCTGCCGCGACAATCACAAGCGCAATAGAAAGCTGGTGCGTCTTCCCAGCATCAATGGCGGCAACCAGCAACATCGTTTCGCCCGGAAAAGGGATCCCTATACTTTCAATACCCACAAAGATAAAGACCGCCCAATACCCATAGGTAGCCAGGAAATTTTGCAGTTCGGTTGTAGCCATATCGAACATATGACGCACACTTTCACTCTTATCACGAAACAACTTGAAGTTATGAGGGAATCCGTGCCCAGGTTGACACACTGCGTAGAGTCTTACCATATTTGTCCTTGTTTCCATATGATACGATAGAGAAGACTGAAGGTTTCATTAAATAACCGATTCGACCACGTCTCATCTCCTTCCCGAAAAAATAGCGAGCAATTTACGCGCTATTTCACCCAATTAGCGAGCAGTTCCGGGAGCGCCGCGCTCATCCCCTACCCCCTCACTTCCTCACTTCCCGAAAAAATGACATAGACCCTTTTTTATGTTATAGTAGTGCTAGACTTAAACTCATACCCATTGGCAAATTCCTCGTCCTACTCTATGTTTTTATTGCTCAAATGAGCAAGAGAGGAGGAAGGTGATGTATCCATGGCTACACCTGGGACCCTTCGCTATTTCTACCTACTCACTGCTGTTTCTCTGCGCCTTCATTGTTGGCGGGATCGTAACCTACTACGAAGCGAAGCGACTCAACCGTGCCACTGAAGCGATTTTACGGGTAGCACTGGGCGCCCTTGCCGGCGGCCTTATTGGCGCCAAACTCAGTATGCTGCTTTTCCTTGGGCCCGCAACCTTCATCAAGGATCTCCCATATTTATGGTATAGTGGCCAGGCCTGGACAGGTGCATTCTTCGGCGGCTATATAGCAGTACTCCTGGTCAAACGCTTTAGCCATATCAAATACTCCACCTTCCGCACTCTACGAGCTTATCCTCGACCTCCTGCTCTTTTTCGTGATTCTCCTTCTTCGCGGCAAGTCCCTTCGCTCAGGCGATCTCTTCAAAATCTACGTTGTAGGCTACTGTAGCCTGCGCTTCATGGTGGACTTCACGCGCGCTGACCCACATATACTCTGGGGTCTGACGCTGGTACAGGTTATCTACGCCCTCACCATTGTTGGATTTGCTTCCAGCCTGTGGCTCTCCTTCCGTAAGAGCCGAAAGGCAAAGGTGGTATCAGAAGCGCAAACGTCCGATGCGCTAGCCGGTTCTCTGTAGGAAACAACCAGGCGAATAATAAAAAAAATATAATGAGCAAGGAGCGTAAGACTATGACGAGTAGCCCTCCACCCCCACCATCCATGCCACCCATGACACCTCTCACACAAGAGCAGAAGCGAAGGCAATATTTTATCGGCCTTGGGGTAGGGCTTATTCCCTTGATCATCTTTCTTGTCAGTTTTGGGTTGTCGATAGGCTCGACATCTTTTGCCTTCCTGTATGGCGTTATTCTAGCAGCGCTTCTTTATATCATCGAGCTGATCGTAACGATTATTGTTCTCGTTAACAATCGACTGCGCTTTGCTGGATATGGACTCCTGACAGCTTTCCTGGCAAGCCCGGTAATCGCCACGGTTGGCTGTGCCGTCCTTCCTAACCTGATACAGCCTCACTAATCATATTGAAGCCTCAAGCAAAGGAGCTAGAACATGCGTGACCGCAGATCCAAGAAACTACAAAGTATGCCTCTCATACCCGCCGAGACGGAACCAATTCCGGCTTCAGACGACCCACTGATGAAGCGGTATGATCGCCCCTATATCTATCACAACTTCACCAACAGCCTCTGCCACAAGTGCTTGAAAGTTATTCAGGCCAAAGTCATCATACAAGACAACAAAGTATATATGCTCAAGACCTGTCCTGAGCATGGAGCAATGCGCACCCTCCTCTCCTCAGATGCCGCGTACTATTTGAGCCAGAGTCAGTATAATAAACCGGGTACATTGCCCCGACACTTCCAGATGCCCGTTGAGAAGGGCTGCCCGCTGGACTGTGGGTTATGTACCGATCATGAGCAACATACCTGCCTCGCGCTTGTCGAGATCACTGAGGCATGTAACTTGCGCTGCCCTGCCTGTTTCGCCGATTCGGATGTGGGGCGTTTCTCGCCTTTAGAGGAAGTAGAGCGCATGCTCGATACCGTGATCGAGAACGAGGGCTATGCCGACGTAGTGCAATTCAGTGGCGGCGAACCAACCATCCACCCCCGCCTGCTGGAGATTCTTGAGATGGCGAAGAAGAAGCGTATCAAAGCGATGATGATTAACACCAACGGCGTACGCATCGCCCGTGACGAAGATTTTGTGCGTCAGCTCGCAACCTTCAAGGGCAATTTCGAGGTCTATCTCCAATTCGATGGTTTCCGTCAGAGCACCTATGAGAAGCTGCGTGGGCTGGACTTGCGCGGAATGAAAGAAAAGGCGCTTGCCAACCTGACCAAATATGAGATTCCCATCAACCTGACCGCGACAATTGCACGTGGTGTCAACGAAGATGAGATCGGCGAGATTGTCAAGTTTGGTGTGGCGCAGAAGATGGTGCGCGGTATCACCTTCCAACCAATCACCAATGTTGGACGCCACGACGATTTCAACCCACTTGACCGCACCACTGTTCCCGACGTAATTAAGGCCATCGATGAGCAGACAGCAGGTATGTTCCTCAAGACGGACTTTGTGCCCCTACCCTGTCATAGTGACTGCATCAGCATGACCTACGCCTACGTCAAGGGCAACAAGGTAAAGCCTCTGCCGCGCTACATCGATGTGAAAGCTTACCTGGATGTGATTGGCAATCAGATCAACTTCCGTATTGACGATATGAAGAACGTTGTTGGTGAGGCACTAATGCGCCTCTGGTCAGCCTCCATGCCGTTGAGCACAATCAATGCCTTGCGCGACTTTAGTTGTTGCCTACCGGTGGCTCCACAGGCATTGACGCAAAAAGAGCACGGCAGTGTGCTCTACGAGAATATGTTCCGTATCGTCATTATTGCCTTCATGGATGCCTGGAACTTTGACGTTCGTTCAGCCAAAAAGTGTTGTGTCCACCACGTCCTACCCGATGGTAAGATTATGCCTTTCTGCTCATACAATACCCTCCACCGGCCCAGGTATATGCATAGAACCCGCTTCAGAGAGATGCTGGAGAAACCGGGTAACAGTCATAGTACAGAGGAATTTTTTACTCACTATGAGACTGCTGAGACAGTAATGGCGCCCCTGGGCGATCCACATCTGCTGCCATAATTCAAGCAGTTCACGGAGAGGCTCATGAACCTATTACCCTCTGCATTACCCTGGCGAGGATTGCTGTTCTTTCCTGCGCTGCTGGTTTTCATAGGCGTGCTCTTATTCAGCACCGCAACTCTTGCCTTTTATGTGAAGCAAACCATCTCATTTACAAGGCTGCGCAAGCTATTCACCAGCCAGTCTGCTCTGGCGGCCAGAATGCTGGCCGCCCTCCTTGGCGCCGCGACACCTTTCTGCACCTGCACCGCCGTCCCACTTTTCCTGGGGATGATAGAGGCAGAAATCCCGCTCGGCCCCGCCGTCTCTTTTCTTCTCGCCTCTCCAACTATCAATCTAGGGGCCGTGATCTTACTGCTGGTCGTCTTCGGCTGGCGTATCACGCTGTTCTACACCACTGCCTGCCTGGTCGCTGCCATCACCGTTGGTTGGGTGATAGGGCAAGTGCCCCGTGAGAGAGCGCTGCGCGACTACCTCTGGTTTGAAGAAGATGAGCCTCTCCCAGGAACGCCCCGCGTGGCCTTGAGAAAGGCCGCTCTGCTAGGACAACAGCTCACACGCAAATTCTTACCATGGCTCGCGCTTGCCACTCTGGTTGGCATACTGATAGATGCGCTTGTGCCTGCAGCCACCGTTGCTCACCTCAGTAGTTGGGGTGTAGGCCTGGGCGTCCCAGCCGCCGCAGTCTTAGGCAGCGTAATCTACGCCGACATTTTATTACTCATCCCCATCGGGTTCGCCCTTATTCAGCATGGAGCCTCCATACCCGTAGTCCTCACCTTCATGCTCGCCGCATCCGGCCTGAGCATTCCCGAAATCGTTATCCTCAGCCGTATCATGCAACTTCGCTTAGCCATGCTCTTCGTAGGCGCAACATTGCTGGTCTATATCCTGGTCGGCTTCGGCTTCCTCTGGATATCATAACTTACACATTTACCCAGCTTGACAACCCCCGCCAGGAATGCGTAAGGTAACTACCATGACAAACCTGCAAACACTCTTCGACATCCGGGAACAAACAGCCGTAATCACTGGCGGCAGCGGCGAGCTAGGCAGGCCAATGACCTTGCAACGTGTCTAACACCGGTGACGAGCCGGGAAGTTGTGTATTGGGAGGATGCGGCGGGACCGCAACACCGAGCAACAGTTTTTTCAGCATCTA
>WNGL01012501.1_pt1 | contig 18512 bp, 17 predicted proteins | sample 5400591 | NCBI WGS metagenome assembly WNGL01 (sample SAMN13153377, study PRJNA577476) | soil metagenome | isolation source: 80 cm soil or saprolite under Garry oak tree replicate 1 | place: USA:California | collected 2016-06-15 | reverse complement strand
CCATCCATCGTCCCGGAAAACACAATGTCCGAGATCGCCGTCACGGCCGCCGGATGGGATTGTTTGCAAGCCTTGCGATCTCCGCACGGCGGGTTCGGGGTACTCCAGATCGCGTGTCCATCGCTCAGCGCGATGGCGGCCATGCCGCCGCTAGCGTCCGGTTGCTTCTGATCGAAGAATCCATTCGGCACGTACACCCTTTCGCTATCCACCGCGATGCCCCAGAGCACACCGCCACCTGAAGTCCCTTTGCCGACCTGCTGCTGCCAAACAAGTTTCCCATGATGGTCCGGGTCGAGAGCCCAGACCAATCCGGACTTGTTTCCGGCGACCAGCACTTGCCGTCCTGCCGGCAAGTCAGCAAGAACCGAAGAGGAGCCGAAATCAAAGTCAGGCGCATCCGCATCGGGACATACCGCTGGTTCGCGATCAGGACGCCGGCAGCTCGCATTCCAGATGTCGTTTTCCGTCTCTTGACGAAACCACTTGATCTTCCCCGTCTTCATATCAAGCGCCACGATAGAGTCCGACATATTCGTCGAGGGTGGAGAGAAATTGTTGCCCGTTCCCACGTACAGGGTGTTTCGTTTTGCGTCGAGCGTGGGTGCATTCCACACCGCCGCTCCGGAGGGGCCTACGATTTGAATCCCCGCGCTATTTTTCTGCCTAGGCTTCGCCTCTTCGGTAATTGTGTAGGTCTTCCAGATTTGTTTGCCCGTTGCGGCATCCAGGACCACGACACTTCCGCGGAAGGCGCAGCAAGGATATTTCGGATCTCCGACTTGGGACTCCTCGCGTGAAGAAACCGGCACGTACAAGCGGCCCTCATACAATTGCGGAGCACCCGTGATGGCCGCTCGGGAATAGTTGTCGACCTTGACCTTCCACAGCAGCTTTCCTGATTCCGCCTCCACTGCATAAACGTTCGCCGCTTGATCCCCCAAATAGGCTGCCAGTGGAGTGCCACGGGCGCCACTTTGGCCGATCGTGACGGCGCTTCGGATACCGGCTTCGACTTCGATCGTCCAGTGAACACAGCCGGTCTCCGCGTCGAGCGCGAAGAGGTCGCCCTCGGCGTCGCCGACGTAGAGGCGCCCTCCAACTGCAACGGGCTGCGTGCCTCCGGAACTCGCTCCCGGAAATCCGAAGGCCCATTTCAATTTGAGGCGCGGCACGTCATCCGCAGTAATGCCCGCGATTTCGGCCGGCTCGAAACGCGAATTGGTGATGGTAACGCCCCAGCCGTTCCAGGCGGGGCCATCGAGGGCATTGCGGGACAACTGTGGGCTGCTGGTGCAAAATGCCGATTTTGGAAGGGTGTTCGCGAGTGCGCTGCCCAACGGCTTGCCGGACAGATATTCCGCGAGCGCGCGACGCTGCGCGCGGCTGCGTTCCGCCGCCTGTACCTTCATCGCTCCTTTTTCGAGCGCTTGCAGGATTTGTTCCGGGGTCAATTGGGCGAGGACATCACGGCCAGGAGCACGGGAATCAGCATTCGTGCCAGCTTCATGGCAGGAAGCGCAATAGCTTCTGAAAAGAGCGGCGCCATCCTGCGCATATGCTGGTGCCGGCGACAAACCTGCCGAGAAGCACAGAGCGGCAATCCCTAACCGAATTCCCATTGTCCGGCATCCCCAACGGCGTCGATGTGACTCTCACAATGCCGAAGACACAGCTCAATCCCTTGAAATACAAGAGCTGACTGCGTGCCCTTGGTAGCATCACGCCGGTCTGTGCGTCAAGCATTATCCCTGTCTGCTTCCGTGCTTCGCGCAGCATATTTTCCAGGGCTCTCTGGAGTGCTGTCTCTTGACACGGAGTTGCTATGAACATAGTCTTGAGGCCAATTTGCCAATCGCAGGTGCTCGATGAACCTTTATTTGCGAAGCATCATTCCCGCTTTTGTAACCATTGCCACGGCCGCTTTAATTCTGACGGCCGTCAAACCCGTGGCAGGTCAAGCTCCTGCCGCCGCTGAGAACCGCGTTCCGACACCCGGTCAATTCCCTCCTTACAGAGCGCCGCGTACGGCGGATGGCAAACCCGACCTGAACGGCATCTGGCAGGCGTTTGTCACGGCCGACATAGATGTTCAGGACCATGATGCGCAGGCGGGACCTCATCCGGAGACCATGGGTGCTTACGGAGCATGGCCGGGAGGACAAGGGATTGTGGAGGGCGGTGAAATACCGTACAAGCCCGAAGCCTTGGCGCAAAAGAAGGCCAACGCCGAGAAGCGCATGGTGGTAAATATCACCAGCGATCCTCATCGGCATGACACGGGCGATCCGGAACTCAAGTGCTACAACCCTGGCGTGAACCCTGGCGTGCCGCGGGCCAACTATATGCCCTTTCCATTCCAAATTATTCAGGGCACAGATACGGTCCTATTCTCATATGAATTTGCGCGCGCGGTGCGCACGATCTACATGAACCCAAATGACCAGGCCATTCCCAAGGAGGCTCCCGCGGATAGCTGGATGGGATGGTCGCACGGACATTTTGAAGGGGACACGCTGGTCATCGACTCTACCGGGTTTGTCCCCTACACTTGGTTTGACCGGGCGGGGGATTACCACAGCGATGCGCTCCATGTGACCGAACGCTACACGCCGGTGAGTCCTTATCACATAATGTATGAAGCCACGATCGAAGATCCGAAGGTGTTTACGCGTCCATGGAAAGTCAGTTTCCCGCTGTATCGCCGTATGGAGAAAAACATCCAACTAGTGGACTTGAACTGCACGGAGTTCGTCCTGGATTTGCTATACGGCCAATATAGCAAACGGCCCAGTAAGTAAAGTCGAGGAGGTCGAGATGACAAATCATCCTGCCTTTTCATCGAGGGCCTTAGAGATCGTTTTAGTGACTCTTTTGTTCGCGCCCGCATTTGTCGCCGCCCAGTCCTCGGGCGGAGCCAGGAATGCAGTCACGAAAACCGCCAAGAAGGACACAAAGAGCCCAGCTAGTGCAAAGGGCGGAACGACGCCTCGTGCTCCGGACGGCCAACCGGACCTGCATGGATATTGGACGAGCGAGAGCTTCACGCCCTTGGAACGGCCGGCCAAGTACGCGGGAAGAGAGTTTTTGACCGATCAAGAGGCTGAGGCAGTCCAGAAGGCCGGCTTGCAACGCGCCTATGACCGCACCTATGACGATCCCGTGGAGGAGCCGGTTTATGATTCGACTACCTTCGGGCTCACTCCTGCTCTGGAAGGATTCGCACCAAACAAGCGCACATCACTAATTGTCGATCCGCCGGATGGCAGAATGCCTCCCCGAACGCCGGAGGCAGTGGCAAGACCCAAGGCGATAGGTGACCGCGACTATATCGAGCCAGACGGTCATGGCGGCGGAATCGTGCACGCGGATACTCCGAGAGATATCGGCGTGCGTACAACTTGCGTCTCCATGAGCGGCGGACCGCCCATACTCCCTGGGGCCTACAACAACGGCCTCCACATCCTGCAGAATCCGAACTACCTGGTGCTGCAAGCCGAGTACGGATCCGAGCTTCGCATTATTCCTCTGGATGGACGCCCGCATGCCTCAGGGAACATTCACCAGTGGCATGGCGACGGACGCGGCCATTGGGAAGGCAATACCCTGGTCGTGGAAACCACCAATTTCAGGCCCGAAGCTACCTTCCGCAACGCTAACCCCAAGACGCTGAAGATTACTGAGCGCTTCAAGCGCGTCTCCGCCGATCAAATTGAGTACAGCTTTACCATTGACGATCCCTCGACGTGGACGAAACCCTGGACGGCCATCGTTCCCCTGCACGCGATTAAAGGGCCCTTTTTCGAGTACGCCTGCAGCGAAAGCAACATGGACGTCGTCAATATAATGGCGGGAGCTCGCGCCACTGAAAGGGCCGCGGAAGTGAAAGTTAAGGGCACCTCGAAGTAGTATCGCGCTCGGCGCACGAAGAAAGCCTCGTCGGCGACGGACCGTTCTTCTGCTTCTTATCGGCGGCGGCCACCCCTCGTGTCCATGTTGCAAGGCATGAGATCCACACGGCAATCGACGTATCTACTTGGCTTTGAGCGACGAATGATGTGTGTTCGTGTCGCTCGCCCCTGACACGAGAGAACGAGGCCGGTTCGTTCCAGTTTTTTACCTTAGATTGGCTCGCAACTCGACCGGCGAGCCCCTTAAGAGGGCTTTGACAAACGCCTCGTCTCTTTTCTGTCCCTCATAGTGATATGGGTAAACGATCTTGGGCTGAACCGCCTTGATGCATTCGGCCGCGTCGCCTGGAGTCATCGTTTGTGGCATGTTCATGGGCACAAACGCCACCTCGATGTCCTTGACCGCCTTCGCCTCCGGCGTACATTCGGTGTCGCCCATAAAGTACAGCCGCTTCCCTCCGAGAGTAATGAGGTAGCCATTGCCGCGGCCTTTAGGGTGGTAGAGTTCGCCCGGCTTCGGCCCGTGCTGGACGTTGTACATGGGCACGGCCTCGATGCTGACGTCTGCCACGGTTTTGGTGTCCCCATTCGCCATGACGGTTGGCCCTGTGATCTTCGCGCCGGCCTGGGTCGCTGCCGCCGCGGGCATTACCACCGCAGCCCCAGGCTTGCGAAGCTTGCTAATCTCATCAATGTCGAGATTTTCGGGGTGAATGTCGGTGATCAGGATCAAATCGGCTTTCTTTAAGGCGTCGAACTTCCCCAATAGCGGAAGCTCGACGTCGTCGTACTTTGCCACAGGGTCGACCTGTATGACCTTGCCGGCATATTCGAGCTGCACGCTCGAGTGCATGATCGGCGTAATCTGAATATCTCCGCCGGAGGCGGGAAGCGTGTCCGTTTGGTTGGCCGCCGAGACTGCGGCCGTAAGTGCTATCACAAATACCAGCGCCAGAAACACTCTTATATTCACGATTTCTCTCCTGATGTTTCAGGACCGTCCAATAGCCGCACTTTATCCCACCGTGAATTCGTGCCTGTCAAGTACGGTCTTCATTTTGTCCGAATCGCGCTACGTTCCGAGGAAGGCTAATCCTTGACACTAGATGGATTCAAGCGTAGTTTTTGCCTAAGGCGGAGCGCTTCTAACGAACTCATTTTCGGAGTGGTACCTCGGTATTATGAAGGCTACGGCGGTATTCGTTTTCTTGTTCGCCTGCACCCCCATTGTGGTTCAGGCCCAGACCGCTGTTCAGCAGCGGGCCGCTCGAACTGCTCCAGCCGCCAGTGCGATCCCCACTCCCGGTCAATTCCCACCCTACAAGGTGCCCCATATGGCGGATGGCAAACCCGACCTGAATGGAATCTGGCAGGCGTTTGTCGCGGCCGACATAGATGTTCAGGACCATGATGCCCAGGCGGGACCTCATCCGGAGATTATGGGAGCTTACGGAGCGTGGCCGGGAGGACAAGGGATTGTGGAGGGCGGTGAAATACCGTACAAGCCCGAAGCCTTGGCGCAAAAGAAGGCCAACGCCGAGAAGCGCATGGTGGTAAACATCACCAGCGATCCTCATCGGCATGACACTGGCGACCCGGAACTCAAATGTTATCGGCCAGGCGTTCCGCGGGCCAACTATCTGCCTTTCCCATTTCAAATAACTCAGAGTAGAGACAACATCATCATCGTGTATGAGTTTGGGCACGTCCTGCGCACTATCTACATGAAGGAAAATGATCCAGAGGCCCCCAAGGAGGCTCCCGCCGACAGTTGGTTGGGATGGTCACGCGGACATTTTGAAGGGGACACGCTGGTCGTCGACTCCACTGGGTTTGTTCCCTACACCTGGTTCGACCGGGCCGGGGATTACCACAGTGATGCTCTCCATGTGATCGAGCGCTATACACCGGCCAGTCCTTATCACATAATGTATGAAGCCACCATTGACGATCCGAAGGTGTTTACGCGCCCGTGGAAGGTGAGCTTCCCGCTGTATCGTCGCATGGAAAAGAATATTCAACTGGTCGACTTTAACTGTGAGGAATTCGTGGAGAAGCTGCTGTACGGCCCTTACTTCAAAGATCCGAGCAAGTGATGCGCAATCGAGGAGGTTCAGATGGCTAATCGTTTTTGGGTCTCATCTGGTGCTCTGGCGACGATGATTGTGGCCATTTTGTTGACGCCGGCCTTTGTGGCGGCCCAGGCGAAGTCAGCTGCGGCCGCGAAGGCCCCGGCAGCAAATAATAAGACGTGGACCTTGCCACATACTCCGGATGGCCAGCCGGATCTGCAGGGGTACTGGACGAGCCTCAGCTTCACGCCGATGGAGCGTCCAGCGAAATACGGTAACAGAGAATTCCTGACGGACGAGGAAGCAGCTCAAATTTACAAAGAGGGCGTGCAACACAGCTACGAATTCACGTTCAACGATTTTGGCGATACTCCGGTTTATGACGCGACGGTGTATGCGCTGAGCGCGTGGCAAGAGGGAGTCGCTCCAAACCGGCGGACGTCACTCGTGGTGGATCCGCCCGATGGCACAATTCCTCCCCTTACGCCAGAAGCGGCCAAGGTCAGGGAGGCTTTCCGGAAAACTGGTCCCAACCAGGACTACGCGGATCCCAACGCACCGGTGAAAGCCGACACCTCGACGGATCTGAATTTGGGCGAGCGCTGCCTCTCCTTCGGTGGACCGCCAATCCTTCCCGGCGCCTATAACAGCGATTTTCACATCATCCAGAGCCCCGGAAACGTGCTGATTGAATACGAGTGGGGCAACGAGCCTCGCATCATTCCCTTGGACGGAAGTCCGCACCTCGCTTCAAATATCCACGCGTGGCACGGCGATTCCCGCGGCCATTGGGAGGGCAACACATTGGTCGTGGAGACCACCAATTTCCGCCCCGGTGCCACTTTCCAAGGTGCGAACGCCAAGACTCTAAAGATCAAGGAATACTTTACCCGCGTAGACCAAAACACGATCGAGTACAAGTTCACGATCGATGACCCATCGACGTGGACCAAGCCCTGGTCGGCAATCGTCCCCTTGAGCCAAATTAAGGGGCCCATATTCGAGTACGCCTGCACCGAGAACAATAATGATGCAGTGAACATCCTCGCAGGTGCTCGCGCGGCCGACAAAGCCGCGGCAGAAAAGGCCAAGAAGACTTCGGGAGTCCCAGTCTCGCAGAAATAGCGAGGCGGAGTGCTTAACGGAAATCGCTGAACTTGAGTAACATTACAGGAGGAGAAAAGATGCGAGTAGCTTTGGCCCTGGGTATGCTTGGCGTAGGTCTAGCTCTGGTGGTGACCGCAGTGCCGGTGCAGGCCCATCATGCCTTTGCAGCGACCTTTGACACCGCGAAGCCCGTGGTGGTGCACTGTGTGATCACGAAAGTGGAACTGATCAACCCTCATTCCTGGTTCTGGTGTGACGAGAAGGCCACCGACGGCACGTTGACCAACTGGGGTTTCGAGGGGGGCAGCCCGAATTCTCTGATCCGCCATGGCGTGACGAAGAACACCATCCCCACCGGAACCGAACTGGTCATCCAGGGTTATCAGTCTAAGGCTTTTGAGCATAAGGGAGTGGGCGTCAACATGACCTTCCCCGATGGCCGGAAGTTCCTCTTTGGTGGATCTGCTCCCGGAGCCGAAGGCGAGGTAGCGACACCGACGAAGGACGAAATCGCTCCGACCAGTAAGAACGACGCCGCGTCTAAAAAGTAGTGCAGCGAGACCAAGCTGCTTCGGAGAATGTCCTCCTGAGCCTTACGCCGGCTCGGGGATAGGGAAGGGACTTTGAGATGAACCGCCGTTTCTACATCTCGTTGGCTATTTTTTCGGTTGCCTTGGCGTCAATGTTTTTGGTGCCGGAATTTCTCGCGGCACAAACCGTCTCGGCCGGTGCGAAACCGGCGCCGAAAACTACGCCATCCACAAAAGCATCAAAGACGGAAACACGCAGCGCCTGGACTGTTCCGCGTACGCCGGACGGACGGCCGGACCTGCACGGATATTGGACAAATCTCAGCTTCACGCCCATGGAACGCCCCGCGAAATACCAGGGCCGGGAGTTCTTGACCGGCAAGGAAATGGAGGAAGTTTACAAGGCGGGCTTGCAGGTTACCTACGAGGGGACACCGGCAGAAGGTATTGAAGGCTTCGGCGAATTGTATAACCCAACCTCGGTTGATTATGATGTGAATACGTATGCGCTCAGTCCCTGGCAAAACGGGATCCGGCCAAACCGGCGATCGTCACTGGTTGTCGATCCGCCGGACGGCAGAATTCCTCCTCTGACGGCAGAAGCCAAGGCCAGGCCCGGCCAGCGGCGCGGCTTCAGCTACGTCGAAGATGATCACCATGGAGGCGGAATTGTGCACGCCGATGTCCCCTGGGATTTGGGAACAAACACGACCTGCATCTCGATGAATAGTGGGCCGCCGCTATTGCCTGCCGAATACAACAGCAATTTGCTCATCGTGCAAAGCGCGGGATACGTGGCCATTGAACGAGAGGTCGGAAGCGAGGTTCGCATCATCCCTATAGACAGTGGCCCCCACGTTTCGGCCAACATCCATCAGTGGCATGGGGATGCGCGCGGCCATTGGGAGGGCGACACACTGGTCGTGGAAAACACGAATTTCAGGCCCGAATCGGCCTTCCGTAATGCCAATCCTGGAACCCTCAAGATTACCGAGCGCTTTACGCGCATCGATAAGGATACGATCGAGTACAAGTTCACGATTGATGACCCGACGACGTGGACGAAATCCTGGTCAGCCGTCATTCCCATGAGCCATGTAAACGGTCCAATATTCGAGTACGCCTGCAGCGAGGATAATAACGATGCTGTGAACATTCTCGCCGGAGCCCGTGCTGCCGAGAAGGCCGCGGAAGAGAAAGCTAAAGCCGGCTCATCGCCCATTTCCCAGAAATAGTCCAAGCGTGGCGGCTAGGGGGCTGCCGCCGAATCCCAGTCGGGCCAGAACAATATCCCCGGAAAATCTGCTTAAGTGGCCTTATCCGCAGCAGCGCGTGCGGCTTCGCGACCAGCGATACGGCCGAAAACCAGGCACTTCGCCAATCCGTGCTGGTTGAACCCACCTGCTGATTCGCCTCCGCAGTAGAGTCCTGGGATCACTTGGCCATGCAAGTCAATCACTTGGGCGCGCGCGTTAATCCGCAGCCCTGACAAACAATCATGAATACACGGAGTGGACCAGGCTGCATAGAAGGGAGGCGTCTGAATCTTGTATCGAGGAGCTGGCTTCCCAAAATCCGCATCTTTCCCCGCATCCACAAACGAATTGTACCTGGCCACAGTTTGCTCCAGGGCAGCGGGCGGCATAGGCTGCTTCTGATACTTACTCACGATTTTGCGCGCCAACTCTGGAAGGCTGCTTGCGCTGAAAAACCAGCCGTCCGGATCCACATAGGGCGGCGCACAGACCCAGCCTTCGCGCTTCGCCGCGTCTGCATCGAAGATGGCCCAAATGGGCCCGCCTCCTTCGCCTGTTCCGCCATTCAACTCCAGACAAGGATTCCACCAATCGAATCCCGTGGCTGCTTCATTTACGAACCTTAGGCCCGCCTGGTTGACATGGATCACGTCTTGATAATCCTTCATCAGAAGACCTATGGCCCGCGCCAGACCGGCGATAGGACTATCCTTGAGATTCTCGTTACGAGTCCCGTCTCCCTGCGGATACCCGTATTGATTGCCGATCACGTATGGCTTTTCAAAAATGTGCGATCGCGCCATCGTTTCGACGGTTTGGTTGGCGGCGCCCCAAAGCGAGGCCCCAATTTGCATGGCGGCGATCTCACCGTCGCCGCTTTGGCGCGAATAGGGTTCGCCAACCACCTGGTATTCTTCCGTGAGTCTGGGGTCAAAAATCCTGCGGAAGTTCACATTGCTCGTATGGCCGCCAGTCCCGATGACTACGCCCCTTCCCGCCCGAATGTTGAGTGTCCGGCCTTGATTGCTAGCTGCGATACCGAGAACCCTTCCTGAAAACTGCCCTTCTCGGATAACTCCCGTCATGCTGTGCTGCAGGAATATTTGCACGCCTAGTTTTCTGGCGCTGGCCTCGAGCGGCCGCATCAGCGAGGTGCCGTTACCTCCGTTCGGGGCCAAAGAACTGGGTCCCGCAGTCCAGACCACAGTTTGAGCTCTTTTGACCGATTGCGGTCCGCCGTCAGCGCCGGCGGGAGCTCGATCGGGAAACTCCACTCCGTGATCTTTCAGCCATTCAAAAGTCAGCGGGCTCCAGTCACAAAAAGTGCGCACAATTTCGCGGTCGCTGAACCTGTAGTCATGCCAGTGCGCGAGATCTGAGAACATGCGTTCCGGCGAGTCCTCAATTCCATACTTCTTTTGCAGGCTGGTCCCACCCCCCAATGCGATATTGCCGCCGCTTTCTATGGCGTGTCCGCCGATGTCGTAGTTCTGCTCGACAACGATCACAGATGCTCCATGTTCGGCGGCTTCAATCGAAGCAGGAAGCCCTGTCGCTCCTGCTCCGATGACTACGACGTCAGCGACTTTGTCCCAGTGCCGAGGAGTGCCTGCGGCATCAGCTGTGCCGGTAGCCGTGCCGGCGAGAACGCTCGCCCCGATCCCCGTCAGCGTTTTCTTGACAAAGGCTCTCCTCGAGAGAGGTTTTCTGGTTTGCGAATGCTCGGTCACAATGTCCTCCTGCACTCACGGCATTCCATGCTAAAGCGGCAGCCCGGCCCTACTTACCTCTTGGCATGATGTAATCGACGATGTTAACAAAACGTCGGGGAAAGAGTATCTTCTGACGCGGGTTCACATTGCGTACGGCGAGGAGGCAGTCATGCGGAAGCTGGTTCTGCAAGTTTTGGCAGTGCTGTTTGCGGTATTTCCTACAGTCGCTTTGGCTCAAGCGCCCAAGGATGGTGTTTACATCGGCGATGAGGACATCAAGGCTGTATTGAAACATTCAGCCGATACTCACCGCACGATTCCGGATAACACGCTCCGAGTGATCGATATGGGCCAGTATCAACTCGGCGTCGCTGTGGTTGCTCGCGGGGCCATGAAAGCTGGAGGCGCTGCGAACGCGCCCGGCGCCGGAAATGCTGCGCCCGCTGCGGCGGCGAACGCCTCGACCGCGTGCGGCGAGAAACGGCCCGGTGCGACGGGTCCCAATGGAATCTTCCACGACGATACCGCCGAGAGTTACGTCGTGATATCGGGTGCCGGAACTCTGATCACCGGCGGCACCATCGTCAATGGGAAACGTTCAGGCCCGAACGATGAAGTCACGACGGTTCTCAATGGCCCATCCTGCGGCGGCACCATGGTGGGATACACGAGCCGCAACGTAAAGGTGGGAGACGTCATCATCATCCCGGAGCATGTGCCGCACGGCTTCTCAGCCATCCCGGATCACATCACCTATCTGAGCATCCGGCCGGATCTGAAAAAAGTTCTGCAGCACGGGTACGTAAATCCGGCGCTAAAGCAGTAAGCTTCGGCAGGTGCGGAGCAAAATTTAGCGAGGTTTTGAAGAGTCCAGCGTTGCGGGCCGCAGCCGCGCTTATGCCCATCTTCGCGATGCGTCAGCCTGTGGGCCCTCCGGGGCAAGCTGCACTGCTGCCATGGCAGTCGTTCGCAATATGCTCGGAGAATCCGGACCCGGAGACGCCGATCTGGTAGCCATCCGGATCCACGATAGACCATGACAATTTGGAATCCGGCTTGGGCTTGAAGCCACGGCGCTTTAGTTCGGCCGCGACGGCGTCTGCGCTATTCTCAACTGCGAATCCGAATCGATTGCAGTAGGGCTTGTCGGCCGGATTGCCAAGCTTGCGCAGGACCAGAGTGTTTTGTCCGAATCTCAAAGAACATTCTTCGCCGCCGGGCACTTGGGTTTGATCCGAGACGACCTTCATTCCTTTCCTAATAGATCACGGTAAAAATCCCGTTCCTTCGAGATGTCGGGCACGTTCAAGACAATAAAACTGTAGGAAGTCGCGTGGAAACCTTTGCCACTCGGCTTCGGGACGGCATTAAGCTTTTTCTGGCCGGCTTCCCACGCCGCCGTACATTTTTCTGATGCGGCAACCTCGCAGGGCCCGGCGGCGCCCGGAAACATCGCTTTGTCTTTCTCCGGAACCCAGATATTGAGCAGGTAGCCTGCGGGATCGTCGCAACTCCATCCCCTTTCGCCATCCGGTCGAACGTTCTTGACGCCGCGGCGCTCCAATTCAGCTTTCATCGCCGCCTTTTGGGAGATAAAATTCGGAATTCGGCTTCTCGCCCGGCCTGAGTGGCCGGATGTACATGCCATTCGGCGATGTAAGGCTGCCGAATTCAAGCGCGCACTGTTTGCCATCGTCCCATGCAACGCGCATCCCAAACAGGCCCACATAGAAATCGCGGCTCCTGGCATAATTGGCCGCGGCCAGTGCGAGGTGATTGACCGTGGTTACAGGGAAAGCCTTGCCGCCACCGGCAGCGCTTTGCGCGGCGCTGGCAGCAAATGCAGCGGCAGCTTTCGGAATGACGCTTGCCGCAAAGGCACCTGTGGCAATCAGCCCTAGCGCTTGAAGCATCTGACGGCGATCCGTTTTGCGATCTTCAACGTCTCTCAAATTGCGTTCCATTGTCGCTTCCTCCTCATCATTTCGTGGCGGACACAATGATGGGCTTGGCATTCTTGCTCCAGCCCTGAATGGCCATCTTTCCATCGGCCCGTACTGTGGCAGTCATCATGCCGTTAGTGTTGAAGGGAGTGGCGACATTGCCCTTTTGATCGAGCGCGATCACGCCGCCATCTCCATGCTGTTCCACAAGCTCTTTCATCACCACCTCATTCGCCGCCTGGTCCAAAGTGACATGCAAGTAGCGCACGCGCTCGCAGATGTCCGCTGCCACGATATTGCGCATGAAAAATTCGCCTGTCCCAGTTCCCGAGACTGCACAGCTTGCATTGTTGGCGTAAGTTCCCGCACCGAGAATCGGCGAGTCTCCTACGCGTCCCGGCATTTTCATTACAGTTCCGCCCGTTGAAGTGCCGGCGGCGAGATTGCCTGTTTGGTCCAGCGCCACCACCCCAACCGTTCCATGCTCTTCACTTGCTGAAAATCCCGCCGATTTGTTTTTCTCTTCGGCCGATTTCGCATTCTTATACCGCTCCCATTCGGGTTCATTGAAAAAAAGATACGGAGAAACCAGTTCGATCCCCTGTGATTTTGCGAACTCTTCAGCGCCTTCGCCGACCAGCATGACGTGCGGCGTTTTCTCCATCACGAGGCGAGCCAGGTGGATGGGATTGGCGATGTGTTTGAGCGAAGCGACAGACCCGGCATTGAGCGTGCGGCCATCCATGATCGAAGCATCCATTTCCGGAACGCCCTCACGCGTGTAGTAGGAACCGCGCCCTGCGTCAAACAACCCGGAATCCTCCATGACGCGAATTGTCGCCTCCACGGCGTCTAAGCTAGAGCCGTTCCTTGCCAGAATCGCATAGCCAGCCTGTACGGCCTTCACCATTGCTGCTCGGCGCATCTCGATCTGCTCAGGCTTCATGTTGCTGTAATCTCCCGCCCCGCCGTGAGCTACGAGCACAAAACCTGGCGACGGCGGCGAGGCCGCTCCAAACGCGGCGCCGAAGTGGAAGCGATCCGCTAGGCTAACTGCAGCAATCACCGCCAACACGAGTGTGAAAGAACGGATGGTTTTCATGAGAACCTCCGAGAATAGGCTGCGATTTGCTCGCCAGTATTGATAGACCCGATCGAATAGCCCATCAACCGGGGGAAGGCAGCAGATCCATCGGCAGGCGCCGGAACGGCCCCTGGATCGCAGGTAACAAAAACTGCGGCAGTTAATGAAGACCATCGACTCGGTAGCGTTGCGCGCGGAATCGCAGATTTAATCACGCGTCGCGCAAAGGAAGCGCGTTGGTCACGCCGCACACTCTATCGTTCTGCGCCGCGCTCGAGCGCACCCACGGCTTGGCTGCCGCACGACTCTCCGGTCTTCCGCTTATCGATCGCCCTGGAAGCGAAGTCAGCTTAGCTCTGCCGCAAAGAAGCCGCACGTGCCTCAAGGGCTTCTTTCAATCGTCCAGTCTTTACATCATAGATAAAGCCCCGAACCGAGATGCTTTTCGGCAACCAGGGATGGGACTTTATTTTTTGGATCTGCTGCCGGACGTTTTCCTCCAGATCGCGGAAAGCATGGAAGGCAACCGGAGCCACCGGCGAACTTCCCGTCTGCTGTATCAGTTTCGCCCGCAGATCCTCATCTTTGAACGTCAGCATTCCGCAGTCCGTGTGGTTGATGATGATGAATTCCTGGGTTCCCAGTAGCTGGTGAGAGAGGATGAAGGACCGCAGCGCATCCTCGGTTACAATCCCACCTGCGTTCCTGATCACGTGCGCATCTCCCGCTTTCAACCCCAGGATCTGCGATGGCACGAGTCGAGCATCCATGCACGCCAGAACCGCTAATTTGCGGGCGGGAGGAAGGGGAAGTTGCCCAAACTCGAAATTCCGCGCGTAGGTTTCGTTGGCCCTAAGTACTTCGTCGGTCACACTCATGACTTAATCTCCTTTCCAGTTCTCAAGAGACTTTCTTGCTTGCAGGAACCCGAAACGAGAATGTCGTCAGCTGCTCGCTGCAGCAGCGGCGGCTTGATCGAGAAGTTTTGCCGCGCGTTCGGCTTCTGCGACGCCGAAGAATACCAACGGCGCGTTGGTTACCGGTTCCACACCCGCATAGGCATAGTCGATGTTGATATTGGCTTCGGCAAGCTTTGCCGCGACACGCGCTAGTTCGCCCGGACGATTGGGCAATCTGAGCTGCACTATGTCCGCCTCGGTATAGGTCAATCCTTCGGCAGCCAAGACCGTCTTTGCTGTCGACAGATTCTCCACAACCAGGTGTACTTGGCTCCGGCGTTCGGCGGTAGAGGCCTGCACGGCGAGGATGTTCACTTTGCGCTCGGCAAGACCCTTACACATCTTGGCCAGCGTACCCGGCCGGTTTTCGAGCTGGACGTTAAGTTCTTTGGCGATTGGCATGGAATTCCTCCTGTAGATTTGTGAGGAACGGGGTGGTGCGTTCCTGCGAGATTACGAAGATGCGGGCATCGTACGCCGGTCCGACCATGACTGCAACGAAAAAGGGGAGGACTTCTCCTGCCCTTTTTTATTCTTGTGTGCTTTTGACTTTATCGCTTCGGTACCGGCCACCAGCGCACAAAGCCGTCTCGATTGGGCATTTTGACTTGCGGCAAGGACTTGGCGTCCAGCACGGCGTCTTGAGGAACAACGCCGTCGATGGACAGAATATACGCCGTCACGGCGTATACTTCGTCGTTCGTCAATGATTGGGGCGACTGCAGAGGCATGGCGCGCCGCACGTAATCGAAAATCGTGGTTGCGCTCGGCCAATAGCTTACCGGCGTCTTCACCGGCTTCTCTGACGTGAGCGTACCGATTCCGCCGGTGAGTTGATCCTGGGGTCCGCCTTGGCCCTTCGGCCCGTGGCAGGATTGGCATTTTTCTTCATAGACCATGGCTCCCGCAGAAACAGAGCCGCTTCCTACGGGCAATCCGGTACCGTCCGGAGCTACGGTTATATCCAGCTTACTTATCTCCTCCGGACTCAAGGGCCGGCCAAGATTTGGATGCTGCGCGAAGCAAACAGACGAGATCAGAAAAAGCGCCGCCGGCAACAGAATTCCAAATCTAAACATAAACATGTTTTACCGTCCCATCCGCTTCGATACGCCAGCCTTGAATGCCATTAAAGTGATAGAACTGGATTGGCGAATATTGGGAGACCCAAGCAGACCTAGTGGGCTGCACGTCTCCTTTTTCATCAGTGGCCCGGCTCATCAGGGTGGAAACACGGCCATCCCATCGCCAGGCAAGCCGAAATCGAGTCAGCGCCTTGGATAAGACCGGCGCGGTCAGAGCGGCAGCTGCCCAGCTTTTCCCTCCGTCCGCGGAAACTTCTACTTTGGAAACTCGCCCGGACCCCGACCATGCCAGGCCGGATACTTCGTAAAATCCCGGCCCTTTCATGTTCATGCCAAACGACGGTTTGATGATCGCGGATTTCACGCCTTGGAGGAACATGTACTGGCGCGCCTTCCCGTTGGGCATCAATTCCGTATAGTGCGAGGTTTCATCGCGCGCATTCACTGGCTCGTTCATTACTTTCAGCCGGCGCAGCCATTTCACGTTCATATTTCCCTCAAACCCCGGCAGCAAAAGACGCATCGGGTAGCCCTGTTCGGGACGGATGGCTTCTCCGTTTTGATAGAGCGCAATCATGGCGTCATCCAGGCACTTCTCCAGCGGCACACTGCGGCTCATTGCCACCGCGTCCGCGCCCTCGGCGATAACCCATTTCGCCTCGCGGTTTACTTCCGCTTCCCCCAGAAGCGTGGCTAACCGAACGCCCGTCCATTCAGAACAGGATAGAAGACCATTGAGGCCCCCTGCCGTGGTCTGTTGCGGCTCCCGCTGATTGAACGATCCGCTATTGCCCGAGCACTCGACGAAGTGAATTTGCGACTCCATGGGATAGCGCATGAGCGTTTCAACGGAAAAGGCCAGCGGTCTCTTGACTAGCCCGTGAATCACCAATTCGTGACGGTTCGGATCGATATCGGGAACGCCGTTGTGGTGACGTTCAAAATGCAATCCATTGGGTGTGAGGGTACCTTCGAGCAGATGCAGTGGGGTTCGCGATGTGCCTGTCCATGGACGTCCGGGAAGGAGCGTAAAGGAACGCTGCACCTTCTCCTGCCACTTGGAAGGCATGCCGTAAGGCGAAAAGGAGCGCCCGGGAGTCTTCATCCATTCGGGTGCATCCGCTCCAATGGTTTCGGCCGCTTGAGCAACACCCGCGCCAATGCCAGCTATGCCGGCAGCCAAAACCCCAGCACGCAGCAATGAGCGCCGGTCAAGAAGACCATTCCCCGCCGCGACCCCACCTGCCAGCTCGGCAATCTTTGCTTTGTCACGCTCTTCCATTGCGACCTCCCATGGACCACGTTAATTTAGCAAGATAGCACTTCCCGCTCTTGTGAAGTATTTACTTCTTCTCACTTCTTCCTTCACCGGAATGCCCAAAGACAGCGATGCAACCCGTGCCCTTGAACCCAAACTGCGCGCATGTCGTGTTGTCAGTGGAAGGGTCCTTGACCATCGCTGGTGTGGCTCGCACGGGAGTGAAAATGTGATTGTTCTCAGCCAACGCTACTGCCTGCCGGCCACCTGGATCGGGAACATTTTGCAACCATGCACCCGTTTGAGCGTCAACCACTCCCAGTGATTCTACGGGCGGGGTGCTCTTATCTTCCGCGGTGAAGTAAAACCGGCCGTCTCCCGGGTTATACCAGTCCTCGTCACCGCCGCCGATCTGGCTAATCCTGGCGATAATCGCGCCATCGGATGCATTCATGACGACCGGCCCCCCACAAGTTACCAATACGTGGTGTGACGGCCCCAGCGTCTCGCCACTGGCGTGACAATCGCCCGGCTTCAATCTCTTTTCCACTTTCATGCTCTTAGGATCGATCACCGCAATTTCCCCAAATCCGCCGTTGCTTCCGCCGTTGTTACGATAGCCCGGCACAGTAATGAAGAAACGGTGCAGTTCGGGTACCCACAACGGCTGTTCCAAGCCCGTAGCACCCTCAAACGTGACATGGCCGAGCAGCTGATAATTATCCGCAGAGATGAAGGTCGCGTAGGGATTGGATCGGGTCGGCGGATTCGTGGCGTTCGCAGTGAGCGGCTGGTTATTCGCGACCAAAATGAGGCGGTCTGCGTCGTCGTATCCAATTTCGTCCGCGCGATCGCAGTGCGAGCCACACTCAGGAATTGCCGTGCTGATGGAGTGGATAATCTTGAGATAGTTCGGCGAACTCGGGTCCACGTCTCCCACCTGTACCGTGCTATTGCCGTCGCCGGCCCAGACTTTCTTGCCGGCGGTCACCAGGACGCCATTCGGTCCCTGACCGTTTGGGGGCGGAGGGGTGGCGTTGCCGGGACCCGCGAAACCGGTAATGCGGCCCACGAACAGGTTGTTCTCGGCATCGATGACGTCGATGCCGAAGTTGGATCTGTCGGAAAGGTAGAATCGCTTGGTCCCGGAATCCACCCAGGCAATATCGGAGCTCAAGAGGGGATTGCCCGGGATGGCGATGACCCCAATAAGTTTGAGCGGTGCTTTCGTGCTGCCGCGCTGGGACTCATGGTTCTGAGCAGGCCGGCCGGCGACGCTCAGGATCAGGACGAACGCCAGAACTGATGAAAAATAGCCTACCGTTTTCAATGGCACGTGCCGCCTCCCGGACGTGATTGCTGAGTGGAATCGCTTCGATTCCGCCGCGAGCGGCAAAATACAACGGAGCGCCTCTGAATACAATAACCAATAGTCGGGTACCCCCCTGCCATTTTTTTGCAAGTGTTCATTCTAAAGCTATTTTAAGTCCAATAATTCGTAACTGTTCATTCTACGATGGTTCCGAGCGAATCTCGTGCACGTGCTCATTCTGCATGGCCCGCGACCGAAACACGGACCCTTCAATCCGACAGGC
>WNGL01009013.1_pt1 | contig 18514 bp, 17 predicted proteins | sample 5400591 | NCBI WGS metagenome assembly WNGL01 (sample SAMN13153377, study PRJNA577476) | soil metagenome | isolation source: 80 cm soil or saprolite under Garry oak tree replicate 1 | place: USA:California | collected 2016-06-15 | reverse complement strand
GATCGATCGCGGCGCGCAGAATCTTCCTGGCAACTGGGAGAGCAGCAATTTCAATCTTCCCGCGCGTCTGCGCAAAGCCATCCCCAAGATCGGCGCGCATGATACGGCTGTGCTGATTCACAACGATGCCGTGGTGCAGGGCCTGAGCGAAATACCGTTCATGCAGGACGTGAAAAGATGGGGCGTGCTGACTATCGGCACCGGATTGGGCAATGCGCGCTTCACCAATCGCAAGCAAGCCGACGAATAGCGCCTATCACCGCCGCCGCCCGCCGATCATCGAAGCCGGAGCGACAACTTACTGTCGCGCAATGTCAGCTTGCGGCTCTGCGATTGACGCCCTTGCGCAATGCGATCGTGGACAACTTCCGCTTCCTAGGGCCGTTTGAAGCTCGTGAGAAGGTTCTTCAGCTCACCTTTGATCTCGCGTGCTTTGGCTCCACGCCAGGTTTTGGCTGTTCCAAGGAAATCAGCAATCGCCAGGCACGCCGCAGGGATGTACAAGTCGTCGTAGACGTTACGCAGGGTGCGCATTTTATCGAGCGGAGGCCTCACGATGTCCGGCATTTTGTCTCCCCAGGCGGAGACGATTTCAGCGGCGATCTCGCTCAGGGGCCGGCCAGGCATCGGACTGCTCACGGGAGTACCTTTCGGAGAATGGAACTCGCAGCGGGCTCATTGGTTTCCTCGTCGAATCCGAAACACGACAATGGCGAGGAGACTGGCCGTGGTAGACAAGGATCGCATCAAAGGCTCGGCCAAACAGGCCAAGGGCAAATTGAAGGAAGTCGCGGGTAAGACAACGGGCGACAAGAAGCTCGAAAACGAAGGCTGGGCCGAAAAGATGAAAGGTAAGGTGCAGAACACCCTAGGCGGCATCCGTGACGCCGTGAGGGGCAAGTAAGTAACTCTCGGGGTGTGGAAGGCTTCCCTCGCAAGAGCTGCGCTCTTTTTGCGATGCGTCAAAGTGCCCTTGAGCGAGGGTTGCGGGACGACTTTTCGCCTTTCGGCGCGGAACTAATCGTCATGCTGCCACGTTGCAATCGGACAGGGGAGTTGCTCGATAGGAGCCAGCAATGAGTGACGACCTCGCGTCAGGACGTGCAGCGGATGAAACGCCAAACGATTTGGAAATGCGTCATTTGTTCGAGCAATTGGGAATGAGAAAAATAATATTAGATAGGGCTATCAGACATAGCAGGGCGCTCCTTCGGCAGAGCCAAGAACGAAGCATCGGTGTATCGGTTAATTCACGCCGTCACCCCCGGTCGTTCACAGCGGCAGCGAAAATAGGGGGCAGCTAGCCTCCATTGGAGGAAGCCCTGACTGCTCGTCCTTTGGTTTCCAGCCTCCAGACCTCCCAAGTTCAGGGAATGGCGCGCAATGCAAAGGACCGCCGGAGGCCTATTCGGCGGCCCTGAGGTCAGGAAAGCCGAGGATCCCGGCTACCTTGCATTCGGTCTCGGCGCTGGGGTCGTGGGGCCGCCGGTGGTCGCAGGAGCATTCTCAGGCACCCAGGCCATGGCATTGCGGTCGTACTTGAACCCTGGAGCCGACTTCAGCGCGTCCTTGGTCGTGTTCATGACCGGATACCATTTGTTGTTGCCTTTGGTCTTGAACTGGACGGCGTTGAAGTGAACCGCAACGTCCTTCTCGCCAGCTCCCAGGAATCCGCCGACACCGACGATAAACGCGGTAACTTTACCGTCGTGATCGACGAGTACGTCCATGATTTCGCCGATCTTGCTATCGGCGGGGTCATAGACGTTCTGCTTGTACCAGTGAGTCACCGTCATTGCGTCTCCCGGAATGCTAGTCAGGATCTGGGCATTCGACGGCTGCCCTGCGGAGGGGGCAGTTTGTTGGGCGCTGGCAACGGTCGTTGCGAGCGCCAGGAGGATGACTGTCGAGGCTAGTTTTTTCATAAGCGATCTCCCGTATTCGAAAGATGAGGAACCTCATCCTGGCGCGTAAACGCGACGGGAGCCGCTAGGTTCCAGCGGCACGCGGGGGCGGCGCTCGTTAACCGCCCCAGATGCGAAGGCCGCCCCATGAAGCGACCTCGCAGTATCGACTCAACCCCGGTTTCGGCCGGGGTTTCGTTTAGGGATTTCCAGGTTTCCCCGAAACATTGCTGGCAATTTGCTTCCCGTCACGAGGTGGCTGGAGGAGGAATTGAGGCAGTGGCGAAATCGGCAATGAGGGAACCCATCAATGACAAAAGGCGTTAGGCTTGCAAATAAGCCGCCTAAGGAGGCCGACCAATGGGACGTTATCTTCTCTTATGGTTGCTTGGCGTTCCGATCCCGATACTCATTCTCATCTGGGCATTTGGCGGCCTTCATTGAAGGGCGCAGCAAGGTCTGGAACTGGCGCTGATCATCGCCCTTTGCATCCGCCGATTGCGCCGATGGAAGCCCTATCGGTCGATGAAATTCCAACCGGCGGAGGCTGGCAGTACGAGCCGCGCATAGTTCTTGTGTCGCCTTCCTTGCTTAGGGGACACGCGGCAGACATTGCTCAGCCTCGAGCGGGGAACTCCCTTTTTGGCCACCGCGTTTTGTCCGCGGGGAACCCGCAGGAGACCACAATGACCGACGACTGGACCAACAAGGGGGCCGAGACTGCCGGCGCCTCAATTTGCGCGAGAGCTGAGAGGTTTCCTGTTCAGCTCTTCCTGTTCGTCGGGGGAGCCGCAATGTTTGCCATCGCCTGTTTACTTTTCGTGCTGTGCGTTCCAGCGCTCGCACGAGATAACGGGCAGTACAGCCAAGCCCCGGGTGGAGGCGTGTAATGGTCAAGGATTCATCCTCCCTCGCAAATCGAGCCTCAACTTACTGCCCCTTCTGCCGGCAACCCCTCGGCGTTGTTAATGGCCGCATTGAAGCGTGGCGGTCGTCCACCGGGCGGTATTTTTGCTCGGAGTTCTGCGCCGAGGGCGAAGAGGAGGGTCGTTTCGAGAAACTCAAGCGCGCTTCATGACCTTGATGCATTGCTCACGCTCGCGCAGCTCGGGATCGGGCGTTTCGAGGGCGTCGTCGTGGGTGCGGCATGGAGGTCACAACGCGGTCTTGCAGGCGCAGTCGCGGATCACGCCAGCCAGCGCTTGCGCCGCCGGTAGTGCTTGCCCTCGCGGAACGATCTGCGCCGCCCTCCGGCGACGCCGAGATAGAATTCCTTCACGTCCTCGTTGTCGGCGAGGCCCTTGGCCTCGCCGTCGAGCACCACGCGGCCGTTCTCCAGGATGTAGCCATGACCCGCATATTTCAATGCCATGTAAGTGTTCTGCTCGGCGAGCAGGAACGACACGCCCTCCCGCGTGTTGAGATTGCCGACGATCTCGAAGATTTCCTCGACCAGTTGCGGCGCGAGCCCCATCGACGGCTCGTCGAGCAGGATCATCTTCGGCCGCGACATCAGCGCGCGCCCGATGGCGCACATCTGCTGCTCGCCGCCGGAAGTATAGCCCGCGACCGCATCGCGCCGCTCCTTGAGCCGCGGAAAATGGGAATAGACGCGGTCGAGGTCATGGCGGATCGCGGCCTTGCCGTCGGAACGCGTGAAAGCGCCAGTGAGCAGATTGTCCTCGACCGTGAGATGGGCGAAGCAGTGGCGACCCTCCATCACCTGGATGCAGCCGCGGCGAACAAGTTCGCTCGGCGAAAGTCCATGGACCTCGGCGCCGTCGAACAGGATCGCGCCTTTGGTCACCTCGCCCCGCTCGGCCGCGATGAGGTTCGAGATCGCCTTGAGCGTCGTGGTCTTGCCCGCGCCATTGGCGCCAAGAAGCGCAACGATCCCGCCCCTGGTCACCTCGAGCGAGACACCCTTGAGGACCAGGATGACGCCGTCATAGACGACCTCGATATTGTTGACCGAGAGAATCTTGTCCGCTGGTTTCACGACGACTTGTCGCAGGCTTCGGTGCGCTTCGGCCATGGCTGGTTCTTGGAGACGTAGTCCTTGGCTGCGGCGTCGAGCATCGGCTGCACCTTGTCCTTCATGGGCGAGATCCAGTCGGAGACCTTCACCCACTTGGTGCCGTCCCATTGCTGCATGTAGGCCGGGTGGTGACCGTTGTGGTCGTTGCAAGTCACCTCGATCGGTCCGGCGAAGTTTTCGAGCCCAAGCTCCTTCCAGCGCGCCGCCGAAATCTTCAGCGTCTCGAAGCCGCGGCGGACATCCTCGGCGCCGACCAGCTTCTTGCCGGTGATCTGCTGCGCGTTGCGGATCGCCTCGGCACCGATCGCCGAGTTCATGACGCCGCGGTTATAGAAGTTCTCGCCGACCTTCTCTCTCGGCGTCTGGCTCTGGCCCTTGTCGACGACGTGGGTGATGATGTCGCGGATCGCCGGAAAGTTCGCGCCGACGCCGTTGATGTTCAGCGACAGGTAGCCCTTGGCGCCGGCGCTCGCCGGCCGCGCGTCATCCTCGCTCCCCGACCACCAGACGCCGATGAAATGATCCATCGGGTAATTGATCTTGGCGGCCTCCTGAACGGCGGAGGGGTTCATCGCGCCCCAGCCCCACATGATCATCCAGTTCGGACGATCGCGGCGCACGCTGAGCCACAGCGCAGACTGGTTCTGCATGTCGGCCGGCGGCACCGGATATTTCTTCACCTGGAAGCCGTAGTCCTTGGCGAACTGATCGAGCAGCGGGACCGGCTCGAGCCCGTAGCCGCCATCGAAATAGATGTAGCCGATGGTCTTACCCTTGAGCTTGTCGAGCCCGCCTTCCTTGCCGGCGATGTATTTGATGATCATCGACAGGCCGTCCCAGTAGGTGGCCGGCGGATTGAAGATCCACGGGAATTCCTGACCGATCGCGGAGGCCGACAGACCATAGGCCATCGACAGGATCGGGATGCGGTCGACGGAGGCCTTCGGGATCAGCGCCAGCGTGACGCCGGTCGAATAGGGATTGATGACGACCGGCTTCCTGCTCTTGAGCGCCTCGTAGCACTCGACGCCCTTCTCGTTGCGGTACCCAGTCTCGCACTCTTCGAGAATGATCTTGGCCCCGCCGATACCGCCATCGCGCGCGTTCAGCATTGCGAGATAGTCATACATGCCGTTGGCGATCGGGATGCCCGAGTTGGAGAAGGGCCCGGTGCGGTAGGTAAAGTTGGGTACAAAAATGCCATCCTGGGCCGTGGCCTTCGTCGCCATCACGGAGGCGCCGACGAGTCCCGCGACGACCGTGCCGAGCACGAGGTCTTTCGTGCGCATTGCGTCTCTCCCTTGTGGGAGCCGGCGCCGAGCGACGCCGACCATTGCCTATGCCCCTCCAGTGATTGGTCACATCCCCGGCCGGCGGCAATGCGCCGGAACGAGGGGTTTTTGGCGATTTTGCATCATCAGTAGGGGAAAGGCCACACCCTCAATTTCTGTTTTCCGATCTGCCAGAGCCGGGCGAGCCCATGGGGCTCGACAATCAGAAAGAAGATGATGAGCGAACCGACGATCATGAAGGTGAGATGTTCGACCGTCGCGGCGTTGATTCTCAGGCCGAGCAGGCCGGGGGCGGTGCGCAGCACCACCGGCAAGCCCCAGATCAGCGCCGCCCCGAGGAACGAGCCCATCAAGCTGCCGAGGCCGCCGATGATGACCATAAACAGGACGAGAAACGACTGATTGATGCTGAAGCTTTCCGACTCGGCCGCGCCAAGCCAGAGGAATGCCATCATGGCGCCGGCCACCCCGCAATAGAAAGACGACACCGCAAACGAGAGCAGCTTCGTTTGATAGAGCTTGATGCCGATGAGCTCGGCGGCGATGTCCATGTCGCGCACCGCCATCCACATGCGGCCGATGCGGCCGCGGATCAGGTTCGAGGCCAGCAACGTCATCGACACGACGATCGTGAGCGCTACCAGATAGCGCGTCGCCGCCGTCGCGGTCGGGCCGGTGATGGGGATGCCGAACACGGCGCGCGTCGGCACCTCGATCGCGGCCGAGATATTGTAGTTATAGAGCCAGGGCACGCGGATGAAGCACCACGACAGGAAGAACTGCGCCGCCAGTGTCGCCACCGCAAGATAGAAGCCTTTGATACGCAACGAGGGCAGGCCGAACACGGCGCCGACCGCGGCGGCGAAGAAGCCCGAGCATAGAATCAGCACGACAATGTTGGCGTTGGGGAAATAGATCGTAAGCTTGTAGCAGGCAAAGGCTCCCACGCCCATGAAGCCGCCGGTGCCAAGCGAAAGCAGCCCGGTATAGCCGGTGAGGAGATTGAGCCCGATCGCGGCCAGCGAGAGCACCAGCACCGGCGTGAGCAGCGAGTCGATCACGAAATTGGAGGCGACGAGCGGCACCAGGACGAACGCCGCGACAAGGATCAGGATGATCCCGATACGGTCCTGCAGGATCGGGAACAGCGCCTGGTCCGCGGCGTAGCTGGTCTTGTACTGGCCTGCCTCGCGATAGAACATGGGTGCCCCTAGATGCGCTCGATGATCGTCTCGCCGAACAGCCCCTGCGGGCGGAACAGCAGAAACACGAGCGCGATGACATAGGCGAGCCAGCTCTCGATGCCGCTTCCGATCAGCGGCCCCCAGTAGAACTCGCCGAGCTTTTCGCCGACCCCGATGATGATGCCGCCCACGATCGCGCCGGGGATCGAGGTGAAGCCGCCGAGGATCAGCACCGGCAGGGCTTTGAGCGCAACGATCTGGAGCGCGAACGAGACATTGGACCGGGCGCCCCACATGATGCCGGTCGCGAGCGCCACGATGCCGGCTGCGAACCATACGATCACCCAGATCTGCTCGAGCGAAATGCCGACCGAGAGCGCGGCCTTGTGGCTGTCGGCGACCGCCCGCAGCGCACGGCCGATGCGCGTCTTCTGAAAGAAGGCCGCGAGCGTCGCCACCATGATCGACGCAATGATCGCGGCCGCGATGTCGATTTTCATGAACAGGATGATGTCGGCCTGATTGACGAGCGGGCGCAGCACCGCCCGCTCGACCGCATAGGCGAGCACCAGCATGACCCCGACCGTGCTGGCGAGCGCGAGGAAAGCAGGCATGCCATGCTCGTAGAGCCCGACCAGGGTGAGCGCAGCGAACACGACCATGATGCCTTGCGCGAAATTGAATACGCCCGAGGCCTTGAAGATCAGCACATAGCCGAGCGCGATCAGGGCATAGAGCACGCCGGCGACCAGCCCCTCCCACAGCGTCTGCACGAACAGATCGGGCGCCGCGCCCATCTGTATGAAGGGATCGAGAAAGACCTTGTAGAGGAGGTCCACCGTCTCCCCCATCAATGCGCTACGCCGAGATAGGCGTCGATGACCTTGCGGTCGGTCTTGACCTCCTCCGGCGTGCCCTCGGCGATCTTGACACCGTGATCCAAAACAACCACCCGGTCGGAGAGATCCATGACCACGCCCATGTCGTGCTCGATCAAAGCGATGGTGGTGCCGTAATGCTCGTTGACGTCGAGGATGAAGCGGGACATGTCCTCCTTCTCCTCGATGTTCATGCCAGCCATCGGCTCGTCGAGGAGCAGGAGATCGGGCTCCATGGCAAGCGCGCGGGCGAGCTCGACGCGCTTCTGCAGGCCGTAGGGCAAGCGGCGGACCTCGATCTTGCGGATCGCCTGGATCTTGAGAAAGTCGATGATCTCCTCGACCCGGCGGCGGTGGTCGACCTCCTCGGCGCGCGCCGGTCCGAAATGCACGAGCTGCCAGAAGAATCCGCGGTGCATGTGCAGCGTGCGTCCCGCCAAGATGTTGTCGAGCACGGTCATCCCGCGAAACAGCGCGACGTTCTGGAAGGTGCGCGCGATGCCGCCTGCGGCTGCCTCGTAGGGCCGCATCTTGGAGCGCGTCCTGCCCTTGAAGGTGATGCGGCCGCGCTGCGGGTGATAGAAGCCGTTGATGACGTTGAGCATCGACGTCTTGCCGGCGCCATTCGGTCCGATGATGGCGCAGATCTCGCCCTTGCGGATGGCGAAGGAAACGTCGGTGACGGCCTTGACGCCGCCGAAGGCGAGCGACACGTTCTCGACCGATAGCAGGACCTCGCCGGCCGCGATATCGCTCGTGCCCGGTGCTCTCATGCCGCCTCCTCCACGGCACGGGCCAACGGCGCGGTCTCGAGGTCACGGATCTTGACGCGCGCGGAAAGCACACCCCTGCGTCCGTCCTCGAACGTCACCTCGGTCGAGATGTCGGCCTCGCTCGAGCCGTCGTAGAACGCCTCGATCAGCGCGGCATAGCGCTCGGTGACGAAGCCGCGGCGGACCTTCTGCGTGCGCGTCACCTCGCCGTCGTCGGCATCGAGCTCCTTGTGGAGAATGAGGAAGCGTCTGATCTGCGCCCCGGCCATCACCTCCTCCTCGACCAGCGAGCGGTTGACCTCCTCTACATGACGCGCCAGCATGTCACAGACCAGTGGATGGGCGGCGAGTTCCTGGTAGGAACCATAGACGACATTGTTGCGCTCGGCCCAGCTCCCGACCGCAGCGAGGTCGATGTTGAGCATGACGCAAACGAAATCGCGCTGGTCGCCGAAGGCGACGGCTTCGCGGATGTTCGGATAGAATTTGAGCTTGTTCTCGATGTATTTCGGCGCGAACAGCGTACCGTCGTTGAGGCGCCCGACGTCCTTTGCGCGGTCGATGATCTTGAGCTGCCCGGTCTTGGGATCGAAAAAGCCCGCATCGCCGGTTTTCACATAGCCGTCCGTGGTCAAGACCTCGGCGGTCTTGGCGGGGTCCTTGAAGTAGCCGACGAACATGCCAGGCGATTTGAACTCAATCTCACCACTGTCGGCGATCCGCAGCTCGACATTGGGCATCGCCGGACCAACGCTGTCGGCAAGAATTTTTCCATCGGGTTGCGCAGTGAGGCAAAGGAAGGCCTCGGTCTGGCCGTAGAACTGCTTCAGGTTCAATCCGAGCGAGCGGTAGAACGAGAACAGCTCGGGGCCGATCGCCTCGCCGGCGGTATAGGCCAGGCGCACGCGCGAGAGGCCGAGCACGTTCTTGAGCGGTCCATAGACCAGGATCGTTCCAATGGCATAGAGGAGACGGCCCATCGGCGGCACTCGATCGCCGTTGAGGATACACTCGCCATTGCGGCGCGCGACGTCGATGAAATAATGAAACAGGCGCCGCTTGAGCGGGCTCGCGTCCTCCATTCGGATCATGACCCGCGTGAGCATCTGCTCCAGCACGCGCGGGGGGGCGAAAAAGAAGGTCGGCCCGATCTCCCGCATGTCCTGCATGACCGTGTCGCCGTTCTCCGGACAGGCGAATGAGAAGCCGGCCACCAGCGCTTGCGCATAGTTGAGGTAATGGTCACCGACCCAAGCCGGTGGCAGATAGGCGAGCGCTTCGTCGCGCTCGGTGAGCTTGTCGAAGGCAACCGTATCGGAGGCGGCCTCGATGCAGCCGAGAGCCGATAGCACGACGCCTTTCGATCGCCCCGTGGTGCCGGAGGTGTAAAGGATGACCGAGAGGTCGGAGCCCTTGCCAGCCTCGATTTCGTGATCGAGCCATGTCCCGAGCGTAGGATCGTGCGCGAGCGCTTCGTGGCCGTCCCGGATGAGATCGTCGATCGGATGCAGACGCGCGTGATCGTAGTCGCGCAGTCCCCGCGGCTCGTCGTAGACGATCTCTGCGAGCCTCGGCATACGCGCCACCACCGACAGGATTTTGTCGACCTGCTCCTGGTCTTCGACCGCCGCGAGCCGCACCTCGGCGTCGGCAAGCACATAGGCGAGCTCGTCCGCGACCGCGTCGGCATAGACCGGCACCGGAATGGCGCCCAGAATTTGCGCCGCCAGCATCGACCAGTAGAGCCTCGGCCGATTGGAGCCGACGATGGCGATCGTGTCGCCGCGCTCGAGGCCAAGGCGATGAAGCCCGATCGCAAGGGCCCGCGCTTCCGCGAGCACCTCGCCCCAGGTCCAGACCTGCCAAATGCCGAGGTCCTTGTGGCGGATCGCCGGCAGGTCCCCATAGAGGACGGCATTGCGGGTCAGGAGCTTCGGAAAGGTATCCGCCTCGGCGGTGGCGACAATCGCCACGGCGCATCCTCCCATCCCAGGGCGCGAGCAATCCCCGCCCCATGCAAACCCCTCGCCGCCGTTCGATCGGCGGGCTGGTTGCGGCGATGACTTCCGGAATTCCCAGACAACGCCGTGGCCGCGGATCAAGATACGCCATTTTGACTCCGCCGGGAAGATGCAGGGTAATAGGGCAAAGGATCAGCGTGCCCAGTGGTTTTCAGGGGCGGCTCGGTCGGTGCAGAAGGCTGTCTTGGGCGCTCCAGGCCGATCAGGAAATCCACGCCAAAGGGAGGCGACGAATGGCCGTGATCTGGGAGCCCAGTCTCGCCGACGAGGCCGCGCGCTGGCAAAAAGTTGCGGCGCGCCTGACGCAGGAGCATTTTGCTCCTGTTGCGGAGGAGCTCGATCGAGAGCAGCGCTATCCTTGGGACCACGTGCGTCGGCTCGTCGAACACGATCTGGCGGGCTTGTTCATTCCAAGCGCCTATGGCGGTCAAGGCGCGAGCCTGACCGCGACGGTCGCCGTGGTCGAGACCATCGGGAGCGGTTGCGCCTCGACGGCGGCGATCCTTTGCGCCTACCAGCTCGGCGCCTTTCCGGTGCTGCTGGCCGGGCGAGAAGATCAAAAGCAGCTCTATCTCGGCGAGATGGCGAAGGGCGTCGCCACGAGCTTCGCTTTGTCCGAGCGCAGCGCTGGCTCGGACGCTGCAGCAATCCAGGCAGCGGCGACCCGCGAGGGTAAGGGTTGGCGGCTGCGCGGAGAGAAGTACTGGATCGGCAACGGCGGCGCGTCCCGCTACTACCTGGTGTTCGCGAAGACGGACCCGAGCGCGGGCGGGCGGGGCATCTCGGCCTTCATGGTGGACAAGGAGCAGCCTGGGGCCGTCATCGACGAGTTCTCCGACAAGATGGGGATTCGCGGCACGAAGACGTCCAATCTCAAGCTCGACACTTTCGTGGCGGACAGCGCGCGGGTCGGCGAGCTCAATCGAGCGCTGCGGCTCGCGCTTCGAACGCTCGATGTCGGTCGCGTCATGGTCGCCGCGCAGTCGCTCGGCCTCGCGCTCGCGGCCTACCGGGAAGCTGCGAGACGCGCGGTCGCGCGGCAGGCCTTCGGCGGGCCGATCGTCGAGAACCAGGGCATCGGCTTCAGGCTCGCCGACATGGCGGTCGAGATCTCGGCCGCCCGGATGATGCTCTACGAGAGCGCCAAGGCCTACGATGAAGGCCATGACCTCGCCAATCTCGGCGCGATGGCAAAACTCTACGCCTCGGAGGTGGCGCATCGGGCGGCCGATGCGGCCCTGCAAATCTGGGGCGGCGTCGGCTATTGCAAGCCCACCATCGTCGAACGTCTGTACCGGGATCAGCGGATCTTGGAGATCTACGAGGGCACGTCCGAAATCCAGCGCCTCGTGCTCGCCCGCGCCGTGCGCAAGGAGGCGGAGGAGGCCATCGCCACGGACCTCGGCGATCCGAAGCCTCGGAGTCCGTAGGGTGGGCAAAGGCGCGCAACAGACCACCTCGTGGCCACGACGCGTTCCGCGCCTTTGCCCACGCGGATCGATGTTGGACGCACCATTGTAAGCTGACCACGCCGCGCGATGTCCGCGTGGGCAACGGCGAAGCCGCCGTCGCCCACCCTACGTTTTCTCCATCCATCAATGCGCGAGCGGATCCGGGCGCAGCTGGAAGTTCACGACCAGCGGGCTCGAAGCGGTGGCTGCGGTCTTGCCTGGCGCGCCTGGAGCGGGCGCGTCGATGCCTTCGATATGGACCGGCGTGCGGTTGCCGGAGGTCACCCAGAGGCCGCGGCCCTTCCAGCCGGCATTGCGATCATCGATGCGTCCGTCGAGCCCCTTGGCGAAAAAGCCCATCGGATAGGGGACGCGAAGCTGAATGACCTTTCCGCCGACCAAGGCGTGGAGCGAATCCGATTGGTTGCCGGTGGCGATCGGCACGTTCGCGCCAAGGCCGAGGATGTCGTGCTGGTCGACCCACGTGTAATAGGGATTCTCGGCGGCGCCGGGATCACCCTGGAAGCCCGGCCCTGGAATCGCATGGAAGCTCCAGCCCTCGGGACATTTGTTGCCGAGCTCCGCGCCCGGTCCATTGAGCGGCCCCTTGCACTTGCGACGGTCGAAGCTCGCGATGTGGCCGCTGTCGAGCGGCGACCAGACGACGCCATCGCGATCGATGTCCATTCCGCGGATTCCGAATCCGGGGAGCGGAATCTTGTAGATTTCCGCCAACGCGGTCTCGGGCGGGTTCGATCCTGGAGCCAGGCGAAGGATGTAGCCAGGATGGGCGAGGTTCGATCCCCAGAGGCTGCCGTCGAGCGGTGACCAGGCAATCCCGTAAAAACCGAACGGGATCCGGGTGTCCTTGCTGTAATCGGCTGGCCTGCCGGGCTCGTTGTAGCCTTCGTCCCGCTTGCCGTTGCCGTTGGTGTCGACGATCAAGGCGGTCCATCCCTGCGACTTCGCCTGATCGCCGGTCTCCCAATACATTTTGGTGTTGATCCAGCCCACCACCGCGAGATTGTTTTGGCTGTTGTTGCTGAGCCACAGCGTGTTGTTGGCGTCCTCGGCAAAATTCAGATGGTGCGTGCCGAAGCAGGTGTCGATGAACGAAAACTTCTTGGTCTTCGGATCATAGACGGTGATCTGGCGCGCATTCTGGACGAACCCGTCAGGCGTTCCCGCCAGCGGATAGAGCTGGGCCGAGCGCAATGGCGAATCCCGCTTGCAATAATCCGGTGGGATTTTCGGGGAGCGCGTTTGGGCCGTGAAATAGACCCGCCCATCCTGGTCCATCATCGGATTGTGGGCGTTGACCTGGCTATCCCAGACCTGCTCGGTTCCCCAGTAAGGCGACGGAGCAAGCACCCGATTGGCCAGAGCCGAACTGGGAGCGTATTTGGGATCTTGGACCGGTACCTTCATGGTGGTCTTCGTATTGCGGACCGGGTCGAGGACCGGCAGGTTGTCGGTGGAGAGCTCGGCTGCTCCATAGATCAGGCCATGGCCGTTGACCGTCGGCTTGCGCCGATCGGTGACGGTCAGGTCGTGGAGGTAGTGCTTGGGGTCGGACCAGTCCCGCACGGTGACGACGATGTTGCGCTCGACTCCGACCGGCCGCGCCGGGGTCGCGCTCGGCAGCTCGCCCGCCTTGATGCGGTCGGTCCAATCGGCAAGGGCGGCCAAGTGGCCTCCGTCCGGCGTCATCAGGCTGGCAATATTGTTGATCATGACCGTGCCGGCCGGCCCCGATTGCAGGCGCCGCGCCCACGCCTCCATCGAGGATTCAAAATGGCCCAACGCGTCGGGGAAGGTCCGGGTCGCGTAGTTGCCGAGCTGGTGGCAGTTCCCGCAGCCATTGGTCTTGACCACGTTCAACCATTGATCTTGCGTCTTGAAGGTAACGGGGATGCCGTTGCCGTTGGGTCCCGTGCCCGGGAATTTGCTTTTGTCCGGGACCTTGATCATCGAAGCCCAGTAGATCGCCGGATAATACTGGGCCGCGGCCGCGAGACTCGGCGCCACCACGGCGGTCAGGTTGAGAATCTTGCCGGGCTCGCCCTTGACCTTCGGAGAGTCGACCAGGCCATAGCCCCGCACCCATACATTATACGTCGCCTTGGGAAGGTCAGGCACCACGTAGCGCCCATAGTCGTCAGTGACCGCCATCTTGGCAAAACGGGTTCCGAGATCGGTGGTCTCGGCAATCACCCAGACGCCAGCTTCCGGCCCGAACCTGCTGGTGACAATGCCGCCGATGTCATCGGAATCGATCTCGACCGCCGCGGCCGCCGCCGGGGCGGGTTGGGGGGCGCGGTTTTGCTGCGCACTCATCGGGGCTGGCCAGCCGGCCGCGAGCAGGGCAATACCGATCGCTGTTCCGGCGTATAAGACCTGTCTAGCGCTCATGTTTTCGTCTCTCCAGGGAAGTCTTCGATCCATGTCACGACAGCGAACTTGGCAGCGATCCGGAACTCCTCCGCTGTTCGATCTTCCTGACGCAACCACCCTCCCCCGCCCGACCGCGGCTTGTTGAGGAATTTGAGCAGCGCCAGCCCGGTGATATTATCGATACCTGGTCGGGTGAGCCAGACCGCACATGAACAGGATGGGGCTGGCGTTTCCTTCGGGGCCCGGCGGCTTTCGATCAGGAGCAGCCAGCAGGGAGGAACCACATGGGCTTGCGAAGGCGGTTCAAGACCAGTGCCGATGCATTCCGAAGGGGGTTGCCGCAGGTGGTGACGATTGCCGTTCTCTCGGCCTTCGCCTGCCTCAGCGCCGGCAAGAGCCTGGCGGCCGGAGATGTGGTCAAAGGCAAGGCCGCATTCATCCGCCAGTGTGCGATCTGCCACACGATCGACAAGGGGGGCCCCAACCGGCTCGGACCCAACCTTTTCGGCATCGCCGGCCGCAAGGCAGGGACGGCCCCGGACTTCGAGTATTCGAGGGCCTTCAGGGCCACTGCGGCCTTCGACTGGACCGAGGGGCTGCTGGGCCCGTGGATTTCGCTTCCTTCGGTGATGGTGCCTGGCACCACGATGGGCGTATTTCAAGGCGTCGCTGAACGGGACCGGGACGATATCGTCGCCTATCTCGCCGCCCAGAAGTAGGGCGAGGTCAGGCGTGTTGATTGTTCTGCCGGATTCATGGAGCATAGCCTCGGCTTCGATCTTGGTGAACCGATCGAGGAGATTTGGGAAGAGCAAGAGGAGGAAGACATCATGTGGCATGCAAGAGGAATAAGCTACGCGCTTGGCGTCGCCATCATTGCCGTGATCGCGGTGTCAGGAGAGAGAAGCTATGCGCAAGTCGTCGTCGCCGAACCCAATGCCGCGCCCAATCCGTATAAATTCAATTACGGCTGGGCCAAGCTGCCGGAGGGACGCAAATGGGGCGCCGCGGTCGGCGTCGATATCGATCGCGATGGCAAGAGCGTGTGGGTCTTCGACCGCTGCGCCACCGCGGACGATTGCTCCACATCGAACCTATCCCCGATCCAGAAATTCGATGCGACCGGCAAGCTGGTGACGAGCTTCGGCGCCGGAATGATCAATTATCCGCATGGTCTTCATGTGGATCGCGATAACAACATCTGGGTGTCCGACGGAAGGGCCAAGAACAACGGCAAGGGCCACACGGTCATGAAATTCAGCAACGACGGCAAGCTGCTGATGACGCTCGGCAAGCCTGGCGTCGCGGGCGACGGCCCGGATACCTTCAACGCGCCCTCCGATATCTATGTTGCGCCGAACGGCGACATTTTTGTTGCCGACGGACATGGCGGCGACACCAACGCGCGGATCGTGAAGCTCACGAAAGACGGAAAATTCATCAAGACCTGGGGAAAGAAAGGAAAAGCGCCGGGCGAGTTCGACACGCCGCACTCTCTTGCCATGGATTCCGCCGGGCGGCTCTTCGTCGCGGACCGCTCGAACAATCGCATCCAGATTTTCGACCAGGAGGGAAAATTTCTCGCCGAGTGGAAGCAGTTCGGCCGGCCGAGCGGCCTGTTCATCAACAAGGAGGACATCCTTTACGTGGCCGACAATTCCCCTGACGAAGCCAATCCGCCCTTCAAGTCAGGGATTCGGATCGGCAGCGTCAAGGACGGCAAGGTCACGGCCTTCATTCTGGAATCCGTTGAACTCAACGCGCTGGAAGCGGTCGCCGCAGACGACCAGGGCAATATCTATGGCGGCTACACCAACACCCTGAACTTCCGAAGATTCGTGAAGAAGTAGCGCGCGACCATTCACGTTTCGGCCCAGTGACAAGTACGGGCGGGCGTCCGCTAATCAGAGCGGCGACGGATCGCCGTCGCCGTCGTATTCGTCGCTGCAGAACGGGCCCCCTTGATACCAGTCGCCGAGCGGGTCGGGCGGCAGCCGGGCTTGGGCGGCGAGCGCGGCGTCGCGGTGCTCTTCGCTGCGGCCTTGCGGGCGATAGCCAAAGCGGAAGGCGCGCTCGTTGTCCCACCAGCCGCGCTCGTTGTCGGAGGCGCCATAGAAGATTTCGTAGCGGATGTCGGGATGCTCGAGGCCGATGCGGATCAACTGCACCAGGTCCTGCGGCTTGATCCAGATCGAAAGCCTGCGCCGGTCGACGGGCTGGTCGGCGACATTGCCGATTCGGATGCAGGCGACGCGGAGGCCGTGCTTGAACGCATAGAGCGCGGCAGCGGCTTCGCCGAAGGCCTTGCTCATGCCATAGCGCGAGTCGGGACGCACGGCCGCGTCCACTCCAATGCGGCGCCGACGGGGATAAAAGCCGACCACATGATTGGAGGATGCGAAGACGACCCGCTTGACCCCATGCCGGCGCGCGGCCTCGAACAGATTGTAGCAGCCGATGATGTTGGAGCGAAGGATCGTCTCCCATGGTCCTTCGACCGAGAACGCGCCGAGATGCACGATCCCATCGACGCCGGCGACCGCGTGTTCGACCTCCGCCGTCTGGGCGAGATCGGCCTTGATGAAAACCTCATCTGCGGCGAGATCGGCCGGCGCCTTGAGATCGCTCAGGCGCAGACGCGGGTAGACGCCTTTGAGCAGACTGCGAAGCCACCCGCCGATATCGCCCGCCGCCCCAGTGATCAGGACCGTTTCCATGGCAGCCGCTCTGAAGCGTGAACCGTTCCGACGGCGGCTCGATCAGCCTTCGCCAAGCTCGGCAGCGAGCTTTTGGTAGCGTTTGCGGCTGTTGAGGAGATGACGGCGCATGGCCGCGCGCGCCTGGCGCACCGCGTGAGCGCGAACCGCCTGGACGATCTCGCGGTGCTCTTTCTGGATCGTATCGAGATAGGCGCGCCGGTCCGCCGCCGAACCGGCGGCGACCCGCACCGTCTGCCGCGGAATGATGAAGCGCCCGAGATATTCGAGAAATCGAAGGAACTGAGCATTGCTGGTCGCCTCGGCGATCCGGCAATGAAAGGCGAAATCCTGGTCGACGGCGGTGTCGCCATGCCCGATCGCCTCGTCGATCGCCTCGAAGGCGTGCATGATCTTGCGGACATCGCCGGCCGACGCCCGTTCGGCGGCGAGGCCCGCGGCTTCGATCTCGATGCCGGTGCGCAACTCCATGACATCGAGCACCTCGCGCAGCGAGCTCAGTTCGCGCGGGGCGATGCGGAACGGCCGCTCCGCGCCATCGGCGACGAACGCGCCCACGCCCTGACGGGTCACCACCAGGCCTTCGGCGCGCAGCGCCGCGACCGCCTCGCGCACCACGGTGCGGCTCACGCCGGTCGCGGCGATCATCTCCTGCTCGGTCGGCAGCCGCGAACCCGGGGGCAGCCTGCCGCTGGTGATGTCGGCGGTCAGGCGCAGGATCAATTCATGGGTCAGGCTGCGCGGCTCCGGCAGCGGCCGGAAGGCCGCGAGCCGATTGGCATCCGTTCTGACGGGCGATAACGGCATGGGCTTGGCCATAGGGTCATACTATGATATGATGCCTAACACGCTTGGCCCCCGGGATCAATGCGGGAGCGGCGATCCGGAGCGGGCGCGCAGGTCGAGAGGCGCGCGGCAAAAGTCAGGGAGGAAGCCATGAAATTGCCAACAGCGGTGCTCGCCACCTCGGCGCTGGCCTTGAGTTGGCTCGCCGCGCCGGCCTCGGCGCAGCAGAAGCTGGTGCTCAAGGCGTCCGATGTCCATCCGGCCGGCTACCCGACCGTGGTCGCGGTCGAGAACCTCGGCAAGAAGCTCGAACAGGCGACCAACGGCCGCCTGAGCGTGCAGATGTTCGCCTCGATGCAGCTCGGGGGCGAGAAGGAAGCGATCGAGCAGGCGCAGGTCGGCGCGCTGCAATTGGCGCGCGTGAGCGTCGGCGTGCTCGGAACCGTGGTCAACGAGCTCGATGTCTTCAACCTCCCCTTCCTGTTCCGCAACACCGCCCATATGCAGAAGGTGATCGACGGCCCGATCGGCCGGGAATTGCTCGACAAGGTGACGAGCAACGCCAATGCGGGGCTCGTCGGCCTCGCCTGGATGGACGCCGGCGCGCGCAGCTTCTACGACATCAGAAAGCCCTTGCGCAGCCTCGCCGACCTCAAGGGGCTCAAGTTCCGTGTCATGGGCAGCCCGATCTTCGTCGACATGATGAACGCGCTCGGCGGCAATGGCGTCGCCATGGGCTACGACCAGGTGTTCAGCGCGCTGCAGACCGGCGTCGTCGACGGAGCCGAGAACAATCCGCCGAGCTTCGTGTTCGACAACCACTATCAGGTCGCCAAGTACTACACCTTGACCGAGCACCTGATCGTGCCGGAAATCCTCGTCTTCTCGCGCAAGCTTTGGACCACGCTGGCGAAGGAAGACCAGGATCTCATCCGCGGCTTCGCCCGCGAAGCGCAGATGGAGGAACGCGCGCTCTGGGCCGCCTACGAGAAGCAGGCCCTGGAGAAGGCCAAGACCGCCGGAGTGCAAATCCTCGACATCGCCGACAAGAAGCCGTTCCAGGACGCGGTCAAGCC
>WNGL01003637.1_pt1 | contig 18514 bp, 9 predicted proteins | sample 5400591 | NCBI WGS metagenome assembly WNGL01 (sample SAMN13153377, study PRJNA577476) | soil metagenome | isolation source: 80 cm soil or saprolite under Garry oak tree replicate 1 | place: USA:California | collected 2016-06-15 | reverse complement strand
ACGGCCAGGGCCGGACCGATTTCCCATAGTGGCAGCCGGTTTTCAGGATGAGGATAGAATACCGCCAGGTTTCCTGGCCAGAACATCTGCCGGACGTAGATTACGTAGGTGACTATAGCGTTGTTAATGCGTGCTAACATCGGCAGTTGTTCGGTCCAACCGATTGCGTGTCGTTGCGCCAGAAATGTGATCACACCTGAGACGGCGGACAGTACGATGAGTGGAATTTTCTCCGCGATGAGTTTTAAGAGCTGACGTCCGATGTCTGGTCGCTGAGCTTTAATTCTTCCGAGCGGCCAGTAGTCCAAAAGTAACAGCACAAAGGGCAGCGTCACCAGCATCGGCTTGGACATCAGACCAAGCGCAAACACAAACGCTACTATCAGGTAGCGCCACTTCGATGACGCGCGCGTATAATGGAAGTATGCGAGCAGCGTCAGCATGAAGAACACACCACTGAGTACATCCTTGCGCTCTGCCACCCAGGCAACCGACTCCACATGCAAAGGGTGAATGGCGAACAGTGCTGCCACAAACGCGCTCCGCCAAAGCGCGCCAGTCATTTGCTGGAGCACGACAAAGAGCAGGACCACTGCAATTGTATGAAGAAGCACATTGGTAAAATGATGTCCACCCGGCTTTAATCCATATAACTGGCAGTCCAACATGTGTGTTATCGTCGTCAACGGATGCCAGTTCTCAGAATGAATGTGTGTGAACGCCCAGGCGATACCGGAGAGGTTAAGCCCACGGGTTATCGTGGTATTTTGGTAAACGTACCTCGGATCATCGTAGTTAACGAAGTCGTGACGGAGCGTCTGGCCAAATACGATCCACGTAAAAACTACCAGAGAGACGCAGACACCCACAGCTACCAATAGACGCGGTGTGTTAAGCCGGGCCATTGATTTAGACTTAGTGCGGTGCATGTGGAGCGCTGAAATGTCACGACAACGGCTGCTTAAAGACTCCGTTTGTAAATCAAGATATGGTTCTTTAGGTTCTCGACTGGCGGCGGAACGTCTCCAAAGAAATAATCAACTTCTTTGGTAGTCATATTCACAAGACCGACTGGGCTGTAGTTTTGCGCGCCATATTCATTTGCCCAGTTGAACATCAACCGATCAGAGTCAGGACGCCACAACCAGGAATTAAACATTACTACTGAGACCAGGAACTTTGGACGCGCGCTCTCGATCTCATGAATCATCTCCTCCTGCATTTGGCGCGCATATTTTTGCGGTTCCATCAGTTCATAAGTGTAAACATATCCCGTTGCGGAATGCCGCTGTGCATAAAAATAAATCTCCGGTTCTGATCCCAACACCGCGATTGTATCGTCCGGGTTTGTATGTTCTCGCAGATACTCTGCGATCTTAACGGCAGCAGCGAATGGATTATCGGGATAAATCATTTGGCAAACCTCAACCGGAGAAACTCCGAAGAAGATTTTTTTTTCCCACAGAATTGGCAGGCTTAGCATCGCGCCAAGCAGAAAGAGCGGAAGAAATCTAACCATGATCGTCCGGCGTGTCAGAAGATCGGACAGTTTGCTAATTGCAAGGCCTACCAGGAGTGAGACCACCGGCAGGATCATAATGAAATAATGAGGCCGAAAATAAAGTCCCTGGCATACCGCCAAAGCTGAGAACACGAACAGAGCGAGCAAAAAAATTGCGGCGAAGCGGCTCCTTCTGTCCACCATTCCGAACACAAGGCCCAAACCAGCCAATGCCCACAACACCCAGCCAATGTCGAACGCTTCCGCTATCCTAATGGCAAAGACGTGCATGGCGCGGGCTAAAGGCCATCTGCCGCTGTATATCGCACCCATAAGGATACCGCCATATTCCGAAGCGTACCTGATTGTCCAAAACCAAAACTTGTCGAGCACCCCTGCGTACCAGAGAACGAGACATGTGATTCCAAAGGGAACAATTGCCGCGATCCCAAAGATCAAATTGCGCAGAACGATTTCTTTCAGGGCAAATCGACGGTGGATATCGTTCCAAAGCAGATAGAGTACTCCAAATGGGATAAATAGGAGCGCCGGCTGTTTCATCAACACACCGATGCCAAAGAGCGACCCGCTCGCGAATATCCGCCCAATTGCGTGGTGCTCCGACTCGGAAAGCTTCAGGATCAGCAGCGTCCCACCCAGAACCGGTAGAATGACGAAATTCGTCGCGTGAGCAAATAACCCAAGCACGGACGGACTGACTGAAAGAACGGCATAACTCATTGCCGCGGCGATCCCGGCAATCGAATTGATTAACCGTCGGCCGAGGAAGAAAATTAGCGCAATCGTCGCAGCATTAACCAGCAGCAAACCCAAGTGAATACCAAAGATCGTTTGGCCGAATATCGACATGATCAGCGCATAGGAGGCATAGGTTCCAGGAAACTTCATGCTGTAGGCGAGCGTGTATGGAGGGATCCCTTGCAGCATCAGTTGACCGGCGTAAGCGTATTCGCCTTCGTCGCGCTCCAACGGAATGCCCAGAAGTCGAATCCGGATGGCAATCACGAGCCCGAAAACGATCACGGCCAGGGCGTACCAGCCGAAACGCAGTGCTTTGCTCTGATTGTCGATTTTATGCGCCACGAAAGTTGTTTTTCCGATGGAAAAGGACGGCTTGCAACTGAACGATTTCCGTTGCACTGCGTCTCCTCGAATGGCGTTCAATACAGCAATGCTGCGCAATATTCCTAAAGTCCTCGCTTCTCCACGCAGTCGCGCCTGGTTTTTTGCCTTGGTTTTGGCAGCTTTGACGATCTTTGCGTATCGGCCCGCGTGGAATGGCGGCTTTGTCTGGGACGACGACGTGTATATAACGAATAACGAGCTGCTGACTGCGCCTGATGGTTTGCGACGCATCTGGTTTTCGCTCGATTCGCCTTCGCAATATTTCCCGCTGGTCTACAGCACGTTTCGCATCGAGCACGCGCTGTGGGGACTGAATCCGACTGGTTATCATTGGGTCAACCTTCTGCTTCATGTGGCCAACGCTCTGCTGGTCTGGCGAGTGCTGGCGCGTTTGAACGTGCCGGGGGCATGGCTGGCCGGCGCAGTCTTCGCCCTGCATCCAGTGCAAGTGGAATCGGTGGCTTGGATTACGGAGCGCAAGAATGTTCTCATGGGGTTTTTCTTTCTGCTGACGCTCCTTGCATGGCTCGCATTTGTTGATGAACGGACGAAGCGGCCGTGGAGATTTTACGTGCTGGCCTTGATTCTTTACATGCTGGCGCTTTCGGCCAAGGCAACAGCCTGCACCCTGCCAGCAGCGCTGTTCTTAATTTTGTGGTTACAGAAGAAGGCCATCAATTGGAAGAGAATTTTCGAGATTCTTCCTTTCCTCGTTCTCGGTCTCGCCATGGGTCTATTAGCAATGTGGTGGGAGCGTTATCATCAGGGGACGAGCCGAGCGGCCATTACGTTCTTGAGTCCGATCGAGCGGGTTCTCGTCGCAAGCCGGGCTGTTTGGTTTTACTTAAGTAAACTTATCTGGCCCTCAAATCTAACGTTCATTTATCCAAAATGGAACATCTCACCGGAGCATCTGTTGGATTACATCTGGTTAGTGGCCGCAATCGCGGTCTGCATGGCGATCTACTGGTTGAGGCGCTATACGGGACGCAGCGTCGAGGTCGCTGCTGCATTCTTTGTCGCTACACTTAGCCCAGTGCTTGGGTTCATGATGCTCTTCACATTCCGTTATACCTTTGTGGCGGATCACTACCAGTATTTGGCGTGTATCGGGCCGATCGCGCTTGCCTCGGCGGGGATAGTCAGTTTGGCCGACGCGCTTAAGCAGCAGCGTGCCTTTATTTGGAGCGCGGCACTATTTGCAGTTGCGATGTTGGCGGTCGTGACGTGGCGGCAAACCTCTATGTACGGCGATGTGGAAACGCTTTGGCGCACTACTCTTGCAAGAAACCCCGAGTGCTGGATGGCTGATACCAACCTCGGCATTGTTCTTCTCGAGAAAGGCCAGGTGGATGATGCAATCGCTCATTACCAGCACGCATTGCAACTGCAGCCGAATTGGTGGGATGCGGAGTACAATCTCGGGACGGCGCTTTTAAGCAAAGGCGAAGTAGACGAGGCGCTTGTGCATAGTGAGAAAGCGGTCACCATGCAACCAAACGATCCCGATGCTCAGGTCGCTTTAGGCAGCGCTCTTCTTGAGAAGAAACGGATCGACGAAGCGATAATGCATTACCAAGAAGCGCTTGCAATGCGGCCTGATTACTTTCTGGCCCGGTACGGCCTCGGCCGTGCTCTGCTTGAGAAAGGGGAACTCGATACTGCAATCCAGCATTTTCGCGCGGCCCTGTTGATCTGGCCTGAGCATGCAGATTGTCACACCGTCCTTGCTGTTGCTCTCGATGAAAAAGGGGAAACAGCAGAAGCTATTCAGCATTACGAGAAAGCCCTGGAGATTTCTCCAAAATCCATTCCTGCCCTGACGAACCTGGGTTGGCTAATTGCTACTTGTTCCAATGGATCATTGAGAAATGGTGCTAAGGCAGTTGAAATTGCACGGCGAGCTGATGAGCTATCCGGAGGCTCCAATCCGATCGTGCTGCGTACGTTGGCGGCGGCGTACGCAGAGGCTGGACAATTTGGACAAGCGATTGAAACCGCTGGAGCTGCAATACAGCTATCACGGCTGTCAGGTGATCACTCATTATCTTCGGCGCTCGAGGAACAATTGCGTCTTTATCGACTCGGCATTCCGTACCGCGAAGCAGCAAAGTTGAAGGAACCATGATTGACTTTGTTATAGACGAACTCGCTGCTTCGGCGAGTACTCGAGTGTTTCTGTGACGCGCCCGGTTGGACGTGGCCACCGGAGTCGTCAAAGCTCGTCGCGCAAAATTTCAAAAACAGCTGTGCTGTCCAGTACCCCTTGCAGCGCGTCTGTTCCAGGTCCGCTGCCGAAGGCAACCACGTCTTCCACCGTGACCAGCGCTGATTTCGTGTAGAACGCTGCCGGCTCTGGCTGTTCCGTTTCCTGAGTTTCGCTTTTGTCTTGGTTTCCGGGGATTTTCGCCGGACCATAGGACTTGGTGCCATGAGGGCCGGTCGCCCACGTGATCCAGGGCTGGCCAGCTGAGTTAAAGCCCAGCAAGGCTATACCGCTATCTTTGCGAAAAGGAAACCCATTCAAGCTTAGTCCACCCATTGCCAAATCACCGCATACTATGATCGTCGATTTTGGCCCACCATAGCTTCGTGCGATACCGACCGCGCGGTCCAGTTCAACTGTTTGGCTGAGGGTCCTTTCTCCGTTGTTTTCCTGTGCTGCTTTGCGCATTAGCCCTGCATCGACGACAAGAAAATAGCCGCCAGTGTTGTATTGAAGTAATTGGATTGCGCGCCGCACCATATCGGAAAGACTCGGCTGTTGATTTCTTTGTTCGAGCTGATTTGTGAAGGCGAGGTCTCCATCGTCGAAAACGCCGAACAGTTTCGGTCGACGCCACGCTGGAATTGTTTCCAATTCAGTTCGTGTTCGAACAATATCGAATCCGTTACCGCGGAGCTCCAGCAACAGATCGCGAATATCTTGTCTGTCCCCCCCCTTGGTGATGGGAAGAAACTGCGCCGCGCCACCGCCCATTGCGATGTCGATGTTGCCCCGGTCTACAAACTCAGCTGCGATTTTGTCCACATCGCTGGGCTCAAGCGGGTGCGCGTAGAAAGCCGCGCTAGTCGGATCGGTAAGCTTTGTGTCCGTTACCAAACCGATGGCTCGTCCATGTTCGCGCGCTAGTTCGACAATGTTCTTGATAGGTTTCCCATCTGCATTGATCGCAAGCGTGTGATTGGTCACTCGCTCGCCCGTCGCGATCGCAGTCGCGGCAGCTGCTTGATCGGGAGCAGCGAAATCCTTGGAATAATTCGTGATTAAGGCTGCGTTTGGCATCGAGTCCAGATTCAAGCGCGTCTCGACTCCAGCGGCGTAGGCGCGCGTAGGCGCGAGCCGGGCAGGCGAAAGTCCTTCTCCGACAAACAAGATAATCCCGAAAGGCTTTCGGATTACCCAGTGCTGAAAATAAAGAACACCGACGCCTGCAAAAACGAGCAGACAAAAGAGCGCGAGCAACTGATTGCGCCATTTCACGAGGCCGATGTAGGCGCGCGTCTACTGGGTGTCAACGAAAGAACCGCTTGTGGGTCTTCTCGTTCACCGGCAAAGTGCGCGACGTATGGCTGGCCCGGTGATGCTCATTATTCGGGACGGGTGGGGCATCAATCCAGGCGGCAGGGAAAAGCGCGACGAGAACGGAGACGCCACGCTGCTCGCATCCACTCCCTTTCACGACAAGCTGTACGCGGATTATCCACGCTCTAAGTTGAGCGCCAGTGGGGCCGACGTCGGTCTGCCGGAGGGGCAAATGGGCAACTCGGAGGTCGGCCATCTTAATCTCGGAGCGGGCCGAATCGTTTATCAAGACCTGACGCGAATCAACAAAGCGATCAAAGAAGGCGAACTAACACGTAACCGAGTATTGCAGGAGACCTTCGCCGCCGCGCGGGGTCATCGGCTTCAACTGTTAGGACTAGTTTCTGACGGCGGCGTGCACAGTCATTATTCGCACATGATTGCTCTCGCGAACGCTGCGCATGAAGCAGGCATTACAGAGATCTTCGTCCACGCTTTCACAGACGGGTAGACACTTCTCCGACAGGTGGCGCCGGTTTTCTGAAGACATGCGAAAAGGAGCTTGAGAAAAGCGGCGCAGAGATAATCACCGTGATTGGCCGCTATTTCGCGATGGATCGGGATCGGCGTTGGGATCGCACGAAAAAAGCCTGGGACGCCATCGTTCTCGGTCGCGGTGAATTCTGCGAATCGTCGCCTTCCGCAGCGGTAGCGCGACAATACGAACTTGGCAAAACGGACGAGTTCATGCCGCCGCTGATTTTCTCTCAATTCAATGACCAGCGGGTATGCGATGGCGATTCAGTTTTGTTTTTCAACTTCCGCGCCGATCGCGCGAGGCAACTGTCGCAAGCATTTCTGTTGAACGATTTCGATGGTTTTGACCGCGAGGTGTGGCCGCAAGTGCACTTTGTCACGCTCACGCAATACGATGTTACTTATTCCTCGCCGTTTATTTTTGCACCGGAAGAGCTGGCCCACATTCTTGGGGAAATCGTGAGCGCGGCCGGCAAATCACAATTGCGCATCGCTGAAACGGAGAAATACGCGCACGTTACTTACTTTTTTAACGGCGGAATCGAGAAATCGTTCCCCGGTGAAGACCGCAAACTGGTTCCCTCGCCAAAGGTCGCTACGTACGACTTGCAGCCCGAGATGAGCGCATTTGAGGTCACCGATGAAGCGCTTGCGCGCATGACGAACTACGATCTGATCATCCTGAACTTCGCGAATCCCGATATGGTCGGCCACACGGGCGTCGTAGAGGCGGGAATCAAAGCTGTGGAGACGGTGGATGAATGCACAGCCCGAATTATCACCAAACTTCTCGAACTTGACGGCAAGGCGCTCGTCACCGCGGACCACGGAAATTGCGAACAAATGCGCAATCCCGATGGTTCACCCAACACCGCGCATACAAGCAACCTTGTTCATTTCGTCTACGTTGCCAGAGACGCAGCAAAGTTCCGCTGCGAAGACGGAATCCTGGCCGATGTAGCGCCGACGATTTTGTTCTTGCTTGGATTGCCGCAGCCAAAGGAGATGACCGGCCACAACTTGCTCGTGCCGGTTGTCAACGAATAGGGGCTTTATCCCCTAAGCCGAAATCAACCTTTTATTCGTTCGAAATCGCGCAGTAGCAGACGCCTTCGGTATGCCGATTTGCGAATCGTGTTCCGGCGATGGCAATTCTGTGCAAAAAGCGAATGCGATCTTCTTCTGAAGCGTCGTGCCAGATTGGCCTGCGGGTGAGTGTGAGCGTGCCATTTGATTCCACGAGCGCGCCCCAGCCGATGGGCACCTCCGAGTCACGAAATAATTGCTCGGGCAACACAAGAAAAAACAAGTTCGCGCAGCGGTAGCGAAGCAATTTTTCGAACTTGGTGCAATCGTAGAGCTGGTTTTGCAGCGCGTGCAGGTCGCGCAGCAGGCGAGCGTAACCCCGGTGGCCGATCGCGATGAAATTTTGTGAATCAAACTCAAGAAAGAGCGAATCGCCATTGCACAAATGCGGGTAGTGCGCGCGCAGGCGCGCTTCGAGAACTTGCCTGCGTTGGCAGATCACTTCGAGACGCCGGCGTGTCGCTTCGCTGTGGCAATTGTCTCGTCGCAGGTCGCAAAGCGCCTGTTTGCACTCAAAGATCGCGGTCGATCCAGGCTGCTTTCGCTGCCATCGGTACGCGGCCACGTCAGCACGATACCGGCACTTCGGTAAGCTCACCTCCATCGCGCATGCGGAGAATCCTTGCGCCTGCGTCCAAAGGAATGCGAGCTCGTTCAGCCGGGCATGTTGCGCCGTTTCACCGTGGAGTCTTCTTACTCGCGCACCCATTTCGCGAGCTCGCTTGCCCGGTCTGTAACAATGATCTCGGCGCATGGCCGTTTGACTTTCTTTGCTTTTTTTGCGTTGCTGCAACTGCGTGAAATGATACGGCGAAATGTCCGTTGCCTGGGAATTCTTGGGAAGGTAAACTAATCGCTCGGAGAAAATTGCGGTGCTCTATTTGCGGATGCTGGGCTGGCCCTGCGTGTGAAGAGCGCGAGCTTCTATTTCTTTAGTTAAGCCGGACACGTCGGCCGTGACCGCCTCACGTTTCATGAATTCATCGAAATCACGGTTGGCTTGTTTTGCGAGTGGGCTGTGCTGGGCCAAATAGCATTCCTTACGGGTGTTAAGAAAATTTCGCTGCCACACGACGTACGGCTCAAACGCCTGAAGGACGGCGTGCGCGTGTTCTCCGGGTCGGTCGTCATCCAAATAAATTCCAATTCCGAGTCGCGCGGCAAGGCGTTCCGATTCACTAGTGAAAACACAGAATGGTGCGGCGAGAGCATCGTAAAGAAGACCAGCTGCGATCTTTGAGCGGTCCGACCTGGCAATCGCTTCAGCGCGCGCCATCGACCGGCTAATCAATTCGCGGCTTGGCCATGGATCTTCACGCAGTCCACGGAGAAAACTTTCCAGCGCGTCTGTTGCCTCCTGTGGCCTCCGGTCTCTCCACAAAAATTCCGCTCGTATTGCTTTTGCGTCTCGTGGAAGCGCTTCGGCTAACTTTTCGATTAAGGGCAAAGCCGCGCTGTCGCCCTGTGATGCCAAACATTCACTAACCAACTGCAGCTGCGCCAATGTCCTTGGCTCTTGCGATTGTTCGCGCCACTGGCGTAAGGCGGCAGGCAGATCGCCGTCGCTGTAGCTGGCAAAAGCGGCGGCGCGGCTCTTTTGCTCAGGAGTCAATGTTTCCTGGAATTTAGCGGCCCGACTGAGCGATGGATACATTGAAAGCCGTTCTTCATCAACAAGCGCCCAGTCAACTTCTCCATTAATTAACTCCGGCCGATCGGCGTGCGCACCGGATGCGCTTGCGCGAAGGTTTGCAATTTGGAAGCCGTGAGCAAGCTTTACGCTTCGCGCAAATGCAAACTCGATCACCGTGCGATCATCGGTGTTAAGAGGATTCGACGTCACGTGGATCAAAGCATCAGCCAGTGCTCGGTTGCCAACGTAATGCGCGAGAAACGCCTCCAAGGTATTTCCTCGCCACGCCGCGGACAAAGCACTTTTGAATGGTTCTTCCGTCAACCGTGTCCGCAATGCGTCCGCGTCATAATGCACGGGTTCATGAGAACCTAAGAGCAGGAGATCGCCCGTCTCTGTCTGCCAGGATTCGATATTCGCGAATACGGAGCCCAGGGTGCTATAGAAGATTTGCATCGTGCGATCATCGATGTCATAGGCCTGCACCCATTGGAAAAACATTCCGCCGGGCTGCAAACACCGGTCGATTGACTGGTAATACTCGCGTGTGAACAACCCGGCTACACCTGCTCGATAAGGGTTGGAAGGCTCGGAGACGACGATGTCGTACTTTTCGCGTGTCGTGAGCAGCGTTTCACGTGCGTCACCAATGGTTACGTGCAGTTTTGGATTATGCAGCGCATCGCGATTTATCGGAGCGCAGTTTTCCGCAACTTTTAGAACAGCCGGTTCGAGTTCGACCACATCGACGCGCTGTATGTTTGGCACCGCAGCGAGCCAACCAGCGGTGCTTCCTGTTCCCAGACCCACCACCATCGCTTTCGCGGCCTCGGGATGAAGCGCTGCGCCGATGATACCACTCATAATCTGCGTGCCAGCATCCCCTTTGGCATTGCCGTCCGTCCGCCCGTTAACGATGAACGCGAAGCTGTCCGCTTTCGCCAACGCGACGCTGCTTTCTCTGCCATCAGCTTCCCATGCGATGGAGCGTCGTATACCATTGGCCAGATCACGCATTTCGTTCGGTGAGCCTTGATATTGCGCGACACGGCCAACCCCAATTTGGCCATGGCGCCAGAACGCAGTCGGACCGGCTGCTCGTAACATCAGCACAGCGACGAGCACGCTAACCAGCGGAGCGATCGCCCGGAGCCAACGTTTTGATTCACGCGCGGCAAGAACGACCGCGATGAGTGCGAGGGTGGCTAGCAGAACAGTTACGATTCTCCACACACCTGGCGCCGAGAAGAACGGGATAAATCCGAAACCGCCGGCCAGCGACCCAATCAGCGCTCCGGCGGTATTGGATCCGTACGCAAATCCTGTCTGCGAACCGACGTTCTTCCGTCCTTTGCCAACTAAAGCGATAAGGACCGGAAATTGCACGCCCGCAACAAATGCTGCAGGAAAGATGACAATCAGGCAGAGTGCGGTCCATGCGACGACATGCCCGTAAAATCCCAAAGTTCCCAATGGCCGCAGCAGCATCGCAGCCATCGCTATTCCGTCGCCGAGCGCATAAGGAATTGCGATGAACAATGCTTCAGCGGCGCAAGTGACGGCAAAAAAATGGAGGGAAGCTGCGTGCCTCAAGCCAAGGAGTGCATAAGCGGCGCCTCCCAGCCCAATTCCAAGCAAGGCCACGGCGAGAATTAATCCAAATGAAAAGGTCGACCCGCCAAGAAGCGGACCAAGCATTCGATACCAGACCAGTTCCATCAGAAAGAAGCCGAAACCGACCAGACCCGCTGCGGTAAAGACAAATGCCGGGCTAGCCTGCGTTTGGTCTTCTTTTTTGCCGAATTCCTTTGGCAATTTTGACTCGCCCACGAACTCTGGCGACTTCGAAACGTACAACGCCGTCATCGCGATCAAAACATTCAGCGCTGCAGCCATCCAGAGAGTCAGCCAATTCCCAAAATTTTCGAAGCAATAAAAGGTACCGATGGCGGCGCCGGTAACCGCTCCAAGGGTGTTTGCACCGTAAATCAGACCAACGGCTCGTCGCTGCACATCTTCGGATGAAACTGCAGCGCGAGCCGCCGCCGGCAACGTTCCGCCCATGGCGAAGGTCGGTGTTCCGATAATGAGCGCAGCGAGAATCAATCGCAGAGCCGTGCCCACCGCCGGTCCCATTGCGTCGCTGCCTCCAAGTGCGACGTAAAGATAGCGTGCAGCAAGTATGAGCAGAGGCGACAACGCTGCAGTGCCGGCAATGATCAGTTCGAGCTTGCCATAGAACGCGAGCGGACGCGCTCTGGTTTCGGAAATTCGGCCCAGGAGGACGCCACCGAGCCCTACACCGGCCATGAAAACACCGATCACTGCCGCTGAGGCAGCGGTTGAGGCACCAAACACGAGGCGAAATTCCCGGAGCCAGGTTGTTTCATACAGCAGCGCGCAAAAACCAGACCCAAAGAGAAGCAGAGCGATCAGACCACTACGAACAGGCATCGAAGGGGAACGCGCGACGGCTGAGGTATTCAAGTGGCCAGCCGTTTTGATCGATCGTCGTGTTTTCGTTACTCCCGCAGCCATTTGGCGAGCTCGCTTGCCCAGTAAGTAATTACGATGTTCGCCCCGGCGCGCTTGAGCGCAGTCATGATTTCGAGCACAGCGGCCCGTTCATCCAGGAACCCTTTTTCGACCGCGCTCTTGACCATCGCGTACTCGCCGCTGACATGATAAACGGCAGTTGGCTTTCCAAAACGTTCGCGAACGCGCCACAAAATATCGAGATATGGCAAGGCGGGTTTGACCATCAGGATGTCTGCTCCTTCATCGATGTCCAGAGCCACCTCCCGCAGCGCTTCATTCGCGTTGGCGAAATCCATCTGGTAGGACCGGCGATCGCCAAACTGCGGCGGGCTTTCGGCGGCCTCTCGGAATGGCCCGTAAAAAGACGAGGCAAATTTGGCCGCATAACTCATGATTCCGGTTTGATCGAACCCTGCGATATCAAGGGCCTCGCGAATTGCGCCAATGCGGCCATCCATCATGTCGCTTGGCGCGACCATGTCTGCACCGGCTGCCGCGTGGGAGAGCGCCGTCTTTACCAACAACTCGACGCTCTCATCATTGAGCACGTGAAAATGATCCCCGTCGATGCGTGTAACGCCGCAATGGCCATGGCTCATATATTCGCACAGGCAAACATCCGTGATGGTGACCAGGTCTGGACATTTTGATTTGATCCCTCGGAGCGCTTTTTGGATGATTCCATTTTCGGAGTAAGCGCTGCTGGCCTGTTCATCTTTGTTCTCCGGAATTCCGAAAAGCAGGACAGCTTGGAGTCCGACGTCCTGAGCGCGCCGCGCTTCATCGGCGACCTGCTTCAGGGGTATCTGAAAAACTCCCGGCATACTCGATATTGCCCTCCGTTCATCCAGCTTTTCGCTCACGAACAGCGGCAGCACGAAATCGTGCACGCTCAATTGCGTCTCGCGGACGAGATTTCGCAAACCGGCGAAGCGACGCAAGCGCCGCGGGCGATGCACCAATGTTCTCATGGGTGAAGGCTACGTGGTTGGTGAAAACGTCGCAAGCTTGCCACACGTTGACAGCTGACGCGAAGCCGAGTGCGCTTGACGCGGGAAACTGTTCCATGTAGCGCGTGCGTGATATTCTGCCGTCACAATGCCTCGTGCGATTTCCACGCGAACGATCGACTATTTGTTGATCGATATCAGTAATTCGTACGCAAAGTTCGCATTTGCATCGACAAAGAGGGTCTCGACTCCTGCGCGGGTCGCCACACGCAAGCTCTCAAGCAGTGTGATTAGTCGATTTCTTGGAGACCGAAAGGTGCGGAGAATTGTGGTCTCCTCGGTGGTGCCGGCAAAAAACTCGGCCATCGCGAAGGCTGCGAAGAAGACGGAGGTGATCTGGCTTGATTGGAAGCTGAACTTGGGAGTGGAAATTGATTACCCCAAGCCGCAGTCGATCGGCGCGGACCGCTTAGCGAACGCTGCGGCGGTTGCGGACCTTTATGGATTTCCCGCGGTCGTAGTGGATTTCGGCACAGCGGTTACTTTCGACATTGTTTCAGAGCGCCGCACTTATATCGGCGGCGTGATTGCCCCGGGACTCGAAACGATGACCAACTTTCTTTACCAACGAACAGCGCTCTTGCCCAGGATTTCCTTGAAAGAGCCGCGACTGGCGGTCGGGAAATCGACGACCGCGGCGATGTTATCTGGCGCAGTATTCGGTTATCGTGGCTTGGTTCGGGAAATTATCGCACGAATCAAAGCGGAGCAGTTTCCGCGCAAAAAAGTTCACGTTGTCGCGACAGGTGGCTACGCGCGCCTGATCGCCGCGCGCTTGCCGGAGATCGGTGTGGTTCGGCCGCATCTGACTCTGGAAGGTTTGCGGATCATCGCCAATCTCAATGTTTACTCTTCCAGGAGGCAGGCGCTTTCAGTTCGCGGTTTTTCCGAAGGGCGCTGAAAAATCGAGTCGCAAGAGCAACTTTCCACTTGTCAGATGGCCTGAACAAGGCTTCAGTCGCTACTCCATGAAAGTATGGGGGATGACGGCGGTGGCCGCGCTGGTGCTTGGCTCGTTCGCAGCAAACTCATTTGCAGCTGACAATGTCGCACCGACCAAAGCCGAGCTGGAGGACATGTACAACGCCGCTTACCGGGCGTTCGATTCCAAAAATTTTCCAGAGGCGTTGAAGCAACTCGATGCCATCGATGCGCGCCAGCCTGACCTCGCAGCGTCCAAAAATCTTCGCGGCGTCATCCTGATGCGACAAGGCAACTACGATCAGGCGGAAAGCGCATTGCAGGAAGCGGCCCGGATCGACCCAAAGTTTTGGAATGCGCGATTTAACCTGGCAGAGATTCCGTTCCTCAAAAAAGATTGGGCAGAGGCGAGGAAGCGTTTCGAGCAACTGCTTTCCAGCGGCGAATCCGATCTGGCAAAAGAAGCATCGCAACTGATTCAGTACAAAATCCTGCTCACGTACCTCTTGGAGGGCAACGGGAACATGGTGGATTCTATCCTGGCCAAGCTGGAGCTTTCATCCGACACGCCGGCTGTGAACTATGTGAAGGCGGCTGTCGCGCTCCAACAGAAGAATGAGAAAGAAGCCAAAGATTGGATCAGCGCAGCAGAGAAGAATTTCTCACCGCAGCTGAACAAACTTTTCGCAGAATCACTTTATGAAGTCGGGTGGCTGGAAAAGCCAGCCGGCGCGGCGCGACCTTCGTTGCCGCTTATGACGGCCGCCGAGCGATCGGAGAAGACAAAGGCCATCGCGCGCTCGAAGTTCGAGCAAGCGCAGCAGGCCCTGCGACAGCGCGATTTCGCGACAGCACTCAAATTAGTCGGTGAAGCGGATCAGGCAGATCCGAACCAGCCCGCGACCCTGAATTTGCGTGGCGAGATTCTGATGCAGCAGCAGCAATTCGACCAAGCCGAAGCTGCATTTAAGAAGGCAGCCAAACTGGATCCGAAGCTCAGCGAAGCGCAATTCAACCTTGCGCAAATTCCCTTTAAGAAGAAGGACTACGCAAAAGCACGGGAACGGTTCGAGACATTGTACAAGCGTACGCCGGGCGGCGACAAGAACCAGGCGGCAGAACTTATTAAGTTCAGGATTTACCTCACACTTTTGCTCGAGGGCAAAGAGAGTCGCGCGCACGCGATGATGGAGGAGTTTCAATTTACGGGAGATACGCCGGCGCTGTATTACGCTCAGGCAGCGTGGGAATATAAGCATAATAATGCCGAGAAGGCGGCCGAATGGACCACTTCGGCAAACAAGATTTATTCGGCGGCGCTGAATAATATTTTCGCCGACCCTTTTTATGATGTCGGTTGGGTGCAAAGGCCAGAGGGTTCAACTGCGCCTGCAGTCGCGTTCGATACTAGCAATGTCGGTGCCTCCCAAACGGAGAGTGGCCCGGCAGTCGAGCCGAGTGCTATCCCGTCCCGTGTGTTTGCTGCAAACAAACAAAACGAATCGTCGCAAGGAGAAACGCTTACCCTGGCTCCAGCAGCAGGCGGGACAAATAGCGGGATAGAAACTGGCAACGCTGAAGAAGCAGCTAAACAACAGCCAACTGGCTCTGTCTCAAGCGAGACGGCTGCGGAGACACCGTCCCAGTCACAGCAGGCGGCGACGGAATCGTCTCCAGCGGGCGGCGAATCGACAACCACTGCGCAACCTGCCGCCGGGGAGACGCCGAACGCCGTGTCCGCCGCCAATACTGAGAGTAATCAGCAGGCTCCGGTTGAAACAAGTCCGTCAGAGAAACCGACTGTTGTAGTGCCTGCCAAAGTGTCCATTTTCAGCGTTGCGGGCATCGCGAGTAAAAGGTTGTGGATTGTCGCTGGATTATTGCTGACAGCCATAGTTATACTGGCTTGGGTCATTATACCCGTGGTTCGCCGGCATGCCTTCAGCGTTCCGCGTCACCTGCGAGTTGAGCCTCCACCTGGTGCTGCGGAGGGAAGCGTTGCCGTTTTTAAGCCGCCGACAGTCGCGCCAGCGAAGACGAGCAGCGTGCAAGGCAATGGCTTTGTAGGAGGACCTCGCCAAATCTCGCTGGAATTAAAACCGTGGAACCCTCCGTTGCGACACGCTGCCAAGCCTACGGGCAGAAAACCGGCCGGTGCTTTTGATCGGTTAAAAGATCGCAGAGGAAAGGCTCCACGCGCTCCGGCTTATCGGGAACCCGATCGGGAATCAGCGCCGCCTGTCGAGCCGGCGTTTGATGAATCCTGCGTTGGGCCGGTGGTCGAGCAAACACCGGAGGTCCTGGAGCCAGCCGTGTTCCCATCGACTGAAGTGATTACGGGCCGCGCTGGCAGTGAGTTCGCCGATCTTTCCGCGACCGAAACGAAAGAGCCGAATGAGATTTTCGAAGGTGCACAGGAAGCGACAGTCTTCGAGCAAGCATCAAATGAATTTTCCGGAGATGGGAGAGAAACGGCATTGATCGAGCAGGCACCGAGTGAGACCTTTGCCGGTACAGAGGTCACATGGGGCGAGGTAGAAACATCACCGCAGTTTGCAGTCGAAGCGATCAGCCAGGAGCAGCCTCAAGAAATCTTCGCCGATGCCAACCAATTCCCAACAGAAGAAGCTACGACCGAGCCCGTGCCCGATTTTCCAAGTGCTACTTTCACTGAGCCCGTATTTCCGCAAATAACCACACCCGAAACCATGCCAGAAACAACCCAAACTCCAATCGCTCCAGTAAACAAAGCCCCAGCCCCGACCGTGGCAAAGCCGCAACCACCTCCTGCAGGGACGCAAACGTCCGTGCAGATCACTTTCTCTTTCGAGATTGCAGCCATGCAATTGACGCCGAGCTTTAAGATGGGTGTCTTAAAAGTGCGCCCCTTATCAAAGCTCGTCACGATGCGTTTGCCTTCGCCGCAACGCGCTCAGTCTGCGTTGAATTTGCAGGTCGCCTTTGAAGTCCTCAGAATTCAGCCTGTTGCGGGCGCGCTGGGCACGATTCGCGTCGTGCCATCTCAACAGCAACGACCTACCATGACTGGCATGCCGTCATTCGCAGTCGCTGGATTGCAACTGGTTCCCAATTCCGAGACCGCACCGGTCCAACTCACCCCGTCGCCACAGGGACGCGCCGCTGTGTTCATCACGGTTCCGTTCCAGATCAGCACGCTCGAGTTTTCGCCGTCACTCGAGATTGCCTCGGTGATTCTCAATTCGAACTCGAAGCAGGTCATTGTTCAATTGCCCGGCGCGGGGCCAGGCCCTGCCGAAGGCGCGCCAATGTTCGAAATCGCGAACCTCGAGCTAAACGAGGGCGGCGAGATCGTAATGATGCAATTGAACCTGCTCGGCGGACCGAAACGAGCATAGGCAGTCGAGGATCCCATCGCCGACGAACCCGCCTCTCGTTGTAGAGGCGTTTGCGCCAAACGCCTGCGCCGGCGTTCGCCGCGGCGAGGACCACTGCCGCAAAGTGATGCGGCGTCGGCAGCAAGAAAATTCTCGACATCTTTAGCGCGCTTCCAGTAAGGAGATGCTCGTCGCCGATTTCCTGTAGAGGTTTTTGAAGCGTAGCGATGAAAAAGCGAATTGCCCCCTCAACTAGAGCGCATCTTCTTCGAGGCGCGTTTTACCTGCTTGTGTTGTTGGCCGGAACTTTGATGATGCCTTCGTTTCGTCCTGAAGCGAAAGCGAAGGCCGCCAATTCCGCAGTCGCGGGACTGACGTTTGCAGAGCGACTAGCTTACCAGAGGGCAATTGAAGAGGTTTACTGGCGTCATCGCATCTGGCCCCGCAACGGCGGGGAAAATGCCGAGCCTAAACCATCGCTGGATGCGGTGATGTCTCGGGCGCAACTGGAAACGAAAGTCGAAGATTATTTGCGCAACTCGCAAGCGCTGGATGACTACTGGCAACGGCCAATTACTACCGAGCAGTTGCAGGCTGAAATGGATCGAATGGCAAGGGACACGAAGCAGCCTGATGTGCTGCGCGAACTCTTTTCGGCGCTCGGCAACGATCCCTTTGTGATCGCGGAGTGCCTGGCTAGACCCCTGTTAGCAGAGCGTTTAACTGCCGATTTTCGGGGTCAAAACAGTACAAATCCCTTTGGGTCTGCATGGGTGACAGAGGAGCCCGGCACGTCGGTGGCAACAAGGTCAACAGATGCGGCGTACACTCTTCCAGAGATTCCCGAAGACATTCCTCCATGCACTGACGATACCTGGACAGCTACTAACCTCACCAACGCGCCGGTCGCACGATACTATCACACGGCCGTTTGGACTGGCAATGAAATGATCGTCTGGGGCGGGTACAACGGCAGCGATCTGGATAGCGGCGGAAGGTACACTCCCTCTACGGACGCCTGGACTGCGACAAGCATGATCAACGTGCCCACCGCGCGAGACAGCCACACTGCGGTCTGGACCGGCAGCGAAATGATTGTCTTTGGCGGATTTAACGGCAGCACTGCTCTGAACACAGGCGGGAGATACAATCCCGCCACAAATAGTTGGATCTCGACTGCCCTCAGTGCCCTGGTGCGCGGCAATCATACGGCGGTCTGGACTGGCAGTGAAATGATCGCCTGGGGCGGAACTGATCCTG
>WNGL01017298.1_pt1 | contig 18520 bp, 21 predicted proteins | sample 5400591 | NCBI WGS metagenome assembly WNGL01 (sample SAMN13153377, study PRJNA577476) | soil metagenome | isolation source: 80 cm soil or saprolite under Garry oak tree replicate 1 | place: USA:California | collected 2016-06-15 | reverse complement strand
GCTCCTTTTGCTCTTGTCGTTCTTATAAAGCATCAGGAACGGCAAGAAAGGGAAAAGTTAAAGGCTGGTAAGGCATGGCAGGAACATGATTATGTGTTCTGCACTTCGATTGGTACATGCCTGAACCCGAATAATGTAGTTGCTGAATTGAAGAAGCTGCTTACACGGGCGGAGTTACCGAACATTCGTTTTCATGATCTTCGTCATAGCGCGGCGACACTGCTTCTCCGGCTTAACGTTCATCCAACGCTATAGTTCCGTAACTCTATGATATAAAGAAGCGTCCCAGGCCACTTGTATGCTGGCCTGGGACGCTTCTTTCTTTTCATTAGTAGCGGGAACAGGATTCGAACCTGCGACCTCCGGGTTATGAGCCCGACGAGCTAACCACTGCTCTATCCCGCGTCATTTCTTTAGTAAGTGCTTCGTTATGAGGGAATACTGGTAGCGGGGGGAGGACTCGAACCTCCGACCTTTGGGTTATGAGCCCAACGAGCTAACCACTGCTCCACCCCGCGTCACTCATTTACTTCGGCTCCCATAGGATACAACAATCGTTGCCCCTTGTCAACCATCCGCATCCTGTCATCATGCATAATTTATGAGTGGATGTCAGTCGCATCTGGCCAACTTTGGCCTACTTTGCGCGAAAAAAGTAGACAAAAACCCTCCTGCTCCGTTAGAATGCTATAAGGTGAAACATGTCCACGTCCATGTCAAGGAACGGAATGCACAACAAATGACACGACTGATAGCGCTGGATGTCGGAGAGGCGAGAATAGGAGTGGCTATAAGTGACGCGACAGGCTTGCTGGCCTCGCCCTATACGACGCTGCATATCAATCGTGGCGATGAGACGAAAGTATGGGCAGCAATACAGGAGTGTATCGATGACATAGAGGCGGACGGCCTTGTAATAGGTCTGCCCATCAGTCTCGATGGGCAGATTCACGCGCAAGGGGAACGTGTGCAGGCCTTTGCTGAACGCCTGCAGCAGCATATCGCCATCCCCATCACGTTTTGGGATGAGCGTCTTTCAACGGTCGAGGCACAACGGCTACTGGCCGAACGCAATGAACAGGAGAGAGGGAAGCGCCAGAGGCGTTCGCAGCAAGGACGCGGGCACGCGAAGCGACGCCAGAGGGGCGGTCACGAGATCGACGCGATGGCCGCAACCGTTATTCTACAGGAGTATCTAGATTCCCTGGGGTGTGAAACAAAGGAAACGAGCGTATGAAACGACGAAACGCGCGCGGCGCCACTATAGCAGTTTTGTTACTTGGCCTGCTGATCTTCGGCCTTGTCTTCTATACATGGAACACAGCCGCCTCCATTTTTCAGCCCGTGGATGCTGCTGGCCAGGGAAAAACAATTCCTATTCAAATTCAGAGGGGTGAGACCGCTGCCCAGATTGCCGATGATTTACAGGCAAAGGGATTGATTCACAATGCGCTGGCATTCCGCCTGTGGGCGCGCATCAAAGGCCTGGATGCGCAATTGCAGGCCGGTGGCTACCTCCACCTGAACACGAGCATGACCATCAGCGATATCATTGACCAGTTGCTCACCGGTTCGCCCGATGTGCTGTATGTGACAATCCCTGAAGGCTATCGCATCGAGCAGATTGCGCAGGCCTTTGCGCAGGCCGGCTTAGTCAAGTTCAACCAACAGGATTTTTTGAAGTATGCCTTGCACCCGGACCAGTTCCCCAACGCGAGCAAATATCACGTCCTGCAGCTCATTCCTAAAGGCCACAGTATGGAGGGCCTGCTCTTTCCCGCGATCTACAATATGCCCATCGATAGCACCGCGAGCGACGTCATGAATAGGATGCTGACGGCCTTCGATGACTATACGCAAAAAAATAACCTTTTTGCGACGGCTAAGGCACGCGGACTGACCGAATATCAGGTGGTGATCCTGGCTTCACTGGTACAGCGGGAGATATCTCATAATAGCGATGCTCCCGGCGTAGCCGGTGTGTATTGGAATCGCGCCTTCAGCACCGTCCCCAATGATACCGCCGGCTTTCTTGGCTCCGACCCATCGGTTGAGTATGCCCGCGATACGGATAACCCTCCACAACAGTACTGGTTGCCACTGGCGGACGCGGGGAAAAATATTGAAACCAAAAGTCTGTGGAATACCTACATCTTCAAGGGCCTTCCGCCCACGCCGATCTGTAGCCCCGGGCTTGTCACGCTCCAGGCTGCCGCGACTCCGGCAAAGTCGAATTTCTTCTACTTTTTTAGCACAAAAAGCGGGAGTATAGTCTATGCAACCACCTATAAAGAGTTCTTGCAAAAATATAACTCAACGCCGCATTAAAGAGAGTACATAGCACAAATGGACCTGAACATCTGGCAAATTCTATTCCTGGCCATGCTGCAAGGCGTAACAGAACTGTTCCCCATCAGCAGCCTGGGCCATACCGTGATCCTTCCGGCGCTGCTGGGCTGGGGTGATCTCGTGCGCGACCCAAATTTCTTGCCGCTTATTGTGGCATTGCACCTGGGCACCAGCATCGCGCTGTTTATCTATTTCTGGCGCGAGTGGTTTCAAGTTGGACGCAGCGTAGTGAAGAGCATCAAGGATGGCGAAGTGAAGAGGGGCACCGAAGAGTGGGTGAGTTTTCTCATTATCATCGGCTGCATTCCCGGTGGATTGCTCGGCGTCTTTCTAGAAAAACCACTCAAATTACTGTTTGCCTCGCCGCTGGTTGCCTCTACCTTCTTAGTGGTCAATGGCTCGCTGCTCTTCCTGGGCGAGCGCATGCGCCGCAGGGCGGAGTCAAACCTACCGGGTGAGAATCTCAGCATCAAAGAGCGCGAGGCGCAATTTCGCCCCCTCTCCTCCCTCTCCTGGATAGAAGCTGCGCTCGTCGGCCTTGCCCAGGCGCTCGCGCTCATCCCTGGCATATCGCGTTCGGGCGTGACCATGGTGGCGGGTCTGGGGTTTCGCCTCAATCACGAGGACGCGGCCCGTTACTCCTTCTTGCTGGGAACGCCGCTCATAGCCGCCGCCGCCCTGCTGGAGGTGCCGCAGCTCTTTAGCCAACCTTTGAACATCTTATTGCTCGTCCTGGTAGGTATGGTCGTGGCGGGAGTGGCAGCCTATTTGAGCACCAGGTTCCTGATGAAATACTTTGAGACCGGGCGGCTCTATCCTTTTGCCTACTACTGCTGGGCCGTGGGTTTATTCTCGCTCACCGTTTTTCTCTTTGGTTTACACCTGTAGGTGTAAATACCCAAATTGGCTATTCTGTCCCCGTATGTGCAGCTTGAAATGGTTTACACGTTTGATACAATGAAGAAGCTCTGGACAAACCAGGGTAGATATTTATTAGAAGAGGTAGGTATAGATCCCAATGAAGAATCCCGTAATGTATTATGTAATCATCGGTCTTGGCGTCGTTGCTCTCGCAGCAGGTGGTTATCTGCTGTTTACCGCTACTGCCGCTAATCCTCATCACACCACCGCCCCCGCCGCTCTTATCATCGGCGCTGTGCTGGTGATCGGCGGCGTTGTTGGTTGGTTTGTTATGAAGCCCAAGGCTGCCAGGTAATCTTGCCGTTCTCATCATGAGACGAGAAAAGAAAGCACTGAGACATTGCTCTATCTTAGTGCTTTCTTTTTTTACCAATCTGGCTACCTGATTGGCATTGTATTTAAAAAGCGCTGTATGCCTGCTATAATAGCTGTGCCCTGGACGAGAAAACACTGATAGCCGGAGAAGGAGATAGGTGAAAAAATGAACAGGTCAAGGCTTTTTTATGGAGGGATTGTCTTCGCGCTAATCTTTCTTGCCTTAGCCGTCTATTATGCTATTCCTGGTATCTATCACCCTTTTACGCTTAGCCCGCCCATGGAATCGCATTCAACCCATGTTGTCGCATTTCTCGCGCTATCGGCGATCAGTGTCATCGTGGCCCTTGTCAATCGTCGCAGGGCGGTCAAGTAGTGGAGTATACTGACCAGATATGATTATTGTAGAAAGTAGGAAGTTTACATCATGAAAAACCCGGCTCTTTTCTTTGGCGCAATTGTTGTTGCGGTGATTTCTCTTGCTCTTGGTATCTATTACGCTATTCCTGGCGTCTACCACGTGTTGACCACCGGCTCTCATCCCGCTAAGGACCCACAACCCGGCCATATTCTTCTCTTTATGGGCATCGCTGTCGTATGCGTCATTGCCGCGCTTGTGACCCGTCCCAAATCGAAAACGCAATAGATTCAGCATAGCGCGAGAAAAACCCGGCTCCTCGTGAGGAGCCGGGTTTTTCTCGCGCTATTATTTTTTACTCAAAGTTTCTCCCACAATCCGTGGATAGCCCCGCAGAAACTCTTCCGCGCCCATAGCTCTCTTTCCTTCGAGTTGGAGCTGCTCGACTACCAGCAGCTCCGCGCCGGTTGCCACCGCGAGCGCTTTGTGGCCTGCGTCACGCACAAGAGTGACGGTTCCCGGGGTTGCCGGTTCAGTAGAGGCGCTGCGCGGGAACGGCCTGGCCGAGAGAATTTTCAGCAGTTTACCGCGCCAGCAGGTGTAGGCGCCCGGCCACGGAGTATAGGCGCGAACCTGGCGCGCCAGTACGGCAGCGGGCTGTTCCCAGGCGATCTCGCCATCCTCTTTTCGTAACATCCGGGTATGGGAAGCCGCCTGCTGATCTTGCGGCGCCGGGGTGATTGCGCCGGAGACCCAGAGAGGCAATACTGCAAGCAACGCCTGCGCCCCCAGCTCCGCCAATTTACCGGTGAGGCTGCCTGTTGTCTCGTCTTCCCCCAGCGGAATACTGCGTTTGAGCAACATTGGACCGGTATCAACGCCCGCGTCGATGAGCATAATAGTCACGCCAGCTTCAGTATCGCCCTGTAAGATCGCCGCGGAGATGGGCGAGACGCCGCGATATTTGGGCAGCAGTGAGGCATGGATATTGAGCGTCCCGCAACGGGGGAGATCAAGCACATCCTGGGGCAGTATTTGCCCGAAGGCGGCGACGATAAAGAGGTCGGCATGATATGCCGCGAGGGCCTCTTTATTCTCTGCTCGCTTGAGCGATCCAGGCTGCCACACGGGAAGACCGTGAGCCAGCGCAGCCTGTTTCACCGGCGAAAAAATAATAGCCTGCCCCCGTCCCACGGGCTTATCCGGGCGGGTGATAACGGCGGCAATCTCGTAGCCCTCTGGGAGCACTCTACCAGGGGGCGCTCCCTCGACAAGCGCTTCGAGCGCGGGTACCGCGAATTGTGGGGTACCCATGTAAATAACGCGTAACATGGTTTTGCTCCTTAATTGATCGCCGCTTTATATTAGCATATTTAGGCTATCTGAGTACTGTGAATGGGACAATGATGTATACTTGCCACTACGTATGCGCTAGCTTGCAATTCAAGGAAATATAGAGAATATGCACGGGCCAGAGCGAGTACAGGATATTCATAGTTTCACGTTTCAGCCGCCAGAGAGCACATATCTGCTCGCTACAATGCGACTCAAGGCGCGGCGCCCTCCCCGCAATTACACCTTCAGCATCGATGCCACTGTTCCACCGGCGACCGATAGCAGCACGATCATGCAGCGCGGCGACGAGGTGATTACCGTCTTGCGCATGTTGACGGACTTGCAGACCAGCACTGTGCTGCTGTCAGGCGATGCCGGAGTAGGTAAATCGACGCTGGCGGCGCTTTTGTACCGCCGCCTGCAATTAATGTCTCAGGCTGGTCTCCCGGCTCCCCGGCGCTTTGTCTGGCTCAGCATTGGGGCATATACGACGCTGCCAGATGTCATCGCGGCTATCTTGAGCAACCTGGGTTTGAGTGAACCCGGCTTCTTTTTGCTCAAACCCGCAGAGCAAATCGCCTCGCTGCGGCGCGCTTTGCGACGACCGCGAGAGTCTACCTTCATTGTGTTGGACCAGTTTGAGGAACTGTTAGATACTGAAACCCAACTTGGATTAGAGGGACGGGGCGCTATCTCTTCTTTTCTGGATATGCTTCAAGAGGACCTGGGAGTAGCTCGCATCCTTTTGACCTGCTATCGTTCGCCATTTCCACCACACGATCAACAAGAAACACGAGCGCGCTCGTTTCTGGTCTCACGCGTGAGCCTGCCGGAGGGTGTGGCTCTGCTGCAACAGCGCGGCGTTCAAGGGGCATACGAGGAGCTATCTTTAACGTGGCAGCGCTGTGGCGGCCATGTTTTCGCACTGGCACTCTTCAGCGCCTTCATGAAACTCAGCGGCCTCTCACTCAGTTACCTGCTCAACTCGCCGGACTATCAACCCCTCTGGAGCGGCGAGGTTCCGCTGCAACTTCTCGCCGCCGTCCACTCGTACCTTAATCCAATCCAGCATACGCTCGTGAGCATACTGAGCCTCTTCACTGAACCTGTGCCCGCGCAGGGGCTGCTAATGGCCATTTTTGGGGATAAGCCCACAGCCAATTCGTCCGTGTACGAGCAGGAACTGGCGCAATTGACCCTGCTTTCGCTGCTTCAGCTCTCGGTAAACCAGGAAGGTCTCTCCTGTTATTCTTTACATTCGCGCTTCCGCCGCTATATTCTCGGAAACTATCTCGCGGCAAGTTCCCAGCGACCAGGAGGCACAGGGGCGATCTCGCTTGGAGTGACAGGCGCAAAGAGCTTGCTTATAGAGCATAATGAGGCCAGTGAAGTAGCCCTGGCTGCCGGACATATGCGCGTTGCCGCGTACTATCTATTCATGGCAGAAGAGCACTACCTGCCCCGCGAGAAGCGCGGCGGGCCGCAAGACATCGCTTACGTACTGGCGACTGTGCGCCACCTCTGTCTTGGATGGCACTGGCAACAGGCATGCGATCTGATTTTATCCGAAGGTATCTACGAAAGTATGGCGCAGTGGGGGGCGTGGAATACGTTGATCGGCCTCTATATGACCATGATACCACCGTACGGTGTGCTGGCACGCCAGGACGAAGGGCTGATCTGCAACCACCTGGGCCTGCTCTACGACCGATTGGGAAACCGCCGGTTGAGCCTGGCCTATTATGAACGCGCTCTAACCGTGCAACGACAGATTCACGACGAACACGGCGAAGCCATCACCTTGACCAATCAAGGCGAGCTGTTTCGCGGCCTATTTGATTGGCAGCAGGCTCGCATAAATTTTGAACAGGCGCGACAATTGAACCGCGTACTGCGGGACCCGCTGCTTGAAAGCGTCCTGTTACATAATCTCGGCATCCTGCACCACGCTGTCAAAGACTACCAGCAGGCATTGATCTATTACCAGGAGGCCCTGCGTTTCGCGCGCGCGCTCGAGGAACGCTACAACGAGGGCATGATCCTGACCAACATAGGCGTGCTCTTCTACGAACAAGGCTATCACGCCGAAAGCCTGGCGGTTCTCTTCTACACTTTACAACAGCGCCAGTCCCTGCAATACGCCACTGTTAGCTACATAGAACGCTTCCTGACGACACTCGAAGACAGCATGGAACCGAACGCCTTCGCCGCGCTGCGCCAGGCATCGCGCGCAATAGAAGAACCGGTAATCTCTCGACTCATGTCCCCAAATATGAGACAATAGGGGCTAACCAACAGAGCATTGTCATGCTGAGTGCAGCGAAGCATCTCACAGCCGAGCGAAAGAGAGAGTTTCACTATGTCCACTACAACTCCAAGCCCGAAAAAAGCAGCAGAGGAAGCGAGAGCCGTTATCTCAACTTCTGGCCGCAGGGTAGAGGGCTGGTTACTGATACTGCTGGTGTTTGTCGCCGGCGCCTGCTCGCTCGCCGTGGAACTCTCCCGATCGCTACCCACGTCCCGCCGTCCTCTATCTCCTGACAACCGCTGCAAGCCTGTTGATCGGACTTATTCCTCTCATTTCGCGCCCCATTCTCTTCTGGTCGTTATCATCCTTCGCAACCTACTCTGTCAGCGTCTTTTATGGTTCGCTGGTCTCGGTGATTCTCCTCTTTGCTCTGCCGATGATCCTGCTGGGGTGTGTTTCTCCCTTTGCCATACGTCTGAGTGTCGAGCAGGTGGTGCATTCTGGGCGCACTGCCGGTCAACTCTACGCCATTTCTACCGCCGGCAGTATTTTTGGCACCTTCCTGCCGGTACTGTGGCTCATTCCAACCATTGGCACGTACCGCACATTTATTGTCATTGCGCTCTCCCTCTTGCTCGTCTCCATAGTCGGCTTAGTAGCTTCACTCCCCCGCTCGGGCGGGAGGCCATCCGCTCGTAATCGTCCACCTACAAGCCTGCTCTCCTTGCTCCTCTTAATCCCCGTGGTGCTGGCGCTCTTTGGTTCGCAGGGGCCAATCAAACCGCCGGGCGGCACTGGTAACGGGGGAGTTCTGGTGGCCGAACGAGAGTCGCCCTACAACTATATTCAGGTGGTGCGCGTGGGCGATGAAATGCAACTGGTCTTGAATGAGGGCCTTGGCATCCACTCGATCTATGACCCGCATCAGATACTGACACAGGGACCGTGGGACTATTTTCTGATTGCTCCCTTTTTCAACAAAGCGCCCTTTACACAGAACCAGGTGCATAGAGTGGCTGTGATCGGATTGGGAGCAGGCACCATTCCGCGTGAATTCAGCGCCGTCTATGGCCCCATTCCTATTGATGGCGTTGAGATCGATGGCACGATTGTCAGGCTGGCACAGCAGTATTTTCATATGAATGAACCGAACCTGCGCGTCATTGTGCAAGATGGACGCTACTTTTTGCAGACAACGGAGACGCGCTACGATGTCATTGGTATCGACGCCTACCAACAGCCCTACGTGCCCTTCCAACTGACCACGAGCGAGTTTTTCCAGGAGGTACGGGCGCACCTGTCGCCCACAGGAGTGGCCGTCATCAATGCCGGTCGCACCTGCTGCGATTTTCGCCTCGTAGAAGCGCTGGCACAGACGATGCGCTCTGTGTTTGCCAACGTCTACATTATAGACACGCAGCGCTTTGAAAATAGCCTGGTTATCGGCACCAATGCCCCCACATCAATCAGCAACTTTTATAGCAACGCCGGCGCGCTGACCAACCCATACTTGAAAAGTATCGCCGGCGCGAGCATTGCCTATGGGCATATCCGCGAAGAGAAAACGACCAACGTCTATTTTACTGATGACCGCGCGCCCGTCGAACAATTGATCGACCAGATCATCTTTGACGCGGTGCAGAACGGCGGTAAGTGATGGAGCTGATAGCTCGACAGACCTGTTTTACATTTTCATAAGTATCCACGTGGTCAATATTTTCAGAAGAAACCCACTTTGCAAGCGACACCTCTTCCGCGCATAAATTAAGTGGTTCGGCAAGATTTATTGCTACAACATAAACGAAATCGATATGCATGTGTTCTTCGCCTTCCGATTGCGAGGCAATTTTCTCATATAAAATACAGAATGGAGCAGGAAGTTGCGCAGTAGCTTGCGTCCCAACCTCAGGCGAGTCAAGCAGTTCGATTATTTGACCTTGAACACCGATTTCCTCTACCAGTTCACGTAGGACACCCTTATGAGGCTCTTCCCCGGTAACAAGATGCCCTCCAGGCGGCAACCACTTCCCCGACTTTTTCTGCAGGATCAACAAAAATCTATCAGTATCTCTATCATAAACATAGCCGGTAGCAACATAGTGGCTGCGCGCTACCATGTTGCAGGCTCCTTCCCGGTGATCCGTCCAAGCCTCTCACGTAGATCGTTGATATGGAACGGCTTCAAAAGAACATCACTACATGCCAGGTGCTCTTGATCATGTTTATCTACAGTGAGCAGAATGACCGGTGGAATTGGTATAGGAGCATGCCAATCAGCACGGAGGCACTCTAAAAAGCTGGCCCCATTCATCACAGGCATGTACAGATCAAGCAGGATAGCCACGGGGTACTGTTCTGTATGCAGAGCGTTCTCCAACCACTCTAGTGCCTCCTGCCCATTTGCGGCACAAGCCGGTTGATATCCCTGAAGGTAAAGCATCCAGGAAAGCATGTCGAGCATGGTTAGCTGGTCGTCGATCACCAGAACCACGGGATGGTCCCCGCTCTTCTCCTTCTCTTTATTAAAAGAGGCCAATGTCTGTATCAACTGCATAGCCTTTACCCCGTTGTTGTGTAGTTGCTCATACCGTTTCGGTATTTCATACAGGAAATAACAACTCCTCAATATCTATGGCTCGACCTTCATACCGCCTTCTCTTTTTGATGAACCAGAGCCACTGCATCTGCCGACGAGAGGAAGGTGCGCCCCCCCTTTTGCTCGATCATCAGAAGCAGCCTTTGCAGACGATCTGCGTCTTCGTAACGCGTCCACGTTGGCGCGTGGGCCGACCAGGATACCGTGCCGGTCCGGCCTGGAACCGACGCAAGTATAGCAGGTGGAATGAAACGCACGAATTGCCTCCTCGCGTCGACGTAGAGTGGTCCCAGAATAAATCCTTCGCATCCCGCGCGGATTCCTTCAACCGCAATACGTTCATACTCGCTATCGGAAATGTGTGGCAATATCGGTCTCACCGCGATGAATGCAGGAATATCGATGCGTTTGAGATTCGCAATGGTCAGCGCGCGTTCAGATGGGGATGGTGTGTGAGGCTCCACAACCGCAGCGGAATCCCAGCAACTGAGAGAGACCAGCGCGCTCAACGAGGTCCCCGCCGCCTCCATATAGCGACGGATATCACTCAGCGCGTCGAGAGTCGCGCCTTCGAGCAAGGCTTTCGTGCTAAAGTTGATATGCTTGCCCATCGCTGCCAACTCTTTCAACATCGCTATGCCTCGTTCGGGACGAGCAAACGGATCGCCGTCATAGCCAAATTGGATCGTCTCGAAAGAGGCCTCACGAGCAAACTGCTGGAAACGGGAGAGAATATCTTCCGCATTGACACGCGAGAGGCCCACCTCCCCTCCCCTGGTATAGCAATACCTGCATCCAAAGGGGCACGGCTCGCCAACAGGGACGAGAACACGATTCTTTTCCACGCTGAACTCGATACGTCTTTTCATGCGTTTCCCCTTGTCCATTCCAAACGTTGGGCCGTCGAACGAACCCGTAGATGCCTCTATTCCTCCAGGCATAGAGACAGTTGGCCGTTGCGGTGAATCCTTACACTGAACTTGCTCTAAGTATACTAAAACAAATGCTAAATGCAAGACATTTTACCAAAATGGACAAAAATGTAGCATTTGTTAAACAAATGCTATTTTCAGACAAGATGTTAGAAATCTTCGATAATTCTGAATACCGCGCAATATTGGTAATTCCCGGCGCAGTGTTTATAACCCGCTCTATTTTTTACACCTTGCTCTTTAGGACGATTTACAGTATGCTATGTTCAGAAGTGAGCCTGAGCCATCTGTTCTGTATGCACAGGTTCAACCTGTTGCTTCATGTGTCATTCTTGTTGAACCCGAGCAGGGATATTTTTCAAAGGAGAAGAGGCCATATGCCAGAGAACGCGCACGGGAATAATAGCGAAGCGAAACTCCTTACTGATGAACGCTTTGTACGTAGGCTTGCATACCTGTACCATGAAGACGGCCATTCTCAAGAAACCATCGCGGAAATGGAGTTTTGTTCCAGGCAAACTGTCAGCAAAGCTTTGCAGAAAGCAAAAGACCGGGGCATTGTCCGTATTTCTATTGTCCCTGATTTACGTACTGGATATCTCCGCAATCTCTCTCGAGATGTGCGCGTGCAGCTTGGCCTGGAAGATTTAATTATGGTGTCGGGTCGCAACATGAACATGATTGCTTCCAATGAGCACCTCGATGATGTAGCAACGGAGATTGCAAGCGCGGCCGCCGACTATCTTGATCAAATGCTGACCGATGCGGATATCCTGGCTGTTTCCGGGGGAGGAAGGTTTATGCGCAATATCGTGCGGTATTTGAATCCAACCAGGGTCCTCCCTCATATGCAGGTAGTCGCGACTATCGGATTTGTTGAATCCCGCACCACCTCTGGAGACGCAAATTTGATCGCGTATGATCTGGCCGAGGCATATGGAGCCAATCACCTGTGGTTTCCGTGTCCGGCGTTTCTCGCCAGTAGTGATGAAGTGCAGCGGGTACGTCAACTTCCCATCATCAATGAGGCTTATGAGATGATAACGCGCGCAAACGTAATTGTGACGAGCCTCTGGACTCCAGGAACCAACCAGGACCTGCTCACGCGAGGAATCCTTTCACAGGAGCAATTAGAAGTGATAGAAGCGTACCGGGTAGTCGCAGACATCAACCATTGGGTATTTGATGCAGCTGGAAGGTGTATTAACGAGTTGGTTGAGCCGTTTCCATACGCTCTCACGGGGTTGGAGATACCTCGATTAAAAGACAAGATCAAGCAAAGCAATGCTAAAGTGATTCTTGTAGTTGGTGGAAGCCCCTCCTACGTTCCAGCTATTCGAGCAGTGCTCAGGGCTGGTCTCGTGAATATACTGGTTACCGATCATATCACCGCGCAGCTCCTACAGGTCGTCAACTAACCAGGAAAAAAGAGAACTTCATAGATACAAGGGAGCAAGGGAGCATAGAGCTATTCGCTGCCCAAATTGCGTCAAATCGGGGGTCCTGGCATTCTCCCCCAGGCGGTGAGCAGGGGAAATGTTGCCACAAAGTCCGGCTGTTGCATCTCGTTGAGCATCTGTTGGTAGATGTTGCTGTAGTCTTCAGGCACACGCGTCCACTTGCGGAGAAAAGGCTCTACCGTCCGGAATAGATGCCTCGTATCCTCACAAAAGAGTTCTCCTTCAACGGTGCCAGCTCGATATTGCAGGGCGTGAGCGCGCATCTGCACGTTCTGGAGCCCAGACTGGCGCAACAGGCGAACGAGCTGGCTTGTCACTCCGTCATAGTTTGGGGTAAAGAAATGCCCCGCCCTGTAGAGCGCCTCGAGCATTAGATTTAAGAGGCGCTTGTGGGCTGGACTGCTACTCTCAGATATGGTATCGAATTCCGTGACCCGGATCACCCCGCCTGGCCTGCTTATGCGCTGGTACTCCTGCAGGAGTTTGGGCCAATCCCAGGCCCGCAGGTAACTCGCTGAGAAGCGTTGATTGACCAGGTCGAAGGTATCAGCGGGAAATTCGAGCATAAGCAACGCGTCCATCGCGCGAAACTGCACTCTATCACTGAGCTGCTGAGCTTCTGCCTGCGCGCGCGCATACTCGACCATCTTGCCGCTTACATCCACCCCCACCAGCGGCGTCATGCTCGGATAGGTTTTCGCTGCCTCTATGAGCCAGCCTCCAGTTCCGCAGCCCACATCCAGCACTCTTCGAAAGATCGCCGGGTCCGGTTGCTCTGACAGCACTCCGCCCATATCGGCTGTGAGCATCTGATCCTGGAGTTGCAAGCGGGTGAGTTCTTCTTCATTGGAGCGGTCCTGCACCCAATATGTGCTGGGATGCTCTCGACCAGGGTTAGCCGGGGTAGACACGGTGTTGTGCTGCCTTTCTCTCATACTTGACCTGGTCCCTGTCCCCAAAGCGTGGGACGTGGCGCTCATCGCTCACATTATACCCGAACCCGGTGGACATGTCGAGAGCGCATATTCCGTACGAATACAACCTGAGATGCCAGTGTCACCCATGCCGCTTCCCGCCACTGTCACCCCATTCCCCTCCTCCATGTCACCCTGAGCCGCAGCGAAGGGTCTCTCGCCCTGCGCACAGAGATACTTCGCTGCGGCTCAGCATGACAGGGCTGTCCTCTTGCCGCGCCATCACCAGCCACTCCTCACCTCAACCCGCCAACGTCTGCTCCCCCGAATCCAACGCAACACCCTCCATCGTCTGTTCTAGCAAATACTGGTAGACAGCGTGAATGCTGCCGGTTTGTTTATAGAGAGCGATCTGACGATCGGCGCCGGTGCCGCGCGGATCATCCACCAACGCGCGAATATAGTTCAGGTCGGAACGCGTGCCGAGATCATCTGCAACATCGTCCACCAGATTGAGCAACTCGTGCATAGAATCGCGCATACTCAGCGTGCGTCCCTGCCCAAAGTCAACGATCTGCGCATCAAGGCCATAGCGCGTGACCCGCCACTTATTCTCCTCGAGGAAAAAGCGCGGCACGACATCCATCTCGACGCCATGTTTATTCAGCCAGGAAACCTTTGCCACCAGCGATTGGCAGACGGCTGCAATACCAATAACATCATTGAGCGTGAGGGGCATGTCGAAGATACGGAACTCGACAGTGCCAAAAAAAGGATGGGGACGGATATCCCACCAGATTTTTTTGCCGTTATCAATGCAACCTGTATTGATAAGCGTCTGTACGTAATGCTCGAAATCACTCCAGGACGGGAAGCTATCAGGCAGGCCACTGCGCGGCAAGCTCTTCCAGACCACGGTGCGATACGTCTTGAGACCCGTGAGCCTCCCAGCCCAGAAGGGAGAGTTCGAAGAAAGCGCCAATAAATGGGGCATCCAGGTGCGCAATTGATTCATTAAGGCGAGCGCAATCTCATTGCTCTCAACGGCAACATGAACATGCAGGCCAAAAATCAAGATGGCGCGCCCGACATCCTGAAGTTCTTCGAGCAATTCATGATAACGCGGATTGGGCGTTACCGGTTGGTCCAACCAGATGCCTCCAGGATGAGTGCCAGCGCTTATCAACGCCAAACCTTCTTGAGCTAAAAGGCTGGCTAACTCCACTCGCAACCTGCGCGTCTCCGACCGCGCCACCATAATATCTGGATAAACATGAGATATAAGCTCTACAGTAGGTTGTAACATCTCCGGCTTGATCTGTTCGCCGAAAATGGACGCTCCCTTTTTCAGAATGGTCATAACTTGTGGGCTGAGTTGGCCCGTACTACGGTCTACTAATTGAAATTCTTCCTCGATGCCAATAGTGTAACGCGCTGTCATGCCCGACTCCTTGCATCCCTGCTGACTGAAAGTACTTCTGTGCGTGCGTGAGATAGAATCACACTACATATCGACCAAAGATGTTGGAACTACCAGACCTACAAGAGAACAGCAGAAGAGTTTTTCACATACACAACGGTGAACCTCTTACAGCCCAAAGGCATACGGCAATAAATCTGAGATAGAGAAGTCCTGTGAGACCCCATCGATATAAATAGTGGCGTTGGGAGCGAGATCCGAGAGCCATTGGCGGCAGGCCCCGCAGGGGGTACGCTGGTTAATGGGCGCGCCGGCGGGCGCATCGATGCAGGCAACAGCAACCTGGGTAATCGGGCCAGCTCCGGCAGAGATGGCCGTGGCTAACGCCGAACGTTCCGCGCACAACGTCAGGCCGTAACTCGAAATCTCGATATTGACCCCCGTGTAGAGCTTTCCCCCTGCCACAAGTGCGGCGCCCACTCTAAAATGTGAGTAGGGACAATGCGCCCGCGGCGCAACTTCGCGAGCCGCCGCCAGCAGTTCTTCTCGTGTCATACTAACATTTCCTCCCCTGGTATGTGAATGCCGGATGGGCATCTCACACATTATTGCCTTTTCAGGCAATATGCGTCAAAAAATATCTTTGATGCTTATCCATAGCCCAAATTGTACCATGGTGTTACTGGCTGCTGCACCTCGCGTTACTAGCAATGAGAGCAGTGCAATCAACAAGTGGGGAAACACGCCTGCTCAGGTCTATAATTCTATTGTAATGCAGACCTACAGGAGGAACTTGAGTTGAAAATCATGGTGGCAGATGATGACCGCGATATGGTAGATATGCTTAGCTATTGGTTAAAAGGGCACGGATATGACGTGGTTCGCGCTTTTGACGGGGAGCAGGCCATCAAGCGTTGGCGCGAGACATTGCCTGATCTCGTCATTCTTGACGGAAACCAATTCAATGGTCTTAATTCTTACCGCGCATGACCGTGAAGACGATGAGATACGCGGGTTAGAGATGGGCGCTGACGATTATCTGCGCAAGCCGTTTAGTCCAAGACAGCTTCTCGCTCGTATCAAAGCCGTGATGCGCCGTTCAACTGTTTCACGAGGAACGTCGAATTCCTCTTCCGTTACTGTCGGACCCGTTACTCTGGATGCTATGCGCCATGAAGTGACAAGAGACGGCACAAAGGTCCGGCTGACTCCTACCGAAAGCCGCCTGCTTCACCTGCTGATTACGCATACCGGGCAGGTACTTACTACTGATATGATTATTGAGCGTGTCTGGGGTTATGACGAAGCTGGAGACTCTGGACTGGTGAAGACGCATATTCGTCACCTGCGCCAGAAGGTCGAACCTGATCCCAACACTCCACAATATATTATGACCGTCCCAGGTGTAGGCTATACTTTTACCGCGCCCATCACGATAGAACCCTAAAAAGAAAAAGGGTCTGGGAGAGAAAACCGCTGGCTTTCTCTCCCAGACCCTTTTCACCTTAACCGCTATCAACTCTTCTTAACCATACTGCAACATACTCTTCATCTTTTTGCTACCGCGCTGCCGTATAATTATGTATACTTCCCGCTATGTGGAACAATAGTATCCAAAGAAATTGACAGCATTATGAATCACAGAAGAAGAGATGGCGCGGACCATTTATATATACAATCAGGCTCTCCAGCGACAGAACGCTGTAATTGTTTGCCGATCTCTTCAATTCAAGTTGTGCCCTCGCAAGACCAGCAAGAAAATGGTGAAGAATATCACCGCGTCACACCCGCCTCGCCAGCATTGAATATCCTCCTACGCGAGCGACTGGAAAGCTTCTTCCCGCGCTCAACGCCGCTGAGTCTACTGCTGCTTCATATCTCGCAGTTAGAGCATATCACTATCAATCCGCAGTCAGGGTTACTCTACAAACGGCAGCGCTACCATGCAGCTGCCAGTTTCCTGGATCAAGTTCTGGTAAACGTGCGCCGTGCCATCAGAGAGAGCGATGCGTTCCTGGCGCATGAAGGAACGGGGGCTGCTTTCATCTTTCCTGAAGTTGATAAGCAAGGAATCAGTGTGATATTAGAGCGTGTCTCTCATAGCATTGGCCTGTTGCAGGCAGAGACTGTCGTTCCCCCATTAAAACGCGAAACAGATATCGTCCTGGGCACTGGCTCTTATCCAGAATCCGGTCCATCGCTGGAGCATCTGTTGTACCACGTGGGTATCACCGCCCACAGATTTACGCTGCGTCCCGCTTTAACCGCGCAATTGTGGGGGGTGATGTCTACCATGAAAGAGATAGGAGAGCCGACCAGTATTCCACAACCTCCCGCCAGGCAAAAAGCTCCAAAACCCACCCGCTCAGAGGATAATATCCCATTCATGCAGTTGCCGGCACAACTTTCCTCCCGTTTGAAACAGCTTATCCCCTATCATATCGCCCTGGAATGGCGCTGCGTCCCCGTGGGGCGCGATCACCAATACCTGACCGTCGCTATGGCTGACCCCGGCAATAACAGCGCTGTACACGCTCTGAGAGAGATAACAGGTTTGACCATTTTTCCGGTATCATGCGATATTCTTGCATTAAATGCGCTGCTGGCCAGTAAGTGGTAAGAGCATAGCGACGGTAGTAATACGTAAAAAGTGGCTTCTATAGATTACAGGTGATGAATTGCAAACCAGCGCTATGGGAAAATTAACCAGATCACAACTAATCCTCAATGCAAAAGTGTGTCACCATTGGTTACTATAACATGCAATGAGACACATATTCGTATCGTCGGATACATTTTAGACGGTCATCGTTGACTATTTATACCCATCACCTTGAGGAGCAAAAACATGGTTTTACAAATGATCCAGGACGACGTCCTCTTAACGTTCAAAGAGGCTATGAGCTATTTACGGGTAAGCCGCTCAACTCTTTACCGCCTGATGTGGTCTGGTCAACTAACCGGTCACAAGGTTGGCAGCACCTGGCGGTTTTATCGTGAAGACCTGCGCTCCTGCGTCGGTCGCGAGATTTCCATGGCTAATATGCAGGGTAACATCGCGGCCAGTTAAGCAGAACGCTCCAATTATAAGCGGTCGTACTCTGTGATCTTCCAGGTCCCTTGTATGTTGGCGAGGCTAAGCAGCACAGTATAGCTACTGTGCGTTCGTTTAACATCCACTGTGATCGTAAAATGAGACAGGTCCGGGCCTGTGTTCGGGTCCGTTCTAAATGTGGGTTGTCCTGGCGTAAAAGAGACAACAGAGCCGTCTTGTTCATCAAGTTTGCTTGCCTGTCCAATAAATACTGCTTCTGTCAGGCCGCTGATTTGTCCCTGGGGGGCCAGGTCACTGTAGGCGGCCGTGTACTGTTGCGACTCGAGATTTGTATAGAAATCGTCCACGACATTGAGAGCGCCCGTTACCTGCTGGAAGGTCGAACTGAAAATGTTGTAAAATCCCCAGCTACATAATCCACAACCTGCGAGCACGAACACACTGATGATCGTGACCAGTACCCAGACCCACCTGTTCGATTTTTTAACGGGCGGCGGCGGGGAGGATGCCCAGGGAGGCGGGTAAGTCGGCGCGCTGCCCCGCTGCGCTGCTTGCATCCCCGGGATTTGCAGCGGTAACGCCGGTGGCACAGGGGGGATAGGCGTATTTGACATATT
>WNGL01003633.1_pt1 | contig 18521 bp, 18 predicted proteins | sample 5400591 | NCBI WGS metagenome assembly WNGL01 (sample SAMN13153377, study PRJNA577476) | soil metagenome | isolation source: 80 cm soil or saprolite under Garry oak tree replicate 1 | place: USA:California | collected 2016-06-15 | reverse complement strand
CCGACGACACGGCCTACCTGCAGGCGATCGCCGACGAGCTGAACGACCGGCCCCGGCGTATCCTCGGGTTCAGGAAACCCAAGGAAGTCTTCGCCGAGCTACTCACCAGCGAGATTGCTTCCACCGGCTGAATGCGCCCTGTTCTCGGCCGGCGCAACGAGCCGAAAGCCCTAGCTCAGGATTGGCACGACGATCTCCCAGGGCCGTAGGTCACGGCCGATGCGGACCTTTGGCCCTGTTGGTCCGGAAGACCTCGGCCTCACAATCCAACGGTCCCCGACCGGGCGTCCCGACCGGGCGCCTCGTCGCCCAGGCGACTAGAGGGGAGAAGACGATGAAGCGTGTCGTCGTCGATCGCTATGGCGGTCCCGAGGTCTTGAGGATGGTGGAGGAGGACGATCCGCGACCGGGTCCGGGCGAGGTGCGCGTCCGGGTGCTGGCCGCGGGTGTGTCGTTCACCGATTCCCAGCTGCGCGCCGGCACCTACATCCCCGGGGGGCCGAAGCCGCCGTTCACGCCCGGCTATGAGCTCGTCGGCGTCGTTGAGGAGCTTGGCCCGGGCTGCTCGAGGCTCCGCGTGGGAGATCGCATCGGCGCGCTGACGGTGTGGGGCGCTGACGCGGACCGCGTCTGTGTGCCGGAGGCGGGCGCGGTCGAGGTCCCCGAGGACCTCGACCCGGCGGAGGTCTTGAGCCTGGTGTTCACCTACATGACCGCCTACCAGGTGCTTCACCGCACGGCGAGGGCGAAGCGCGGGGAGACGGTGCTCGTGCACGGCGCGGCCGGCCGGGTGGGCACCGCGGCTCTCGAGCTCGGAGCGCTGGCCGGGCTTCGCCTGTTCGGGACGGCTTCGGCTCGTGACCGCGCGGCGGTCGAGCGGCTCGGTGCTGTCGCGATCGACTACCGGAACGAGGACTTCCTGGCTCGGGTGCGAGAGCTGACGGGCGGCGAGGGTGTGGACGTCGTGCTCGACAGCCTCGGTGGCCCGCTGTCGCTTCGCTCGTTCCGGGCGCTGCGGCCCGGCGGAAGGCTCGTCGTGTTCGGCCGCTACGCCACGATCGCGGACGGGCACAAGAACTGGCCGGCGGTGATCGAGTGGTACGCGTCGGTTGCGGCCGTTTGGCTCTGGGCGGCGCTTTCGCCCCGCCGGCGCGCAATGAAATACCAGATCCAGAAGTTCCGCGACGCTGCTGAAAACCGGCCCGGAGCAGTGGGCGGAGAGCCCCGCTACCCGGAGTGGTTCCAGGAGGACTTCCGCGCGCTGGTCGAGATGCTCCGTCGTGGCGAGATCCACCCGGTCGTGGCCGAGCGCCTGCCGTTGTCCGAGGCTCGCCATGCGCACGAACTGCTGGACAGCACGGCAGGGACGGGGAAACTCGTGCTCGTGCCATAAGCCGGCCAAGACGCCCGCTGATGGCCCGCTACCTGCCCATCGCCGAACACGGCCTGACCGGCGACCTGCACACCGTCGCGCTGGTCGGCACCGACGGGACGATCGACTGGTACTGCCGCCCGCGGTTTGACTCGCCGAGCGTCTTCGTGGCGATCCTCGACGCCGACGGCGGGGGCGTGTTCCGGATCGCGCCCGACTGCGACGGCTGGAGCTCGAAGCAGCTCTAACTCCCCGACACCAACATCCTCATCACGCGCTTCCTGATGCCGGACGGAGTGGGGGAGGTGCAGGACTTCATGCCCCTGGGAACAGCCCGACGAAGGGATCTGGGAGGCGCGGTGGGCGTGCCCGGGCCGGCCGCTGGCCTGGGCGCCCTCGCCGGCCTGGCTGACCGCGGCGGTCATCGCCTGGTATTTCGCGGCCATCACCGGGTTGTGGATCAGCATCGGCCATACCGCTCGCCACGCGGTCAGGCGCAGGCTGGGCCGACCGCGGCGGGAGATGTGCGCCTCGCCGTCGAAGGCGCCCGAGGCGTTGTCGGACGGGGACATCCCGGCGTGCTTGACCAGCGATGATGAGCTGTCATAGCGGTTCGGGTCGCCGGTCTCGGCCAGGATCACCGCCGCCCCCGTCGCGGTCAGCCCGGGAATGTCGCCCAGCCGAGCCAGGCCGAGATCAGCCAGGGCGGCGACCATGGCAGCCTCGGCTTCCTGCCGCTGGGCACGGGCGCGCCGCAGGTCACCCAGCTCGGCGGCGACCCGTCGCAGCAGCCCGCGCCGGTGCGACCACACCACGCCCTCGGTGCTGGTCAGCGCGGCGAACATGGCCCGGCATACCGGGCCATAGGTGCGCTGCCCGCCCCAGCCCGCCACCGCGGAGCGGATCAGGCCGGTGAAGGCCTCCAGGCCCATCGCGGCTAGCTCGCCCGGCCGGCCGCCGCACCGCGACGTCACCACCTCCATGGCCGCCAGCCAGGTCTTCGACTCAAACGGCTGCGCGCATGCCTCGGTCACCACCGGCCAGGCCACCGACAGAAAGTCCCGGATCCGCTGCACCGACGCGGTCTCCCCCGTGATCAGCGCGGTGCGCCGCCGGCCCAGGTGCAGCAGGTCCGCCCGCACCTCATCCAGCTCCTCGGGAATGTAGCAGTGCAGCTCAGCGGCCAGCCGGGCGATCATCACGCAATCCGCCTCATCAGTTTTATGGCTGGTGTAGTCCTGCTGCTGGCGGCCAATGTGGCTAACCAGCGGCTGCACACACACCAGCGGCAGGCCCCGCTCAGCGCACATCCGCTGCACCTACAGCCAGCGCGGCCCGGTCGGCTCGCACGCTACCGCCACCGACGCAAACCCCTTCGCCCGGGCCTGCCCCACCGCCCAGTCCAGCGCCGGCCCGAGCCGGAACGCCTTCACCCGCACCGTCTTGCGGGCCAGCACCCGCACATCGTGATCGACCACCGCGAGCGCCTGCTTCTCATCAGCCAAATCGATCCCGATCACCGCGCCATCACGCGGCAGCAGCCCGCGAAGCTGCTCCCGGCCGCTGGCCGGGCTGACGGTGCTGCCGGACCTGCGCACCCTGCGGCCCCGGCTGGCCGCGATCGCCGACGCCAGCGACCGCTGGCACTGCAGGCCATGTTCGCCTCAGCGATGCTGGCCGCCGACCCGGTCACCTCCGGCGTCTACTACGTCGACGACCACTTCGTCCCGTATGCCGGCGCGAAGCCCGTCGGCAAGGGCTGGAACAACAAGCGCGGACGCGGCGAGCGCGGACGCGGCGACACCCACGTCACCGCCCATGACGGCCGCGCGGTGTGCTTCGTCACCGGCGAGCCCTCCGGGCTGACCAAGACCCTGCCACTAGCGCTGGCGGAGCTGAAGAAAGCCGCCGGGCCCGGCGCGAAGATCATGCTCGGGTTCGATCGCGGCGGCGCCTATGCGCAGGTCTTCACCCACTGCCGGAAACAGGACGTGGACTGGGTCACCTACCGCCGCGCGCCGCTCGCGGTCCCCGCGCGCCTGCCCGCGCTCACCACCATCACCGTGAACGGAGCCGCCCGGCAGGTCGCGTGGGCCGAGGACACCGTTACCATCAAGGACTACGGTGATGCCCGCCAGATCACCCTGTTCGAACACGGCCAGGTCGCCCTGCAGATCCTCACCTCCGACACCGAGGCCTGCCCGGCGGAGATCCTGTCCTGGCTGAAGTCGAGGTGGCGGGAGGAGAACTTCCTCAAATACGCCTCAGACAACTATGGCATCGACAAGATCTGCGACTACATCGCCGCGATCGAGACCAACACCAAAGTGATAGACAACCCGGCCCGCAAGACCGCGAACGCAGCAGTCCGGCACGCGGAGAAGACGCTCGCCGCGGCGCGCGAGGACATGGCCGTCATGCTCGCCGACCCCGCCATCCCCGCCGCCGCCAAAAACGCGAAGCTCATCCCCGCCGCCGCCAGGACAATCAGCAGTGCGCAGACGTCCCTCGCCGCGGCCGAGGCCGCACGGGACGAGATCCCCGCCAAACTCCCCGCCAACGTCATCGACCCCGACGCGCAGGTCGCGCTGCTGCGCACCCGCAGACGCGGCCTGCAGATGGTCCTGCGGCTGCTCGCGCACAACGCCGAGCACTGGCTATCCAACCACCTCAACGCCTACCTGCAAGACGACCGCGAGTACCGGGCGATCACCCGCCAGACCATCATCCGGGGCCTGGCCGGCGTCATCACCTACACCCCCGCCGCGCTCACCGTCGAACTCCAGCAGCCCGACGAGCCCCGCATCACCCGCGCCCTGGCCCTGTAGGGCTCGGTGGTCATGACCTGGGCGACGAGCCGCCCGAAGGGCTCGATGCCGGTGGTGGGCTCGCAGCGGCCGAAGACCCTGGCGCGGTGCACGTCCCAGGCCGCCAGGTATTGCAGCGCGCCGCCGCGGGTGTACTCGGATTCGGTGCGGGCGGGCGACCGGGCGGCGGGCAGGGACGCCTGGCGGCGGATCCGGGCCTGGATGGAGGTTTTCTCATCCGCGCTGATCACGTAGTCGTCCTCGCCGAGAGGCGCGCCCTGCCAGGTGCGGGCGTACAGGTCCAGGACCCGCCCGGCCTTGACCGCGAGCTCGAATACCTTCGCGACCTGCTCCGCCAGCACGGCATCGAACCAGACGGCGGCACCGCCTAAACCGCGCCCATCCGGCCGAGGCAACCGCACGTTCTGGCCAGCGCGATCCCTGGTGAAGCGGTCTGCACCGGCTCCCTCGTGCTCGGCGCGGCGGGCCTGCTCGACCGCCTGACGGCGACCACACACTGGGCCAACTACCCGGACCTGGCCGCCTGCGGGGCAACGCCCACACCCGAGCGGGTGGTCGAGCACCTCGACCGCCGGATCATCACCGCAGCCGGTGATGTAGCCGTCGGACACTCCCGGACCTCACACTTCTTTGCGGCCGCGGCAGCGAGCTGGCTGAGCGCGTCCCAGATGGGCAGAGCCAGCGAACGCGGGTCATCGAGCTCGTCGGTACTACCGCGCCACGGCCTGGCCCGCCGGCGTTTTGGCACAACACGGAGCGGGTACGGTGCATGGCCCGGAGCGAGAGCAGAGGGAAAGAAATGACCGCAGAGCAGGGCAAGGATACGCGGACCGGCCGGGTGCCGGCGCTGAACATCGAGCGGATCTACAGCACCACCGTCCCGGCGGAAGAGCTCGCCCGGGCGCTGGCGGACCACTTCCGCGCGCAGGAGTTCGAGACCCAGGTCTTCCGCACCAGCGGCGACCGCACGGTGATGCAGGCGCGCAAGGAGAGCCTGTGGCGCCACCTGCTGGGGGTCGCCTACGCGCTGACCGTGGTCTTCACCCCCGGGGAGGGCCAGCTGAGCATCGGCCTGGGGGGCCACGAGTGGGTCGATGCGGCGATCAGCGGGGCAATCGGGCTGGCCGCGGTCCCGCCCGTGCTGCTGGGGACCGCCTACGGCATCTGGAAGGAGAACCAGCTGGACAAGGAGGTCTGGCAGGTGATCGACGAGCGGGTCGGCGCAGAATCCCCATGAGAACTCTCAATACGGCTTGAACTTTCAAACGGCTTCAAGGGCGCGCGGAGTGCGCCGTGCGCACTGCAGCGCTGGGCATGCTGGGCGCGCTGACTCACGCCGGCATCAGGCAGCAGTTACCCGCAACTCGGCGTCAGACCTCACAACAAAACCCCCGCGCTACGTCAGCCTGAGCTTGCTGGCCGCTCGGGAGGCCGGACGAGGGCCACGGCGGCCTCGACGGCGAGGCCGAGTGCGGCCCCGCCGGCAACGTCCAGCGGGAGGTGAGCGCCCACGTAGATGCGAGCGAGGCCAACAAGCGGCACGACGGCGGCTACGACAGCGCGCCCAGACGGGTTGAGACGCGGGAAGGCAGCCGCGCCCAGGGCGACCGCCACGCCGGCGTGCCCGGACAGGTACCCGAGCCCGGAAGCATCGGGGCCGCGGGTGCAGGTGCCCGTGACCAGTGTTGCTGGCCGTGGCCGGCCCACCATCTGTTTGACCAGCTTGGACAGCGCCCATGTGCCCGTTCCGCCCGCGAGCAGGCGGAACGCACGCTCACGGTCGTGAGCCAGCAGCGCCACCGCGGCTACCGCGGGCGCGGCGCCGAGCGTTCCCAGCTGCATGATGACCCAGGTGGGAGGGTAGAGCCAGTCTGGCAGGCCATTGACGGCCCGGAAAGCCCCGGCCTCGCAATGCCCTACGTGGTTCGGGCGTGCCGACACCGCAGTGACCAGTGTCGCCGCCGTGCCCAAGCCAAGCCTGAACCTGGGATCGGCCAGGACGTCCATAGGGGAGCGCCCGCGTGCCTTCCTGGCCCGCTGCGACGATGCTGGCGTGCTGGGCCGCCGCGGATCGCGCCTGCCGGTGAGTCGCTTCATGGGTCGCGCTCCACGCCGAGCCTCTTGTTCAGGATGAGCCGGGGCTACTGCCTGGAAACCGGTCCGCTCTCGAGTTGCCCTCACAAGGGTGAACTAATGCCGGCCTGCGCCAAGAGAATCCGCCGGGGGAACTTTACCCAAACATCCTCGCCATAAGAGCCCGGCGTCGTGGTCAGGCTCGGCGAACGGGTCATGTTGCTCCATACGATCCAGCCGACTTTGGCTGCGGTGCCGTAGGTTGTGGAAACGCGGCCATGAGTCGAGCCCCGGCGGTCGTTCGGCCGCGTGGCCGGCGGACAACCGGCCAGATGGGGGATGATGAGCGCCTTCCGGACCCGCCCGGGGCCGTTTGGCCCTTGGGAACCTAGAACGCTGGCACCGCAGGCGGGCCGCGTGCCGTGAGACACATACGCCGGGACCTCATCGTGCTGGTAGCCAGCCTGGCGGTGTTCGCCGCATGCGCCGTGATCGCGGCCGATGGGCGGGTCGGGCCGGCCGAGCGGGCCGTGTTTCATGCCATCAACGGGCTGCCAGGCTGGCTCTACCGGCCGATGCTGGCCGCACAGTACCTGGGGGTGCTGGGCACGCCGCTGGTAGTCGCCGTCGGCGCGCTGGCGTGGCGGCGGTGGCGGCTGGCCGCCGCGCTGGTGCTGGTGGTGCCGTTGAAGCTTGTCCTCGAGCGGGTTGCGAAGCAGCTGGTGCACCGGCAGCGACCCGGGACGACGGTGCCTGAGGCGATCCTGCGTGGGGTGCCACAGCACGGGCTGAGCTTCACCTCCGGGCATGCCATCATTGCCTTCGCGATCGCGGGGCTGCTGGTGCTGGTGCTGCCGCGTCGCTGGGGGGTAGTCGCGTTCGTGCTGGCAGTCTGCAACGCGGTGGCGCGGATATACCTGGGGGCACACAACCCGCTTGACGTGGTCGGCGGGGCGGTGATCGGCCTAGCGATCGCCGCCGCACTGGACTTGGTCCTGGTGGTCGCCCGTTACCGGGAGCGCGACCAGCCCGGCCAAAGTGCCCCGGCGCCAGAGGATCCGGCCACCTGAACCGGGCCGGACCGCTGCGCAGTCAAAATGTCAAGCGCCCCGGCTGGCAGCGGGCTATCCACCGCTGGGACGCCGCTGGTCCCTCGGCCCACCATGCGCCCCGCCTGTGAGAAAACTGTCCGCTTACGCCCTCGCCATGCGGTGCCCCGCGTGTCATCCTGGCTGTGGGGTCGACGGGGGTAATCGATGGCAAAGTCACCCAGAACCGTGGTAGAGCCCCCCAATGCAGCCGTGAATCAGGAGAGCCGGTTTCTGCCGCCAACCCGTTACCGGCATCCAGGTGACGTGATCCGGCTGATCGTCGCTGGGGTCGTACTCATCGGAGCGGCAGCGGTTACTGTCGCGACGCACTCCACCTACGCTGGCGCCGCTGCCCTTACCGTGAATGCCGCCGTGTCTTCTACCCTGCTGGGCCAGGTGCTGGCTGGATTGTCCGGGGGGCTTTTCGCCGTGGCGGCAGTCACCGTGGTGGCTGTCACGCTGCGTCGCCGCCGGTTCCGGCTACTGATCGGCCTGGCCATGGCCACTGTATTGGCGGGCGGCTTGCTGGCCGGCGTCATTTATCTCGCGCGGGGAGAGCGTCCTCACGCTCTCACCGCCAGCGGGGGCCATTGGTCCTGGCTGACCGGCGCCTCGATGCCGGGCCCTGCGCTCGGGGCCGCCGCCGTGGCCGGCCTTGTCGCCGCCGCGCCGTGGCTCACCCGTCCGTGGCGCCGCATGGCCTGGGCCACGCTGTGGCTTATCAGCCTGGTGCGCCTGATCACCGGTACGGCGTCGCCGGTGGAAGTGGTCTTGGCGTTTGCCGCAGGCATAACCGTCGGCGCGGGTGTGCTCGTCCTGCTCGGGGCTCCCGACCGGCGCATTGGCCCGCAAGGGATCGCTGCGGCTCTGGGCTCGGCAGGCCTGCCGGTCGCCCGCGTCGACCAAGCCCCCGTGGAGGCGAAGGGCTCGCGGCCGTTTTTTGCGGTCGCTGCGGATGGAGAGCCGCTGTTTATCAAGGTCCTTGGATCGGACCAGCGGGACGCGGACCTGCTGCACCGCGCCTATCGGTTCATACGGATTCGCGGTGTCGGAGACACCCGCCCCGCCGCCTCCCTCATCCAGGCCGTTGAGCACCAGGCGCTCGTCGCGGTCATGGCAGAACGGGCTGGGGTGACCGTGCCGGCCGTCCGCCAGGTGATCAAGAGCACCGACGGGTCCGCGCTTCTGGCAATGGAACGCGTGGTCGGCAGTTCCCTCGACCAGATCCCTGCGCAGCGCATTAGCGAAACGACGCTCGGGCGGGTGTGGAAAGAGGTGGACAAGCTGCACCGGGCAAGGATCGCGCACCGCTCGATGCGCGCAGCCAACATCGTGGTCGACCGCGACTGCCAGCCCTGGCTTGTGGACTTCAGCTTCTCCGAACTTGCCGCCACGCAGCGCCAAATCGCACTCGACGTCGCCGAACTGCTCGTCTCTCTCGCTGCTATCGTCGGGACCGACAAAGCCGTCACCAGCGCGGCCGCGGTCATCGGGGCAGACGGCATCGCTGCAGCGGTGCCGCTGCTGCAGCCACTTGCTCTTTCCGCCGGCACCCGCCGCGCGATCGCCGACCGTGAGGGCCTACTGGCCCAAACCCGGGCGGCTACCGCCGCAGCGAGCGGGCGGGCGGATCAGGAACTGGCCCGCCTCCAGCGCGTCCGCCCAAGAACACTGCTCGCGATCGCCGCGGCCGCCGGCGCGTTCTACTTCCTGCTCCCCCAGCTGGCACAGGTGGGTAGTGGCTGGCGAGCCCTTCTGTCTGCCAACTGGGCGTGGCTGCCGCTGGTCATCGCCTTGTCGGTGGCGACCTATCTGGCAAGTGCTGTCGCGCTCATGGGTGCGGTGCCGCAGCGGATCCGGTTCTGGCCAACGGTGCTGGCCCAGGCCGGATCGTCGTTTGTGAACCGCGTTTCCCCAGCCAACGTCGGCGGCATGGCGCTGAACGCCAGGTTTTTGCAGAAATCGGGCGTCGAGGCCAGCGCTGGTATCGCCGCCGTCGGGGTGAACAGCCTGGCCGGCAGCATCGTCCATCTGATCTTGATGGTGATCTTCTTTGCCTGGGCGGGTCAGGGGCTGGGTACGGCCTTAAAGCTGCCGTCAGGCAGCAAGCTGCTGCTAATTCTCGCCGCCGTCGCGGCGATCCTCGGCATTGTGCTTGCGACCCGCCCCGGGCGCCAGTTCGCCGCGGGCAAGGTGATCCCTGGATTGCGTTCGGCCGGCACCAGCCTTAAGAGGGTGGCGCAAAACCCGGGCAAGATGGCCATGCTGTTCGGCGGATCGGCGCTGATCACCCTGGCCTACATCGGCGCACTCGCTGGCTCCGTCGAGGCGTTTGCCGGGGGGCCGGGCGTCATCCTCACCGGCGCCATCTACCTGGGCGCTTCGGCCATAGCCGCAGCCGCGCCCACACCTGGGGGTCTTGGCCCCCTAGAGGCGGCCCTCGTGGCCGGCCTGACGGGTACCGGCATGCTGGCGGGACCCGCCATTTCGGCCGTGCTGGTGTACCGGCTGGCCACCTACTGGCTCCCGGTGGCACCGGGCTGGCTGGCCTGGCGCGGCCTGCAGCGGCGGGAGTACGTATGAAAACACCCACGATGTTCCGCGCGGCCTGCATCGGGCTGACACTCACCCTCTCAGCGTGCACATCCGCTGGTGGCCATGCCTCGCCCGCCGGGGGAAAGCTGAACGGTTCGCACGCCGTCACGGTCGGGGCGTTCGATTTCCCCGAGAGCGTCCTGCTCGCCGAGATCTACGGGCAGGCGCTCGCGGCTAACAAGTTCCCGGTGCGGATCCTGCCAAGTCTGGGGCCACGTGAGCTGGTCGATCCGGCCCTGATGAACGGCCTGCTGCAGCTGGTTCCCGAGTACGCCGGGTCGGCCCTGGAATTCATCAGCCTCGGGCATGTTCCGCCGATCGCCGACGCGGCAATGGCCAACAAGGCGCTCGCCAAGTCGGTGGCGGGCCGGGGACTACTGGCGGCACGCCCGGCCGCCGCCCAAAACAGCAACGCGATCGTGGTGACGTCAGCGACCGCGGCCCGTTATGGCCTGCGGTCGATCACCGACCTCGCCAGGGTGGCACCGCGGCTGGTATTCGGCGGCCCGCCCGAATGCCCTGAACGCAGCTATTGCCTGCTGGGCCTGAAGCGGGCCTATGGTCTGCACTTCAAAGCGTTCATCCCCCTCGACACCGGAGGCCCGCTGACGCTCCAGGCGCTGCATGCCGGGGACATCGGCGCCGCGCTGCTGTTTACCACCGACCCGCACATCCTGGCACAGCATCTCGTGGTACTGACCGACGATCGCGGCCTGCAGCCGGCCGAAAACATCACTCCGCTGGTGCGCAGGGATGCCATCGCCCGTTACGGTCCCAACCTGGTCGCCGTGCTCAACAGGGTGTCGTCACTCCTGGATACCGGCACGCTGCGCCACCTCGACGCCCAGGTAGAGCTGGAGGGGATTAAACCTCGCGTGGTTGCCAGGGCCTGGCTACGCGCACATGGACTGATCCCAGCGGGAGGTGAGGTGCGTTGAGTGAGGACATAGCGCGCATGGGCGCCGCGAACGGCCCCGCCAGCTTGCCGCCGGGCACGGCCGTCCACAAGACCCGCAAGCAGCGCCGCCCAACCGGTGCACCGCCGCCGCTGCCGCACCCGGTAACCATAACTACGACGGGGTGGCTGGTCCTTGTGGCCATCGTCCTCGCCGGAGCGTTCGTGGCCTCGCAGCACACGTCGTGGCTCCGGGTTGATGATCGCGTCAGCACCTGGATGCTGCGCCAGCTGGCGGGCCTGCGAACGCCGTGGCTGACCGATGTGGCCAACGGCATTAAGGTGGCGGGCTCCAGCTGGGGAGTCACCGTGCTCGGCCTGTCGGCGGTCGCGGTGACTATGGCATTCCGGCGCTGGCGGCACCTGCTGGTCTTCATGGGCAGCCTGTTCTTCCTTGAGAACGCCGGATCGTTGATCTACAACGCACTCTCCAGGCCACGCCCTTACGGTGTCCCGATCATCGCCGGCTGGGCCGGGTATTCGGGAGGTTCGCCCCCGGTGGCGGTCCTCACGATCATCTTGATGGGCATCGTCTACTGCCTGGCCGTGCCGGGCCGCCCCCGTTCCTACACCAAGGCGGCTGTGGCCGCGGTGGTCGCAGTGTTCGGTCTCGCCCGCCTGTACCTGGGTGTCGATCACCCGGGCGATGTGCTGCTCGGTGCGACGTTCGCCGTGGCGATCTCGGTCACCCTTTTCCGTTACTTCACCCCGAACGAGGTGTTCCCTGTTGTGTACCGGCGCGGCCGCACCGCACACGTTGATGTGACCGGCCGGCGCGGGGAGGCGATCCGCCAGGCCGTGCGCGACCAGCTCGGCCTTACCGTCACCGAGACCAAGCCGGTCGGCCTCGAGTCGTCGGCGGGCTCCACCCCGCTGCGGCTGCGGGTTGAGGGCGGCCCGGACGAGTTCCTGTTCGCCAAGCTCTATACCAAGGGGCACGTCCGTTCCGATCGCTGGTACAAGCTGGGCCGGTCGATCCTGTACGGCGCGCTGGAGGACGAGTCTCCCTTCAAGACGGTGCGCCGCCTGGTCACCTACGAGGACTATGCCCTGCGCCTGCTGCAGGACATCGGTGTCCGCACAGCCATGCCCTATGGCGTTGTCGAGATCACGCCCGAGCGTGAGTACCTGCTCGTCACCGAATTCTTCGCCGGCGCCGCCGAAATCGGCGAAGCCGAAATCGACGACGGGGTCATCGACCAGGGGCTGCTGCTGATCCGCAAGATGTGGGACGCCGGGATCGCCCACCGCGACATCAAACCCGGCAACCTCATGGTCCGCTCCGGCGAGTTGCTGCTGATCGATGTGGCGTTCGTGCAAGTGCGCCCATCTCCGTGGCGGCAGGCGGTCGACCTGGGCAACATGATGCTGGTGCTCGCGGTACGCACCGACCCGCAGCGCGTCTACCGGCGCGCGCTGCGTTATTTCACCCCAGCTGAGCTGGCCGAGGCCTTCGCCGCCACCCGCGGGGTCGCCAGCCCCACACAGCTGCGCGCCTTCATGAAGCGTGATCCACGTGATCTGCTCGGAGAATTCCGCGCCCTCGCCCCGCAGCGACCGCCGATCGTGTTGCAACGCTGGAGTGTCCGGCGGGTCGCTCTGGCAGCTGCGATTCTCGGCACCACCGCCATCGTCGTGTTTGCCGGAGTGCAAGCCTTCTTCCCGGCCGAAAATCTGGGCGCCTCCGCCCCGGCATGCGGCACCGGCCACTCAATGATCCTTAGCGCTCAAGCCGTCCCATCAGCGGCAATGCTGCCCTGTATCGCCGCGCTCCCGTCCGGCTGGAGCGTTGGCCGCGCGGACATCTCCAGCGGGAAGGCCATACTGTGGCTGAACTCTGATCGCGCCGGGGAGCAGGCAGTCACCGTAACCCTGACAGCGGCCTGCGACACCTCGGGCGCCCAGCAGACTCCCTCCGACAAGCCCGGTACGCGCCGGTTCGAGCGTCCGCTGAGCCTGGTCCCGCAATTTTCCAGCCTCCGCTACTACACATTCCCCGGCGGCTGCGTCACCTACAATTTCCGCTTCAAGCCAGGAGCCTCACCGGTCCTTGCCGTCCCCGTCGACAGCGCGCTGGCATTCCAGGCCCGATCAACGCTCGTCGGCTACATACGGCACACCGAGGGGCTTGTCCTGTGTGGACGCGGCGCCGCGTGTCAAGGATGAGCGGGCGGCCCGCTCCACCGCGCGCCGAGGCGCAGCTGCTTGCCGCGCCACGGCCGACGGTTACCGTTACCGCCACTGTGGTCCTGATCACGGCTGGCGTGTTCACCGCAGTTGCCGACCACGCCATGCTGACCCGCATCCAGGGGCTGGACGACGCATGGCTGCAGCTGATGATTTCCAGCCGGTCACCGCCGCTCACGGCTGCGGCGAGGCTCTTTAACCTCCTTGGGCTCGTGTACGTCACGCTGCCCGTGCGGATTGCCCTGATGGGCCTGCTGGGCCTGCGGCGCCGCTGGTGGCACCTGGCCGCCTTCGCCTCGGCTGTGGTGGTCTCGGAGATACTGATCGGCCTGCTGAAAGGGATCTATGACCGGGCCAGGCCACCAGGGTCACTCGTCGCCACAAGCGGCGCATCCTTTCCGTCCGGGCACTCAGTAGCCGCATCGGTCACTGTCGTGGCCGCGGTCATTGCCCTGACCCCCGCGGGAAGACGGCGGAGCTGGTGGTCCCTGGCCGCCGTGGCCTTTTCGATCCTCATGGCGCTGTCCCGCGCCTACCTCGGTGCCCACTGGTTGTCCGATGCTACGGCCGGAATCCTTCTCGGCACGTCCTGCGCGCTGCTTGGCGCCCTGGCAGCCGACCAGCTCCAGCGCCTTGCGCGAGGCAGGCGGCCGCAGCGGACAACCGGTGCCGGGCGGCCGACTGCTCTCCGAGCCCGGGCCCCCGCGGAACAGCCACTGGGGCCGCCCTGAGTACATGCCCAGCCCTTGGCTGGCTCTGGCTGGCTGGCTCCCCGAAGTCTCCTTAGCATAGAGAAGCGGTCATTGACCGAGTTGCCGACGGTGGCAAGCTGGGCTCGTGCCAGACATGCTGCCCGGCCAGGAGGCCGACCGAAGCTCGCTGCTGGAGGTCGATTTCTATGACCTGGCCGTGGATCTCACCGGCGGCCCGGAGAGGTTCTCCTCGCGCGCCGAGGTCCGGTTCCGCTGCCGCCAGCCCGGAAATGCCACGTTCGCCGACGTTGAGGCGGCTGGCGTCCGGCGGGCCGTGCTGAACGGCGCCGACCTCGACATCACTGGGGCTTATCAGCCCGGCCGCCTGGAATTGCCGCAGCTTGCTGCCGAGAACACGCTGATCGTGGAAGCAGACTTCGGCTACGCGACGGCCGGTGCCGGACTGCATCGGGTGACCGGTGCGGACGGCTTCGCCTGCACCTACAGCACGGCCTATCCCGGCGGCGCGCCGCGCATCTACTGCTGTTTCGACCAGCCCGATCTGCGGGCGCCGTTCACCGTTTCAGTACATGTACCTGCCGGATGGTCATGCGTTGCCAACGGGCCCGTGCTGTCCCGGCCGGCCGACGGTGAGGCGGGAATGTGGAAGTTCGCCGCCACCCACCCGATCACCCCCTACCTGTCCAGCTTCTGCGCAGGTCCGTTCTGCGGACCAGCGTTCATCTGCGGGGACGATGGGCATCGCCGGGTGCCGGTGACCGCTAACGCGCTGCCCGCCGCGGCCACGGCCCTGGAAGCCGCGGCGCTACCGGACCTGTTCCGGCATCCCGCGGCGGTCACCGCTTTCGTGGCCTTGGGGCTAGACGGGCATGATCTCAAGTGACAGGTAGCTGCGGCCGCCTAGGACACTGTGTCGCCGATGCCGCCACGAGGCCTCTGTTCGCGACTCCTCGACAGCTATTCACCTGCTTACCCGAGCCGCTGTTAATGATCTTGCAGCCTGCACGGTCCTCCGGTCTCTGCCACCATCAACTCGCGCAGCCGCGTACCCGGTGCCGATCTCGACCTAGGGGGCGAGCTGGTCGTCGGTGCGCAGATCGTCGGCGCTGACCCGCAGCCATCCGGGCATGTCCCGGCCGCGCATGTTCATGAGCGCGGCCTTGGTCGCGGCCACAAGCGCATCTGACTGTGCGCGATCGACGCGGACCATGGCGCCGCCTGGTGGGCATCACCCGGCTGTTGCGTAGCGGATAGTCGGAGTAAAGCAACGGGAACTTCTCGGGGTCATCGCGCATTGATGCCTGCTGGCGCATATGCCTGCATCGCAGCCGCTGGCATAGCCAGGACCATGGCGGGAACTGCGGCCAGTATCCCTCACCTATCCGGATGAATAGCGATACCTGGGCAGCGAGCAGGTAGGCGAAGAAGGTTATCCAGGCCAGCGCCAGCGCAGCGAGGACCAGCTTGAATTCCGTCGGCTGCGCCGTCCACCAACTCGTCGCGCGGTGCCAGCCCGCCCCGGTCGTGGCGAGGGAGCCGAGGCCACCCCAGTAGAGCAGTGACGGCAGCCATGCGGTGAGCACGAAGCGCCGGTCGAGCAGTCCAAGGAGCCCACCGCTCAGTGAGGTCAGCACCCGATCACTCCCACGCGATCGCGAGCGGGTGCCCGTTGACGCAGAGAGTCTCGCCTTCGACAAAGAAGGGAACCGTATTCTCAGCCACGCATGTGGCACAGGTCAGCGTTAGGGGGGTGCTTGGTGGATCCCCGTGGAGTTCCTGGTCGCTCATGGCTCCCGTCGCCACGTGGAAATTCTCATGACGTAGTTGGCTACGGTTTTTGCGGAGAGAATTCCGACCGGCTGGAAGTTCCGGACTACCACCAGGCAAGGTGCGCCCTTGTTTATCAGATGGATGACATCGGGATAGGTCACCCGTTCCATTCCCGCGTCGGCGTCGATTTGGATCAGGGGTGCTGGTCCTGCCGCTGCTCAGCCGCACCCTCACCCCAGCCGAATGGCAGGGGTTCGTCGCGGACCAGCGGCGCAAGAGCGGCATCCGCGGCGCTGCGCAACTGTTCCCGTGGCTGCTCGATGAGGCCTCCCCCGACCAGGCCCGGGCGGTCCTCAGCCAGCTCCCCGCCCCGCTGCGCGTGGTCTACCGCAGGATCTGGCAGCCCCGCTACACCGGCCGCGCCCGCTGGGAGCCCTAACTCCCGCAAGCTAACCGGCCCTGATCCCACAATCCCGAAACCTGGCACATGCACTGGCTGAGGAGTAAGGCATCATGTCCGAGACACGATCGATGCCGACGCGGCGGCCGCACCAGCCGGCCGCGCCGCCTCGCCCGGCGGCCCACGTCGGCTGGGCCTGGCCCTGCTACTCATCGCCACCGCGCAGCTGATGGTGGTGCTGGATCGGGCGCCTACCCGAACTGGGCGGCGGGCCGGCATGTGGCCCGCTAAGCGCCAATAGCTGCCGCGGCAGCAACGGCCAGTACGGCCAGCGCCACCCACAACCGCATGCTGAGTCGCATCTGGCTGACATCCTCGCCGCCAGAGGCCCGCTCGGATGGTGGGTATCACCGGCTGGGACGCGCTCGCAGCGGGGCTGGATCCCGGCAGCCAACAAGGCCGGTCCCTGGTTCGCCCGCCCTTCCCCACGGCACCGCCGCTCCGCGAGTGGCCTGGCCGATCGATCATCGTAACCAAGCCCAGGCCTGCCAGCGCGCAGATCATACGGCTATGCACACAACGCGACACGCACCGTCCTGCACCGCTACCAGTGCCGAACGGCGGCAATGCGTACATCTGTCCAGGCTTGGGCCGATTACGTGGCGTAGGCAAAGTGTTGGATCTTGGGTATCCCGAGCGCTGGTTCGGCCTGCTTGCTGGGGTGTGCCGCTGCATGGCTGGGGCCAGGGCGCTGCGCGGGGCAGGCTGCTTGCCCCGCAGTCCTCCCGGCGCCGCCGGCTATAGACGCTACCGCCCAGCTGGGCGGCCGGGTTGTGGCGGGCGGAGCCGGGGGCTGATCGCCGCCCCCGGCTCCGCGTCGTGGTGGCCGCTAGGTGACGACGATGCCGGTCGGCGCAGCGCCAGCAGGCAGCGAGAAACGGTGAGCTGGCCAGCTCGGTCAGGCTCCCGCCTTGAACGGTGAACGCGGCGACCGCACCGGTGCTGGCTTCGTCGACGTACAGGTTGCTGCCGTTGGGGCTGAGCCGGGCATCGACCGCGCCGGCGCTGGTGCCCTTGACCGGGGTACTGCCGAGCAGGGTCAGCGCGCCGCTGGCGGCGATCGCGTAGCGGGAAATGCTGACCGAGGCGGTGTTCACGGTGAACAGGAACTGGCCGTCATTGGTGATCTCCACCCAGCACGGGACGGTCTGGAAGCCAGCGAACGGGGAACCTGCGATGGCGGTCAGTGTGCCGTTGGCTGCATCGCGGAAGGCCGAGACCGTGCCGGCGCCGGGGCCGTTGTGGGCGTTGGAGACAAACAGCTGACCGGGGTTGGTGGGGCGGAACTCGCTGCCGAACGGGCCCACTGCCTGCGCCGGGAGGGGCGACCGCGGTGCGGGAGTCAGCAGCCCGGTGCTGCCGACGGTGAAGCTGTCGATCAGCGAGGTGCCGATGCGGGTCCCGGCGAGCTTGCTGCCGTTGCTGTTGAACAGCACGTCACCGGGCTGGAGCCGTCAGGTAGTGCGACGGTTGAGCCGGGGATCGGCTGCAGGCGGCGGCCCGTGCGCCCCGCGACAGCCGCCCCCACCCGTGCCGCGATGGCGTCAAAGAACCGGGCGCTGGGACAGCCAGCTACCGAGACGTTCTTCCTCCGGTGCCCGCCAGCCGAGGGCCGTGCCGCCTCCAGGTCCGTGATCGAGATCACCATGCTCGAAAGACTGGCAGGCTCCCCGCCGCCGCTACTACCCGGGCCTGTGGTGCGGCACGGCCCCCGTAACCAGCCTGTTCGGGCCATGCGGGTGCAGGTAATGCGCGGTTGGCGCGGGCGGCAGCGGATACTGGCTGGGCACGACGGCAGCAGCATCCCGGCCCCCTGGCAGGAGCCCAAACACAAGGAGGCCCGCAAGCGCCAGGGCCGGCACCACCAGGGCGCGAAGGGCGGCTTTGCGTATGGTCCGGGCCCAGCCGTTCGCTCCGCGAGGTCTTGGTAGCGGCGAGGCAGTAAGGTTCCGGACAGCCGAAACACGCGTGATCATGGCGACATCCCCCGTTGACACGCCGAGAGCGGGGCATGTCCTGTACGTATTGCCAGAGCGTGCCGCGGGCACCCTGATACATCCGGCGCCGGCCGCCGTCGACCTTAGGCGACGCCAGGTCAGGTGGAGACGATGAACACGGCGGTGTGCGTGGTCGGGTCGCTGCCTGCGGTGGACGACAAGATGTAGGTGTTGGCCGGGTACCCCTTGGTATTGGCGTTGAACTGGTAGCCGGGCCCCTGGGTGAAGGTGGTGAAGGTGAAGGACCCGCTCGTCGGGGTTCCCGGGGCCGGGCTGGGTGACAAGCCAGTGACCGTCAGCACCTTGGCCGGCGCCGAGACGTCGTTGCCGGCGGCGTCCAGTGGGTTTCCCCTCGTACCGTGGAGACATCGCCTTTAAGGAGGGGCGATGGCAGAAACACGCAGGAAGTTCGACGAGGATTTCAAGGAGGGCGCGGTGCGGCTGGTCCGGGAGACCGGCAAGCCGATCGCGCAGGTGGCC
>WNGL01003632.1_pt1 | contig 18522 bp, 21 predicted proteins | sample 5400591 | NCBI WGS metagenome assembly WNGL01 (sample SAMN13153377, study PRJNA577476) | soil metagenome | isolation source: 80 cm soil or saprolite under Garry oak tree replicate 1 | place: USA:California | collected 2016-06-15 | reverse complement strand
GCTGAGAGCCGCAAGCCACTGAGCACACGAGGCAGTCTACCACGTCTGTGGGCGCTCGCGACCGCTCAACGGCCCCGTTTGTGGGGAACATCTCCAAGAAGAGTCTCGGCGCGTCGGCGTCGCCGGCGTCGGGGAACCTTCGAGCACTCTAGACTACGGCCGCTCGAGGTCCACCTCGAGCAAGGCAGGCGCACCGGGGCTCACGTCCACGTCTCGTTCGGCGGTCCGGAAGCCAGGGCGCACCATTTCGACTCGATGGCGCCCGGATGCAAGCCACAGAGTCCTTGCCTGAAGAGCCGTGCCGCGGAACTCGCCGTCCACGTAGACCGTAGCGTCGGCGGGGCGAAGCGTCAGCCGCAACTCTCCTCCCGTCCGCAGCGCAGCGCCCAGGGATTGCGCACCACGCTCGTCCCGACGCTCGTCGCGATCCGCGTAGGCATCGTCGTCACTCCGGTCCTCCCGATCGCGGGAGTCCGGCCCGTAGGCAGGGTCGTAGCCGTAATCGTAAGGGGCGTAGTACCCGTAAGGGGCATAGTACCCGTTGTCGAAGAAGAAGCCGACGCCGAGGCCCCGGTAACCCCACCCGTACGGGTAATAACCGTAGGACCGGTAGTACGGGTCATACCAGGAGTAGCGGTAATAGGGATAGTAGCGGTGGCTATAGGAGCGGGCGCCGCTTCCATAACCCGCGCGCGGCTGGCGGCGCTGGGCATCCGAGAGTCCTGAGCTATCCGTGTGGACGCTCCGAGCGTGACTGCCTGAACCGCGCCTCCCTGAGACGTGCGCTCCTGAGGAGCGCCCTCCCGAGGAGTGGCCTCCTGAGGAGTGGCCCCCTGACGAGTGGCTCGCAAATGCCGAGGTGGCCGCGAAAGCCACCAGCACCGTGGCCGGGATCCTTCCCCTCATGGCGTCCCTCCTCCTGCCCTTCAATCTTCTCTCCCTTGGACTGAGGCAATCAACGCGAAATTTCGGGGCTCTCGATCCTCTCGAATCGCTGGCCCAGGCAGGTCGATCCGCTCGTCTGGTCCCGCTGCCGCAACAAGATGGCCATCCTTGCCTTCATCAAGAGCCCAAACCCATGGTCCACCAGGATCTATTACTAATGACGGCCTGTATCATGGGTAACCATAGGAGGGCGTGGCGGTGAGCGCGTCGCCGTCGCGCTGCTGTGTCCCGTGACCGTCACCGAGCTTTCCAGCTACGCATCGCTCTTCTTCTTGGTCGCGCTGGAGAGCATGGGAGTGCCCCTGCCCGGGGAAACCGCGCTCGTGACGGCCGCTGCGGTAGCCGCCACCGGACGCCTCTCTATCCCTGGCGTCGTGTTGACGGCGGCTCTCGCTGCAATCCTTGGTGACAACGGTGGCTACTGGATCGGACGCACGGGGGGCATGGAGCTGGTGCACCGTTACGGTCGCGTCCTCCACCTTGACGAATCGAAGCTCGGCCGTGTCCATGCATTCTTCGAGCGTCACGGCCCGAAGGCGGTCTTCCTCGGTCGCTTCACCGCGCTCCTGCGGACCTGGGCCGCCGTGCTCGCCGGCGTTGCGGACATGCGGTACGGCGTCTTCATGCTCTATAACGCCCTCGGCGGGATCCTCTGGGCGTTGGCCTTCGGCACCCTCGGCTACCTGTTCGGACGCAACCTGCCCCGCCTCGAGCGCTATATCGGTCGGGCCAGCCTCGCTCTCGCGCTCCTGGTCGCCCTCACCGTGGGGCTCGTCCTGGCCTTACGGTGGTTCCGCGCGAACTCTGCGATCCTGGCCGAGCGCGTCCGGCAGCGCGCAACCCGGGCCGGGGCCTCGGGGGTCTTTCAGCTCCTCCGGAGCAGATACCCGCGCGCGTGGACCTTTGTGGTTGCGCGCTTCGAGCCCGGTGAGTACCTCGGCTTGCACCTGACGCTCGGCCTGCTCGCAAGCCTGGCCGGGCTGTGGGTTTTTGCCGGAATCACCGAAGACGTCGTCCACCACGACCCGCTCACGCGCTTCGACATCACCGTTCTGGAATGGTTCCACGCCCACAGCACCCCGCTTGGCCTCGCGTTGTGTAACGGCATCAGCTGGCTCGGGTCGCCGCTCCTGATCTCCATGCTGGGGCTCGTCGTCGCGGTGATGCTCGCGGCGAGGCGCTCGTGGCTCCCCCTCGCGGCGTGGGTGGCGGCGTTGGCCGGGACCAGTGTCCTGGGAACGGTGTTGAAGATGGCCGTGCGGCGCCCCCGGCCCGAATATGGCTCTTCCTTCCTGCACGGTGAGAGCTTCAGCTTTCCGAGTGGCCATGCCATGGGGTCGCTCGTCGGTTATGGGATGCTTGCGTATCTCCTGTTGACGATCTGGGTGAAGCGCCGCCTGATCTCGGTGGGCGTGGTCACCGTGCTGTCGGTGTTGGTGGTCGCGATCGGGCTGAGCCGGCTCTACCTGGGGGTGCACTACTTCAGCGACATCGTTGGTGGTCTTGCCGCGGGTCTCCTCTGGTTGTCGGCCTGCATCACCGGTCTGGAAATCGCGCGGCGCCAGCCCGGGACCGACCCGTACGCCGCCGCGAGGCGAGTCCCTCCTTGACGCTGACCAGGTCGGAGATGCCCATAGGCCGCCAGCCTTTGCTAGAGCTCCTTCAGGATGGCGATGGGATCCGGCCTCTGCGCGCCCGCGCGCCATTCCGCGTGCGCCCCGCGCGGAAGGTGGCCGCGGCGACTGCGCCCGTACGCCCACCGGTCGTCGGGTTCGCCTCCCCTGGGCCAGGGCCGCACCCGTGGTCCCGCCATCCCCACCCCCCTTCGCTCGACCTCCCATCCCACCACATTGCCGCCGCGGACGATAAGGTCGGCCGGCCCTGCTATGCTGCGCGAAGCGACCGAGGTTGGGAATGGAGTCGAAAGACCTGTTGCTGGCCGTGCTCCCGGGCTTCCTGCTCCGGGGGGCCTTCGCTGTCCTGTGCGGGGGGATCATCGGCATCGAGCGTGAGCGGCGCGGCAAGCCCGCCGGCTTCCGCACCAACATCCTGATCTGCCCCGGCTCGACCCTCTACATGCTGGTGGGCGAGCTGCTGCTGGTCTCGCTGAAGCCCCCGGCCTCGACCCCACCCGGATCGCGGCTCAGGTCGTCAGCGGGATCGGCTTCATTGGCGCAGGCACGATCCTGCACGCACAGGGCGCGGTGACGGGCCTCACCTCGGCCGCCACCATCTGGGTGGTGGCAGGCATCGGCTTGCTGATCGGCGCCGGTCTCCCGGGCCTGGGGCTCGTTGCTACGCTGCTGGCCCTCGTCACCCTCGAGGCGCTACGTCGACTCGAGCCGAAGATCCTCGGGCGGTGTCGGTACGCATTCGCCGACGACGGCCGCGTCCGGCCGCACCTCACGTATTGCGAGACGCACCCTGCCCATCACCGCTTCGTGGCCGAGGTTCTGGAGGTGCCGGGCCTCGTCGCCGGCGGGAGGTGACTCCTATGCACCTTTGTCACTCCTGTCCGCTTTTCTCTCCTCCTTGTCGTCATCCCTCAGGCCTCTCTTGAAGTTCCTGATCCCTTCTCTTGCTGATCCAGGAGGTGGAACCGACCATGCGAACTAGCACACCTGTGAGAAGGCTCGGCATCGTCAGCCTGGCGTTTCTCGCCCCTCAGGCGCGCGCGGCTTCTCCACCCGTGTCCATCGAAGCGGTGTCAGTCGCGCCTAAAAGCCCTGGCCCGGGTGTCCTTTGCACTCTCGGCGTTCAGCTCAAGAACGCCGGCACGCATACCGCCACCGACTTCCGCTTCAAGGTCAAGATCGATGGTCAGGATGTCGCCATCTACAACATCGAGTCGTTCGCGGTGAACGTTGGGCCGGGAGCGTCCGACACCGTCGCCCTCCACAGCTTCTGGAGTCCGGCAACCGCCAAGGCCAACTTCACGGTGGAGGTGACCGTATCAGAAGGTCGATGGGCCGACGTAAAACGCGAGGGCAACACGTCCACAACCACGCCCATTGGCCCGATCGAGGGGCTCCCGGTCTCCGCCACCCAGTCAGTGCGCATGGCGTCCACCAAGTAAGGGTCGACGCCGGATGGGGCCGGCCTATCCACGGCCGGGCTACCCGCCGGCGTAGTAGCCCTTCCGGGCGCGCGCGTTGGCCTCGGGACGGTCGACCTGGACGCGGATCGTGCGCCAGGTGGGTCTGCCCTCGGGCGGCTCGTAGCCGAGCAGGTATCGGTGGCGCAGGGTCATGGCGATGGACTCGACCGCTTCCTTAAGGTGGTCGCTGCCCGGAGGCTCGTCGCTGCCGGGGGTGTAATGCTGTATGCCTTTCAGGATCTCGGCTCGGCCGCCGGTGTCCTCGGCGAGCTCGATCAGCGGCTTGCCGTCGAAGCCTCGCCTGGGCCAGCTCCGGCCGCCGGGTCCCCCGCCTAGCCCTCCGCCCGGTCCGCCGCCGCCCGACCAGCCTCCTCCTCCCCCGCCGGGCCAGCCGCCCGGGCCGCCTCGGCCGCCCCCTCCAGGCCCTCCGGGCCTTCCGCCTCCGGGCCCGTGTCTGCCAGGCGGCCGGGAGAGATTCCGGAGCTCGTTCCCTCCGTCGAGACCGATCGAGAAGACCGGCACCTCGGCCCGGCGGGCGAACTCGCGAACCTCATCGAAGGTTCGGCTGCTCGAGGTGTCCACGCCATCGCTGACGAGAACCACCGCCTTGCTTTCCGCCGCGCCCTTGGCCACTCGCTGAATGGCCAGGTAGGCGGCGTCATAGAGCATGGTCCCCCCGCCCGCCTCCAGTTTGTCGAGCACGCTGGCCAGCCGCTCCCGATCGGACGTGAAGTCCTGGACCACCCTCAGACGATCGTTGAAGGTGATCACCATGATCTCGTCGGCCGGCTCGAGGAGGTCGATGAAGTGCCGGAGGGCCTCCTCCACCTGGCGGATCTTGGTGTCCATGCTCCCGCTCACGTCGAGGGCCAGGGCGAGGCGCAAGGGGCGGCGCTCGCCACTGAAGAGCGTGACCTTTTGCCGCTTCCCGTCCTCCGAGACCTCGAAGTCCTCGCCGTGCAGTCCCAGCACCGGCTGACCAACCTTGTCGAGGACCGAGACGGGCACGCGGACGGTTCGCGTGCGAACGGCGAACGTGGGTTCGTCGGTTGCGCTCGGGCGGGAGGGAGGGGATGCGGGCGGCGGAGGCGGTGCTTTCTCGGCCGGAGCGGCCCGCCGCACGGCCACCACCAGGGTCTCGCTGGCGCCGGCCTCACGCAGCGCCGCCTCGCGCGCCGGGTCGAGCGTCTCGGCGAAGCCGCGACCCTGCAGCTCGGACAGGATCGTGTGCTCGCTGATGCCGGCCCGAAGGAAGCGGACGAGATCCGTGGTGGTCAAGGGAGTGTCGCCCCGGACGCCCTGGGTCGCGGCCACCAGGAGCAGCAGGGCGACGATCCCCCCTACGACCGCACGTCGTTCGCGGCTACGACGGTTCTGTGACATGGCGTCCCTCATGGAGGACAGGCCTCAGGCGAGGGCTCGCTGCGGGGCCACCCCGGCGTCGCTCGCGGTCGCGCGCGAAACCCAGCCGTTTCTTCTACATCGGGCATCGGAGCGTGTCCAGGCGCTCCTCTGGGAAACGAGACCCCTCCGTTTCTCGCGCATACACGAGCAGGATTCGTGCCGACGAAGGAAGAGAAGGCCCGGCGTCAGGCCCGAAACTTCTCGCAGGGGACGATCCCCCACCGATGGAGCCGGAAACGCACGGCCGTCCAGAGCGTGCCCAGGCCGTAGACCACTCCGGAACGGAAGCCAACCGACGAGGCGTCCTCGAAGTAGCGGGTCGAGATCGGCACCTCGGCCACCGGCAACCCGAAGTGGACGGCCTGGAAGATCACCTCCGTGTCGAAGACGAAGCCGTTGGAATTGCGGAGGAAGGGTACCGTCTCCAGGAAGTGCCGGCTGTAGGCGCGATAGCCCGTGTGGCATTCCGAGAACTTCCGGCCCATGGCCAGGTTCTCGAAGTAGGTCAGGAACCGGTTGGCCGCGCGCTTCCAGAGCGGCATGCCGCCGCGCCGCGCCCCCCCGGGGATCAGCATGCGCGAGCCGAGCACCATGTCGGCCCGCCCCTCGCGAATGGGCCGTATCATCTCGGGGATGATCGCGGGGTCGTACTGGCCGTCCGGGTGGAGCATGATCACGATGGTGGCCCCGTCGCGCAGCGCCTCCATGTAGCAGGTCTTCTGGTTCCCGCCGTAGCCGACGTTGTGGGGATGGCGGATCGCCTTCAGGTTGAGGGCCTGGGCGCGCGCCACGGTGTCGTCGCGGCTGTGGTCGTCCACCACCACGACCTCGTCGTAGTAGCCCGGGGGGATGGCGCGGAAGGTGTCCTCGAGCGTCTTGGCCGCGTTGTACGCGGGCATGACGATGACCACCTTGCCCGGCTCGGTCATGAGCCGCGTATTCTAGCATCCCGGCTCGTCCCGCCTCCGGCGTGCTAGGCTCGCCGGGATGCTCCTGGACGCGCTCTTCTGCAAGCGCCTGCTCTTCCTTTCCGGCAAGGGCGGGGTGGGCAAGAGCGTGGTGGGGGCGGCCCTCGCCCTCGCGGCCCGCGACCGCGGGATGCGCGTGCTGATGGTCGAGATCGCTTCTCCCCTCGAGGCCGCCCGCTACTTCGGGGCCTCGCCTTCGGGCCCGCGCGAGACCGAGGTCGTCCCCGGGCTCTTCACGGTGAACCTCGACCCCGCGGGCGTGATGGAAGAGTACGTCCGCCACGTCGTGAAGATCGAGATGCTCGCGCGGCGCATCCTGGAGAGCCCGATCTACCACCGGTTCTTCGCCGCCGCCCCCGGCCTGAAGGAGCTGATGACGCTCGGCAAGCTGCTCGTGCTCGCGGAGGCGCACGAGGGCTGGTCGCGCCGGCCGCGGTACGACCTGATCGTGGTGGACGCGCCCGCCACGGGACACGGACTGTCTCTCCTGAAGGTCCCGGTCGCGGCGTCGGAGGCGGTACCGGTGGGCCCGGTCGGCCACCAGGCCCGCCGGCTCCTCGGCCTCCTCCGCGACAAGAAGAAGACCGGCCTCGTGATCGTGACCGTCCCCGAGGAGATGGCGGTCGTGGAAGCGGTGGAGTTCCACCGGCTCGCCACCGAGGAGGTCGGCATCCAGGCCCAGGCCGTGGTCCTGAACGCCTGCCACGAGCGGCGCTTCAGCGAGGCCGAGGAGGCCGAGGTCCTGCGCCTGGCCGCGGGAGGAGCGAGCGGACGGCTGGAGCGCGGGATCCCCCTCGCGGGGGCGCTGCGGGCGGCCCGCCGGCAGCTCCGCCGGGCCAAGCTGACCCGCTTCTACCAGACCCGCCTGAGGCGCAGCCTGCCCCTGCCCCTGGTCGCCCTGCCCTACCTGTTCCGCGAGGAGATCGGGCCCGAGGACGTGCGCGAGCTCGCGGAGCGTCTGGCGGCCCCGTAGAGGATGGCCAGGCGCCACAACCCGGCGGACGCCATGGAGGCCGCCCTCCTCGAGCGGCGGGTGATCGTGGTGTGCGGGTCGGGCGGGGTGGGCAAGACCACCACCGCCGCGGCCCTCGGGCTGCAGGCCGCGATCAAGGGGCGACGCGTGCTCGTGTGCACGATCGACCCTTCGCGGCGGCTCGCCACCTGCCTCGGCCTGAGCCAGCTCTCCGCCAGGCCGCGGACCCTCGACCTGCGCCGCTTCGCCCCCGCGCAGGGCGGCTCCATGGCGGCCATGGTTCTCGACACGAAGAGCACGTTCGACGCGATCGTGATGCGGTTCGCGCCCGACGAGGCCGCGCGCAAGCGCATCCTGGGGAACCGCTTCTACCAGCACGTCTCGGCCGCCCTGGCGGGGAGCCACGAGTACATGGCCATGGAGAAGCTGCTGGAGCTCGCGGCCGACGAGCGCTTCGACCTGATCGTCCTCGACACCCCGCCCACGCGCCACGCCCTCGACTTCCTGGAGGCGCCAGACCGCTTGATGAGCTTCCTCGACACGAGCGTCCTGCGGTTCTTCCTCCGGCCCTACTTCGTGGCCGGCCGCCTCACCCTCAAGGTCGCCACCCGCACCGGGGCCATGGCCTTCCGGCTGATCGACCGGTTCCTGGGCCTCCAGTTCCTGCAGGACCTCTCCGAGTTCTTCCTGGCCTTCGAAGGGATGTACGATGGGTTCAAGGAGCGGGCGGCGCGCGTGCACGCCCTCCTGCGCGACCCCTCCTCGGGGTTCGTCCTCGTGGCGGGGCCGTCCTCGCAGGCCCTCGGAGAAGCGCTCTACTTCCACCGGAGGCTCGGCGAAAAGGCGATGCCCTTCGTGGCCCAGGTCGTGAACCGCGTCCATCCGGACCCCACCCAGGACGAGAACGGGCGCCGGCCCGGCCGCGCCCTGCGCGAGCCGCGGATCGACCGCGACCTGGGGGAGCGCCTGGCCGAGGTGTTCCTCGACCAGCAGACCCTCGCCCGCGTGGAGCGGCGGAGGATCGACCGGCTCGAGGTGGACGCCCGCGAGCGGCCCATCCTGGTCCCCGAGTTCGAGCAGGACGTGCACGACCTGCGGGGCCTGCGCGCGGTGGCGGAGGCCATCTTCGCCGGGACCACGGCCAACGCCCGGGCCTCGCGGCGCGCCTGATGCGGATCATCCTCTACTCGGGCAAGGGCGGCGTCGGCAAGACCAGCCTCTCCGCCGCCACCGCGATCCGCGCGGCCCGCATGGGCAAGCGCACGCTCGTCATGTCCACCGACTCCGCCCACAGCCTGGCCGACGCCCTCGACCGGCGCGTCGGGCCCGACCCCACCGAGATCCTGCCCAAGCTCGACGCGGTGGAGGTGGACGTGAACAAGGAGCTGGGCAGCCACTGGGGGGTGATCCAGGAGTACCTCACCCGCTTCATGACGTTCCGCGGGGTGGCGGACACGGTGGCCGAGGAGATGGCCATCCTCCCCGGCATGGAAGAGCTGTTCAGCCTGCTCAAGGTCAAGACCTTCGCGGAGAGCGGCCGCTACGACGTGATCGTGATCGACTGCGCCCCCACCGGGGATACCGTGCGCATGCTGGGCGTCCCCGAGATCCTGAACTTCTACTTCTCGCGCATCTTCCCCATCCAGCGCACGGTCTTGCGCACGGTCAGGCCGGTGGCCGAGCGCATGACCGACATGCCGATCCCCTCCGACAAAGTGTTCGCGGCGGTCAAGGCCCTCTACGAGCAGATGGAGGGCATGGGGCCGCTGCTCCAGGACCCCAAGCGCAGCTCGATCCGGATCGTCCTCAACCCCGAGAAGATGGTGATCGCGGAGTCGCAGCGGCTCTACACCTACCTGAGCCTCTTCGGCTTCCCGGTGGACGCGGTGGTGGCGAACCGCGTGCTGCCCGAGGAGGCGCGCTCCGCCTACTTCGACCGCTGGTTCAAGATCCAGGCGGGCCACCTCGAGACGGCCCGCGAGGCCTTCGAGCCCCTCCCCTTCTTCAAGGCCCCCCTCTTCGACCGCGAGATGGTGGGGACCGAGATGCTCGACGAGTTCGGCCGGCGGGTCTTCGCGGACCAGGACCCCACGGCCGTGCTGTACCAGGGCAAGCCGATCGAGGTGAAGAAGGAGAAGGGCTCCTACGCCCTCTACATCCGCCTCCCCTTCGCGGAGAAGGACCGCATCCAGGTCTGGACACGGGGTGACGAGCTGGTCGTCCAGGTGGACAATCAGCGCCGGCACCTCATGCTCCCCCGCACCCTGGCCGGGCGCGCGGTCGCCTCCGCGGCGTTCCTGGACCATCGGCTGCGGGTGTCCTTTGGTGAGAAGGAGGTCCGGTGAGCCGAGCCGAGGCGGGTTCGAAGAAGGCCTGCTGCATGATCTCGGAGATCCTCGAGGAGGCCGGCCTGGACCGGGAGCGCGCGCGGGCCCTGCGCCGTCAGTTGCTCGAGGGCGTGATCCTGCTCTGCCGGTGGCAGCTCGAGCGCATGGAGCCGCCCGCGGGCCCCGCGGGCGGCCGCAAGGCACGGAAGGTCACGATCGAATGAGACGGCCGAGCCCCATCCGGGTCCTGGTGGTGACCGAGGACCGCGACCTCTCGGACGTCCTCTGTGACGGCATCGCGGTGCGCGGCTACTCGCCGGTGCCGGCGGGAAGCCTCGACGAGGGCCTGGAGCAGATCGAGGAGGCGGACTACGAGGTCGCCCTCGTCGACCTCGCCTTGCCGGGCGGGGTCGATCTCATCCGTCGCCTGGCCGACGAGGACCTGTCCACGGAATCGGTGGTGGTCCGGGAGCCGGACGCCTGCCCCCTGGAGGCCATGCGGATGGGCGCGTACGGCTGCGTCACCCGCCCCCCGCGCGCGGAGGAGCTGGACGTGCTTCTCGCCCGGGCGGCGGAGAAGTCCCACCTGCGGCGGGAGAACCTCTCGCTGCAGATGCGCCTCCGATGGCAGGAGGCGGTGGAGCCGCTGGTCACCCGCGACCCGTCGATGCGGGAGCTGCTCTCGACCCTCGAGCGGGCGGCGTCCGCGGAGAGCCCGGTGCTCGTCCGGGGGGAGATGGGCACGGGCCGCCGCCTCGTGGCCCGGGCCCTCCACCGCAGCAGCCCGCGGGCCTCGGCGCCGTTCGTCCCCGTCAACTGTCGCCTCGTCCCCACCGACCAGCTCGAGGACGAGCTCTTCGGCCACGAGAAGGGGGCCTTCGCGGGAGCGCACGCCCGCAAGCCCGGCCTGCTGGAGCTGGCCGAGAGCGGGGTCGCCTTCCTCCAGGAGGTCGAGCGGGCCTCGCCCAGGGTCCAGGCCAAGCTGCTGCGCGTGATCGAGGCAAGGGAGATGCTCCGGGTGGGCGCGATCCGCCCCGCCCCCTGCGACGTGCGGATCGTGGCCGGCACCAGCGAGGACCTCCGGGCCCAGGTGCGGGAGGGAGGCTTCCGCGAGGACCTCTGCTACCGGCTCTCCACCGTCACCCTCGAGCTGCCCCCGCTTCGCGAGCGCAAGGGCGACATCCCGCTCCTCGTCCTCGCCTTCCTGGAGCGGCTCGCGGGGCACGGAAGGCGCACGCTCTCCCCGGAAGCCCTCTGCGCGCTCCAGGCCTACTCCTGGCCGGGCAACGTGCACGAGCTGCGCATGGTGGTGGAGCGGGCCGCGATGCTGGGGACCGGCGAGGTCCTCGAGCCCGACGACCTTCCCCTGGAGGTGCGCGAGCCGGGCTGCGCCGCCCTCCGGCCCGGGCTCACCCTGGAGGGGATGGAGCGGGAGTACATCGTGGCCATGCTACGCCGCAACGAGGGGCACCGCGGCCGCACCGCCCGCGACCTCGGCATCGATCCCAAGACGCTCTACAACAAGCTCGGCCCCGAGCGGCCCCGCCGGCGCAAGAACATTCCCGTCTAGCTCTTCTGGAGATCCGCACACGAGAGGACTTCGTCACGGTTTTGTAAGCGATCCGGAAGGACTTTACATGTGAAAGGAGCCGCGATATGAACCCGAAGCGTCTGATGAGATGGCTGCCCCTCGCGTCCGCGCTGGTCCTGCTCGCCTTCTGTGGCGCCACGGGACTGGCCTCCGCCGCCAACAAGCCGAAGGTGTTGAGCACGACGGCCGACTTCACGGTCGGCTATGGCCAGCTCACCATCGTCGGTGAAAATCTTCCCTCCGCGCCCAACGTGAAGCTGGGAGGAACCGTTCTCGATGTCCTCAGCAACAGCTCGACCGAGATCGTGGCGTCGCTTCAGGCGGTGGCCGGCATCCAGAACCTCCCCGGGGACTATGAGTTGGCGATCTCCCAGGGCAACGGGGGCTCCGACACGTTCGTGGTAACCGTTGGGGCGGCAGGTCCGGCTGGTCCTGAAGGTCCACGCGGTCCCAAGGGAGACAAGGGCGACGTCGGTCCGCAGGGTCCGCAGGGCACGCCGGGAGCCCAAGGACCGCCAGGTCCGCAGGGTCCGCAGGGACCCGCCGGCACCGCCCGAGCCTACGCCCGCGTCCTGCCCGCTCCGCTTGGCGGGTTCCCATCCTTCGATACCGCTCGAACCAAGGGATTCTCCTCCGTCTACAGCCCGGGTCCTCCCCAGCCCAGCTCGACCTACTGCCTTGTCGCGCCAGGGATCGACTCGCGGAACGTCGCGACGGTCGCTTCGGTCGATCTGGCCGGGCAGCAATTGATCGACGAAAAGCGGTGGGCCTACGTCGACGCCACCTCGCCTGACTGCGCTCCGGGCGAGTTCGAAGTGGTGACCGACAGCTCCAAGGCCGCCAGCTTCTTCGGCTTCACGATCGTCGTGCCTTGAGCGTCCTGGAAGCTATGAACCTTTCCTCGTTTCTCAGGCCGCACCCAGGGACCGGACGATCTCGAGGCCCCCCGTGGCGACGAGGAGGAGGCCGGTCGCGCGGGCAACGCGGTCGGGCTTCGGCACCAGCCGTTCGGCGCTGATGGCCGCGGTCACCAGGGCCATGGCGCGCAGGTCCATGACGCCGGTCACGAGCAGGGCCACGATGAAGCCCGAGCAGCACAGGCTGCAATGAAGGCCCAGGCGCAGGCCGTGCCGCCAGGCGCTCCGGGCGTCGGGAGACGGCGCCGCCCCGCACGCGCGCGCGTCCCGGCAGCGACCGAGGTGCCGCGCCTTCCAGGAAGTGAGCTGCACGCATCCCGCGAGCAACAGCACGAAGCCGGTCGCGAGGGGCACGGACCGCGAGAGGGTCGGCCACCGCATCGCGGCCGCGGCCAGGGCGACGCCGAGCGGGTAGGCCATGGCCCCGAAGACGGCCCACACGAAGAAGTACCCGGCGCCGGCGAGCGCGGTCAGCCCGCCCAGACCGCTCACGTCCGGCCCTCCAAGGCAACGGCGGTAGTGCGAGAGCATCGACGCCAGGGAGGGCAGCATCATGGCCATCATCATCACGATCCACATGGCCACGAACGAGGCCGCCGCCCCGAGCCAGGTCTGCCCGGGCATGCGCATCCAGGCCATGGACATGTTCCAGCCGCCGGGCATGGGCATGCCGCCGCCCATCGAGGCGCAGGCGTCAACGGTGAACCCCGCGCTGGCCAGGAACAGGAGCGCGCTGGTTCCGAGAAACGCGCGCTCGCTGCTCAGTCCTCGTACCGGTCGTGGTGACGGACCCAGGCCTGGGTGAAGGCCAGGCCGTCCTCGTCCCGCCCCTTGGGAACCAGGTCGAGGAAGTTGTAGGCGGTGTTCAGGAGGTCGATGCCGCGCGCGTAGCACGAATAGGTGTGGAAGACCGCGCCGCCTTCGTCCTTGGAGAAGACGCTCAGCCCCTCGCGCTCCGGCTGGTCCATCTTCGTCCGGGCGTAGTTGTAGAAGACCGCCCCGCCCTGGATCTCTTCCGGCGTGAACGACACGTGGTAGTCGTAGTTGAAGTCGTTCTGGGACGAGGAGACCCACTTAAAGCTCCATCCCATCCGCTTCTTGAACGACTCGATCTTGGCCAGGGGGGCCCGGGAGATGGCAACCAGGGTCACGTCGCGGTGATTCAGGTGGACGCCGATGGGGTTGAAGTTGTCGGCCCAGAACGAGCAGTGCCGGCATCCCTCGTCCCAGGCGGGATTGAACATGAAGTGATAGACGACGAGCTGGCTGCGGCTGGCGAAGAGCGCGGCCAGCGGCTCCTTGCCGGACGGCCCGTCGAACACGTACGCCTTGTCGACCTTCACCCACGGCAGCTCGCGCCGCTGCCGGCTCAGGTCGTCGCGAAGCCGCGTGAACTCCTTTTCCTTGGCGAGGAGCGCGGTTCGCGCGGAGAGCCACGCCTCGCGCGAGACCACGGGGTGACCCTCGAGGCTGCCACGGTCACGTTTCATACGCCTCCTTTGCGATCATGGGTCCGGCGTGAAAGGTCAGCCCCCAGCTTCTCCACGATGTCTCCCCAGCCGGAGCGATGGCTGGCCGCGGCAACGTCGTCCGGCAGGCCCTCGTGGGTCAAGGTCAGCTCGGTCTCGCCCCGACCGCGAGGACGGAGCTCCACCGAGACCGTCGTGGGACGGCCCTGGGTCGCCTGGGAGATCCGGGTGAAGACCAGCCGGCGCGGGCGGTCCACGACGAGGTACTGGCCCGTATGCTCGTGGTCGGAGTCGGGCCCCTTCATGACGATCCGGAAGCGCCCGCCCACGCGTGCATCCGCCTCGACGACGGAGCGCCGGACGGAGCCGGGGGCCATCCAGACGGCAAGGCTCTCCGGGTCGGTCCATGCGTCGAAGACCTCTTCGGGAGACCCGGGGAGCACGCGGATGACGCGGAGGGGCGGCGGGGTCATCGCGGCCTCTTGCTCGCGGTACGGGCCCGGCGCCGCGCGGCGAGGAGCTGATCGAGGGCGTCGAGCCGCCGCTCCCAGAAATCGCGGTAGCCGGCCGTCCACTCCGCGGCCGCACACAGTGGACCGGCATCGAGGGAGCAATGGTGCTCGCGGCCCCGCACCTCGCGGCGGACGAGCCGGGCCCTTTCGAGGAGCTTGAGGTGCTTGGATACCGCGTTCAAGGAGAGGTCGAAGGGAGCCGCGATCTCGGTCACCCTGAGAGACCCCTCCTTCAGCCGCGCCAGGATGGCCCGGCGCGTGGGATCGGCCAAGGCCGTGAAGGTCTCGCTCAGCCGGGCCTCGGAATATTCAACCATTAGGTTGAGTATAAGGCGGCCCGGGGTCGGTGTCAAGGGGACGTCGGCTTGCCCGTCTCTTCAGCGGGTTCGGCTACGTCCTGCTACCGCCCGCAACGGAGGGACGGCGTCGAAGCCGATCGCGTAGGGACACAGGATCGGCATGCGGCGGGGCTCCCCCTCCGCGGTCACCGCATAAGCGGTGAGGCGGAAGTGGTGCTCGTCGGTGGTCCCGGAGAGAGAGCCGTCGTCGTTGTAGTTCCAGGGGACCTCGCGCAGCCGGTCGTTCACGCTCACGATGACGTAGACGTTGTGCGGGATCATGCCCTCGAGGTCGGTGTCGCTGGGATGGCTGGCCGCCCGGCTGTACCCCCACATGGTGTGGGAGTGGAAGTCGCCGATGACCGAGAGCTGCGGTATGTTGGAGAGGAAGCGCTCGATCCGCTTGTGGGCGCGGGGGTTGCTGACCACGCCCTTGTGGCGCCGGCCCGCGGTCTGGTACGGGAGGGCGTGCTCGACGATGTACATCTCCTGGCGGCCGCGGCGGACGCGGTAGCCGATGAGCAGGCCGAAGCACTCCCGCTTGTAGACCTCGACCGCCGAGATGAGGAGCCCCCAGAACGCGTTTTGGGAGACGTAGGCCGTCATGGTCGTTTGCCCTGCTGGTCGAGGTGAGGGGTCCAGCGCGGTGATGCTGCCGACGAATCGATTCTAGGCAGCGCCCGGAGCGCTGTCAACGGGCTGGCCACTGTTGAAATAAGGCCATATATATTATAGGGTTACGGCCATGAGCCTGCGCCACCGCCGGGCCCTCGCGGTTGCTCTGGGGGCTGCCCTTTTCGTCCTGGCCCCTCCCCTCGCCCACCCGGCCCAGGCATTGGAGGCGATCGTCTTCCTCTCCGACGCCCACCCATCGGTCTGGGGGACGGGCATCGGCGGCACTCTCTCCTCCACCTGGTTCAAGATCCTCAGCATCGAGGGGGAACTGGCCCGCCAGCCCGGCCAGCCCCTCAGCTCGAGCATGACGAGCTTCACCGCCGGCGCCTTCCTGGCTCCCCCGGTTCGCGCCCTCACCCCCTACGGCGGCTTCGGGGTCGGCATCTTCCGACAGAGCCGCGGAGCGTTGCGGGACAACGGCACCCTCAAGGCGTTCGTCCTGGGGGTGAAGCTGAAGCTCGGGGACCTGATCGTGATCCGCGGCGAATACCGCGCCATCGCCCTCTCGGGCGAACCCCTCCTGGACATGGACAAGCGCCTCTCCGCGGGCATCGGCGTCTCGTTCTGAGCTACACTTCCCGTCCCCATGGTGTTCCTGAACTACACCACGATGCAGATGACGGCCAAGATCGTGTACTACGGTCCTGGCCTCTGCGGGAAGACGACGAACCTCCAATGGATCCACCTCAAGACCGCCCCCCGCTCCCGGGGCGAGATGGTGAGCCTGGAGACCGAGACCGACCGCACCCTCTTCTTCGACCTGCTCCCCCTCGACGTGGGCGTGATCGGGGGGATGAAGGTGCGCCTCCAGCTCTACACCGTCCCTGGCCAGGTCTTCTATAACGCCACCCGGCGGCTGGTGCTGAAGGGGGTGGACGGGGTGGTGTTCGTCGCGGACAGCCAGACCGCCGCCCTGGAGCCGAACGAGGAGTCCCTGGCCAACCTCAAGACGAACCTGGAGGAGCTGGGCACGTCGGCCGACGTGGTGCCGATCGTCTTCCAGTACAACAAGCGGGACCTCCGGAACATCCTGCCGGTGGACCGGCTGCAGAAGGCCCTGAATCCCGGCGGGGCGGCCTTCTTCGAAGCGGCGGCCGTCCACGGCCTGGGCGTCTTCGAGACCCTCAAGGACATCTCGCGGCACGCCTTGAGCGCGATCCGCGCCAAGATCGCGGAGGAGAACCGCAAGCAGCGTGACGCGGCGGCCCCCACCCGCACCGACCCGTTCTTCCACCCGACGCCGCCGGCCACGAACCCGTCCGCAACGTCTCCTCCTCCGGCCGGACCCGCGAAGGCGCCGCCCGCGGCCGCCGCCTCCGCCAGCCCCTCCCGCGCCGGAAGCGTGCTGGAGAGCCTCGTCCCGGGAGGCCCGGAGCCCCCGCTCCAGGTCGAGTTCGCCGAGGAGGACACCGACAAGCACGCGGTGCGCCCGGTCCGCACGAAGGGCAACGTCGACATCGTCAAGGAGCTGGAGAAGCTCCGCACCATCACCACCAGCAGCGCCGCCAAGCCCGCCACCGCGGTCCGCGACCGCGAGGTGGACAAGCTCTTCCAGGACCTCATGCTGTCCGACCGGGATTCCCGCCAGGACGTGAAGCGCAAGGCGGTGGTCGAGGTCCCGGCTCGGCTGCTGAAGGGCCTCTCCGACGTCCGCATCCACCTCGCCTTCAACCACGAAGGCAAGCAGGAGGTCGTGGAGGACGCGGTGACCGTGAAGCTCGTGGGGACCAACAAGCGCCTGGAGCGCCTCACCCTCCACCTCGACCTGGAGCTGAAGGGCAAGGCGTAGGAGTCGGTGGGCCCGTCGCTTCTAGCAGACGGCTGAAGAGCGGTGACACATCGTCCTGTCCCCTGCGTTTGGCGTCACCAGCCGACTCACTCAAGTTTATTTTGAGACGCCACAACTTCCGGACCCGCTGTTCGCAGGCGTGCAAGTACTCTCCGCCGCGGGCTCGCTTCAGGATGCCGGTCTGGCCGATTCGTCGCTTCTCCCAGGCGCTTCCAGGCCGAGGCCCTCGCGCGCGCTGAACCGGCCGTCGAGCGCCGCTCCTGGGGCAGCTCAGGGCCTCGCCCGGCGCCCGAGAATCGTCGTGATACACCTGACGCATGAAGGCCAACATCCTCGTCACCGCCGCCGGCCTGTCGGATCAGGATCTCCTCGCCCGACTGGAAGTCCTCGCCGGGAAGGAGCGCGAGGCCTCGGCCGAGCTGGTGGCCCATCTGGCCGCGCTCGATGGCCGCCCGGCCCTCTACGCCGCTCAGGGCTACGGCTCGCTCTTCAGTTACTGCACGCAGGCCCTTCGGCTCTCCGAGGATGCCGCCTGCAGTCGCATCGAGGCCGCTCGAGCCTGCCGGCGTTTCCCGGTGATCCTCGAGCTCCTGGCTTCAGGCTCCCTGACCCTGACCTCCGTCCGCCTGCTGGGACGGCACCTCACGATGGAGAACCACCAGTCCGTCCTCGCGAAAGCAAGGGACAGGAGGCGGCACGAGATCGAAGCCCTGGTCGCCGAGCTGGCGCCCCGACCCGACCTCCCGAGCGCGGTGCGCAAGCTCCCCTGCCCCAGGGCGACTCCACCCCCATCGGCAGGGCCTGCGCCGGCGATGAGGCAAGGGACTCCGGACCCGCAGGTCAAGACCGGAGTGCCCTCCGCGGAGGGCACTCCGATCGCCCCTTCGCCCTCAGGGCTACCGGCTACGCCTCGCCCGATCGTCCAGGCCTGGGCGCCGGAGCGCTACCGCGTGCAGTTCACCATCGGCCAGGAGGCCCACGAGAAGCTGCGGCGGTTGCAGGCACTTCTCCGCCGCGAGATCCCCGACGGCGATCCGGGCGTGATCTTCGACCGATCTCTCACGGTGCTGCTCGAGAAGGTCGAGAAGACGAAGCTGGGGGCGGCCGCCAGGCCGCGGCCAGACCGGCCTATCCGTCCCGAGACGGATAAAATCCGCAGACCCACAGTGCCCTCCCGCCAGGTGCCGCGGGAGGTCAAGCGCGCGGTCTGGGGCCGCGACGCCGGCCAGTGCGCCTTCGTGTCTCCCACCGGACGCAGATGCACGGAGCGCACGTTCCTGGAGTACCACCACATACAGCCCTATGCGATGGAGGGACCGGCCACCGTCGCGAACATCTCCCTTCGCTGTCACTTATGCCGCGCGCGGCATAAGCGACATAGTGCTTATCCGGTTGACTCCACAGACCCCAAGGGATAGCGTCGGGCGCGATGCGCCCGGAGTATCCTCGGTCGTTGCACGAGTTTAGGAAGCTGTTCGCCGACGACGCTGCCTGTCGTGTGTACCTTGCTCGGAGCC